>OLQC01001146.1_pt1 | contig 22885 bp, 15 predicted proteins | sample 1672471 | NCBI WGS metagenome assembly OLQC01 (sample SAMEA3136689, study PRJEB25190) | human gut metagenome | biome: human gut; feature: human-associated habitat; material: faeces | place: Austria | collected 2013 | reverse complement strand
CTCATTTTGGAGGCAGACCTTTGGCCAATCTGATCGAAAAAATCAAAGACCGGCGCGCGCCCGCGCCCGAGACGCCGGAGCGGCGGGACGTGCCCGTCGCGCACCCCGACCCGCAGCAGGGCCTGACGAGCGCGCAGGTGCGCGAGCGCACGGACGCCGGCTGGACGAACGCGCCCGTCGACCCGCCGGGCAAGACGGTCAAGCAGATCGTCCTGAGCAATATCTTTACCTATTTTAATATGCTGTTTTTCCTGCTGGCGCTGTGCGTGATCGCGGTGCAGCAGTGGCTGAACCTGACGTTCATGGGCGTCATCATCGTCAACACCGCCATCGGCATCATTCAGGAGATCCGCTCGAAGAAAACGCTCGACAAGCTGAGCATCCTCGCATCGCCCAAGGCCGTCGCCGTGCGCGACGGCAGGCGCGTGACCGTCGACACCGCGCAGCTCGTGCGCGACGATATCGTCGTCTTCGCCGCCGGCAACCAGATCTATGCCGACGCCGTCGTCGCGCAAGATAGCTGCTACGTCAACGAGGCGCTCATCACGGGCGAGTCGGACGAAATTAAGAAAAACCCCGGCGACAAGCTCCTGTCGGGCAGCTTCGTCGTCAGCGGCATGTGCCGCGCGCAGCTGACGGACGTCGGCGCGGACTCCTACGTCTCGCGCCTGACGCAGGAGGCCAAGCGCGCCAAGAAGCCGCAGCAGTCGGAGATGATGCGCTCGCTGCAAAACCTCGTCAAGTGGATCGGCATCCTCGTCATCCCGCTCGGCGTGGTGATGTTCGTCAAGGAATACGTGTGGCTCGGCCGCGCCGTGCCCATCGCCGTGACGAGCACGGTCGGCTCGATCATCGGCATGATCCCCGAGGGGCTGTATCTGCTCACCAGCCTTGCGCTCGTGGCCGGCGTCGTGCGTCTGGCCCAGCGCAAGACCCTCGTGCACGAGCTTGGCTGCATCGAGACGCTCGCGCGCGTGGACACGCTGTGCGTGGACAAGACCGGCACGGTGACGGAAAACAAGATGATCGTCGAGGACGTCTGCCCCCTGTGCGACGACCGCTTCACGCTCGAGGACATCCGCATGATCATGGCCGACTACGTCTACGCCATGCAGGCCGACAACGACACGATGGCCGCGCTGCGGCGCTACTTCACGGGCGAAAAGACGCAGGACGCGACGGCGACGCTGCCGTTCTCGTCGGCGAAGAAATACGGCGGCGTGTCGTTCCACACCGAGGAGACGTACCTGCTCGGCGCGCCGGACGTGCTGCTCGCCGGGCGCGAGAACCCGTATCAGGAGCAGATCGAGGGCTACTCCGCCAAGGGCTGCCGCGTGCTGCTGCTGGGCATGTATGACGGCGCGCTCACGGACGAGACGCTCAGCGCCGGCTTTCTGCCCATCGCGCTGATCCTGCTCTCGAACAAGATCCGCGCCGAAGCGCCGGAGACGTTCGGCTACTTTGCCAGCCAGGGCGTGGCCGTGAAGGTCATCTCCGGCGACAATGCGCGCACGGTGTCCGAGGTGGCCAAGCGCGCCGGCATCGAAAACGCCGACCGCTTCGTCGATGCGCGCACGCTCACGACCGAGGAGGCCATCCGCGACGCGGCGGGCAAGTACACGGTCTTCGGCCGCGTGACCCCCGCGCAGAAGCGCAGCCTCGTGCAGGCGCTCAAGGCCGACGGCCACACCGTGGCCATGACGGGCGACGGCGTCAACGACGTGCTCGCGCTCAAGGAGGCCGACTGCTCCATCGCCATGGCCTCGGGCAGCGACGTGGCGTGCCAGGTGTCGCACATCGTGCTGCTCGACTCGAACTTTGCCTCCATGCCGTCGGTCGTGGCGGAGGGCCGCCGCGTCATCAACAACATCGAGCGCAGCGCCTCGCTGTATCTGGTCAAGAACATTTTCTCGTTCTGCCTCGCGTTTTTCACGCTCTTTGCCACGCTGCCGTACCCGTTCAGCCCCGCGCAGCTCACGCTCGTGAGCGCCGTGACCATCGGCATCCCGTCGTTCATCCTCGCCATGGAGCCGAACGAGAGCCTCGTCAAGGGAAAATTCCTGCGCAACGTGCTCTTCCGCGCGCTGCCGGCCGCGATGACGGATCTGGCGATGGTCGTGGGCATTCTGCTGTTTTATATCGCCTTCCAGCTCGACGACACGGCCATGATCACGATCTGCACCGGCGTCATGGGCATTGTCGGCCTCATGATGGTGCACCGCACGTGCCAGCCGTACAACACCATCCGCAAGGTGATGATCGTTGTGCTCGGCGTGCTGTTCGTGGTCGCGTATTTCGGCTTCCCGACGCTCTTCAGCCTGCAGAAGCTCAATCTGCAGAGCGCGCTCATCCTCATCGTGTTCGGCCTGCTGTCGTGGCCGGTGATGAAGGCGTTCTGCCGCCTGAACGACCATATGCGCACCCGGTTCGAGGCGTGGCGTGCGGGCAAGACCGCGAAGGCCGCGTGAGAAAGGCTGCACGGTGGCCGCAGGCACATAGGAACGGCTGCGGAAAGGCCGCCGCGCAGGATAGCCAGCGAGAAGGCAGCCGCGCCTGCGCGGCTGCTGTCACAAAACTCCGCCCAGCATCGGTTCGATGCGGGGCGGAGTTTTTCGTCTCCGTTTTGCGGAGGGCAGCGCCGGTAAGGCGCGCGTCGAACGCGCAGCACATAACCGAAGTCGCCGCGACGGATGAGGTGGACGTGGGATGCGCGCTGCATGACCGGCGGTGCGGGCGATGCCGAAGTCCGTCTCTGGCCGCCGCCTGCGTGATCCCCTGTTTCCAGTTTAGTATGCTTTTGCATAACTTGTCAAGCATTTTTTCTCTCAGCAAGAAAGCCAGCCAGCGCGCCCTGCGCTGCACCCGCGTCCCGCACCGCACGGCCGCCACAACGCGCCAGCCAAAAGCGTCCACCACACCCGCACCGGCCGAAAGCCCGCGCCGGACTGTGCCCGACCAAAAGCCCCTGCCGCACCCGCACGTCCCCCCTGTCGGCACGCCCCCATGCTCCGTCGCGTCCGGCCGCCGCCAGAACCGGCGTCTGCCCCACCGCATCCACGCCCTCGCGCGCCGCTCCTGTCCACCGCTGCGCCCCCGCCGGACCACGTCCGGCCGAAAGTACCCATCAGGCTGCCCGCCGCGCCCGCGCCCGCCCGCAGCGGCCTGAGCGCCTTGAAACAAGTTTTCCACGCGCTTTCCACAGAGTTTTCCACATTTTCGCCGGTTTCCAACAGCGGCTTTCTTTCCCCCTGGCTTTCTTTGAGAGAGACAGGGTAAGATATGCTTTGCCGTATGTTCCTGCTGTAAGGTAAGACACAGTATGGTACGGTACTGTACGGTACGGTTGGGTACGGTGCCGCGAGACGTCCGCGTGACGACACCCGCGACAGCGCCGCCCCGCCGCCCGCCATGCGCACCCCCGCGCGCCCTCTGCCGTCATGCGCGCAAGCCCTTGCGGCCGCAGGCTTTTTCGTTCGCACGTCAGGTGTTATGTAAACCGCTTATCGCCGCCTGTGTCGAATCCGCGCGGATGCACGATTTCATGTCGACAAAAGAGCCTCAAAATGTTTCTTAGCGGTTTCTTAGCACGCTCTTGGCACGTTCTTAGCGCGCTTTTCCCGCGCTTTCCGCGCGAAGAAAACGACATTCTGTCGTCTGCCGCGCGCGCAAAAAGGGCCGCCCTTTCGGGCGGCCCTTCGCACGTTTTTTCCCTTTTCCCGCCCGCGTCACGCCGGGTTGACGTGCACGGTGCAGTGCTTGACGTCCGGGTAGTCGCGCTCCAGCTCGTGGTGCACGGCCTCGGCGATGACGTGTGCGTCCCGCAGCGGCAGCGCGCCGTCGACCGCGATCTCGGCGTCGACATACGTCCGGCTGCCGAACAGCCGCGTCTTGATATCGTCCACGCGCACGACGCCGGGGGTGCGCTGCATCGTCTCGCGCATGGCGGCGACGGTGTCCGGGTCGCACGCCCGGTCGACGAGCCGGTCGATGCTCTCGTGGAAGATGCCGTAGGCCACCTTGAAGATGAACAGGCAGATGACGATCGACGCGATGGGGTCGAGGATGGGCACGCCGAGCCGCGCGCCGAGCACGCCCGCAAAGCTGCCGATGGACGACAGCGCGTCGGACCGGTGGTGCCACGCCTCGGCCTTGAGCGACACGGAGCGGATGCGTTTTGCCGCCGCGATCGTGTACCAGTACAGCCCCTCTTTCACGCCGATGGACACGACCGCCGCGATGAGCGCGAGCACGCCGGGGGCAGCCAGCGTCTCGCCGCGGACGATCTTCATCACGCCCGCGTAGCCGATGGCTGCGCCGACGAGCACGAGGATGTTGCCCAGCAGGATGGACGCGATGCACTCGAGCTTTTCGTGCCCGTAGGGGTGGCTGGCGTCGGCCGCCTTGTGGGAAAAGACCGCGCCGATCATCACGATCAGCGAACCGAGAATGTCGGACGCCGAGTGCACGGCATCGGCCACTATGGCCGACGAGTGCGCCACGATGCCGGCGACGAGTTTGAACACCGTCAGGGCCGCGTTGCACACGATGCCGACGGTGGACACCTGCATGGTCACGCGCTTGGCGTCATCGGGCGCGGTGGAAGTGCGTGTACGCATAAAAAGACTCCTTTCGCACAAAAAAAGCGCCTGTGGGGCATATGAGTCCCACAGACGCGGTGATATCCTGTCTGCTGCGGCGCGGACGCCGCCCGGCCTTTCGGCCTGCCATTAGGAGGGAGTATAGCACGTGCGCGGCCGGCCGTCAAGCGGTATTTTCGGTTTTTTCACCGGCGCAGCCAGTGCACGCCGGCGCGGTGGAGCTTCGTGCCGAGGATGAGCGCGATCTGCACCGGGACGCCGACAAAGAACACGGCCCAGATGTTATACTGCAGGTACTGAAAATAAAACGCCGTGATCGTGCTCCACACGAACAGGGACGAAAACACGCACTGCAGCGTCGTCTCCCCCTCCCAGTGGCGGGAGAAGAGGAACGCCACGGCGAACGACACCGGCACCGCCCACACGAACGCCATCCAGTACATCTTGCCGATGCTGAACTGCGAATACAAAAACACGACGACCGCGACGACCCACACCATCGTCACCCACATGGCGGCGATGAGCACCTTCGACATGAGGTAGGCGTCGTGCTGCTTTTCGCCGCCGGACTCCGTCGCTGCGGCGTATGCGGCCGCCACGCCGCCGTCCGTCAGCAGATCGTCCACGCGCAGACCGTAAAGGTCGGCGATGGTCTTGAGCATCACGACGTCGGGCAGGGAATCGCCCCGCTCCCACTTGGACACGGCCTTGTCGGAGTAATTGAACTGCGCGGCAAACTCGGCCTGGGTCAGGTTTTCTTCTTTTCTCAGCTCGGCAAGGTTGGCGGCGAGCGCGCCTCTCACATCATCCATGCTATGAGTATACCACGCCGGGCGTTCGGCCGCAAGAGCCACGTTCCACCTAAATCCTGTCATTCTCCCGCTGGTAGAATCGCCTTCTCCCAACGTTTCTACCGCTCGCGCGCGCGGAGGATGCATTTGAAAAGTCCCTGCCGTATAATGAAGTCATGAAGAAATGTGATTTTCCTGACGATATGCACGTCAGGCATCACCTGCAAGGGAGACGGATATCATGAGCAAACAGACTTTCCATCTGCCGACCTGGCGGCGCAAGCCGACGGCGGACGAGGCCGCGCCGGACATTGCCGACAGCGAGCTGGTGCCCTCGGAGAGCGCCGCGCGCCCGACACGCCGCAAGCACGGCAAGCGCACCTATGTCATCGGCGGCGCGTTGCTGGCGCTGGCGATCGCGGCGGCGATCATCATTCCCGGCGCGGCCGGCGTCGGCGACGATGACGGCGCCGGCGGCGCGAGCACAACGCTTACCCGCCCGGACGGCGACCCCTCCGGCCAGACCGCGGAGGACAATATCTACATTACGACCGGCGTCATGGATCAGGAGACCTACCGCTCCGAGACGACCGGCCAGACGAAGGCAAAGGTCGGCTTCATCGACTACAACCAGGCCGTGCACAACGTGCGCGTCGTCACGAGCGACAGCGTCTTTACCGAGGCCATCAGCACGAGCATGTTCGTCAAGCTCGGCGAGCAGAAGTACTTCAAGGACGGGGCGATCCTCGTGCGCAAGGCCGATTCCATCAGCGGCGACACCGCCACCTGGAGCGACCAGATCGTGGCCATCTCGCAGCAGGACTATGAGGACGCCTACGGGCAGGACCCGCGCAACCTCAGCAACTACGTCATCAGCCGCGACACGGTGCTCAACCCCACCATGACCGCCAACGACGACGGCACCTACACCCTCACCTTCGACCTCGAGCCGGCCGGCGCGAGCGCGTACTACCGCCACCAGGTGCGCACGTACAGCGGCGCGTCGAAAAGCCCCGAATTCACGGCCGTACACATGGTCTGGACCATTGATGCCAACTGGGACCTCCTGCAGATGGACACCGTGGAGAGCTACGCCGTGTCCATGTCCGGCCTCGGCAGCCTCAACTGCACGAGCACGCTCACCGAGGTGTTCTCGGACTTCGGCGCCGTGACCGACGACCAGACCGAGTTCCAGCACTACCTCGAGACCGAATACGACCCCAACAACCTCGGCAAGCTCTCCGACGGCGGACAGGACACGCAGGCCATCGTGCGCGACTTCTTCCGCCGCACGCCGAACTACAGCCTCACCGTCACGGCCAACGGCCAGTCCTACGGCCTGACGGCGCACGTGGACATTGACCAGACCACCTTCCAGGTGCGCGGCAACGTCGCGGGCGTCGACCTCTTCGCCGCCTACAGCAACGAGCGCGTGTACGTCGCCTTCGGCAGCCAGAAGATCGTCCTGCGCGCGTCCGACACGATCGACGCGGCGCGCACGGTCGCGGGCTACCTCGGCGTGCAGATCCCGAACATCTCGCTCGACGCGGCCGGCATGACCGCGCTGACGAAAAACGTCGCCATGCAGCAGACCGACACCGGCATGACCATCCGGCTCAACGACCCGATGATCTCCGGCACCGTCCTGCTCACCAACCCGGACGCCCTGCGCCTGACGCGCGCGGACGTGGCGCTCAACTTCGGCGGCGCGCGCATGCACGTCACCGCCACGCCGTACTACGGCGGCTTCCAGGTGCAGTCGCTCAGCGGCTACACCGACCTGACCGGCGCGCTGAGCCTCGTGAGCCCCCTCATGGACGCGGCGACCGCCAAAACCGCGACCTTCAACGTCGCGCTCAGCGGCCCGCTGAGCCTCACGGGCACGGCCACCGTGACCCGCACCTCCGGCGGTTATGACGCCGCGCTCACCACCACGGTCGACGGCGTGACCGTCACGGCCGAGTACATCGGCAGCACGGTGTACGTCTCGGCCGGGAACATCCACGTCAGCGGCACGGGCAGCGAGATCAAAGACCTCGTCGCCTGGGCGGGAAAGCTCGCCGGCGCGGGCGACGCCGCTGCCGCCGGCAATGCCTACGCGCAGTTTTTCCGCGAGCTCACGCCGCAGTCCGCCGTGAACAGCATCCAGGACCTCGCGTGGTCGAATAACGCGCTGCACGCGCAGCTCAACATCGCGGGCAACGCCGTCTCCGCCGCGCTCTCGGCCAACAGCGTGACCGTCACGGCCTCGGGCTGGACGGTGCGCGTGACGATCACCGGCACGTCCGGCTCCGCCACCACGCTGCATCCCACGAACGGCAATTATGTCACCCTCTCGCAGCTGCAGCCCTTCGCCCCCGTGCTCGAGCGCTATGTCGGCGCGCAGGCCATGGGCATGGACGCGACCGTGTCCGTCAACGGCTACAGCCTCGATACCGACGTCGTGCTCTCGCTCGGCAAGCCCGTCGCAGCGCGCGCCGTGTCGCAGATCCTCGGCCGCAACCTGACCGTCACGTTCTGGAACGACCGCGTCTATATCGACTACGGCTGGCACCATGTCGAGGCGTCCATGAACTCGCTCGAGCGGGCGCTCTACGCCGTGCTCACCATCACGCCGGGCGTTGACCGCCAGACCGTGCAGAATGCCATCGAGGCCTATACCTACTTCTTCGAGCACCTGTCGTTTGCGAATGTCGTCGGTGCGATCTCCGCGTTCGGCTATGCCGACGGGGCGCTGAACATCACGGCAAACATCGCGGCGTCGCCGCTGTATATCTCGCTCACGCCGAGCCAGATCACGCTGCGCACGCAGGTCGATTCGGCCACCCTCGCCGTCACGGCCACGCCGGGCAGCGCCTACGCCTCCGCGCCGGATCTGACGCCGCAGGGCGGCAGCTACCGCAATCTCGATGATTTCCTCGCCCTGTTCGGCTGAGCAGGCGCAGCGCATAAAGCTTTGCCCCCGCAAGTCTCCCCCGCAAAGTTTTCCCCCAATCGCACAGCAAGCCCCCGGACATTTCGTCCGGGGGCTTTTCTGTAGTCAGGCGGCACAGCCCGCCGCCGAAGCCGCAGGGGGAAGGCCCGCCTCGAATGAGATCGATACAGAAAGCCCTCGGACAGCCGTCCGGGGGCTTCCCCTGCGCTTCATCCAAAACCCGCCGCGCGGCAGGTCACGCACAGCCGCAGGGGAGCTCGAGGGGGCAAGGCCCGCCTCGAATGAGATCCATACAGAAAGCCCTCGGACAGTCGTCCGGGGGCTTTCTGCATCCTCTTTTTCTCCTGCTGCGCATTCAGTGCACGCTCGCCTGCTTCTGCCGCAGGCTCAGGCAGTCGGCGATCATGGCGATGAACTCCGAATTCGTCGGCTTGCCCTTGATGTTCGAGACCGTGTAGCCGAAAAACTTCTGCAGCGTCTCGATATCGCCGCGATCCCACGCGACCTCGATCGCGTGCCGGATGGCGCGCTCGACGCGCGAGGGCGTCGTGTTGAACTTGCGCGCGACCTCGGGATAGAGCACCTTCGTCACGGAGTTGATGATGTCCATGTCGTCGATGGTCAGCAAGATTGCCTCGCGCAGGTACTGGTAGCCCTTGATGTGCGCGGGCACGCCGATCTCGTGGATGACGTCGGTGACGACGCTCTCGAGCGAGGGCTCGGGCTCTGCCGCGGCGAGCTGCGTGCCCGCACCGCCGGTGCGCTGGCGCGGCCGGGCCGTCTGGCGGATGCGCTGCACGAGCAGCGGCGGGTCAAACGGCTTTTGCATAAAGTACGTCGTGCCGAGCTCCGCACACTCCATCAGCACCTGATCGTTGCAGATCGCGGAGGTGACGATCACGCGCGACGATGCATTTTTCGCCCGCAGATGCGTCAGCAGGGACAGGCCGTCCAGATTCGGCAGCACGAGGTCGAGCACCACGACGTCGGGCTGAAATTTGGTGATGAGTTCTTCCGCGCGCAGCCCATTGTCCGTCTGGGCGACCAGTTCCATGTCCGTCTCCTGGCCGATGGCCTTGGAATAGGCCGCGCGGTACTGTTCGCCGGGATCAGCCAGCAGAACACTGATTTTCGTTTCCATAACATTCTCCTCCGCAAAAATTCAGGCTTGCGGTCAGCTCTCTGCCAAATCGCTCGTTTCCCCTGTCTTGCGAGGATATTTTACCATATCTGGAATGGAAGAACAATGTGATTTTTGGCGAATTGCTCTAGTTTTCTGTTGACATAATCCGATCATAACCGTCGAAAGGTACAATTTTTCGAAGCAAACCGCAATATCTCGCCTGCGTTCGACAGACAGAATGTGTCGAATGCATATATGTGTTATGTAAACCGATATTCCGACACGTGTCTTGTCACCGCGACAGCGGCCGACCCGCTGCGCACGGCAAAGCCCGAAAACCGCCGCCTGTATGCGCCCTTGGCTCCCTTGTGTAAAGGGAGCCGGCAGCCGTCAGGCTGACTGAGGGATTGACACGCTCAGTTTTGTACCAGCCGCGCATCTGCACCCCCTCCGTCGCGGCGCAAAGCGCCGTGCCGCCTTCCCCTTACACCGAAACACCCCACCCTGCGATCCGCACACACAGCAAAAACCGGAAGGAGCATCCGCCCCTTCCGGTTTCCTTCCGTATTCCGCTGCCGTGCGCTCAGTCCCGGTCGTCCTCGCGGTGGCCGCGGGCATCCGCGCGCTCGGTATGGCGCTGCGCACGCTCGTCCGCATGGTCGGCATGGCGCTGCGCTTTTTCTGCCAGATGATCGGCCTGCCGCTGCGCGCGCTCCGCCGCGTGCTGCGCGTGGCGCTGGGCCTTCTCGGCCGCGTTCTGCGCCTTGCGGGCCAGCTCCGCCGCCTGCCGCTGCTCGCGCGCCACCTGCTTCTCCGCCTGACGGCGCAGGCGCGCCTCGAGCTGCTGCTCATGGCGCAGCTGCTGCTCGGTGGCGTGCTGCTCGTGCCGCTCCTGATACGCGGCCATGTGCTCGGCGTGCCGCTCGGACAGCTCCGCCTGATGCTGGGCGCGGCGAGCGCTGCGTTCGGCGCGCTCGTGCTCGATGCGCGCGTGCAGCTGCGTCCGGCGGGCCTCGATGCGCGCCGCGCTCGTGGGATGATTTGCGCGGAAATCGTGGTCGAGGTGGTCGCGCCGCTCGCGCACGTGCTCGACGAACTCGGGGTGCTCCTGCTCGACGCGGTCGATGAGGCTGTCGCGCTCGGCCTCGAGGTCGGTAAACACATCGTCCTCGGAGTTGCCGAGCAGCGCGGCCAGCTCGTCCGTGTGGCCCTCGAGGTGCAGCAGCACCTCGTCGGTGTCGATGCTGCCGAAGTGAAAGTCCTCGTTGAGGAAATGCTCGAGCATCGTGCGGCGCGCGTCCTTGTCCTCTGTTGTGCGCATGCGCGCGAGCAGGAGCTGCACGTTGCGCTCGATCTGCACCTCGGCGTCCGCGCCGTAGAGCCACTCGAGCTCCTGCAGCTGGCGGATATCGTCCATGTTGTCGGGGATGCGCTGCTGCGCCCCGCCGATGTCGACGGCCGCGTCGGCATCGCGCAGCGCGCCCTGGATCGTGCGGCGCACCGCGCCGGATTCGATCAGCTCCCCGGCCTCGAAGTGCCGCAGCTGGTCGTTGACCTCGCCGATGTGCTCGGTCAGGTAAAAGCGCACGCCCTGCGCGCGCAGCTTGCGGTTGAGCACGACGAGCCGGTCGCACGCCGTGATGTCCACGCTCACGATGGCGCTGCCGTCGACGATGACGGCCTGCGTATCAGGCTGCACCGCGCCCTCGATGTCCTCCTGAAAGCGGCGGATGTTGGCGAAAAACAGGCTGCCGCTGAAGCGGTAGAGCACGATGTGCGGCAGCGCCTGCACGCCGCTGACACGGTCGATCGGGAAAAACCCGGCCTTGCCCGGCAGCGTGCCGAGGAAGGTGCGCTGGGGCGCGGCCGCGCGCATGAGCACGTCGATGAACGACAGCACCATGCCCACGAGCACGCCCTTGATCGCGCCGAGCAGCAGCACGCCGAAAAACGCCCCGGTGAAGATGCCGAGCTCCACGCGGTTGACGCGCCAGAGCCGCCGCGCGATGCCGAACTCCGTCGCCCCGATGAGCGCGTTGACGACGATGGCCGTCAGCACCGGCACGGGCAGAAAGCGGATGAGCGGCGTGGCGACGAGCAGCACGACGAGCATGGTCATGCTCGCCATGACGGACACGAGCTGCGTTCTGCCGCCGTTGCGCTCGTTGACGGCCGTGCGCGACACGCTGCCCGACACGACGCAGCAGCCGACGAGCCCGGCGGCGACGTTGCCCACGGCATACGTCACGATCTCGCGGCGGCCGTTGAGGCGGTAGCCGTTTTTCTGCGCCGTGCCGGACGAGGCCAGCAGCGTCTCGGCCAGAATGACGGCCGCGACCGGCAGCGTCGCCACGAGCGCCTGCGTAAACGGCAGCGCGGTGAGGTCCGGCAGCACGACCTTCGGCAGGCCGCGCGGCACGGCGGCCAGCAGCGCCACGCCCCAGTCGTCCAGCGGGGCGAACGCGCCGAGCAGCCCGCCGGCCACCATCATCACGAGCACCCACGGCACCTTCGGCCACTTGCGCGGCGCGATGAGCAGGATCGCCAGCGTCCCGAAGCCGAGGGCGGCGGTGGGCCAGTTGATGACTTTCGCTGCGTCAAAAACGTGCCCCAGCAGCTCGAACAGCTCGCCCGTGCCGGTCGCGGAGCCGAGCAATTTTGGCACCTGCATGAGGATGATCTCGCAGCAGACGCCGCTGATGAACCCGCCCATGACGGGCTCGGAGATGTAATCGACGGCCTTGTCCGCGTGCACGAGTGCGAACACGGCCAGCCACAGCGCGACGTACAGCGTCAGCACCGGCACGATGCGCATGGCCTCCGCGCCACCGGGCGTGACGCCGAGCGACGCGAGCACCGCGCCGATCATGGCGGCCGGCGCGGCGTCGACGCCGAAGATGAACTCCCGCGTCGTGCTGAGCATCGCAAACAGCAGAATCGGCACCAGCGACCCGTACAGCCCGTAGACCGGCGGCAGGCCGGCCAGTTGAGCATAGCCCATCGAGATCGGGATGGACAGCAGCGCGATGAGCGCGCCGGAGAACAGATCCGGCCCGAGCTGCGCCCGGTCGTACCCATGCAGGGAGGCGAACAGCGGCTGGGAAAGCGCTTTCATAGTATCACCTGGTTTTAATATAGAGTTCCCGCTCAGGCGAGCAGGGGGTCAAGCCCGGCGTCGAGCCGGGCGTTGCGTTTCGCCTTCGGCCGGTCGATGACCCGGCCGCGCGCGACAGGGTTTCCGAGGATGCGGCGCACGAGCTTTTCGTTGTCGCGCTGCTTTTTCTGGATCTTGCCGCTGCCGGCCAGATGCACATGCATGTTGATGAGTCCGGGCAGCAGATAGCGCCCGCGCAGGTCGATGCGTGTGTACCCCGCCGGGGCAGTGCCGGCCGGCACGATATCCGTGATCGTCTCGCCGTCCGTGAGCACGCACAGTCCGGGCTGTACGCACATATCCTTCGTGCCGTCGAGAAGGTTTGCGTTGTCAAATGCGTATTTCATGCTGCGCCTCTCTTTCCGCGGCCCGGCCACACCGGGCAAAATGAATAAAAACAGAATATCACATTTGGCAAATATGTCAAGCCGTGCGGCACGTCCGTCCCGCACCCCTTGGCTTCCTTGTGTAAAGGGAGCTGGCAGCCGTCAGGCTGACTGAGGGATTGACACGTTGATTCCTGCACTGGCTTCGTATCTGCAACCCCTCCGTCGCGGCGCAGAGCGCCGCGACACCGGTCACGCCCCGCGCAGCAAAGCGCGCCGGGCAGTGCCCGGCGCGCCCGCACGCATCCAGAATGTGTTGTCTTACGCTGCCTTGTCCTGCGCCGCCGACGCCGCGAGCATGTCGTCAATGCTCACGCCGTAGCCCTTGGCGGGGTCTGCGAGCAGCACGTGCGTCACCGCGCCGATGAGCCTGCCGTCCTGCAAAATGGGGCTGCCGCTCATGCCCTGCACGATGCCGCCGGTCGCGGCCAGCAGGTCCGGGTCGGTGACGGTGATGAGAAAGCGCGTGCACCCGCCGTCATGATACACCCGGCTGATGTCCACCGTGTACGCCCGCACGTCCTCGCCCGCGACCGTGGACAGGATGGTCGCGCCTCCGGTTTTCACCGCGTCGGCGGATGCCGTCTCGACCGCGTCCCCGGCCGGCGGCGCGTCCAGCGTGCCGAAAATGCCAAACAGGCAGTTGCGCTCGATGCCGCCAATGCGGTCGCCGGGATCGAAGCTGCCGACGAGCTCGCCGGCCGCGCCGTGGCCGCCGGGGCGCGCGTCCGCGATGACGGCCGAGAGCACGCTGCCGTCGCGCAGCGGCATGAGCACGCCGCTCGTCTCGTCCGAGATGCCGTGGCCGAGCGCGCCGTAGCGCCCTGTGGCCGGGTCATAGTACGTGAGCGTGCCGACGCCCGTCACCCCGTCGCGCAGCCAGAGCCCGAGCTGCCGCGTACCGTCGGCCGTGACGGCGGGCGTGACCGTCGCCGTGACCTCCGCGCCCCCGCGCAGCACGGTCACGGACATGGTATTCCCCGCCGCGTCCATGGCGGCGAGAAAGTCCGCCGAGGACGCGATGTCCCGGCCGTCGATGCGGCAGATCACGTCACCGGGCAGCAGCCCCGCGTCCTTGGCGGGCGTGGCCTTGCCGCCGGGCGTGTCCACCTCGGCGAGATCCGCCACGAGCACACCCGCCGTCGTCATCTGAATGCCGACGGCCCGGCCGAGCGGCACGAGCGACGCCGCCTGCGCCGACACGCCCACGCACAGCGCGAGCGCGACCGCCGCCGTGGCGGCAAACCGGCGCAAAAAATGTGGTTGTTTCCGCAAAAAATCCCCCCTTTGCGCGTGCAGTATCAGTATGCCGGGTTTCGGACAAAATAGCGGCGGAACATTCTTGCTCGATTGCCTGCCGGGGCGCAAATGCCTGCGGCGGCGTGCATACGATGTACGGAGCCAGTTTTGGTAATTCGATGCATCGGAGGCATTTTCATGACGCAAACCTTAAAACAGGGCGACCGCGGCGCGCTCGTGTCGCTGCTGCAGCTGGGGCTGCAGCGCGCGGGGCAGACGCCGGGCGCGCTCGACGGCATCTTCGGCGCACAGACGGCGGCGGCCGTGCGCGCGTTTCAGGCGGCGAACGCCCTCACGCCGGACGGCATCGCGGGCGCGCGGACGCACCGCGCACTGCTGCCGTACTACACCGGCTTCGTCACGCGCACCATCCGCGCGGGCGACACGTTTTCCGCCCTCGCGCGGCAGTACGGCACGAGCGTGGACGCCATCGCGCTCGCCAATCCCTACCTCGACCCCGAGCGCCTGCCGCTCGGCCGGGCGCTGACGATCCCGCTGCCGTTTTCCGTCACGCCGGCGGACATTCCCTATTCCTCGGCGCTCATCGGGTACGTCGTGCGCGGGCTGGCCGCGCGCTATCCCATGCTCGCGGTCGGGGAGTTCGGCCACAGCGTGCTCGGCCGCCCGCTGTGGTATCTGACGCTCGGCAGCGGGCCGAAGCTCGTGTTTTACAACGCCGCGCACCACGCCAACGAGTGGATCACGACGCCGCTGCTGCTCACGTTCTGCGAGCAGCTATGCGCCCGCCTTGGCGACGGCGGCGACATGGAGGGGCAGAACATCCGCGACCTGCTGTCCAGGGTCACGCTCGTGCTCGCCCCGGCCGCGGACCCGGACGGCATCGACCTTGTGACCGGCACGCTCGATGCCGAGACCACCGCCGCGGCAAAGGCGCTCGCTGAAAACTACCCCGACATTTCCTTCCCCTCGGGCTGGAAGGCGAACATCCGCGGCATCGACCTCAACCTCCAGTACCCCGCGGGGTGGAGCACCGCGCGCGAAATCAAATTCGCCGCGGGCTACACGCGCCCCGGCCCGCGCGACTATGTTGGCCCGGCGCCGCTCGTCGCGCCCGAGAGCCTGGCGATGTACGGCTTCACCCGCGCGCTCGACCCGCTGCTCATCCTGTCGTACCACACGCAGGGCCGCGTCATCTACTGGCAGTATAACGGCTACGACATACCGGGAAGCGAAGCGATCGCCCGGCAGTTTGCCGCCGTGAGCGGCTACGACGTCGCGGCCACGCCCTACGCCGCCGGCCACGCGGGATATAAGGACTGGTTCATTCAGGACTACCGCCGCCCCGGCTTCACGATCGAGGCGGGCAGCGGGGAAAATCCCCTGCCGCTCAGTCAGTTTCCCGATATCTGGTCGGATAACCTCGGCATCCTGCTCGGCGGCATGACCGCCGTTTTGTGACATTTGTCACGGCCTGCATCCAAACCGCCCACATGGCACATTTTGACCGTTTTTCGGCAAAAAATGCATGCTAAGATATAGGAAAGATATAGACAAAACAGGGCAAATGGTGTGTTTTTCCGTGTCACAAAGGAGGAAATTTTCATGCTGCTGTCAGACAAGATCAAAAAATTCAGCGTCGAGCAGGCCATTGACTACCTCAACCGTAACCCGGTCAAGAACCTGCCGAAGCTCCTCGACTGGGCGGACACGTTCTGCGCCGGAAAGTTTGAGGGCCAGCGCCGCGCCATCTCGCTCGAAGGCGACGAGACGACGACGGACAGCCGCCGCAGCGAAAAAGAAGTAAAACGCGCGCAAAGAACGCAAAAGCACCGTCTCCCAGTCGGGAGGCGGTGCTTTTTCCAGCCTTCCCCTCGAGGGAACGGCCAGGGCACACAGTCCCGCACAGGGAAAAGCGTCATCAGCGCTGCCGGTGCTGCGCCGCGTGACAGCAAAACGAAAAAACGTGCATGGAAGGGTCCTTCCATGCACGTTTCGGGTCAGATGGGGTTTCCCCGGCTTGGCCTTGCGGCGGGTCAGCTGTGCTGGCCGTGGGCCGGGTAGTGGATGTGCAGCAGCTCGTGGGCGCGGCCCTGGAGCAGGGTGTCGTAGACATAGCCCAGGTCGGGGTTCTGCTGCGGGATGCGCAGGGCGCAGGCTTCGTCTGCCTTGAAGATGGCCTCGGCGCGCTCAGCCTTGCGCTTGTTGCAGGCGGGGGGCTGGCCGCCGCCGCCGATGCAGCCGTTCGGGCAGGCCATGACCTCGATGAAGTCGAACTGCTCCTCGCCAGACTCGACCTTGGCGATGAGCTTGTCGGCGTTGGCCAGACCGTTGGCCACCGCGATGCGGATGGTCAGGTCGCCGGCCGTGACGGTGAAGGCCTTGATGCCCTCGAGCCCGCGCACGCCGCACTCGGCGATGGTCTGCAGGGTGTTGGGGCTGGCATCGTCGAGCACGCGGCGGATGACGGCCTCGGTCACGCCGCCGGTCACGCCGAAGATGACGCCGGCGCCGGTGTAGTCGCCGAGCGGGGCGTCGGGCTCCTCGTCCGGGAGGTGGGCAAAGTCGATGCCGGCCTCCTCGATCATGTCGCACAGCTCGCTCGTCGTGATGACGAGGTCGATGAGCCGCTCGCCGTCCTTTTCCAGCTCGGGGCGCGCAGCCTCGAACTTCTTGCCGGTGCAGGGCATGATGGCCACGGAGTAGACGTTCTCGCCCGCAAACTGCTTGCGGATGAGCGAGCCGAACATCGCCATCGGGCTGCCGCAGGTGCTCACCTGGGGCATGAGGTGCGGGTGGCGGTGCTCCACGTGCTGGATCCAGCCGGGGCAGCAGGAGGTGAACATCGGCAGCTTCGCGCCGGTCTTGACCTTCTCGAGGAATTCAGCCGACTCCTCCATGATCGTCAGGTCGGCGGTGAGGTTGGTGTCATACACCACGTCCGCACCGAGGCGGCGCAGCGCGGCAACGAGCTTGCCGGTGCAGGGCTCATTGGCGGGCAGGCCGAAGCGCTCGGCCATGCCGACGCGCACGCTCGGCGCGTACTGCACGACGACCTTGCGGGTCTGATCCTGCAACATCGACCAGAACTTTTCGGTCTCGTTGCGGATCGTGATCGCGCCGGTCGGGCACACGGACGCGCACTGGCCGCAGCCGACGCAGTCGGTGTCCTTGAGGGTCTTGCCGAAGTCGGCGGAGATGTGCGCCTTCTTGCCGCGGCCGCTGAAATCGACCGCGCCGATGTTTTGAATTTCAGCGCAGGTGCGCACGCACAGTCCGCACAGGATGCACTTGCTCGGGTCGCGCACGATGCTCGGCGAGGAGAGATCCATCGGCTCGGTGCAGTAGGTGTTGGGCTCGAAGCGGTGCGCGTCCACGTGGTAGCGGCGGGCGTACTCCTGCAGCTTGCAGCGGCCGCTCTGGTCGCAGGTCAGGCAGTCGGCCCGGTGGCTGCTCATCAGCAGCTGCAGCGTGGTGCGGCGGCTGTCGAGCACCTGCTTTGTATGGGTGCTCACGACCATGCCGTCGCGCGGCTGCATGGAGCAGGCAGCGTCCATCTTGCCGCGGTCGTTCTCGACGAGGCACAGGCGGCAGCCGCCGTAGATGGACAGGTTTTCACAATAGCAAAGCGAGGGGATGTCGATGCCGTTGTTGCGGGCGACCTCCAGCACATTGCGCTCGGTCGTGAACGGGCAGGACACGCCGTCGATGATCATTTTCTTTTCTTCAGCCATGGTTCACGCCTCCTTGATCGCACCGAACGGGCAGCCAGTCTTGCAGGTGCCGCACTTGATGCATTTGTCTGTGTCGATGTGGTGCGGCTTTTTCAGCTCGCCGGTGATCGCGCCGGCCGGGCAGTTGCGCGCGCACTTCGTGCAGCCCTTGCAGATGGCCGGGTCGATGACATACGTCGTCAGGCTGCGGCAGCTGCCGGTGCGGCACTTCTTGTCGAAGATATGCTCGCGGTATTCGTCCTCGAAGTTGGCGAGCGTGGACAGCACGGGGTTCGGCGCCGTTTTGCCGAGACCGCACAGGGAGGAGTTCTGGATCATCTTGGCGAGGGAGCGCAGCTCCTCAATGTCGCCGGGGCGGCCGTTGCCCTTCGTGATCCGGGTGAGAATGTCGAGCATACGGGTCGTGCCCTCGCGGCACGGGGTGCACTTGCCGCACGACTCGTTGCAGATGAAGTTCATGAAAAACTGCGCGATGGACACCATGCACGTGTCCTCGTCCATGACGACGAGGCCGCCGGAGCCGATGATCGCGCCGGCTTTTTTCAGCGAGTCAAAGTCCATGGGCAGATCCATGTGCGCCTCGGTCAGGCAGCCGCCGGACGGGCCGCCGATCTGCACGGCCTTGAACGCTTTGCCGTTTTTGATGCCGCCGCCGATGTCGTACACGACCTCGCGCATCGTCGTGCCCATGGGCACTTCGATCAGGCCGGTGTTAACGACGTTGCCCGTGAGGGCGAAGGCCTTCGTGCCGGAGCTGCCCTCCGTGCCGACGGACTTGAACCAGTCCGCGCCCTTTTTGATGATGTCGGGCACGTTGGCAAACGTCTCGACGTTGTTCAGGCAGGTGGGCTTGCCGTACAGGCCCTTGTCGACGGAGCGCGGGGGCTTCGTGCGCGGCATGCCGCGGTTGCCCTCGATGGACGCGGTCATGGCCGAGCCCTCGCCGCAGACGAACGCGCCTGCGCCGCAGTTGATGTGCATGTGGAAGCTGAAGCCGCTGCCGAGGATGTTGTCGCCCAGCAGGCCGAGCTCCTTGGCCTGCTCGATGGCGATGGTCAGCCGGTGCACGGCCATGGGGTACTCGGCACGGACATAGATGTAGCCCTCGGTCGAGCCGGTGGCCACGCCCGCGACGATCATGCCCTCGATGACCTTGTGCGGGTCGCCCTCCATGCAGGAGCGGTCCATGAAGGCGCCGGGGTCGCCCTCGTCGCCGTTGCAGACGATGTACTTGACGGGCTCTTCCGTATGTGCCGCGACCTGCGCCCACTTGCGCCCGGTCGGGAAGCCCGCGCCGCCGCGGCCGCGCAGGCCGGAATCGCTCACGGCCTGGACGATCTCGTCCGGCTGCATCTCGAACAGGGCCTTGGCCAGCGCGCCGTAGCCGCCGATGGACAGGTACTCCTCGATGGATTCCGCGTCGATGTGGCCGCAGTGCTCGAGCACGCGGCGGGTCTGCTTTTTGTAAAACGGGATGTCCTCCTGGCGCTCATAGAGCTCGCCGCCCTTGTTGTAGCCCAGGCGCTCGATGAATTCGCCGCCGAGGATGGTCTTCTGGATGATCTCCTCCACGTCGCTGACCTGGCACTTCGTGTACAGCCAGCCCTCCGGCTCGATGCGCACCAGCGGGCCCATCTCGCAAAAGCCGTGGCAGCCGGACTTTTTCAGGCCGATGGTGTCGGCGTGGTGCTCGGTCAGGGACACCTCGCACGGGATGCCGAGCTCGTCCATGCGCTTTTTGAGCTCGTGGTAGACGTTCAGGTTGCCGCCGGCGACACAGCCCGTGCCGCAGCAGACGAGAATTTTACGTTTTTCCGCGTCGCGCGCGGCCATGTAGTCGGCCTGCAGGGCGCGGAACTGCTCCAAGGATTCGATTCTCTGACGCATTACGCACCCTCCTTTGCACGCAGCTCCTCGATGAGATCCACGGCCTTGTCGGGGGTCATGGCCGGGTGCACCGTGTCGTTGACCATGACGACCGGGCTCAGGCCGCACGCGCCGAGGCACGACACGATCTCGATGGTGAACAGGCCGTCGTCCGAGGTCGGCTTGCTCTCGCTCAGGCCGGTCGCGTCGTAGAGCGCCTGCAGGACGTTGCCGGACTTGCGCACGTGGCACGCCGTGCCGCGGCAGACCTTGAGCACGTACTTGCCCTTCACGTCGAGCGAGAAGTTCTCATAAAACGTTGCCACGCCGTAGATCTTCGACTCGCTGATGCCCACCTTGTCCGCAATGTAGCGCAGCGCGTCTTTCGGCAGATAACGATATTTTCCCTGCACGTCCTGCATGATCGCAATGATCTGCGAGGCGTCACAGGCGTGATCTGCGAGGACCTGGTCAATGAATTTGTAATCGATCTGTTCCATTTTTTCAGTTCCCTTTCCAACAAATTTGCACCGGCCGGCTCCTATTCCGGCCGGACGCAGGATTCCCTGCTTCCCATCATACAATATCTATGAAAAATTTTCAATGCCCAGTCCCGTCGTTTTGATAACGACAAACTGCGAGAATTTTTCACAAATCCGCACACTTTTCCGCCCGTGTGCAGCTTTTGGAAATTCTGGCGCAAATGCTTGACACGCCTGCCTTTCCGTGGCATAATTACAGCAAACTATGCGCCCGCGCCGCAAGCTGTGCTTCCGGCCCGGCCGCCGCCGATCCCGCACCGAATCTGACACCGAATCGCCCATGAGGTGGAAGGCTGCGTGCGTGCACTGCTGCACCGCCATGCCTTCCGGGCATGGCATTTTTTGTCTCTTCCGGCGGGCGGCTACACAAAAAGGAGAGATCTGCAATGACCCATCTGCGCAAACTCACGGCGGTGCTGCTGGCCGTCATCATGGTGTTCGCCCTCGCCGCCTGCGGCCAGAAGGACGACACCGCCGCTGTCGACAAGGACCTGACCGTCAACGTCGTCGCGCTCAACGGCACGACCGGCTTCGGCATGGCCAAGCTCATGTCCGACAGCAAGGCCGGCACGACCGCGCTGAGCTACAACTTCACCGTCGAGACCGACCCGAGCAACGCCACCGCCGCGCTCGTCAACGGCACGGCCGACATCGCCGCCCTGCCGACGAACGCCTCCGCCGCGCTCTACAACAAGACCGACGGCGCCGTGCAGGTGCTCGCGCTCAACACGCGCGGCGTGCTCTACGTCGTGACCGACGGCACGGAGAACATCACGTCCTTTGCCGACCTGCGCGGCAAGAACGTCTGCGTCCCCGTGCAGAACCCGACGTTCATCTTTCAGTACCTGTGCGAGAAAAATGGTCTGACCGTCGGCACGGACATCACCATCGACAACACCTATGCCCAGCCGGCGGAGCTCAACACGGCGCTCGCCTCCGGCGAGGTGCACATCGCCGTGCTGCCGGAGCCGATGGTCACGATCGCCCGCGCGGCCAACCCCGCCCTCACCGTCGCGCTCGACCTGACCGCCGAGTGGGACAAGGTCGCCCCGGCCGGCAGCCTCGTGCAGGGCTGCGTCGTCGTGCGCAAGGCGTTTGCCGATGAGCACCCGAACGAGGTCAAGGCGTTCCTGACCGAGTATCAGGCGTCCATCGAGTACCTGACAGCCGAGCCCGACCAGGCCGGCCAGATGATCGAGGATGCCGGCATCTTCGCCAAGGCCGCCGTGGCCGCCAAGGCCATCCCGAACTGCAACGTCTGCTTCGTGTCCGGCGCGGACATGCAGGCCGCGCTGACGGAGTTTCTCACGGCGCTGAGCACCGTCGCCCCGCAGAGCATCGGCGGCGAGGTGCCGGGCGATGACTTCTACTGCATCCTGAAATGAAGCGCTTTGCCCGCGGCGCGCTGACGCTCGCATTCTGGCTTGCCGTGTGGGCGGCACTGGCGCTGCTCGTGCACCGGGAGCTGCTGCTGCCCGCGCCGTGGACGGTCGTGCGCAGGCTGTGTGAGCTGGCCGCGACCGGGGCGTTCTGGCGCATCACGGCCGTGTCCATCGGCCGAGTGCTGCTCGGCGTGGCGGGGGCGGTCGTGCTCGGCGTGGCGCTGGCCGCCGCGTGCACGATATCGAAAACCGCCGACGCGCTGCTGCGCCCGCTCATGACGGTCGTCAAGTCCACGCCGGTGGCGTCGTTCGTCGTGCTCGCGCTCATCTGGATCGCGCGCGACTGGCTGCCGGTGTTCATCGCGCTGCTCATGGTGCTGCCCGTCGTGTGGAGCAATGTCTGCACCGGCATCCGCTCGGCCGACCCCGCGCTGCTCGAGCTGGCGCGGGTGTACAGCTGGCCGCGCGGGCGCGTCCTGCGGCGGATCTATGTGCCGAGCGTGCGGCCGCACTTTCTGGCCGCGCTGCGCTCGGGCCTCGGCTTCGGCTGGAAGGCCGGCATCGCCGCCGAGGTGCTCACCGTGCCGCACAGCGCCATCGGCCGCATGATCTATGAATCGAAGCTGTACCTGCAGACCACCGACCTCTTCGCCTGGACGCTCGCGGTCATCCTGCTCAGCGTCGGGCTCGAGCGGCTGGTGCTGCGCGCACTCACTCCGCGCGGGAAAGGAGGCGGCAGCGCATGATCGAAACACGTGACCTCACCGTGACGTATGACGGCCGCGCCGTCCTGCGCGCCGTCGATCTCACCGTGCCCGACGGCGGGCACATCGCGCTCATGGGCCCGTCCGGCTGCGGCAAGACGACGCTGCTGCGCGTGCTCGCCGGGCTGCGCGCACCGGACGGCGGCACGGTGCGCGTGTCGCCGGGTCGCATGGCCTGCGTCTTTCAGGAGCCGCGGCTGCTGCCGTGGCGCACGGCGGCGGAAAACGTCAACGCCGTGCTCTCCGACCGGGCGCAGACCATGCCGCAGGCGCTGGCGTGGCTCGAGCGGCTGGACCTGAGCGATGCGCGCGACCAGTACCCCGCGGCGCTCTCCGGCGGCATGCAGCAGCGC
>OLQC01001140.1_pt1 | contig 22943 bp, 31 predicted proteins | sample 1672471 | NCBI WGS metagenome assembly OLQC01 (sample SAMEA3136689, study PRJEB25190) | human gut metagenome | biome: human gut; feature: human-associated habitat; material: faeces | place: Austria | collected 2013 | reverse complement strand
TAGAACTATGAAAAAGAAAGACATTATAGATGTAATAGTAATAGCACTATTTATAATTATACTAGCAGTATATGATGTGTACATAAGTGCAGACAACGAGTTAAAGAGCAATAAAATAAATGAATTAACGAACAAGGTAGAGCAACAGACAGAACTTATAGATGCTCTGCAACAATAGGAGGTTTATATGGAAAAGGTAGATGTTGGCGAATATGTGAGAACTAATAAAGGGAATATAGGACAAGTTATAGGAATATTTAATGGGCATTGCCAAGCAAAATATCATATTCAATTTCAAGGAAAGGTAAAAGTTAAAAGACAATACTTATCTACTCATACTATTATAAAACACAGTAAACAACTAATAGATTTAATAGAAGAAGGGGATATAGTAAATGGAATGGAAGTATTAGATATATATAAGCCAAGAGATTTATGGGAACCAATAGAAATAAGAGTTGATAGTAGATATACAAATTTTATTTTAGCAGAAGACATAAAAACAATACTAACAAAAGAAAGTTATATGGCTAATTGTTATAAAGTAGGAGGAGAAGAATAATGAACTTAAAAGAAGCTATTAAAATACACAATGAATTATGCAACAAAGAAGAAATAAAAAAATATTATGAAGCGCTGCATATAGTATGTGAAAAAATGCAAAATTGCAAACCTAAAAAAGAATATTATAAGTCATCTATAATTAATGATTATTATATAGAACATCCTTATATGGAATTAACAATAAGTAATGGAAAAGCTGTTTATAGAAGGCATGAATATAGTTGTTCAAGTGAATCTAAAGATAAAAAAATAAAGAGTAATTATTGTTTGAGTCTTTGTAGATATAATAGAGAGAAAATAGAAAAAATTATAGAAAGAGAAATAGCAAACGATAATTTTAAAGTAGGAGGAGAAGATGAATAGAAAATATTATAAGAGAATAAACGATTTAGATATAGCTTTAGAAGAAACAAATCATAAATATATAATGATACATCAATGGGCAGTAGATAACAGCCACAAATGGGGAATTGCAAGTTTTAGATACAATGAAGATGAAGACTACTGGTATTTACAAACTTATGGAAATTTTATTTTTAATGTAGATTGGCATGACTTTGGATGTTTAGTACAATTAGGCTATAAATGGATTAAAGATGGTTGCTTATACGATAATCCATAGTTATTAGGAGGAGAATAGATAAATGTATTATTGTTTATTTGAACAAAGTGGAACATTCAAAAATGAATTTAGAAAACTTCGGATGTGAGGCAGTTGATTATGACATACAAAATGAATTTAATGAAACAGATGTAGTAATAGACTTATTCAAAGAAATAGAAAAGGCATACAACAAAGAAGAAAGTATATTTGACAACATAACAGAAAGAGATATGATTTTAGCATTTTTCCCTTGCGTACGTTTTGAAGACCAAGTGCAGATGCACTTTAGAGGAACAGCATTTCAACAAAAGAAATGGACAGATGAGCAGAAATTAGAGAATGACTTAAAATTACATAAAGAATTAGATTTAATGTATGAAACAATAACAAAATTAGCAATAGTGTGTATTAGAAAGAATTTACCGCTAATAATCGAAAATCCGTATTCAACAACACACTATTTAACAAAGTATTGGGCTATACCGTCAAAAGTTATAGATAAAGATAGAACTTTGCGTGGAGATTACTACGAAAAGCCAACACAATACTGGTTTATAAATTGTGAGCCACAATACAATATGATTTTAGAAGCTTACAGTTGGAACAAAAAGAAAATAATCAGCAACACAAGTAGTAAGACAGAATGAAGTTTAATAGAACCAGAATACGCAAACAGATTTATAAGAGAATTTATAGTAAATGTAAAGGAGTAAATAAGATATGAAAGTAATGATAAGTCAACCAATGAATGGTAAAAAAGAAAGTCAAATAAGATTAGAAAGACAAAAAGTAATAAAAAAATTAGAAGATTTGGGATGGCAAGTTACAGATACAATATTTACAGATGAAGCACCTAAAAGTTGCAATCCAGCAATATACTATTTATCAAAATCAATAAAAGAAATATCAAAAGTAGATGCTGTAATGTTTATGAATGGATGGGAAAAAGCTAGAGGGTGTAAAATAGAACATGATATTTGCTTACAATATGAAATACTAACAATGTATGAATATGAATTATAAAATTTTGAGAGGAGTGATACATAGTGAAAACAGCTGATATAGTACAATTACCTCAAATAATATGTGAAGAATGTCACAAAAGAGAAGCTACAATATTATGCGATTATGATATAGGATATAATATTGATTTAGAAGGACGAGGGAAAGTAAAAAGAGTTACTTGTGATAAAAAATTATGTATTAAGTGTGCAACAAAAATAAATAATAAAGATTATTGTAAGAAACATATTAAAGCTTTAGAGCAAGAATTAGGAGGTGTTTTAAGTGAAAGAAAAGATATTCGTACTTTATAAAGGCGAGAAAGTTATAGATATAGGAACAGCAAAGGAAATAGCTAAAAAAAGAGGTGTAACACCTAAATTTATTAAATACTTAAGTACTCCTACAAATAAAAAACGAATCGATGCTCGAAAAAATAAAAATAGGATAAGCAATGCAATGATTTGTGTAAAAATTGAAGAGGAGGACGAGTAGTGGAAAATAGTATAGAAAAAGACGAAGAAATTTTAAATAACATAAAAGCATATATGCAAGAAAACATTGATAAAGGGTATCATAAATTTGTTTATAATGATTTAGGATATGACGAAAAATGTGCAGATGTTATAAATGCAATAGAACATATTTTATCAGATTATAAAAGAGTATTAAAAGAGAATGAGGAATTAAAAAAAGAATTAAATGAAGAAAATAAAAGATGTATGATGTTAGCAGAGGAAAAACAAGATTATTTTGAAAAATATAGATATCATTTACAACAAAACAAGAGCTTAACAAAAGAATTTAGTAATGTTATTCCAATTCAAAAAATAAAAGACATAATAGACAGAATTGATTACGATATAAAAAAGACCAAAGAAATAATATCTAACAATTCGAATATTTATACAAGTGACCGAAGAAATGATTATCAAATAGTAAGATTAAGAGCAATGAACACAAAATCTTTAGATATAAAAAAGAGATTACAAGAATTACTAGAAAGTGAGGAATAACAATGCCAGAAAAAGAAACAAGAGAACAAAAATATAGAAGAATAAATGATTTATATAATAAATTCTCGTTTTTATTCTTTCAGACTACTCACGAAGCTGGATGGCAAGACGAACTAAATAGTATTATTGTAGAACTTAGACGAGAACTGAGAAATTTTTAAGGAGGGAACGAATGAACAGAGAAGATTTGAAGAGTTACAGACATAATCAAGAATGGATTAAAGGAAGAATAGAGTATATAGAACAGTATAAAGCAAGCATAAACAGATTAAACAGTGTGTTGTCAGATATGCCGAAAGGAAGTAGAGAAGTTCAAGATAGTGAAGCGGAAAAATTAGCAGTATTAATGGACAGCATAAATGATTTGCTCGATAAAGTAAACGAAGTAAATAAAAGACAAACACAGATTTTAGAACAATTAGACAAGGTAAAACAACCTTACAGGAATATATTAGATAAATATTACATACAAGGGAAAAGCTTAGTAGTTATTGCAGTAGAAATGGATTACAATTATGAACACATAAAAAGATTGCATGGAATAGCTTTAAATATTTTTGATAATATAAAATGATGCTACCAAATGCTACTGAATGCTACCATAAAAAGTGCTATAATAGTATTGTAAAAAAATGCTAAAGGCTATATAAATAGAAAAGGACTAACAAAAAGTTGGTCCTTTTGACATATTTCGACAATATTTGTAAAATGAATCATATATAATATCTCTGAGAAAGAAGGTTATATATGATATACGATATTACAACGGTCAAAAATGCAAAAGAGACTTTAAAAAATATAAGAAACAGATGGCCTAATAAAAAATTAGAGGAAATTGACTATTCGGATTTTGACTTCGTTTTAGAGCACATAACTAGTAATATGGACGAATGTAAAGATATAAAATTATATGGATTAAAGACGCTAAAGGAATTGATAGAAGAAAATAATGGAATTATAGATTTTGGCATTAAAGGAAGCACTAAGAGTCAAGAAGAGATAAAGAAATGTATTGAATACTGCAAGAAACGTGATAATAAAATAAGTGCTTTTTTTTCATATGAAGATGGAAAAATTCAATATAAAGATAATTTGACTAAGTGGCCAGAGATATTCAATCCAAGTAAATTATCGTTAAGCCGTGCTGCAAGACAAGAGTGGGAGAAAAGATCAAAAGCTTTTAAAATAACTATTATTGCGAAATATAATGAAATAAATTTCTTAACTGGCGGAGAAGAGAATGTGAGTGAAAAATTAGCTGAAAATTTAATAAATAAAACTCGAAACGAAAAAATAAAATATTGTATAGCAGAATTAAAAAATAAAATAGAACCTAACAGATTGATTATAGAAGAAATAAAAAAATAATTACAGAGCTTATCAAAAGATAGGCTCTATTATTTATGCTATTAACTAATACTAGATAAAGTTAATATATGTTCCTTTGGAATATATCTCCTTTCAAAAAAATTTGTATATAAAGGCAATTCTAGTTAAGCCTTATATCTAGGTCAAGTTTTGATGGTAAAATGCGGGTCTTGGATACCTGAGATTGAAGGTTCAACTCCTTCGACCTAGACCAATTATTATAAATTAACGAAAGAGGTGTTGTTATGACTAACGAAGAAAGATATGAGAAATATGTAAAAGAAAATTGTAAGAACTGTAAAAATAAAGATAAAGACATATGTGAGATAAGAATATCATACTTTAACAATGTCATAACAACTAAGTGTGTTTATTATGAAAGAGAAAATTAACTATGAAAACTGTATGAAATATAAGTGTGAACAATGCAAATACAATGTACAATGTGAAAAGGAAGAGAAAAGGTATGAAATTCAAAATAAACAATACAGAGTGGACGATAGAAGAAGTAGACGAAGCCACAATAAATAATGAGATGAAGAGTGATGGTACTTTAGGAGTAACGATATATAAAACTCAAAAAGTAATGTTACTAAAAGACCAAGCAAATATAATTAAAACATTAAAACACGAACTAACTCATGTGTGGTTATATGAATATGGGCATAATCAAAATGACGATAAAACGTTTACTTACGAAGATGTATGTGAAGTAGTGGCAAGTAGCAATAATTTTATAAATGAGATAATTAAAGAATATTTAGAACAAAATAAACCTTATATAGAAAGACTAAAAGAAAGGTATAAGGACGATATTATAGATGCATTAAAATATAGTATGGAGACTAATAATGAATATAAATCAAAACATTAATAAGTTGTTATATGTTCTATCTACAAAAGGACAGATATATAAAGTAAACAGTTTTCAGTTTTACAGCGAAAAGAATTGTAAGTATTGTACTAAATATCAAATACTAAAAAGAGAAAAGGTAGAAATATATAACGAAGAAACAGATGAGTTTGAATTACAAGATAGATACCAACAGAAGGAAGAATGTTATAGTAAGGTTGATATGTTGAAATACTTAATGGAGGAGTATAGAAAGATGGGATAATATGGCTAAGAGATTAACAGATAAAGAAAAGAAACAGATAATTGCATATTATATTGAGTGTCAAAATCTAAGAGAAACAGCAAGAAAGTTTGAAGTTTCTCCTGATACAGTAAAAAGATTGACAAAGGAAAACAAAGACATCGAACAAAATCTTTCACAAAAAAAAGAAGAGAATACAAAGAATGTACTAAATGAGTTAGACAAAACAAAAAACAAAAGAATAAACTTACTCAACAAAATGATAGACAAAATGGAAGAAAAACTTGAAAACATAGATATGTTTACTAATGTAAAAGATTTAGCGACTGCTTATGGAATTATAGTAGACAAAGATATGAAATTTCTTGAATTAACCAAAGAAAAACAAGAAAAGGAAAAAAGAATAATAAAAATACCAGCAAGCGATATGTCAAGTGCGTTTATAGACTTAAATAGAGATATAGATAATAGGGGACACTTAGAATATTGGTTAGATGGTGGGAGGGCTTCGTTGAAGTCCTCTTTTTGTGGGGAAAAAATACCAGAACTATTAGAAAACAACTCTAATATGTGTGCATTATGCATAAGAAGAGTAAGCAATACTTTAAAGGATTCAGTATATGCACAAATACAGTGGGGAATTGATAAGCTGAGTGAAACATATCCAGGATTAATTGATGACTATAGTTTTAAAACTTCTCCAATGGAAATAACTAAGAGGAGTACGGGACAAAAGATATATTTCAGGGGAACTGATGACCCAGGCAAAATTAAATCAATAAAACCGCCTAAAGGAATGTATATAGGAATTATATGGTATGAAGAATTTGACCAAATACAAGGAATGAATGCCGTAAGAAAAATAAATCAATCTGTAATAAGAGGTGGCAATGATTTCGTAGAATTTTATACATTTAATACTCCTGCGTCAAGACAACATTTTGTAAATAAAGAAAAAAGAATACCTAAGGCAAATAGATTATCACATCATAGTGATTATAGAACATCTCCAAAAGAGTGGATAGGACAAGCATTCATAGATGAAGCAGAATATATCAAAGAAACAGCTCCAATCATATACGAAAATGAATATTTAGGATTAGAGACAGGAGATGGAGGAAATGTATTTGAAAATCTCGAATTAAGAGAGATTACAGATGAAGAAATTTCTCATTTTGATAGGCTATATAAGGGTATTGACTGGGGTTGGTATCCTGATCCATTTGCATATAACAATATGCATTTTGATATGGCAAGAAGGACCTTATATATATTTGATGAGTTAAGATGTAATAAAACATCAAATGAAAAGACATGGAAGTTGTTGCAAGAAAAAGGAGTAACAAATAGTGATTTAATAACAGCAGATAGTGCTGAAAATAAATCTATAGGAGATTACAAAAGTTATGGAGCATTTATAAGAGGAGCTGAAAAAGGACCTAATAGCGTTGAATACAGCATGAAATGGTTGGCTAGTTTAAATAAAATAATAATAGACCCAAAAAGATGCCCAGGAACAGCCATAGAATTTAGTGAATATGAGCTAGAAAAAGACAAAGACGGTAACATTATTACAGGCTATCCGGATAAAAACAATCACAATATCGATTGCGTTCGCTATGCATTAGAGTCTGTATGGAAAAAGAGAGGACAATAAAATGTTTGAAAGAATAGTAAATTTTATTAAAGGAGCAATAAATAAGATGTTTAATACGACAGACATAGCAAAAGATTTTAATATAGACATATCAACGAGTGATGAGGTGTTATCTGCTATTGAAAGATGGTCTAGCATTTATAACGGTAGGGCACCTTGGTTAAATGAAGAGGTAAAATCACTACACGTTGCAAAAATAATATGTGAAAAAGTTGCAAAAGCTGTAACAATAGAACTTAAAACAAAAGTTGATGACAAAGAAATAGATAAGATATATCAAAGATTTATTAAAAATATAAGAACTAATACAGAATATGCGTTAGGTAAAGGCGGAATGTTTTTTAAACCGTTTTATAGCAACGGAAAAATTAAGGTTAGTTGTATTCAAGCAGATAAATTTATACCTACAAAATTTGATAGCACTGGCGAATTGCTAGGAGCTATTTTTATTGACCAAATTACAAGAGGAAAAGATGTTTACACTAGGCTTGAATATCAAGAATTGGAAGATACTGCACTTAAAATTAAAAACAAAGCATATAAAACTACAGTACATAATTCTAACATATTAGGTACTCAGATTATGCTTTCACAAGTGCCAGAATGGACAAATATTCAAGAAGAGATACAGATAAACGATGTTAATAGATTATTAGGCGGTTATTTTAAGATACCGATTGCAAATCCCATTGACAATACTAGTCCTGTGGGTGTTGCAATATTTGCAAATGCTATTGATACATTAGAAGAAATAGACAAACAATTCAGCAGGACTTTATGGGAATATGAAGGCTCTGAACTTGCTGTTGATGTAGATGCAACAGCATTTACAAAAGACAAAAACGGAAATGATATATTACCAAAAGGAAAAGAAAGACTATATAGAAAGTTAGACTTTGGAGACGAAAGTAAGTGGAACGTATTTAGTCCTCAAATAAGAGATACAGCATTATTTAATGGATTAAATGAATGGTTAAGACAATGTGAGAGTCAATGTGGTTTAGCATTTGGGACTATATCTAAAATAGAAAATATTGAAAAGACAGCAACAGAAATCAAATCAAGCAAACAAGATTACTATGTAACTGTATCAGATATTCAAGGAGCATTGCAAACAGCATTAGAAGATTTGATTTATAGCATAGATATTTTAATGAGCTTGTATGGAATAAAACACAAAGTAGGGGCAACTACAAATTTTGATTGGGACGATAGTATTCTAGTTGATAGTGAAAAGAAACAATCACAAAGTTTAATAGAAAGAAATGCAGGTTTAATAGATGACATAGAATACTTTGTACAAACGAGAGATTATTCAGAAGAAGAAGCAATAGAATACGTAAATAAAATGCGAGAACGAAGTAAAGAACAAATACCTAACGATGTGCAAGAGGAATAGTTTATGATAGAAAATAAAATACAAAGTGCAATAAAGCCTATTATAAGTATATATTCTAAAATAGAACTAGAACTAATAGAGAAAATTGCAGAGCATTTTAATATAAATGAAGAATTTATTAACAGTGATTATTGGTATTTTGAAAAGCTAAAAGAACTTGGAGGACTAAACAGTGAAACATTAAAACTATTAGAAGAATATACTGGAAAAACAAAAAAAGAATTAGCAAAAGCAATGAAAGATATAGGCATAAGCTCTATACCTGTTGATCAATTAAATATATCAACACAAAAAAATGCTTTATTAAATCCAGAAGCAATAATAAATAGTGTAAATATACAAAATATAATACAATATAGTTATGATGAAATAGAAAAATTATTCTTAAATCTAAACAAAACCATACAAGAACAAGTAAGGAAAACTTATACAGATATAATAACAGAAACATACATAAAAACAAATGCAGGTGTTTGTAGTTATCAGGAGGCAATATTAGACAGTTTAGACAAGTTAGGCGACAAAGGCATATCTATACTTACTTACCAAGACAAAAACGGCTTAATAAAGAATTATGATGTTGTAGGAACAGTAAGAAGAGATTTATTAGTAGCAACAAGAGGACTAGCAGGGAAAGTAAACGAAGAAGTAATAAAGGAAAGTGGCAATCACATTGTAAGAGTTACTAATCACTTTGGAGCTAGAATTGGAGATGGCGGAGAAGATTATACAAATCATGCATGGTGGCAAGAACTTCAATTCTTCTGCTGGGATTATGATGGAAAGGCCACAGAAGAAGAAAAGAAACTTCCTGATTTCATAAAACATTGTAATTATGGAGATGTTCAAGGTATAGTAGGTATCAACTGCAAACATTTATTTACAGTGTGGTATGGTTCAACTAAAAAAGAAGATTTAGGATTTACTTACGATGAAAACAAGGAAGAATATGAAAAATCACAGAAACAAAGATATTTGGAAAACGGCATTCGTAAGTGGAAAAGAAAACAAGTAATTGCAAACAAAGTACAAGACGAAGAAGGCTATAAAAAGTCAAGTATAAAAACTAAAGAATGGCAAGATAAATTAAATACATTTACAGAAGAAAACAAATTAAAGAGAGATTATACAAGAGAACATATAAAAGGATATAAAGATGTAAAAATAAAAAATAAAGATAACAAATATGTAGATATAACCGAAGAAACTTTAAGTAAAGGTAAACAAAAATATAAATTAACAGAACAGCAATATTATATTGATGAAGATGGAACCAGGTATAATGTAGATAATAAATATGTAATATTAAAGCCAACCGAAAGAGAAAAAGAAGTAGCTAATATGTTAGGAGAGCTATATGGTGGAAAAATAAAAATAATACCAAGAGTGAATGAGCCTAAAAACATAAAAACACCTGATTACATAGTAAAAAATAGAAGATATGATCTAAAACAAATTAGTGGCAATGGAAAATATGTAATACAAGGAAACCTAAAAGGAAAACAAAAACAAGCTGATAACTTTGTCATAGATATAACAAAATCAGAAATGAGCATAGATGAAGCTATTAGACAAATAGAGAATATTTATAATTCAAAACATTTCTTGTGGCTAGATAGAATAATTTTGCTTAAAGATAAAGAGTTTTTAAAGATATTTAAGAGAAAATAGAAAGAAGTCAACTGCGAACCTAGAGGTTCTCAACTGACTTCTTTTAATAATATTATTAACTTAATTATACTATAAATTAGGCTAATAATCAATAGTTTATTCAAGAAATTGTAAAATATTCATTGTCCGAAATGACGAAAAACTATAAATAAGATAATTAGTAGACTTTCAAATATGAAGGTCTATTATTTATATCCAAAATCGACTATATGCAGGTCGTGAACAAGTGCATAACTACACCGTGATGAAAAACACGTAAAAGTTCGTAGTAGGAGAAAGGAATAAAATGAAAAGAAAATTTTTAGAAGATTTAGGACTTGAGACAGATGCCATTGAAAAAATAATGGCAGAAGCAGGAAAAGATGTAACATCTTTAAAGGCAAGAGTAGATGACTTAACAGAACAAATAAATGTTAAAGACACTACTATTTCAGAAAAGAACAACAAAATAGCTGAACTTGAAAAGGTAGACGTCGAAGCTATTAAGAATGCTGAGTATGAAAGAGGTAAGACAGAAGGCTCTAAGGAAATTGAAATTTTCAAGAAGCAAAATGCTTTAGACAAAGCTTTATCTAAGTATAAAGCCAAAGATACTAGTATTTTAAGTAAAATGCTAGATATGGAAAAGGTTAAATATAATGACAAATTTGAAATCGTAGAAGGATTAGAGGACCAAATAAACTCTATCAAAGAAAGTCACGATTATTTATTTGACAATGATAAAACCTTACCAACATTTTCAGGACCTACTCCAGGTCCACAAAGTAAAGTAAGTGGAGACCCAAATCAAATGGACTACAACACATACAAACAATGGAGAAAACAAAATAATTAAAAAGAAAGAGGAATGAAATATGGGAAATCAAATATTAACACCACAAATAATTGCAAATGAAGCATTAATGGTATTGGAATCAAATTTAACTATGGCTAATTTAGTTCATAGAGATTATTCAAAGGAGTTCGTACAAGTAGGCGATACTATAACAGTAAGAAAGCCAAGCAAATTTGTTGCTAAGAACTTTATAGGAGAAACAGAGGAGCAAAACTTATCAGAAGGTTCTGTTCCTGTTAAACTAGACAGATATAGAGACGTTACAATTCCTGTAACATCAAAAGAAATGACATTAGACATAAAAGACTTTAGTGAGCAAGTAATAACGCCAGCATTAAGTGCAATCGCTCAAGCTGTAGATGTTGACTTGTTAACAGTAGGAATTGAAAAAGCTGGTTCTAAAGTATCTGTATCAGCAACACCAGTTATAGGAGATATTGCTAATGTTGCAAAAGCATTAGATAAAAAGAAAGCCCCAAGAGATAACAACAGAAATCTAGTTTTATCTGTAGATACTTTATATAAATACAATACTTTAGATAACTTTGCTAAAGCATGTTACAAAGGAGATAGTGAAGCTCTAAAAGAAGCTGAAATCGGAAAAGTGTATACAATGAACTCATTTATGAGTCAAAATACACCAGAAAATGCTTCAGCAACAGCTGGAACTGCTACTGCTTACAAAGTAAAATGCACAAAAGGTGCTACTCAATTTACTGTATCAGATGGTAGTGCAAAAGCTGGCACAATTAAAGCAGGAGACAAGTTAATTGTAAATGGTTACTTGTTTGAAGTAGCAGAAAACGTTACTTTAGCAGAGGGTGCAGGAACACTAAAAGTAACTGAAAAAATACCATTTACAATTGAAACACCTGTAAGTGCAATGCTTATAAATAAAGCTCACTCTTTAGGCTTCCATAGAAATGGACTAGCTTTAGTAACTAGACAACTAGAATTACCACAAGGAGCAGCTAAAGCAGCGATTGCTTCAGCAAATGGATTAGCTGTTAGAGTTGTATTCGATTATGATTCTAAAACAAAAACTGACAAAGTTTCTTTTGATATTATCTACGGTGTAAAAGACTTAGATGATGATTTACTAGTAGACTTTGCATAGAAAGGAAAAGGGCATGATAAATTATACCGATTATGATTTTTATAAAGATACATATATGGGCAACATGCCCGAATCCGATTTTGATAAAATGGTAATAAGAGCAAGTGCAGAAGTACGTAAAAACATCTTTGATAGAGATATAACAAACTACAAAGAAGAAGTACAAATGGCCACTTGCTCTGTTGCTGATATATTGTTAAAAATCGAGCAATTAGAATCAAGGAAAGACAAGTTGGTAAGTAGCAATGCTGTTGATAAAATTGTTTCTAGCGAAAGTGTAGGCGATTTATCGAGAACATTTGCTAATACGACTAACTTAACTGATCTAGAAAAAGAAATTTCTAACCAGAAAAATAAGATACTAGAAGAGATTAGATTGCACCTATTACATACAGGCTTGTTATACAGAGGTGTTTGATATGGAAGATATGTTTAATAAAGATATAACAGTAATAAATCAACACATAGATGCGAATCATAAAAAGACATACAAAGTAAGCTATGTAAAAGGATTTTGGAGTTCTAATGATGGAGTATCCATAAATGGAACACAGTTAACGAAAAATGATGGTTTGTCTGCAAGGATACTAATGAATGATAGCAGAAATGAAAAATATCAAAAGCCAGAAGAGTTCAAAAAAGAGCAAAAAACGTGGACGTTACAAAACGATGATTACCTAGTAAAAGGCAAGGTAGCAGATTTTACTACAATAACAAAATTATTAGAAAATTATCGAGAAGTAATAAAGATTACGAATATTGCCATTAAAGACTATGGGTCAGAAGATATGTGGCACTTTGCTATAACAGGAGCTTAATATGAAGCTAGATTATATAACGGCTTTTAGTGGTATTCAAAAGAAACAAATTATTGATAAATACGGACTTGAAAATGGAAGAACACAACGAGTTATTGACAGTGCTTTTATGGGATATTTAGATAAATATATGCCAGCGGACAGCAATCAGATGATAACAAGTATGTACAATTCAACAAAAGTAGGAAGTGGAGAAATCAATATAAATACACCTTATGCACATTATCAACACGAAGGCGAGAAATATGTTGACCCTAAATATAAAATAGGAGCCTTCCACGACCCAGTGAGTGGGAGATATTGGAGTAGACCTGGAATTAAGAAAGTTCCGAGTGGACAAAAACTTAATTACCATGGTGGAGCATTAAGGGGAGACCACTTCGTAGAACGTATGTTGTCGGACCATTTTGAAGACATACTAAATGCAGGTCAAAAGGAGATAAATAAATGAGTAAAGCAATGATTGATATAGTAAGAGATTATATTAGTAAATGTCCTTACTTAAAAGAATATGCTGAATTAAATGTGGAATACTTAACTGATAATGTGGAAACGTATTCAATAAATGAGAATGCTGGATATGATCCAGTAATTCAAAGATATATGATAGGTGCTGATTATCAGTTTCTATTTACGTTTGACAGCAAGCTTCATTGGAACGAAGATATCCAAAACAATATAGATAATTCAAAGTTCTTCGAGAACTTTAAAAATTGGTTAGAAAAAAATAATAATAATAAAATGTATCCTGAAATAGAAGGAATATATGAAATTGGAGCGACGACAAATGGTTATATATTTGCTACAAATGCAAACGAGGCTATTTACCGAATCCAATGCTATTTAAAATATTACAAGGAGGATTAAATATGGCAACTAAGAAAAAAACGGTCGCAAATGAAACTCCAAACAAAATTAGTTTATTAAATTTAGAAAGTGAGGAAAAAACAATGGCTGATACAGAAGTAAAATTAGAGAGATTAAATAATATGGCTAAAGTCAATTTCTTAAATACAACACCAACTGGAACAAGCAAGACTTGGTCAATTCTTGGAAAAGGTATTACTTCCAAAGAGAACAGTTATGGGGCTAAAACAACAGACGAACATTGGATAGTTGAGGACAACGAAAGACATTCTGTTGATGGTTATGCTCTAGGTTCTGATATAGAACAAATAGCTCTTAAAGGAGATCCAGTATTTACATATATTGATGATTTAATGTTCAAAATGAAAAAAGGAACAGACTTAGAAACAGAATTACTTGAAGTATTTAAGTATAGAGTGACTGAAACAGACTCTACACCAAAATATGATGCAAGACTGTTTAAATGTTTAATAGTTCCTGATACAGATACACTTGAAGGCGGAACTGCATTAAAAATAAAATACAAAATCCAAATACAAGGAGATCCAACATTTGGAACAGTTACATTTACAAGTGGTGTGCCAACATTTGCAGAAGCAACAGCATAGACAATGTAAAGTTTTGTCGAATTTTGTCGATGAAAAGTACCTTCTAATATATTGATTTTTGTCGATTTGTGTAATATACTGTCCTTAAATAAAAAAGGAGGTGTATTTATGGAAGAAACAAGAAAAAGTGGATTTGGAACAGCGAGTTTAGTGTTAGGAATCATTGCAATTTGTTTTTCATTTATTCCGGTTATTAGTTATTTTTCGTTTATTTTGGGGATACTAGCAATAGTATTTTCGGTTGTTTCATTGTGTAAGAAAGCTAGTAAAGGATTAGCAGTTGCAGGATTAATATTATCAATAATTGCTGTAATTATGGCTTACAGTATGCATCAAGGTATAAAAAATGTTGCAAAAGAGGTAAGCGGAGCACTAAACGAACTTTCTAATATTACAACAGAAGAAAATATCCAGGATGAAAAAGCAACATTGGAAAAGTTCAATAAAATCTCAACAGGAATGACATATCAAGAAGTAGTCGATATTATGGGAGAAGAAGGTACACTATCAACAGAAAGTTCATACGGTTCACAAACAATGCAAGTATATAGTTGGAGTGCTTCGAATGGAATAAGTAATGCAACCGTATCATTTATGAATGGTAAAGTTAGCGGAAAAAGTCAAATAGGACTAAAATAAAACAAAAAACACTTGCGAAAGCAGGTGTTTTTATTGTGTAAAAAAAAGATAATGTAACTATAAACACATTACCTAAGTGATAAAAATTTATTTTTGATAGATATATTATATCACACTAAGACTGTTTTTTCAATATTGAGAAAACCAGTCTTTTTTATTATGGAGGGAATATGGAAAATATTAGATTAAAAAAAGACAATATTTTTAGAGTAGGGATACAAGATCAAGACGGAAATGATACAGGAAACATTCTTGAGTTTGACTTGGAAGATTTAGAGCTTCCTTTCAAAGCGCAAGAAACAGAATATCAACATAAAAAGAATATAGAAAAATTAAAAGCAGATTTTGTTTTAGCGGATAAAAAGCCAGAGAAAAAAGGTAAGAAATTAATGAGCTCTAGAGAAGAAGAAAAGTTAAGAGCATTACGAGAATTTTATTCTCAGGAAGAAAAAGCTCTTGACTTATTTTTAGGAGAAGGTGGAACACGCAAACTTTTAAATGGAAGAAAACCTTATTATGAGATGTTTGATGACATTCTAGAATATTTAGAGCCTATTGTTCCTAAATTAGAGTTGCACAAAGAAGATATTGTTGAGAAGATAAAGAAAAAATACAGTTCAAAAAAAGAGGATAATGTAATTGAATAATCCAGAGTTTGTTAAGGTAAAAAATAAGAAATATAAGATAAACACAGATTTTAGAGTAGCAATAGAATGTAATGAAATATCGTTAAGTGACAATATAAACAGCTACGAAAAATCTCTTGCAATTATTTATTTGCTGTTTGGAGAGGTTGGATTAAACGATACTGATAATTATGAACAACTATTAAAATTAGCTTACAAATATCTTAATTGTGGAATTGAACAAACAGACTGTGAAGAGGAACCTGATATGGATTTTGTCAAAGACAAAAAACTCATAGAAAGTAGTTTTAAGTATGATTATGGATATAATCCTTATCAAATGAAATATTTACATTGGTGGGACTTCTATAATGATGTATGCAATTTATCAAATAGTGAATTTGGTAGTTGTTGTGTATTAAGCAGAGTTCGAACTCTAAGAACTTATGATACATCCCAAATTAAAGACATTGCAACAAGAGAAAAAATAGAAAGAGCAAAAGAACAAGTTGCTCTAAAAAAAGTTATAGATAACAGAACTGACGAACAAAGAAGATTAGACGAACTCTTCGAGAAACAATTGAGAGGAGAGTGATAATATGGTAGATGGATATCTTAAAATAAAAACAAAATTAGATAATAGTGAAGTAGATGCGGATGTATCAGAGTTAGAAGATAAGTTAAAAGGAATGAAAATAGATAATCAACTTGAAGATTTAGAAAAACAGTTAGATTTAGCAGGAAAAGAAGTTGAAATAAAATTAACAGCAAAAAATGAAGCAGAACAAGAATTAACAAATACAGCTCAAAAGGTTACTGAATTAACGAATTTGTACGAAGAATTGAAACAAAAGAAACAACAGTACGATTCGATAGTATCTAGACTTCAAGAAGGAGAACATTTAACTGAAAGTGGAACTCAAGTATATAAAAATCTGGAACAGCAAGTAAGTCAAATGGAAAGCATTAGACAAGAAGCATTAAACTTGATAAATTATTATGAAAAAATGCAAAAGCAGGTCCAAAAAACTAATACGGAATATGATAAATCACTCAATAAAGTAACGAAACTAAAAAATAAAATAGATGAAATAAATTTAAAGAAAAATATAAACGAAAGTAAGCAATTAAGTGAGAATATAGAAGAAACAACTGGATCATCTAATAAGTTTGGCAAAACGTTAGATAGCTCATTAAGAAAAATAGGACGAATGGTATTAGGAATATTTAGCATCAGAAGTGCTTACGGTGCTCTTCAAAGAGCCTCTAGTACATTAGCACAATACGATAAAAAATATGCAAGTAATTTAGAATATATTAGATATATATTAGCTCAAACTCTTGCACCTGTTCTTCAATGGGTATTAGGACTAGTCGAAAAATTATTAGGATACATCAATTATTTGGCGAAAGCTTGGTTTAATGTATCGTTATTTAGTAAAAGTAGTGCCAAAAATTTTATGGATGCGCAAAAAAGTACATCTAAAATGAAAAAAGATTTACAATCAACAGGCTTCGACGAACAGACAGTATTACAAGATACGTCGGATACAGGAGCTAGCGGAGGAATAGCAATGCCAACGCTTGACTTTGAAAATGTTGAAATTCCAGAATGGCTAGTAAAATTCAAAGAATTTTGCCAACCTGTGATCGATTTTTTTAATAAGATTATAGAAAAATACGGACCAGTTAAAGGTGGAATAATAGCTATTGTTGGTGCCCTTGCGGGACTTTTTATTTTAAAAGGTATAATAAGCTTAATAAAAAATTTGGGGAAAGCTACTGTAGGAATTAGTGCAGACTTTACTGGATTCCTTAATTCATTAGGGAAAGCAACTGAAATCATTGCAGTGTTGGGAGGTTTAGCACTTGTAATTACTTCTATAACAGGACTAATAGATACATTTTCACAAAGCGGGATGACTTTAGGAGAAACTGCTGGTTTACTAGGAATCGTATTGGGAGAATTAGTAGTAACTTTTATATTGCTTGCTGGAGCAATGCAATTACTGACATCATCATGGCAATCGATAGCAGGAGCAATCGTAATATTTGGAGGTCTAGCGTTAGTATTAGTAACTGTTACAAATTTGATTGATACATTCTCAAAAAGTGGAATAACACTAAATGATGTAATAGGTTTAATGGCGACTATTCTAATAAGTGTCGTAGCTTTGATGGGAGCTGTTGCTTTGTTAGGACCAGCAATGACAGCGGGATTAGTGCCTTTTGTTGTGGTAATAACTGGAATAAGTGTACTTTTGGCTGTAGTGGCAGCAACATTACCGACAATATTAGATGCTTGTGCTAAATTTATGAACGATACAGCACCAGTAATCATAGCGTTAATAATTACAATGAATGAATGTTTAAATAATACAATCAGAATATTAGGAGAGGTTTTACCACCTATTATTAAGTCGATAGGTTCTTTATTTAATTCAATATTCAACGGAATATCTAATGTTGTTACAAGTGTAGGAAATACCGTCTCTAAAATTGTGACTTCTATGGGAAATGCTGTTGTGTCAATATTTGAGGCAATAAGAAGAATTATTCAACAGGTCGGAGATACAATAACTCAAGTTGCTACTAGCATAATTTGGTTTATAAATGCTCTAGGACCAGCAATTAATAATTTTGTTGATAACACGATAGTAGCGATTACAAAATTAGTAAATTTCGTGGTTAGTGCTGTTGAATATTTAGTTAATACTGCCTTAGGAGGACTAAACGGAGTTATATCAACAATAAACAAAGTTCCAGGAGTGAACTTCCCTAGGATCAATTCTGTGTACATACCTAGATTTAGACCTAGATTAGCAACTGGTGGTATAGTAAATATGCCAGGAAGAGGAGTTGATATAGGAGGAGCAATAGCAGGAGAAGCAGGAAAAGAAGGAGTACTTCCACTAACAAATCCACAAGCTATGTCAGAATTAGGAAGAGAAATAGGAAAATGGATAAATGTCAACAATGTTTTAAATAATTATATGGATGGAAGACTAATTCAAAGAAGCATGAATAAAAGAAATCAAGAATTAGCTTTTGCTACTAATGGGAGGTAATTATGCTAATAGATAAAGATAGTTTAGAAATTGACGGAATAAAAATGGCTCAATATTTAACAGAAGCAAAATTCGGGTATCATAAAATATGGGGTAAAGATACTGGAAGGTCTTTATCTGGCGACAATTCTGGAACACTTAAGGGCATATACCCTAAAATAACAATGACATTTAGAAGAATGAATGATGAAGAGGTAGGCGTAATCCTATCTCTTTTTAATAAGGCTGAGAACAAAGTAACATTTTATAATCCTGATATAAAGAAAAAAATAATAAATATGTCGTGTTATTCTAATGATCAAGAATATTCACAAAAATATCTAGGAAAAATAGAAGGCTATAGTAGTGCAGTGATATCAAATAAAAAAAGGGAGTATTATGAATGATAAATGTAGATGATAATTTTAAAATTGATATACGAACTTATGGTAGACAATTTGATGTAAAGCTAAAAGCCAATAATGAAGATTTAAGTGAGGACGACTTGAATTATATCAAGCCGTCTTTCAATACTTCATTGTTTAAAACGATTATGCATCAAATTGAAATAGATTCTAATGTATACATACCAAACAAAACGAAAATAACTGGAAAGATTGGCGTCAAAGTAAACGAAAAAACTTATAACTACATAGACTTGAATACTTACTATGTTAAAAGCTGTGAAAGGCAAGAAGATACTAATTCGTATAGGATTTTAGCCTACACTAAAATGCAAGAGGCAATGATAGACAACGAATTAACTCTTACAGATAAACTTACTGTTAGAAACTACCTAATTGCGATATGTCAAAAATTAAACTGGAATACAACTAACATATCAGAAGCCTTTATAAATTCAAATCAATTAGTAGATCCGATTTTGCATGAAGGTATAGGTTATACATATAGAGATATTCTTGATGAAATTGCTACAATAACTTGTAGCTTTTTATTATTTAAAGGGGAAAGTTTATATCTAATTTATCCAACAGAAACTAATCAAAATATAGATGAAAGTTATTTAGATGAAGACAATATTACAATCGGAGAAAAGTATATAATTAATTCTTTAGTATTTAGCAGAGCCGAAGAAAGCGACAATATATATAGAAAAGACAATGAAAGCATTGCCACTAACGGACTACACGAATACAGAATATCAGATTGCCAATTATTGAGCACAAATGATAGATCAGATTATATTGACGCAATGTTTAATTATCTGAAAACACTAGAGTTCTATATCTTCGATGTAAAAAGTAAAGGAATATTGTTTTTAGAGGCTTGTGACATATTTAATTTTGTGTTAAATGAGGTAACGTATAAAACAATTCTATTGAACAATGAAATAGAGCTAGAAGATGGACTTACCGAAAAATTGTATACTGATGAGCCAGAAGAAACAGAAACAGAGTATAAATATGCGGATAGTACAGACAAGAAGATAAATAAAACATACATCTTAGTAGACAAACAAAATCAAAAAATAAAACAGCTAGTTAATGAAACCACAGACCACGAAGAAAAGATAACTCAAGTAGAACAAGATGTAGACAGTCTTAAACAAAAAGTATCTCAAGTGGCAGATTTAACGAGAGAAATAACCGGGACGAAAACAGTAACATTAACTGACTGTATTGCTGGAAATCTATTAGAACTTCATATTTACGGTAATAACAGAGTTTTTAAATATCAGACATTGAGTGATGATTTATACTTAAGCGACGACTTATATCTAGGCAAAGATACAGGTATCTTAGTTGTAACTGATGAGAATAATAATTCAATAGAATATAATTTGTTGGTCCCTGAAGTATTAAGATCAAATGGTACAACATGCGATGAATATGTGCTAAAAAATGGAACAGCAAAAATTATTAGAAGAATTAATAAAGATGGAACAATAAAGGCTAATGAAGAAGTAGAAATTTTAGGAGAATTTCTGATTCCTTTACTTAAAGGAGAGAATACATTAGAAATCAAAGATTATACCGCGAAGATAAATGCAAAATGGGCAGTACAGAGTAATTTGACAGATACATTTGCCACTCATGTAGAAGTAGAAACAAAATTAGAGCAAACATCTACAAATATAATGACAGAAGTAAACAAAAAAGTTGATGAAGAAGAATTTGGAACAAAAGTAGAACAAAATTTCGAACATGTTAAAATAGCTTGGAACAAAATAGCAGAATACATACAAATGATGTTAATAAAGAATAATGCAAGTTTTGCAGTCTTAGATGACAACAAAAAAGTTCTAATGTATTTAGATAAAGAAGGACAACATTTTTGTGAAAGTGATGGTACTACGGTATTTGGCGAGATGGGTGTCAATAAAGAGAATAGCAACAGTTACATTAGTTTTTCTGTGGAAGGCGAATACAATCAAGACATAAACAATGGAATGGCTTGGGGAATAAAGACGACAGACGGCAAATTTCATCCAATATTATACCTTAAAGACTTTCATATGGGAGATGAAAACGCAGACGATTTCTTTGGAAAACTTGTATTAAATTATTGTGACTTGGTTTTGGCTGGAATGGAAAGTGGAATACAAAGTGGCAATGTAAGAATGTATGGCAATGCGTTTAATGGGATAACATTTGAGGACAGTAATTCGGGAAAAACAATAATGTCAATTATTCCAGAGGGCGACACCTCTTATGGAGCATTTAATATACTAAATGCGATAAGTTTTTATCGTAATGTTGGAGGAAGCAATAGTTTTAAAGTTGGAAATGGTAATAAATATGTACTGATGCAAGATGACGGAAGTTTTCACGTAATGGGAGGAGCAGTTTTATTAGGAAATAGCTCTAACAAGGTAAGTTTTGACGTATATGTTCGAAGTACCGCTAATATTTGGGGAAACTTGAATGTAGAAGGAAATGTATATGCAGACAATATATCGTCAGACAGAAGAATAAAAGGCAATATTAAAGACTGTACAACTTCAGCATTAGACATCATCGAGAAGATTCAACATAAAGAATTTGACAAGAAAGATGATGGTAAGCATTATAAAATAGGCTATATAGCACAAGATATGGAACAAATAGATCCTAATTTTGTTATAAAAAGACCTGAAGACAAAGATAGAAATATAGAAGAAAGATATTACATTAACGAATTGCCGATAATTGCTACATTGACAAAGGCAATACAAGAACAACAAGAGATAATAGAACAAATGCAAAAAAGAATAAATGAAATGGAGGACAGAATAAATGGAAAAAATTAATTTTCAGAACGATGTTACTAAGCTAAACAAAGAAACTTTTGATACATTTCAAGATAATATAGATTCTGCAATAAACAATAATATTGAACATAAATATCAACTTAAAATTACATCTACAATTGCTGCAGGTACAGAAGTAACAATACCTTGCTATTATAAGGTAGGACAAGCAGTGTTAGACGTATACTTGAATGGAGAACGACTAGGATTAAGTTCTGACGATGCAGGAACAGACGGGCATTACAGAGAAATTGGAACAGCAGATAGTATAAGCAACAAAATAAAAACAACAACAGACTGGGCTCTTGATATCGATGATGTGTTAGATTTTGTGGTAAGGGGGGATTATAGTGCAACCGCTTAAACAAATATTAAAAAAGATATATCCTATTGGCAGCATCTACATGTCAGTTAATAACACGAACCCTTCTAATCTATTTGGTGGGACTTGGGCTGCTTGGGGCGCTGGAAGAGTTCCTGTTGGAATAAATGCATCTGATAGTGATTTTAACGCAGTTGAAAAAACTGGAGGTTCAAAAACAGCCAATATATCGCATACTCACACAATAGCTAGTCATAACCATAATGGAAACACAGGTAGCACTGCATTGACAGTAAATCAAATACCTTCACATGCTCACGATTTAGGTGTAAAAGTAACAACGAACAATGGAGACTCTTCAGCCGAAGCAGATCAAATTGTTGTAAATTGGTCGAGTGCTAAACATTTTAGCGAGTACAACGGAGGCAAAACTGGT
>OLQC01001127.1_pt1 | contig 23169 bp, 18 predicted proteins | sample 1672471 | NCBI WGS metagenome assembly OLQC01 (sample SAMEA3136689, study PRJEB25190) | human gut metagenome | biome: human gut; feature: human-associated habitat; material: faeces | place: Austria | collected 2013 | reverse complement strand
TTGTTCTTCCGCCAAGTCCGTCTACTACATTACGAAGCTGACGGTCGTTCATATCCACGCAACGTCTCCATGTGATCTTTCTCGGATCGATGTTCAGCTCATTACCCTGGAAGATATGGTTGTCGATCATTGCTGCAAGAAGGTTGTTTGCCGCACCGATCGCATGGAAGTCACCGGTAAAGTGAAGGTTGATATCCTCCATCGGAACTACCTGTGCATAACCGCCGCCTGCTGCACCACCTTTTACACCGAATACCGGTCCGAGGGATGGCTCACGAAGAGCTACCATTACTTTTTTGCCCATTTTCTGCATTGCATCTGCAAGACCAACGGTTGTTGTTGTTTTTCCCTCTCCTGCAGGTGTCGGGTTGATAGCTGTTACGAGGATCAGCTTACCATCTTTCTTGTCACTCTCTTTTAACAGATTGTAATCAATTTTTGCTTTGTACTTACCGTACTGCTCCAGATATTTGTCGTCAATACCTGCCTTCTCTGCAATCTGTGTAATTGGAAGCATTTCGCACTCCTGTGCAATTTCGATGTCACTTTTAAATCCCATAATGTTACCTCCCTTTAGGTATTTTTACAGTTTTTAATCCCTTAAAACTGCATCTCTATAAAAACAGGTCCCATCCTGTTCTTAACTATTTTTCATTTTTAAAGACATTTCAGAAATGCCTTTAAAGACCCAATGATAACGTCTCCCATAACGGCCATATCCTCAGCCGCAAAGGAAACCGGAAAATTATCAGAAAACAAGATCTGTGAGGACGGCGGAAATTCATCATCCCCCTCCCAGAGGATCATCTGAACTACATATCCTGGAAAGATCTCCACCTGGTATGCAATATCTCCATGATCCACGGGAACCGCATGGATGTGTTCCATGATCTCCTTGAAATCCTTAAGTCTGTTTCCGTATGTGAAAGCCAGGCGTTTGATGCACCTGCCATCAAACTGACGGAGATAAACCTCTCCCCAGGGCATTTCCCTGTATGTTTTAAACCTTCCGCTTCCCTGAGATACATTCCCGTTCAGCAGAAAACGGATAGCAAGGATCTTTGCATAATGCATTTCCTCAAGAGGATAAAATCCCGCATCATCTTCCTTATGAGTTACCTGAAAATCCGGCCAGGAAATATAATAAACGCTTCCCAGGAATTTCAGAGTCAATTCTTTCTTCTCTTCGTCATAAGGAAGTGAAAGACGTCCGGCAATTTCTGCCGGGTCTGCCTTAGCGAACTCCTCTGTATAATGCTCCCAGGGCATTCTTTCTTTGCTGTCTTTTTCATAATTCAAGTCATTTATACTAAAAGCCATGTTTTACCTCTGCTGTTTTAGTCTGCTTTATCTCTTCTGCTGTTCTTCCATAACAGACGGAAACAGATTTGTGTCCGTATGCGGAATAAAGCATGCACCTACAAACTCATCCATATAGGTAGGAACTGTAGAAAGCTCCAGGTAAGTCATATTGGAAGCCAGTTCATAGGTTTTCTTCTCTGCTGATGTGGAATGAAGCATCAGATAAGCACCTGTAAGAGAAGAGTTTCCAATGTAATGGAACTTCTCAAGAGGAATATCCGGGAACATTCCGATATGCACTGCATTGGCCATATTGATTCCGCTTCCGATTCCACCGGCAACATATACATCGTCGATCATGGAAACATCGAAGTCAAGAGAATTCAACATGGTACGGATTGCTGAGAAAATAGCGCCTTTGGCACGAATAAAGTTATCAATATCTACTTCTGTGATCTCAACATCCTTGGCAGAACCGGCTTCCTCTTCAAACGCGATCACATAGCTTCCCATACCATAATGATCGTGACGGATTCTTTTGCCTTCACGGACAAATTTTCCCTTCGGATTGATGATTCCTGTCATAAAAAGTTCACTGATCACATCAATGATACCGGAACCGCAAAGTCCTACCGGTTTGGTTCCAGGTTCACCTACAACCTTATATGTCGGCTCCATAGTTTCTTTATCAATGGTACATGCCTCAATAGCACCGTCTGTAGCACGCATACCACAGCTGATATCTCCACCCTCAAAGGCAGGACCTGCGGAACATGCACAGCTCATCATAAAATCGGAATTACCGAATACAAGCTCTCCGTTAGTACCAAGGTCGATAAACAGAGAAAATTCCGGTCTGTTCCAGATCATACTTACCAGTGTACCGGCAGTGATATCTCCACCTACATAGCTTCCGATATTCGGAGCCATGATAATATGTGCATCCGGATTGATCTCAATTCCCACATCCGATGCAAACAAGGAATTTGTTTTGAAAAACGTAGGAATATACGGTTCCATACGAAGCGGATCCGCATTGATCCCTGCAAACAGATGATTCATGGTTGTATTAGAAGCAACACACATCCGGTAGATCTGTTTCTCCGGAAAATGAATACTTCTGCACATCTCATGGATCATCGGGTTAATGGTCTCTTTGATCACCGCATCCTGAAGTTTCTTCTTTCCGCCAGGTTTCTGAGATTCGATGATACGGTTGATAACATCCGCACCAAAACGGATCTGTCCGTTTCCGGAAGAACTCTTGGCCAGGATCTCTCCTGTTTCCATATTGATCAGGACTGCAGAAACGGTTGTGGTACCGATATCTACAGCAAGACCACCGATCACAACATCTTTCTTACTGTCAAAAATATCATAAACATACATGTCATTTGGTGCTGTACGAACCACGCACTTCACAGAAAATTTACTCTCACGAAGTACATCTGGAAGCTTCTTAAGCACCGCATACGGAATTCTGACACGCTTCAGGTTCATAAACTTCTGAAGTGCACGGGTCAGTCTTTCATTATCCGGCATGGTATCATCCAGTGATGGAATATCCATCTGAAGTTCCACAACATCAAGACTGTTTGTAAGTTCTATGCCAGCCATCTCAACTTCATGCTTGGCATTTTCAAAAATAGCGATTTCTTCTTTTGAGCTCAAATCAGCCACTTTCATTCGGCTCTTATATGCGGATGCAATATCCGGAACAAGAACCTCCACATCTGCACTGATCTTGCTCATACAGGCCAGACGCCAGCCTGCGCCATATTCTTCATCCGAAATATGAAGAGTTTTCTTTGAGTCCAGTTCTCCGCTTTTTAACTGTACCCGACATTTTCCACAGGCTCCGTTTCCGGAACATGGTGCATCGATAGCCACATTGGCACTACGAGCAACCTCCAGTAAATTATCCCCCGCATTGGCAAATGCTTCTACCGTACTGCCATTTTCAAAAGCAAAAGTCACCTTAAACATTCGGCAACCACCTTTCTCGCCTCGTAAAAGTTATTCGTCTTCCACCTGTGGCGTTGGGAGTTAGACTAAACTATATTAGTAAAAAAGAGGCTGAAGGCCGAAGCCCCCAGCCTCTGAAACAGCGCTCCTGTTTTGTTCACACGCCAAATTAGATCTCAAGGTAAGAATCTGCGTAAAGTGTGTTACCCTTGAATACGTCACAGGATTTGATTGTCTCCATAAGACGAAGGTCGTTAGGGTTAACGATTGCAGATGTAAGACCATTCATCATAGCCATAGCTACAAGAGCAGAGTCCATGATCGGACGGATATGTTTTGGCATACCGTTACTGTTGTTGGAAAGACCGCCAGTGGAGTTCAGACCCATCTCGGAGAACATCTTGATTGCCTCAAGAACTTCCATCTGTTTGTCCTGCATTCCTTTTACAACAAGGAAAAGCGGATCAAACCAGAGATCCTCTGCTTCCATACCAAGGCCAAGACCTCTCTCAAGCATGTTCTGGCAATGCATCATACGCTCGTCATTGTCTGATGCAACCATACCGGAAGAGCAAAGTGCGATACAGATCGCATCGTTAGCTGCTGCAAGGTCGATATTGGAAATTCTGTCTCCAGCATCTGCAGAGTTTACGATCGGTTTACCTTTGCTTCTGTTGTATACGGAAATACCAGCCTCAATAGCTTTCTGATTTGTAGTATCCAGAGCAAGCGGAACATTGTCAAACTCAGACTGAAGGAGCTGTACTGCCCATTTCATAAGGTCCTCTCCATCGTTCTCAGCCGGTCCGATGTTTACATCAAGATATGTAGCGCCCGCATCAAGCTGCTGTTTTGCTCTTTTGATGATCGGCTCAGGATCTCTCTCAGTAAATGCTTTATTTACTGCCGGTGCTGTTGTTGAAAGTCTCTCCCCAATTGTTACAAATTTTGCCATACTCGTGTTCTCCTTTACATATTAGTAGGATATGGCTGTGCAGCAAACCTGCACAGCCGTTTATAACTGCCGGCGATATTGCCGGACAGCTGATTTCTTAAACCTTAAGTTTATGCATCAAGGTCTTTTAAGAATTTCACAAGCTGTACTGCTTCTCTTGGTCCTACGATGATCTCCCATCCAGGAAGCTTAGCCTCAAGATCGCCCTTAAGAACTGCTACTTTACCAGGAATAACCAGTCTTCTGCATTTAACCTTCGGCTCAACATTCTCTTTGATATACTCGGAGATGCTGTTTCCGGAGAATTTACCTGCTGCCCAGGATGTAAGTACGGAAAGTCCGCCTGCATCATTGATCACCAGGTTAAGCGGAACACCGGAACGCTCCAGCTCGCCAGATACTACGAAATATGTAAGAGCAAAGTCTACTGTTGTTACAACGAGAGAATTCTCGTCTGCTCCGTTCAGAGGATAAATGCCCGGTTCTACCTTCATTGGCTTCTGCGGGTCTGTAAATACGTTCTGACGAAGACCGAACAGCGGAAGTGCCTCTGCATATGTCATCTGCTCCATAACGATGATAGAACCATATTTCATAGTAAACATGGAAGCAAGTGCTGCCTGTAAATGTTTGTCACCCTTCGCAAGTTTAACAAGGTTAACGATAGAAGGATAACCAAATGTTCTGTCCTGATTCTTAAGAGCTGCACGACGAACCTGTACAGTATTTGCAAAGGTCTCTTTGATGTCAGCTCCTGTTGTATCAAGTACAAGATTCTTGTTGCCAAGTTTCTCAATAGCTGCTGTAGTATCATATAACTCATTGATGTCCTTACCGGATACACCGAGAACTACGCCTGCATCTGTAGCAACCTTGCTCATTGCCTCGTAGTTGGAAGCGTTTGCTCCGTTAAGAACCGGTTTGCCGTCCTTACATACTTCAAGGGCAGCTTTTGCGATCTCAGGATCTGTACAGCCAAGGATCAGTGTTCTTCCAAGACCTTTAGCCTTCTCTACAAGTGCTGTAAATTTTGCAGCATCTGCATTCTCATCGCAGTTTACATACACAAGCTCTACATGCATTCTCTCACCGATACGATCATAGTCAACGTGTGGGATCTCTGCAAGTTTTGCTTCTACTTCTTCATCACTCATGCATGTGCAAAGTGATACGGCATATCTTGTTTTGCTTACAAATGTCTTCTCATGTCTGAAAAGAACAGTCTCTCCACCAAGTGTAAACTCTCCATCGCCTGTTCCGATCTTGATAGTTTTCATTGGCGGTGCAGTTGCCTCAGAAAGAGATGCTAATGCATCCTCGGACATATGAGGACACTGCTCAATTTTCATAGCGCCCTGTGCAACTTTCATAGAGAAAGCCATACATGTAGGGCATCCACATTCCTTACAGTTTTTCTTTGGTGTTAATTTAAAGATCTGAATACCATTCAGTGCCATAGCTCTTTATCCTCCTATTTATTACGCAAGTGCTTTGATCAGCTTGGAAATTGTCTTAACAGATTCCGGATGTCTTAAGATAACTGCATCAGAACCAGCTGCAAGATCAGCTGCTGCTGTCTCAACTTCCATGTCGATTCCACGCTCGTCCTGTGGTCCCCATGCCGGCATGTCTGCTTCAGAAGCCATTGCCTCTTTAACATTCCATGTCTCAGCGGATACAGGTGTAATAATAGGCATCTGCAGCATGTTATCATTCTGCCCTAAAGCGGCACCTTTGATACGGTCCATAGTAGATACTACGTACTCATATCCATAACCAACTGCTGCACTACCGATATTCATAACGATCTTCTTAGCATCTACACCAAGCTGTGTAGTAACAACGTTAAGCTGTTTAGCAAGGTTGATATCAACGGCAGACTCAGCGCCTACGATCTGATTGTAAGCAAGACCTGCTGCTGCACCGATTGCTTTGTAGTTCTCCTCTTTCTCGGAAAGGATCAGTGCATTTCTGCCCTGAAGAGCCTCTGCAACCTTCGGAAGGAGCTCTGCATCCTTCTCAACATTCTTGCAGCCCTCTACAACCAGTGGACAGTCAACTGCATCTGCAACTTCTTTAACAACTGCGATCAGCTCATCGATAGATTTGTTAACACCGTTCGGGTCGCCGCCCTCAAGAATAAGTGCAACAAAGTCAGCACCCTCCATAGCTGCAGCTTTCTTAGCAATGTCAGCCATTGTAGTAGCGCCTTCATAGTAAGCTTTGATACCTTCAGATACGCCCTCAAGACCCATATCAGAGATCTCTACACCGATCTTCGGGCAGTTCTCTGACTCTGCGTCAAAGGAATAAAATGGGAATGTACAATCCCCACCAATTGTCACAGTCTTATCTCCGCTTCCGATTGTGACAGCATTAATCTTTGCATTGAACTTTTGTGGTTTCTGATTAAACGGCATTTTTCGTTAGCCTCCTTAAAAATAATAATTAAAAAACTACAGAGCTTCTTATATTATACTACATAGCACCAGTTATTGGCAAGATGCAGCACTATATTTCTGTTAAAAAATCAACAAACTTTTTAACAGTTTACAGGAGAAAGGATGTCCGCACATCCTTTCTCCCTGATAAATTACATCATCGGATCAAGTCCGAGAGCCGGATGTCCTTTTTCTGTAAGGAATGCAACCAGTGTCTCCGGATCTTCTGCGATCGTCTCATCACCGATCATGTCTGTAAAGTTATCGATTCCGTAAAGCTCTTTTGCAGTCTTATTAAGTCTGTCAGCTACGAATTCTTTCAGTTCTTTTGGCATCCATACGATACGCTCGATACCGCCCTCAGCCTTCATGAACTTCTTGGAGGAAATGAAATGTTTACCATGTCCCATGAATCCAGGTGTCTGAACTCCACCACCTGTCATGGATGCCATCTCAGGGAATGTCATTCCAAGTGGTGTCATGCCTGCATACTCACGGTTAGCAATAACAACACCGTTGGAGAATGGCTCGATACCACAGATACACTCGAAGCATCCGCAGGAAGTCATCGGATCCTGCATGATGGAGTACAGTGTAACGTGCTCCAGAGCACCCTGGGAGAATTTCTGAACTGCCTCATCAACGTCCTCATAAGAACCAAGATTCTCATCGATCGGACGCTCTTTTGTGATGATCTGGCAAGGGCCAGCTGGGTCAAGCTGATGTGTAGCTTTTGCATCCAGCCATGAAACCGCACCGCAAAGACCAAGTCTCTCAGGTGTTACTACACATACGTGGCTTGGTGCGAATGCCTGGCAAAGGATACAGCTGTAATATACATCAACAGACTCATCTGTCAGAGTATCAAGACGCTCATCACGTTTGTCAAAGATCGGAATTGCAACCTCATGACGGATTCTTGTACACTCAGCAGGATCTGTATAGATAACAACCTCACATTTATCAACAACTGCATCGAACTCATTTTTAACAGATGCATAAAGAACTTCACCGATATGTTTGATTCTGAATCCTGCATTAAATGCGTCAATGCTGATACGGATACGCTGCATATCACGCTGTCCTGTATGGTATACACCCTCGATACAGTTGATGTAGTTGTGGAATTTACGCTCAATAACCGGCTCAAAGTCAGGCTGCATATTCTTACCTGCAACTTTAACAACATATGCAATGCTGTTCTTGCTGCCGAATTCCATCTCATCTACTTCAGGTCCGATTACTGTGATCTTGTGATCCTCGATCTCAGAAGCATCGCAGGTATGTACAAGCTCTGCACAGTCTACACGGGAGCCATCGAACTCAACCTGCATATCTTTACGACGGATGATCTCACCCTCGAATGCAGATGCGAAAGCAACCGGAATATCAATATTTGTGATCTTGATCTTAATATCACGCGCCTCAAGAGAAGTAGCGTTAAATTTGCTTACGTCCTCCTGAACGATAAGGCTCTTCGGTACACGAAAGATATTCTCTGTCTCATTTGTAACAACCGGGAATCCAAGTGCGATAGCGCCTGCACCGCATGCTACGATCACATCATCCAGAGGTTTGAATGCGTTAACAAATGCCGGTACACGATCCATTGTGTATTTCATAAGTGTTCCTGCATCTCCAGGTGTTACATTACCGAAGATCAGAGCTGCACGGATCGCAACGGAAACTACATGAACAACAGATGTAACATCTTTTCCAAGAGGAATAACACGTACGTTAGCGCCTGTCTTCATTCCAGCTTCTGCAACCTGATCAATGATTCCGCCAACAAGTGTTACCAGGATACCCTGTGCCTGATAGCTCTTTACAAGAGCAACACCCTCTTCTGTAGTAGGAGCAGCACCAAGGATAACAGCAACGCCTGGGATATCGCCTGTTACAAGCGGTACACCGAGCTCACGGATAACAGCATCACCAAGATGTCCATAGCATGGCTCTTCGTAAGGAGTTGCTCCGTCGATATATTTCAGAACCTCGATGAACTCTGCGCAGAGTGCTGTAGCAACACCGGACATGAATGCATCGTTCAGTCTTTTCTCTCTTGTCATAAGTGTTTTTACAACGCCAAGAGCTTCTTTTAATTCTTTTAATGTTGTAACTTTTGTTCCTGTTACAGCATAGTAGCAAGGAAGGCTGTAAGCGGTATTCGGGAAGCTGACAGCTTTGTCTTCGCCATACTGAGCGATCGCGCCGTCAATAGCACCCTCTGTTAAACCATATACAGCATCGTTTCCGCCGAATACTCTATCAAATAAAGTCACTGTAATACCTCCTATTTTTACAGAATTGAATTCTGATCAATTTTGTCTTTGATTTTTCTGATTTCAGCTGTTACAGTTTCACTGAAATCGTAGGGAGATTTTCCCTGACGATCAGCATCTATAACTTCTGTATTGTAGTGGATCATTCCAAGCAGATCCTCTGCCGGGATCTTACTCCGGATAAATTCCTCATCCTCCGGATTTCTTACCTTATTGGCCACGACCTTAACCTGAGAAACTCCCAGATCCTTTGCAAGACGTTTAACATTCTTATATGTCTGTACACTTCTTGCCCCTGGTTCGATCACTACAATAAATTCATCCATGCTCTCCGTGGTGCCCCGGCCCAGATGTTCCAGGCCGGCCTCCATATCCATGATCACCACATCATCTCTGTGGATCACAAGGTTATTGATCACTCTTTTAAGCATCACATGTTCAGGACAGACGCATCCGCCTCCACCTGTTTCCACAGTTCCAAGGACAAGCAGCTTTACGCCATTACAGGTTTTTCCATAAGTATCCGGAATATCGTCTACCTTTGGGTTCAGTTTATAAAACTGATTCTGGCTGTTGGCTCCGGTGCGTTCTTCTATGAGCTTACGCATTTTTGAGATTGGAACAATAGAATCCAAGGTTTCCTCGTCAAATCCAAGGGCAAGACCCAGGTTCGCATCCGGATCCACATCCGCCGCAAGGACTTTTTTTCCCTCATCTGCGTATAGTCTTGCAAGTGTTGCTGCGAAAGTTGTCTTTCCTACTCCGCCTTTACCGGTTACTGCTATTTTCATTTTACGTCTTCCACCTTTTATAACATTTTAAAGATCGCAACGGATTAGATTCCTAATGCTGTTCTCTTCTCTTCAATTCTCTCGATCATAAGATCAACTAATTTCTCGATGTCTGTCTCTACTGTGTAAGCAGCACCTGTCCATTTTCTTGTTCCCTCTGTAAGAAGCTCGCACATTTCTGAAGAACCGGAAACATATGGATCAACGCCAAGGAATGTATCAATACCAGTACCAACTACGTAGTTACCGATGGATACAGCTTTTTCAGACATCCACTCAGGAGCACATCCTACTACAGGAAGCTGATTGATCTGAAGTCCTGCATCTTTTGCAAGTTCAGCAGCCAGGATCATCATGCGGGAGATATCTACGCAGGATCCCATATGAAGTACTGGTGGGATATCAGCCAGCTCACAGACACGTTTCAGACCTGCACCGCAGAGATCTCTTGCGGATTTGTCCATCAGACCAGCTTTAGCAGCTGCCTGTGCGGAACATCCGGAAGCGATGATAATGATATCATTTGCGATACACTTCTTCATCAGTTCGATATGTGCATAGTCAGGACGGATCTTAGGATTGTTACATCCAACCATAGCAACAGCACCACGGATAACACCGGAAGTGATGCACTCAAGTAATGGTTTTGTTGTTCCTGTCTCATCAACCTGAGAGTTTGTAACACCGTCAAGAACCTTAACGATTGCTTCTACGGAATAACCAACTGTAGCTTTCTGTTTCAGCTGTGGGATATGTACAAGCTCAGGTTTTCTGTTCTTGAAGTTATCGATAGCCATCTTAACGATTGCTTTTGCATTTTCTCCTGCTGTCTCAGCGTTGAATCTGATAAATTCAGAATCCGGCATCTGAGCGATCGGAGAAGTTGTAACAAATTTAGTATGGAAACATTTGCTCAGAGGTCCTAATGCAGGGAAGATACACTGAACATCAACTACGATCGCCTCGCAGGCACCTGTCAGTACTACGTTCTCCTGCTGCAGGAAGTTACCAGCCATCGGAACACCACGACGCATAGCTACCTCGTTAGAAGTACAGCACACACCGGAAACGGTGATTCCTTTTGCTCCTACAGATTTTGCATAATCGATCATTTCTTTGCTGTCTGCATATTCACAGATCATCTCAGAAAGGCTCGGATCATGTCCGTGTACAACGATGTTTACGTTTTCTTCAACCATTACACCAAGGTTAGCTTCTGTATCAATCGGCTTCGGAGTTCCGAACAGTACGTCAGAGAACTCTGTTCCCATCATGGAACCGCCCCATCCATCAGCCATACCGCAGCGAATAGACTGTTTTACAAGTGCTTCCGGAAGAGATGAACATCCCATATGAGACATATGCAGGGAGCTTGCAACCTCACGGTCGATAGCACGTGGTGCGATTTCGTTCTCAATCAGTTTTTCTTTCTGTCCTGCAGGCATTCTGTCAAGGAATCTCTGATATCCGAACGGTTTACCATATTCCATAAGACCGATCTCAGCCATCTCATGAGCCAGATCATAGATATCCTTGCCTTCTGTTTCCACGCCCCACTCTTTAGCGATGCGAAGCAGTTTCTCAGGATCTTTTACCTGATAATTTCCGCCCTCTTTTGCACAGTACAGTGTATGGCAAATCTCACGACCATGATCGGAGTGAGTAGCTGCACCACCGGCTGTAAATTTAAGGAAGTTTCTTCCTACGATACCATGAGCATCACATCCGCAGATTCCTCTTGGAGCCTTCGGTGTAATACGACACGGTCCCATTGCACAGATACGGCAGCAGATACCCTGCTCACCGAATTTACAGTGCGGAGTCTGGTTCTTTGCACGGATCTGCCATGCATCTGCTCCTACCTTTGCACCTGTCTCGAGAAGACGGGCTGTAGCGGCTTCAAATTCCTCCACTGTAGTTAATTTGAATTCACTCATTATAGACCTCCTTTAATAGCACATCTATTTTTATTTTTCTTTTTATAATAAGCCCAGGGCAGGAACCCATCCCCACCCATGGGTTATTTTCTTTTTTAAAAAAAGGTTTATATTTCGTTATAAACCTAATTTATCAAAAATTTCAAAAGCTGCTTTTCTCATCGGATTATCCTCAGGAAGAGTAACGGTTGGTTTACCATCGCAGTCATATTCATAAACTGCCTCATCCTGTGGCACCACACCGATCAGATCGAGTCCCTGATTCCGGATTTCCTCAAGGATTCCTGAATTCAGTTCTGCTTTTGGCGCGCGATTGATAATAAGACCTACTCTGGAAGGCTTCATATCGCATTCCTTAATAAGTTCTGCGATCCTGCCAACTGCCTGAACGCCTCTTCTGGAGCAGTCACTTACAAGAATTGCTGTCTCCATGCTCGGAAGAATTCCTCTGCTGATATGTTCCATTCCAGCTTCGTTATCCACAACAATATACGGATAATTTTTCTGGTATTTGGCAAGCTGTGCCTGAAGCAGACCATTTACAAAGCAATAGCAGCCTTTTCCCTGGGTTCTTCCCATCACAAGAAGATCATAATCATCTTCCTCTGCAAGAGCATCCTCAAAACGTACCTCTGCATAATCTGCCTTGGACATTCCTTTGGGGATCGGACTTTTCTCTGTCATCTCAGCATGTGCGATCTCCTCACGGACATCGCCAAGAGTCGTATCTACTTCTACACCAAGAACCTCGTTCAGATTTGAATTGGCATCTGCATCTACCGCCAGTACAGGTCCTTTTTTCTTTTCGCAGAGATACTGGATCAGCATTCCGCATAATGTAGTTTTTCCAACGCCGCCTTTTCCTGCGACTGCAATAACATGTGCCATAAAACGGGCACCTCCTGATTTTATATCTGTTATGCCGGCGCATAAGGGAGGTGCCTGATACTGTTCTGGCACCTCCGCATCGTGCCGGAATTCTTATTTATTTCGTTGATGGTTAGATAAGTGTACGAAGTCCGGATCTGTCAATGATCTCGGATACATCTTTCCATTTGTTTAATGCATAAAGATGGATACCGTCAACACCAAGAGCGCGATACTCATCGATCTGTCTGATGGTGTATTCGATTCCTTCTTCTTTGAATCGTTTAACCTTGTCCTCATAGAACATGTCAAATGGTTTACCATCAGCATCTTTAGCGTTAAACGGATTCGGGAACAGCCAGTTTCTGGAGATCAGCCTGCAAAGCTCACTGTCCATTACACAGCCATTACGTGAAAGAGCCATATTAATGGTAGCTGCCTGATCCAGGATTGGCATTACACCAACATCTACAGGCATTGTCACTCCAGCCTCGCGGATAGCGTCCAACCAGTATTTAAACTGTTCCATATCCCAGCAGAGCTGGGTCATGATATAATCAGCACCATTGTCCTGTTTCTGTCTCAAAACAGCAATATCAGCATCCAAGCTTCTGCATGCGATATGGCCTTCCGGTGAACCGGCTACTGCGATCTCGAACTTATCGTCAAATTCATCACGGACAAATTTAACAAGGTCTGTCGCATAATTGAAGTCTCCACAGGTTGTTGTCTCACCAAGTGGAATATCTCCGCGAAGTGCCAGCATATGGTCAACGCCATCTGCCAGATACTGTTCCAACTGCTGTCTGATTCCTTCTTTTGTGTTCTTGATCACTGTGAAGTGTGTTACAGGAACAGTTCCTGCATTCCTGATCATCTGGCATACTTCCCTGTTGGCACCGACATTTCCGCCGCCGGCACCGTATGTACAGGAAATATACTCCGGTCTATACTTCATGAGATGTTCAATGGTTCCCGGCAGGTTTGCCATACCTTTTTCTGTCTTTGGCGGAAAAAGTTCAAAGGAAAGCAGCATTTTTTCTCTCATTGCTTCAGATAATTTCATTGATCGTCCTCCACGTATTTGTATCAGTCACACTGCAGTTTCACGATGCTGTTTGCAAGATCCACCATAAGGATACTGCCTTCTACCACGCGCTCATCTCCCATGATATCTCGAAGGATCAATTTATTTCCGTCCACATCGATCCGGCTTACATTCTTAAAGATCACAGAATTATCTTCTTCCTTATATACTGTTGCAAGACACATAATCATTCCTCCAAATAAGTGGCATCATTTAACCACTATGCTGTCAAAACTATTCTGTCGGTTTTTATTTCAACTCTTCCTTAACAAGTGTAAGGGCAAGTCCAAGTCTCATATTGCCTTTCTGAAAATCTGCAACTGCCTCTTTGATCGTCTTCGCAGCTGCATCCATGTTAAGCTTCTTAAGATTGTCAGCCATCTGATCAAGTTCTGCGGCATGATGCTCGTTATGCTGCAGCATGTAGGTAAGAAGTGCTACAGTCTCATTCTTGCAGTCACCGCTCTCGCAGGAACCGCAGTGTCCATCACCGTGTGTATGACAATGGTTATCTCCTTCCGCATGGCTGTGTGTATGGCTGTGAGTCACACCGTCCTCATGGGTGTGCTCATGTGTATGTTCATGGCTGTCTGCATGTCCATGCTGAACAAGATTGCCATTCTCATCTTTGATTAAATGCATAAATACCCCTTTCCTGTATCCGCTGGGCGGACACTCTCATGACAAGAATTTATCAATTAAATTCATTATACATCTTTTCACTGTTATTATCAAGAAAATAATTATAAAATATAGCCAAAATTATATGCTGTTTTTCCTATTTTTCCAAAAACTTTGACAGTAAATTAACTCGATTGTTTCATTTTTAACGAAGTTAGTCTTTTCAAACCACAACTTATTACCCAGTCTGCGCGTCTGTCCAACTCTAAGCTTTATCACTTTTGTAATATAATTGATGTGATTCTTTCATATTTTTGTGCTATAATAGCAAAAGCATGGAAAGCAGAACATACAAGGAGGAATTATTTTGAAAGAAACTGTTTTTCTGAACAACGACAGAGAAATGCCTCTTCTGGGGCTTGGCGTATACAAGTTGCCCGATGACGTACAGGCCGAAGCAGCAGTCACTTCTGCTATTTCCGCCGGCTACCGCATGATCGATACCGCTTCTGTTTACAAAAATGAAGAAAGCGTTGGACGTGCCATTGCCAAATGCGGAGTTCCCAGAAAGGATCTTTTCATCACCAGCAAAATCTGGAACAATGCGCAGCGTCTCGGCGATGTCCAGGGAGCTTTTTCCCGTAGTCTCGACCGTCTGAAAGTCAGTTATGTAGATCTCTATCTGATACACTGGCCGGTTCCCGGCTGCTATTTGAGCACCTGGAAAGAGCTGGAATCCATTCTGGAATCTGGACGTGCTTTAAGTATCGGCGTCAGTAATTTTGATATCCGGCATCTGGAAGAGCTTCGTAAGATATCCGGGGTTATTCCTGCTGTAAACCAGATCGAGTGCCATCCTTTGTGTTACCCTGCTGAACTGATCGAATACTGCAAGGCTTTCGGTATTCAAGTACAGGCTTATGCTCCTCTGGCAAGAGGTGCATATTTTGATAATGATGTAATGTGTGTTCTGGGGACCAAATATGCCAGGACTCCTGCACAGATCGGGCTTCGCTGGGCAATACAGAAGGGAATTTCTGTCATTCCGAAATCCATCAACCCGGAACGAATCCGCAGCAATGGAAATATCTTTGACTTCAACATCGAGGATGAAGATATGGCGATCATCGATACACTGAACGAAGATCTGCATACTTCTCATGTTCCAGAAGATCTCCGTGATATTCAGTTTTAATTTCCCATAATAATGCAAAAAAGATATCTGTCAGAGCATAAGTGATCTTCTGACAGATATCTTTTTATTTTTTCTTTTCAGTTGATACGGCGATCCTGTTATTCCCAGCTTAGCATTTCACATATCTGAAACCCGGAAATATTTAACTGATCCGCTCACGCATTTCCCCACGGGAGCATGGGCGTTTCCACTTTTTTATCACGCAGCATCAGGTCCATTACTGCTTCCGCTGCTGATTTTCCTTCAAACAGTACGCGGTTCACTTCCGTTATGATAGGCATCTCCACCTCATATTTCTCCGCAAGCTCTCTTGCAGCTCTTGCAGAATAAACGCCTTCCACAACCATCTGCACTTCTTTCATAGCTTCTTCCATCGTATATCCCTGGCCGATCAGATATCCGGCCTTTCGATTACGGCTATGCTTACTTGCACAAGTCACGATCAGGTCGCCGATCCCGGACAGGCCGTAAAAGGTTTCCATCTGCGCCCCCATTTTTTTACCAAGTCTTCCTATTTCCGTGATTCCCCTGGTGATCAGTGCCGCCTTGGTATTATCTCCATATCCAAGACCGTCGGCAGTACCTGCTGCCAGTGCGATCACATTTTTCAGTGCTCCGCCAAGTTCCACCCCAAGGATATCCGGTGTTGTATACACGCGGAACACAGGGCTCATAAAAATGCTCTGAAGGTATTCCGCAGTTTCCTGTGTATGTGCGCTGATCACACAGGTTGTAGGAAGTCCGCGTCCTACTTCTTCCGCATGGCTTGGACCGGAAAGTACAGCTACATTACCCTGCGGGATTTCTTCTTCGATCACCTCGCTGAGTGTTTTCAGTGTCTTTTCCTCAATACCTTTTGCAACATTGACGATCTTCTGGTCCCTGCATACAAACGATGCCATCTTGTGTGCAGTACTCCGGATATACGGGGAAGCTACTGCCAGAACTGTTACATCCACATCCTTAAGCGCACGCTCCAGATCTGTCAGGACATCGATTTCATCCGGAAGCCGCACCCCCGGAAGCCTGTCAGGATTTTCTCTTTTTTCCCGGAGTTTCCGGGCATTCTCCGGTCTTGCCGACCAAAGAAGGACTTCATGGCCATTATTATGCAACAGGAGTGCCAAGGCTAATCCCCAGCTCCCCGAACCCAGTACGCTGATTTTTGCCATAAATCTTACCTCTTATTTTTTATTCTTACTGCTTAAAAACACCTTATTCTCTGTTCCACGAAACAGTCTTACAATGTTTGCCCTGTGTCTGTAAAACGCCATTGCTGTAAGAACTGCCATCACGATATAAAGCTCAACAGTATGCGCCTGATCCATCCCATATTTTCCCATATGTCCAAAAACTAGGACCAGGATAAAAGCCACCGCATATGCACTGAGAGAGCAAAGCGATACATAATGAGTTGTAAAGAACAGTGCAAAAAAGACAACTGCACATACAATAAATATCCGCCAGTCAAAAGCAATGATCATGCCTACAGAAGCAGCAATTCCCTTTCCACCGCGAAATTCCATAGAAATCGGAAAATTGTGGCCGAGGATACATCCCAATGCTGCATAAAGGGTAAGAAGCGGAAGGAGACCATTCATGGAATTTCCATAAACCATTCTCACGATCACAATAGCCAGTACACACTTCAGGCAGTCTCCCAGCAGGGTGATCGCTCCCGCTTTCTTTCCAAAGGTCCGGAAGGCATTCGTAGTACCCGCATTCCCGCTGCCATGATCTCTGATATCTGTCTTGTGGACTTTTCCAATAATATAGCCTGTCTGAAAAAGCCCGCATACATAACCGATAACAAGACAAATAATACGTTCCATACTTTTATTCCTTTTCCCCGCGCTCGCGGATGATAAATTTCAGGGAAGTTCCAGAAAATCCAAAAGCATCCCTGATCTTGTTCTCCAGATATCTTACATAGGAAAAATGCATCAGTTCCTTGTCATTGACAAAGATAACAAATGTCGGCGGTTTTACCGCAACCTGTGTCATATAGAAGATCTTCAGTCTTCTTCCTCTGTCAGACGGCGGCTGCTGAAGAGCGACTGCCTCAGAAAGGATCTCATTAAGAACACCTGTCTGGATACGAAGTGTCTGATTTTCGATAACTGTATCGATATTTTCGAAAAGCTTTGGAAGTCTCTGACCTGTTTTTGCAGAGATAAAGATGATCTGTGCATATGGCATAAAGGAAAGGATCTGACGGATCTTTTCTGTATGCTTGTAGATGGTCTTGTCATTTTTCTCAATGGCATCCCATTTATTTACCGCTACGATAATACCCTTTCCTCTGTCATGAGCGATTCCCGCGATCTTAGCATCCTGCTCGGTAACACCCTCGGAAGCATCGATCACAACTACAACCACATCTGCACGCTCTACAGCTGTCACAGTACGGATAACACTGTAGCGCTCAATCTCTTCTTTTACCTTACCCTTGCGTCGAAGTCCTGCAGTATCGATAAAAATATAATCTTTTTTGTTCCAGGTAACCTTTGTGTCAATAGCATCACGTGTGGTTCCTGCAATATTGGATACGATCACACGTTCCTCTCCAAGAAGCTTGTTGATCAGAGAAGATTTTCCCACGTTCGGCTTTCCTACAATGGCGATCTTCGGAATATCATCCTGATCTTCCTCTTCACTCTTATCCGGGAACTCTTTGATCACCTCATCCAGCATGTCTCCAAGACCTTGTCTGTTAGCTGCGGAAATCGGGATCGGTTCTCCGATTCCAAGATTGTAAAACTCATATACGTCCATCATATATTTCTGGTGGCTGTCTACCTTGTTAACTACAAGACGTACCGGCTTGCCGCTGCGGCGGAGCATATCTGCCACCTTGGCATCGGAATCCACAAGACCCTGGCGGACATCTGTGATAAAAATGATCACGTCTGCCGTATCAATGGCGATCTGTGCCTGCTCTCTCATTCTTGAGAGGATGATATCGCTGCTGTCCGGCTCGATTCCGCCTGTATCGATCAGGGTAAATGTCCTGTCAAGCCATGTGACATCTGCATAAATCCTGTCACGGGTTACTCCTGGTGTATCCTTTACTATGGAAATATTGTCACCTGCCAGAGCGTTAAACAGAGTGGATTTGCCTACATTAGGCCTTCCCACTATCGCTACTACTGGTTTGCTCATAAATCTGTCTCCTTCTTGTTTGTTTATGTTCCGGAGGGTTGATCACAGCTTTCACCAGATCACGTCCTCCTGTGTCTACGATTACAATTTCTGTGTTCAGCGCTTCCGAAAGCTCTTCCAGTGTCATGTCATCCAGAAAAATCTCCTCATCACCTTTCAGCATGCTGCACGGGATCAGAATCTTCTCTCCAAGGTCAAGACCGGAAAGCTGCTCTTTCAGATCCTGCCCGGTGATCAGGCCGGACACTGTGATCTTTTCACCGAAAAAACGATTCTCGATGGTTGTGACCGGAATCTGCACATTGGGATATTTCTTCTGGATCTCTTTAATATAGCGTGCGATAAAAGGCGCTGCCAGTTTTCCTGTGGCGATCCTGCCTGTCACCTTACGGTCGTCACCGGAAAGCCCCTCCAGCGTTTCTTTTACTTCCGTTTCCAGAAGTCTGAGCATTCCCACGCCATTCTCAAGCTGCAGATATCCATCATATTCATCCTCACAGGGAAGCTCCCTGTCTGCCAGAATATACCATTCGTCTGAAGCATGGATAAAATGGATCCCATATTTCTCCATCATGATCTTCTGCCAGCGTTCGATCTGCCCCAGGACTTTTTCAGCATCTTCCTTATTAAAAGGTTCCAGAGGATAGAGACCTTCTCTGTATTTGGTAAGTCCTACCGGTACAACAGAAACGCTCTGAAGGACCGGCGCATAAGCGGAAAGCTTTTCGAGGCTGTATTCCAGCTCGTCTCCGTCATTGACACCCTTACACAGTACGATCTGTCCATTCATGGTGATTCCTGCATTGTACAGCATATCCACCTTATCCAGAGCCTTTCCTGCAAAACGGTTATGCAGCATTTTACACCGGAGTTCCGGATTCATTGCCTGGAACGAAATGTTGATCGGTTCCAGATGATAGCGGATCACACGCTCAATATCCTTCTCGCTCATATTGGTAAGCGTAACATAATTTCCCTGAAGAAAGGAAAGCCTGGAATCATCATCCTTAAAATACAGCGTCTCACGCATACCTGGAGGCATCTGGTCAATAAAACAGAACATACACTTATTTGAACAGGAGCGATAGTCATCCATCAGTCCTCCGTTCTCAAATTCTATTCCAAGGTCTTCCTCATATTCCTTCTCTACCTCCAGCTCCCACTCTTCACCATCAGGCTTCTCTACCAGAAGCACCACGAGCTCTTCATTCATGAGATACCGGTAATCGAAGACATCTTCCACAGGCTGTCCGTTTACAGACACAAGTCTGTCTCCCGGCTCCAGCCCCAGCTCCTCGGCAATACTGTCGGGCAGCACCCTGGAAATCATATGCTTTCTTAATTTCATCATTATCTCCCTTTTCTATCCCGTATATAATAACAACTTTGCTCTTAAAAATCAACACTTTGAGAAAACACCTTGACTGACACGTGGGTCTGATGTTATAAATAGACTGAGAATTTTTAATGACATACACTTAGGAGGAATATTATGCCAAACATAGAATTGCTGGAAAAGTCTATGCCTGTTGCCCCGATCCGAATCGCCGCACTTGCCGGATGCCGCGAACTGGCCGAGGAGGTTGACAAAAAGCTGGTTAAATTCCGTAAAGAACTTGTAGCCGCCAAGAAATCCACCATCATCCCACAGGGATATGCAGAAAAATCTTTCCTTGTAGATTGCGAATGCCCACGTTTCGGAACCGGTGAGGGTAAGGGTTACATCAAGGAATCTGTCCGCGGAACAGACCTTTATATCATGGTAGATGTGACCAATTACAGCCTTACTTACAGCGTATGCGGTCATGAGAACCACATGTCTCCGGATGACCATTACCAGGATCTGAAGAGAATCATCTCCGCAGCCACCGGTAAAGCACACCGCATCAACGTTATCATGCCATTCCTTTACGAGGGACGTCAGCACAGACGCACCAAGAGAGAATCTCTTGACTGTGCACTTGCACTTCGCGAGTTAAGTGCCATGGGTGTTTCCAACATCATTACTTTTGATGCTCATGACCCACGTGTACAGAACTCTATTCCGCTGAAGGGCTTTGATAACTTTTTCCCCACATACCAGTTCCTGAAAGCACTGGTCAAAAATGTCCCTGATTTCAAGCTTGACAATGATCATCTCATGATCATCAGCCCGGATGAAGGTGCCATGTCCCGTGCTGTATACTTCTCCAATATCCTTGGAGTCGATATGGGTATGTTCTACAAACGCCGTGATTACTCCACCGTTGTCAACGGAAAGAACCCGATCGTTGCTCACGAATTCCTCGGAGATTCCGTAGAGGGCAAAGACGTTGTCATCATCGACGATATGATCTCCTCTGGAGACAGCATGATCGAGGTTGCCACCGAGCTGAAAAAGAGAAAAGCCGGCCGCATCTTCATCTGTGCTACTTTTGGTCTTTTCACCGACGGTATGGACAAGTTCGACAAGGCTTATGAGGAAGGTCTCTTCGACTACCTCCTGACCACCAACCTTGTATACCAGACACCGGAACTTCTTCAGAAACCGTATTATGTAAACTGTGATATGAGCAAATACATCGCTTACATCATCGATACTCTGAACCATGATACCTCCATCAGCAGCCTCTTAAGCCCACTGAACCGGATCAACAAGTTCTTAAAAGAGCACAACAATCAGTAATAAAAAACGGGAAGAAATCTTCTGCTTTGAGATTTCTTCCCGCTTTTTTATTCTTTTTCCACCTTTTCAGCGGTTTCCGCTTCCAAAAGGCGGCTGGTGAAAAGAATCACCTGGCTGCCGCTCTTCTTAAGCCACCGGAAGACCGCCAGAAGCCGTTCCGGATCGTACATGGAAAAGGTATCGTCCAGAACAATCGGCATAGATTCCCGGTCGCTTAGCGTCTTTCCGATGGCCATCCGGGCCGCGAAATAGACCTGAGAGAGAGTCCCGTAGCTCTCGTCGGAAAGCCGGAGCGTCTGCTCGCCGGTGCGGACACAGATCTCCATATCCTGATCGAGATAGAGCTCGCCGAAATCTTTTCCCACAATCTCATCCATGATGCCGGAGGCAAAAGCATTGAGCTTTAAGGCCGACTCATCGTAGATCTCCCGGGTAATCTCCCCAATGGCCAGAAGGGCCTGGCTCACGGCCTTGAGCTCCTCGTCAATCGAATCCAGGCGGCTGTCCGTACTCCGAAGCTCCGCCACGGATTCCCTTAAATTCTCGTAATCCAGCTGTTTTTCTCTCAGAGAGTCTTTCACCTTTTCAAGCTGCCAGCGCAGGCGTTCCTGCTCGTCCACCTTCTTTTTCCAGGCTGCTTTTTTTAAGGATTCCCGGGCTTTGAAAAGCTCGGCCTCCGCTTCCAGCATCCGGCTTCTGCTCCGCTGGTAAAAATAGTCGGTTACGCCAAGAAGGACGGCCCCCACAAAAAGAAGGACTTTCGCCCAGATCGGAGGCACATAGATCCCGGCCACGGCGAAAAGGACGGCTCCCAGCATGATGAAAAGGCCGACCACGTTCCGGACCTGTTTGCGGTCCTCCCGCTCTTTTTCCTGCTTTCTGGCAAATTCCTGATCTTCCCTGGCCTTCGCCTCCTTTAAAAGACGAAGACTTTCGAGGGAGTCCTCCTGCTCTTTTTTCAGCCGCTCGATATCCTGCTCAATGTAGTCCATCTTCATACGGATCTCCTGCTGCCGGCTGATGAGATCGGCCTGGGCCTGTTTTTTCTCCCACTCAAGCTCGTCCTGCTGCTTTTCCAGCTTTTCCTGGGCATGGCTCACGTCAATATGGCCTTTTCCGGAAAGATTTCCGAGATAGTTTTTGAGCTCCGAGGCCAGTTCCTTGCCGATGTTAGGCCCGCGCTGCGTCACATAGAGCGTATTTTTCCAGGCATTTTCGCTCATGTTTCCAAGAAGCTCCGGAAGATCCTCCTCCACGGAAAGCTCCTGATCATCCGTCTCGCAATGAAGATGGCCTTTATTCTTGCCGTCCAGGAAATCCCTCTCCAGAAGATAAGTTTTTCCGCCGCTCTCAAAGCGCAGCTTTCCGCTGAGACAGCCATTTCCGTTCCAGGACTGCCAGCGGATGCACTCCTCGCCCTTCAGGCCATAGAACATGGCCAGGATAAATTCATGTATCGTGGATTTTCCGGCGCCGTTCTTCGCCCAGACCACATTGATGCCGTCATGAAAGCTCAGCTTTTCATCCACAAAATTTCCGAAATTTTTTAATTCCGCTTCTAAGATTTTCATCCTTAACGCTCCGCCTCCAGAAGGGCCAGAAGCCCGCAGTACAACGCTTTTCTGGAGATCTCATCTTTTGTATCCTGCCGTTCAAAGTAGTCGATGTAGCGGCCGATCATATCTTTTCCGTGCTGTTTTTTCAGCTCCTTGAGGTTAAATTCCGGCTCGGAAAGATCCCGAACCTCCACCACATTTCCCAGATTCAGAAAATGCTCCGGATCGAAGTCCCGGCCCGGCTTCCGCACGCCCTGAATCTCCAGGCGGTAGATGTCCCGGCTTCCCTCTCTCTGGATAGCCGCCTTCAGTTCCTCCCAAAGGTTCTCCTCCGTGGTATCAT
>OLQC01001122.1_pt1 | contig 23215 bp, 20 predicted proteins | sample 1672471 | NCBI WGS metagenome assembly OLQC01 (sample SAMEA3136689, study PRJEB25190) | human gut metagenome | biome: human gut; feature: human-associated habitat; material: faeces | place: Austria | collected 2013 | reverse complement strand
GTGTCTACCTCTCCGGCTATCGCTTTAGCTTCTTTCTGCCGTTCTTCGGTAGCATTACAAATAGTGTTTAAAATATTTAAAATATTTAAAACATTATTATCATAACTCTTTTTGCGGAGAATTTCAACTAATTCTTGAAATTTGTTGTAATTAAATGTCGTCTGGGACACTACACATACTTCTTTTTCCGGAGAAATATTGAATTTCTCAGCATCCTCAGCATTTCTGATCACTGTATATGGTCCCTGACACCATCCGCAGATCCCCTGGACTTCCGGATGGTCCGGATCACCGATGATCACAATATGGGCACCTCTGGAACTTTCTCTCTCAACGATCTTGTGGATCTTCAGCACAAAAGGACAGGTAACATCTACATATCCGAGACCATATTTTTTGATCGTGTTATAAACCCTGCGGCCTACTCCATGGGAACGGATCACAACAGTGCCGCCCTTCAGGCTGCCAAGATCCTTCTCACAGATCACAGCCACACCTTTTTTTTCGAGATCTGAGACAACCTCCTCATTATGGATGATCGGGCCTAGTGTATAAATCGGTGCTGCATCGGAACCGATCAGCTCATAAACACGGTCAACTGCTCTTTGTACGCCGAAACAGAAGCCGGCAGTTTCTGCAACTTTTACGTTCATCCATTCACCCTTTTTCTGTATACGGAAAGGATACTCTCAACCACTTCGTCAATTCCCATCTCAGATGAATCAACAAGAACAGCATCCTCTGCTTTTTTAAGCGGAGAAACCGCGCGGTTCATATCTCTCTCATCTCTGTCAACGATATCTTTCAGGATCTCATCCATATCGCAGGCTTCCCCCTTCTCTGTAAGCTCCAGGTATCGTCTGCTGGCACGGGTCTTTGCACTTGCAGTCAGAAAGATCTTCACTTCCGCATTGGGAAGAATGGTGGTTCCGATATCTCTTCCGTCCATAACTACATTATTCTCTGCTGCAAGATTGCGCTGCAGCTTCAGAAGGTGTGCACGCACCTCCGGATTTGCAGAGCTTACAGATGCCATATTTCCTACCTCTTCCTTACGGAGGAACGCAGTTACATTCTTTCCGTTAAGGATCACCTGCTGCTCACCGTTCTCATAACGGATAGAGATATCCGCATCGTGACAGGCTTCAGAGATTTTTTCGTCACCGCTGATCCCTTTTTCCAGAAGATAAAGTGCCATGGCACGATACATTGCCCCTGTATCTACATAAATAAAGGACAGCTCCTTTGCCACTTTTTTTGCAATTGTGCTTTTTCCTGCACCTGCCGGTCCGTCAATTGCAATATTAATACCCATAATCGTTGCTCCTTCCTCTTTTCTGTTATTCTATCGCCTGAGCTGCCGCATACGCTGTAGACCATGCGATCTGAAGATTATAGCCACCGGTCACTGCATCCAGATCCAGTACTTCACCTGTAAAATACAGATTTTTTATTTTTTTGGATTCCATTGTGGATGGCTGTATCTCTTTTACTGACACACCGCCTCTTGTGATGATCGCTTCCTTAAACTCTCCCATTCCCGTGATCGTAAACGGAAAAGCCTTGATCAGACGGCCAAAAGCCTGACGCTCTTCCCTGGAGATCTCATGTACCGGTTTTTCCCCGGGGATACCGCCAATTTCGATCATGATCGGAGTCAGAGAAGACGGAAAAAGAACACCGATCACATTTTTAAACTGCTTGTTATGATTTGCATCAAATTCACGCAGGATCCGGGCGTCAAGCTGTTCTGCATCAAGCGCCGGCTTCAAATCCAGGAAAGCCTCCAAAGGCTCCTTTTCCAGCTTTTTGCCGATCTGGGCACTGGCGGAAAGGATCAGCGGTCCTGTCACACCGAAATGAGTAAACATCATCTCGCCAAAATCTTTATAGAGAACTTTTTTGCCGGATTTTACTGTAAGCTCCACATTCCGGAGGGAAAGACCCTGAAGTTTGGAAACATAATCTTCTTTTGCCACCAGTGGTACCAGTGATGGTGACTGGGAAATAACTTTATGTCCCGTCTCAGCAGCAAAACGATATCCATCTCCTGTGGAACCTGTGGACGGGTAGGAAAGCCCTCCTGTGGCAACTACCACAGTATTCGCTTCAAAAAAGGTACCGTCCGAAAGTAATACACCGGTAACTTTTTCATCCTGTGTACAAACTTCCCTTACCTCTGTATGAAGATGGATCTGCGCTCCGGCTTTTTTCAGTTCCCGCTCAAGCGCACGGATAATATCTGATGAATGATCCGATACCGGAAAAACCCGGTTTCCACGCTCTGTTTTCAGCGGCACTCCTGCCTCCTCAAAAAATTCCATCACATCTCTGCTTCCATAGGTGTAGAAAGCACTGTAAAGAAATTTGCGGTTTGACATCACTGCCGGAAAAAGTTCTTCGGTATCTGAATCATTGGTGACGTTGCATCGTCCCTTTCCGGTAATGAAAAGCTTTTTTCCGAGTTTCTCATTTTTTTCCAGTATGTGAACCTGGTGTCCTCTGCGCGCAGCATATACACCGCAGAGCATTCCGGCGGCACCGCCGCCTATGATCGCAACTTTGGACATTACCTGTTATCCTGCCTTTTTTATCTTTTTTATGCACAAAGGAGCCTGCATACAGCAAGCTCCTTTTCCTGTTTTGAAATGCATCTGCATTTCTATGTGTGCTTTATACCGGGTATGCGCCGTTCTTGGTATCTGCTACAGTCTCATCAACTTTTGTCTTCTGAGCCTGGCGATATTTAAAGAAGTCCATGGCAACCTGCGGGAACAGTGCATATGTGAGAACATCCTCATCCTGCTCCTTGTACTGTGCCATCTCGCTCTCAAGCTTATCAAGCTCATCCTCCAGAAGATCTGCCGGACGGCATGTGATCGGTTCAATATCTCCGATACATTTTTTCTGTACTTCCGGATTGAACGGTCTGGCTGTTGCGCCATACTTACCACTTAACACGTCTTTTGTCTCTTTTGTGACAACCTTGTAACGCTCGCCCATGATCACGTTAAATACAGCCTGTGTACCAACGATCTGAGAGGACGGTGTAACAAGCGGTGGCTCACCAAGGTCTTTACGTACACGCGGAACTTCCTCAAGTACTTCGTAGAATTTATCCTCGGCATGCTGCTCTTTCAGCTGTGATGTCAGGTTGGAAAGCATTCCGCCTGGTACCTGATACAGAAGAGTCTTGATGTTTACACCAAGGTTCTTCGGATTGAGAAGACCTGTATCAAGAGCCTCATCACGCATCGGACGGAAGTAGTCAGCGATCTCAGCGAGAAGCTGCTGATCAAATCCTGTATCATATGGTGTTCCCTTGAAGGTCTCAACCATAACCTCTGTTGCAGGCTGGGATGTTCCAAGAGCAAACGGAGACATTGCTGTGTCGATGATGTCAACACCTGCCTCTACTGCCTTCATATATGTCATGGAAGCAACACCGGATGTATAGTGAGAATGAAGATCGATTGGGATCTTAACAGTCTCTTTGAGAGCCTGAACAAGCTCTGTAGCCTTGTACGGAACAAGAAGTCCTGCCATATCTTTGATACAGATGGAATCTGCACCCATATCTTCGATACGTTTTGCAAGATCTGTCCAGTAATCAAGTGTGTAAGCATCACCAAGTGTGTAAGCCATTGCAACCTGTGCATGTGCTTTCTCCTTGTTTGCTGCTTTTACAGCTGTCTGAAGGTTACGAAGGTCATTCATACAGTCAAAGATACGGATGATATCGATACCGTTAGCTGCGGATTTCTGTACAAAATACTCTACTACATCATCTGCATATGGACGATATCCAAGGATGTTCTGTCCACGGAACAGCATCTGAAGCTTTGTGTTTTTGAAACCGTCACGAAGTTTACGAAGTCTTTCCCACGGATCCTCTTTCAGGAAACGTAAGGAAGCATCGAAAGTAGCACCGCCCCAGCACTCTACTGCATAGTAGCCGACTTTGTCAAGCTTCTCAATGATCGGAAGCATCTGCTCTGTGCTCATACGTGTAGCGATCAGGGACTGATGAGCGTCACGCAGGATCGTTTCCACAACTTTCACAGGTTTTTTCTCTATTTCTGCCATAATTATTCTCCTTACAAATTTTTATAAGACAATGGGTTAGACACCAAAAATCGCCATGAATGTACCGGCAGCAACCGCTGTACCGATAACACCAGCAACGTTCGGTCCCATCGCATGCATCAGCAGGAAGTTTGTAGGATCTGCCTCAGCACCAACCTTCTGGGATACACGGGCTGCCATAGGAACGGCAGAAACACCGGCTGATCCGATCAGAGGATTGATCTTTCCGTGAGTAACCTTGCAGAGAAGCTTACCAAGCATAACACCGCCAAAAGTACCGCAGGCAAAGGCAACAAGACCAAGAACTACGATCTTCAGTGTATCTACGTTCAGGAACGCCTCAGCACTTGTGGAAGCACCTACAGATGTTCCGAGAAGGATTACTACGATGTACATAAGAGCGTTGGAAGCTGTTTCAGAAAGCTGTTTAACAACTCCGGACTCACGGAACAGGTTTCCGAGCATCAGCATACCAACAAGGGGAGCTGTTGTCGGAAGGATCAGGCAAACAACGATTGTGATAACGATCGGGAAAAGGATCTTCTCAAGTTTTGTAACAGGACGGAGCTGCGCCATTTTGATCTTACGCTCTTTCTCTGTTGTGAAAGCCTTCATGATCGGAGGCTGGATGATCGGTACCAGGGACATATAGGAATATGCTGCCACTGCGATCGGTCCCATAAGAGAAGACTGTCCAAGCTTACCTGCAAGGAAAATGGAAGTCGGGCCGTCAGCACCACCAATGATAGAGATCGCTGCTGCTGCTTTACCATTAAATCCAAGGAAAATTGCAAGGAAGTATGCAAGGTAAATACCAAGCTGTGCAGCTGCTCCCATCAGGAAGCTGATCGGGTTTGCGATCAGCGGACCGAAGTCTGTCATCGCACCGACACCCAGGAAGATCAGTGAAGGAAGAATACTCCACTCATCCATTAAGTAAAAATAATGAAGAAGTCCGCCAACGCCATTGGATGAATCCTCAATGCTCAGCATAATGTCCGGATAAATATTTACCAGAAGCATACCAAAAGCGATCGGAACCAACAGCAGCGGCTCAAAACCATGTTTAATGGCAAGATATAAGAACACACATGCCACTGCGATCATCAGGTAGTTTCCCCAGGTAAGGTTGAAAAATGCTGTCTGATGGATCAGGTTTGACAGGGTATTTGTTACATAAGACATTTGTCTACCTCCTGTTTAGTTCATTGTTGCAAGAGTATCTCCATTTTCAACGGCAGCACCCTCTGCAACATCGATGCTGGCGATTGTTCCGTCCTGAGGAGCAACAACCGGGATCTCCATCTTCATGGACTCAACGATCACTACGCTGTCACCGGCTTTTACGCTCTGTCCAACAGATGCAACGATTTTTACAACTTTTCCAGGAACGGCTGCGGAAACTTTAACAGAACCTGCGCCTGCTGCCGGAGCTGCTGCCTTAGGAGCTGCTGCCGGAGCTGCCTTAGGAGCCGGAGCTGCTGCTTTTGGTGCTGCTGCAACTGGAGCTGCTGCGTTTCCGTTCTCTTCTACAGTAACTTCATATGCTGTTCCGTTAACAGTAATTGTATAACTCTTCATTTTAAAATCCTCCTAAATAATGATTATCTTTTTCTGCGGTTGACTTTGCGGATGGAACGTACTACGAATCCGTCTGTGCTTGTTTTGCCTTCAGAAGCAGCGATCGCTGCGGCGATCACGGCAATAAGCTCACCATCATCTGTCACATCCTCAACAGCAGGCTCAGCAACTGGTGCTGCAACCGGAGCCGGTGCTGCGGCTGCCGGAGCCGGTTTGCTCTCTTTTTTCTTTCCTTCCACAAGTCCGGGAATATATTTGAAAAGAGAGATCACGAAGATCAGGAATGCCAAGATCACAAATACAGTTCCGAGACCCATCACTGTATTCAGCGCTGCCTTCTCCATGTTCTGTGCCAGTGTATAATTCACATCAACTGTAAGAGATGTCGGGGTTCCTGATTTATCAAATACATAAGTGAAATTCGCTTTGTTTTTCTCGAAGGATACCGGAACAACAACGGTATACTGATCATCGGAATACTCCACTGTGATATCTTTCTCATCAATATCACCTTTTTTCTCACCAAGCTCTTCTCTGGAACCATCCCATGCACTTGCAGCACTCTGTGTGAAAGCATCCTCTGATTCCAGATATCCCTGGATATCATCCTCGGACATTGCGATGATCGCATCCGTCAGGCCCTTGGTTGTTGTGACAAGCTGACTCTTTACAGAATCATCAATCTCATCAGCAGCCCATGCAGTAGCTGTGCATCCGATCAGAAGTGCGGCCACGCAAAGAAGTGCCATGCAGACAGAAGAGATCTTTTTATAAAACTGTCTCATACGCTCACCTCACTTAGACTGTTCCATGCTTTTTGGATGGACGGTCTTCCCTTTTTGTGAACAGCATCTCAAAAGCACCGATTACATATTTTCTTGTATCTTCTGCTTTGATCACAGTATCCACATATCCTCTTGCTGCTGCAGATGCGATACCGTTCTGGAGTTCTTTGTACTCAGCTGCCTTCTCATTCAGTGTAGAAGCGTCAGCTCCCTCATACATGATCTTTGCTGCAAGGGAAGCATCCATCATACCGATCTCAGCTGTATCCCATGCATAAACCATATCTGCTCCGACAGATTTGCTGTTCATGGCAACGTATGCAGTTCCGTATGCTTTACCAATTACAACATTTACCTTCGGTACAGTTGCAGATGCAAAAGCATGTACCATCTCACCTACAGATTTAGCCATCATCTTCTCATTGCAGAGTGTAGCTTTAAATCCTGTTACATTAGTAAGAGTAAGTACCGGAATCTCAAAAGCATCACAGAATTTTACAAAGTCTGCTGCTTTTCTTGCACCTCTTGCAGAAAGAGTTCCGTCGGAAATCTCTGTCTTATTGCCATCAGCATCGTAAGATTCGCTTCTGTTTGCAACAGCACCAACGGTAGCTCCGTTCAGACGAAGGAAGCCTGTTACGACATCCTGGCCGTAAGCTGCCTTTGTCTCGAAGAACTCACCGTCATCAGCGATTCTTGAAAGCGCAATAGCTGTGTCGCCTGTGCAGCCTGCAATATCATCACATACTCTGTTCAGGTCATCTGTGCATTCCTTGAAGCTGTCATTGTCTTCATTATTCTCCGGAAGCATGCTGACCAGTGTACGGATCTGTCCAAGGATCTCCTCTTCTGTTCCGATGCCATCAACAAGTCCTGTCTCCTCACTCTGGAACTGTGCGGAAGCTGAATCGCATTTTTCCACTCTGTTTCCTTCCAGTGCATTTGGAGTGTTTACAAACAGTCTGCCCTTCTTCTCCTCTACAAATGTAAAGTCTGTAAGAGCCGGTACAACTGCCATTCCACCGCCGCATGTTCCGAAAACAGCAGTGATCTGTGGAATAACACCGGATGCCAGTGTCTGTTTCAGATAGATCTCACCAAATGCCTCAAGTGCATCGGTAGCCTCCTGAAGACGAAGTCCCGCACAGTCTACAAGACCGATAACAGGTGCTCCAACTTTCAGAGCGAGATCATAAATTTTGGCGATCTTTTTGGCATGCATCTCACCAACTGTTCCGTTCAGTACAGATGCATCCTGGCTGTATACATACACCAGACTGCCGTCAATCACACCATATCCGGTGATCACACCGTCTGAAGGTGCTTTTTTTTCAGTCATGTTGAAATCTGTAGCTCTGGCTGTGACAGCCTGTCCGATCTCAACAAAACTGTTGGCGTCAAGCAGGGAATCGATCCTTGCAGCCGCTACGCTTTGTGTCGCATTACTCATTATACTATGCCCTCCATTTTTTTATTAATATAACCAAAAATTCAGCCGAGTATAATTGTACCTTTTTTTTGCAGAAAATTCAATACTTTTCGTCACGAACGTTAAAAAATTAACCCCTGACATATGCCAGGGGTCGCTAAATTAATGGAAATAATCCTTAAATACTTTATCCACATACCATTTATAGGTAATTTTGTCGATTTTGTCATCGGCGGTTACAAGGCAGGAAAGGAGTTCTTTTCCGTTGAGCTTTGCATGGAGTGTACCGATCTTCTGGTTTTTCTGTATTGGTGCCGGGAGCTTATCCGGAAGCTCCGTTTCCCATGTGATCGTTTCTGTTTTTTTCAGAAGATATCTTTTCTCACGATCTTTTTCAGAAAGTACTGCGTGTATTTTCAGCATAACCTGTTTGGGAGGATATCCGGAACGATCGAACTTTTGCGGATATGGATCTTCTTTTCCCGGTGCTGCTTCTGTTACCGGGATCTCAGGCAGCTGCGGAAGCTCCGGCAGCATCACATACTGATAATTTTCCCTGCCATAGGAAAGAAGCTTCTTAGTATCGCTCCATTTATAATTTTTATTTCCGGGCCATCCGCATCCCAGAAGAGCCACGATAAATAATCGCTCGTCCTGTCGGACTGCGCAGACATAACAATATCCGGCATTTCCTGTAAATCCTGTTTTTCCGGAGATCACTCCTGTTTCCATATCCAGGAAAGCATTGGTATTATGTACCGAATAATGCTTTTTTCCTGAGATATCCGTGAAAGTATAATCTCTAGTCTGGGTAATATGGACAAATGTTGCATTTTTTATTGCATACGCCATGATCAAGGCAAGATCCCGTGCTGTTGTATGATGGATACCGCCTTCATCTTCTCCATCCAGACCATTGGGTGTAACAAAATGTGTGTCCTTACATCCCAGCTCTTTTGCTTTTTCATTCATCTTCTCTGCAAACCCTTCTACGGAGCCGCCGATATGTTCCGCGATGGCCACTGCGGAATCATTATGGCTTTTCAGCATCAGTGAATAGAGAAGATCCTCCAGATAAAACTGCTGGCCTTCCCGCATGCCAAGACGTGTCTGTGGCTGAGATGCCGCATTCCCGGAAACCTGTACGTAATCATCTCCCTTTGCCAGCTCCAGAGCAAGAATACAGGTCATTACCTTTGTGGTGCTGGCATTCGGCCGTCCTTTGTATGCTTCTTTTCCGTACAGCACACGGCCGTTCTCCCCATCCATAAGAACTGCAGAAAGTGCATATAGATTTTCGCCATCTGCCGCCTTTACCGGAAAGATCTGACAAATAATAAGGACCGCTGTCACCAGCACGACAGCGGCCATACGCCGTTTGCTCATAATGCATCACCCCGTACACGGTTCATATAACTGTTTACAGTAACTGTTATATTTAATTTTATGCGGGGATAGCATTCAGATATCACTTGTATCTATTGTCTGCCGGGATCGATCATCCGTTAAAGGTCAGATCCCATCTGTCAGAAAGATGTCCTGGCCTGACTGCAAGTGCAGCAAGCTCTTCCAGCATATCTGGCGCCTTGGCAAGCGCCTCTTCCATCAGACTGTCTAGATTAAGAAGCTCCTCCTTACAGTCGATCTCCGGCTCCGGGCTCATAAAAAATTCGGTAATAAACGCAGATATCTTTTTTCCTGCGGGGGAAAGGGCATGTTCCGAAAGGCGTCTCTTCCTTCCTCCATCATCACATACCAAAATACAGGTGAATATCTTCATCATTTTCAATGACAGATAAATGTTCCAGGTACGGATCGCCGGTAGTACCTGGTGTATCGTCCATGCACTGAGAAAACTGGCACGGATCCCATGCGACGGATAAAAACGCAATGGATCTTTGCCGGTTTCATACATCAGCATACGGTCAAATTCCTTCTCAAAGAGCGTATGTGAGATTTTCCCCTCGGCAGCTACCTGATTGACGTAAGGATGACAGGTAGAATCCAGGATATAATGACATCCGAACCCCAGCAGGTAAGCCATCAGTGCAGGATTTTTTTCCTCCCGGACCTTCGCCATGCCCTTTTCAAAGAATTCTCTTGCTTTCCGTCCATGCATCTGCACTCCGTACTGTGTCACCGGATTTTTGGATATAAAATAATAAAACAGGATATCCGGACCATGCTGTCCGATCCGGTACAGATTTCCGTTGCTTCGGATCAGATGCTGTAATTTTGCGGAAAGTTTCCGGTAAACCCTTTTTCCAAAAAGATCATGTGCGTATGTTGTGGGCATTTTCGTCACTCCTCTTCTGTTTTCTGATCTGTCCGACAGGTCCCGTAAACCGGCATCTGTCCGTGTTATTTGTTATACGTCCAGCTTCAGCTGGATCTCTTCCTCTGCTTCCGCCTTGAAATCCTCCAGCTGGACCGGATCCATTTCCGGAAGGTCTTCCAGCCCCTGGACACCAAAGCAGCGCAGAAATTCTTCGGTGGTTCCCAGGAGGATCGGGCGACCCGGAGCATCCAGACGTCCAAGTTCTCTCACCAGATCATAATCCATCAGCTTATTGATGGCATGATCACATTTTACCCCTCGGATCTTTTCGATCTCTGCTTTTGTAACGGGCTGTTTGTAGGCAATGATCGAAAGGGTTTCAAGCATAACGTCTGTCAGCGTGGGTTTCTTTGGCTGCGCTGCGATCCGGATAAGAGAATCATAGTATTCTTTTTTTGTACAAAGCTGAAAGGAGTTTTCGAGCTCTATGATCTGGATCCCCCGCTCTTCTTCCTGATAACGAATCATCATATTTCGGATGATATTTTCCGTTGTTGTCGGATCCTGACGGATCGCTCTGGCAATACGGGGTAATTCCACTGCTTCTCCCATTGCAAACAGGATGGCTTCGATTTCTCCTTCAATTCGTTTGATTTCCACTTATTGTCCTCATTCCTACTATATTATTCATCTGCGAACTCTGTCAGATTCTTCCATGTGTCCGGATCCGTGATAACTTCCACATGAATATCATCAAAAAGATCTTCCTGTTCTGCATGAACATGTCCCATTTTCATCAATTCCAGAATTGCCAGAAATGTCACGATCAGCTGTATTTTGGAATGCTGGTTTTCCATCAGCCTGCGAAAGCTGAATTTTCGGTGAGTTTTTGCATATTCCTTCATTTCCAGCAATTTATCGGAAAGTGATATTTCCTCTTTTTCGATCCTTCCGAATTTACTTCGGATCGGATCGATCTTATTTTCCTGTCTGCGGATCAAAGCCTGATAGATCGCACTCATCCGCTCCAATGTCAGACCCCGGAGAAGTTCCTGGGGATCAGACGGTGGAGTATACTGTAGCACTTCTTCCGGAAGATCCTGTTTTCGGTAATAAACCCCTGCCGCATCTCCAAGCCTGTCCCGTAATTCATAGGACATATATTTGTACATCTTATATTCCAGCAGCTTCTGCACAAGCTCTGCTCTAGGGTCCTCCTCTTCTCCTTCCTCATTCACTTCTTTCGGAAGAAGCATTTTACATTTGATATCCAGAAGAGTAGCTGCCATGACAAGAAATTCACTCATGATCCCCAGATCTTCTTTTTCCATGGAATGCAGATATTCCATATACTGATCTGTGATCTCCACAATAGGAATATCATAGATATCGATCTTGTTTTTGTCGATCAGGTGAAGCAGAAGATCCAGAGGGCCTTCAAATACATTCAGCTTAACAGATAATGCCATAGGGTTTCCTCATTTCATTTTTTCGGAAGGTTTTATATCGATCACCAGCAGTTCCCTTGGATTATGGATCCGAAGGGGAATGGTATGTTCTCCAAGTCCAGCACTGACGATCATATGCTGATCCCCTTTGTGAAAGTCTCCACAGCAAAACGGCGGAAGAAACAGATATTGAGGAGATGAAAGACCGTAATGTTCACTAAGGCGGACAACGCCTCCGTGATAGTGTCCGGACAGGATCAGATCCGCGCCCCATTCAAAATAGGTTTTTCCGTATTTTGGATTATGTGCCAGCAGGATCTGCATCCCTTTATCTTCAGGTTTTCCGATCAGTTCTTCCATCACTTCTTTTTTCAGCTTCGGTGATCTCGGCTTGTGATAATATTTGATGGGAAGCTCCAGGCCCCAGAAACAGAAGCGCTCTCCCTGCAGGACCATAGCTTCATGTCCGTTCCTTAAAATATGCACGCCAGCTTTTTTCAGTGCCTTTTCATATTTCGCATAATATGGCCGATATTCTTCGGAAAGGCACATTTTATATTCATGATTACCAAGTGCATAATACACGGGAAAATCCCTGGCAAGCTCTGTCAGCAGCTTACATGCAGTTACCAGAGTATCCGTTTCTGTACGTACAGCCATGTCGCCGGCAGAAAGGATCACGTCCGGGGCAAGTTTTCGGATCGTCTCTGTCAGCCGTATATTGTCTTTTCCGTAGGATATCCCGTGAAGATCCGCAAGAAGGATCATCCGCACGCCCTGTGGGGCATGGATCTTGTCCATATGGATCTCATATTGTTTGATTCTGAATTTTTTCATATTATTTTCCAAATCCGCAGTTCGGGAAAGTGCAAACCGGACAGTTCAGACAAAGTCCGCCCTCTCCCAGCCTGGCGATCTCCTCTGCCTTGATCTCATCATCCGCCATTACTCTGGGCAGGATCAGATCAAATACCGTTCTTTTTGCGTACATGACGCAGCCCGGAAGTCCAAGTACCGGTATGGATCTTCCGTTCCTCTCAAGATATGCCACAAGCAGCATAGCTCCCGGAAGTACAGGTGCTCCATAGGTTACGATTTTTGCTCCGGTATCCCGGATCCCGCCCGGAGTACGATCATCGGGATCCACACTCATTCCGCCGGTACAGATGATCAGATCTGCTCCTGCATCTGCGAAAGAAAGAATTGCCTTTGTGATCTCTTCCTTATCATCTCCCGGCATCACCTGGCCTGTCACTTCTGTCGGAAACCCGGAAAGCTTTTCCCGGAGTACCGGTGTGAAGGTATCCTGGATCAGTCCTTTTTTGATCTCACTTCCGGTTGTGACGATCCCTACTTTTTTCTGCTGGTAAGGGAGAATGTCAAAGATCGGAAGGTTTCCTGCTGCCTTCTCTGCTGCATCCATTTTCTCTTTCTCGATCACAAGCGGAATGATCCTGGTTCCTGCAACCTTATCACCTTTTTTTATCGGAAAATCGCCATGTCTGGAAGCAATCATCATTTCTCCCAGAGAATTCACAGCCACAAGTGCATCACGACGTATTTTCAGAATACCATCGATCTTTGATACCACCTCGATCTTACCTTCTTTGATCTCAGTTCCATGTACTTTGGAAGAATTTCCAGCACAGATTTTGTAAAGGATCTCTGCAGCTTCATTTTCGTGAAGAATCCCCGTTTTTTTCTCCCACACAAAAAGGTGTTCTTTTCCTACAGAGAGCAGCAGTGGTATATCCTCTTCTTTCACTACATGCCCCTTTTTGAAAAGAACGCCTTTTTTCTCATCTTTTATGATCTGCGTGATATCATGGCACAGAATGTGTCCCACTGCGTCTTCTGTTCTGATTTCTTTCATCCAAAATCCCTTCCCTGTTCTGCTATTTCTTTAATCCGTTGTATTATACATCCAGTCTGCCCTTTTTGTCAAAATATGTTGCAGGCATCACAAAAGAAATGCCTGACAGGTTCTTTCCAGCCAGTCATGGTATCCGGCCTTTTTTATTGTTTCCCCGTACAGGATATCCAGACTACCGATCTTTTTCCCATCCTGATAGTATTCCTGTGCCCCTGCTTTCTGCCCTTTTTTCACCGGCGCACTTTGTTCTTTGGGAAGGATCAACTTTTTCTTAACATTGTCAGGTTTCGTTCCATCTGTGCTGATATATCGGAATTTCCCTCTATATACAAGCGGAACCTGCTCTTTGACTCCTTTGCGGAGCTTCATAGGTTTCAGTGGCTCCAGAGCATCATCCAGATACAATGTGCATTTAGAAAAGCCGTAATTTAAAAGAGCTGCTGCATCCCGGAATCTTGTTTTCGGGTCCGGTGCGGCCATCACTGAGGCGATCAGTGTGATCCCGTTTCGTTCTGCCACAGCACTGAGACAGTATTTTGCAATACTGGTGCTGCCCGTTTTAAGTCCCATACACCCCTCATAGCTGCGCAGCAGTTTATTTGTGTTGGTCAGTGTAAATTTCGAGGAGCCTTTTCTGGTAACGTGTGTGATATCCTCCATCCAGACAGATGAATATGTAAGAACTTCCGGATATCTGCTGATGAGCTCCCTGCTCATAAGTGCAATGTCATAGGGAGTTGTATAATGTTCCTGTGATTCCGTCAGCCCGCAGCAATCCACAAAATGAGTATTTTTCATTCCAAGATCCTTCGCCCTCTCGTTCATCCTCTCCACAAAGGCTTGTTCTGTTCCCGCAACATGCTCCGCCATAGCTACGCTGGCATCATTTCCGGAAGCGATCACAATACATTTGATCATGGTTTCTGCAGTCTGCTTTTCTCCTTCTTCCAGAAATACCTGAGACCCTCCCATGGATCTGGCATAAGCACTGGTGGTAATGCTATCCTCCAGATGCAGGGTTCCCTCACGGATAGCATCAAAGATCAGAATCAATGTCATGATCTTTGTAATACTGGCCGGGCTTCTTCGGGTGTCAGGATCCCTGGAATAGATCACGGTACCGGTTTCTTTTTCCATAAGGACTGCACCCGGCGCTTCGATCAGCTGCTGTGCTTTTCCACTATCTTCCGTTTCTCCCCTGACACTAATGGGTGTCAGAGCCAGGCATAAGACTAAAATACAGATCAAAAGACTTTCCGGAACACTTCTGTTCATAAGCTCACTCCTGCCGCAAACATCTCTGTTCTATTGTAAAAGCTTTCCTGAAAGATTATTCCTGAAATTCTGAAAAAGCATAGATTCCGGTCCGTATTCCTGTATCTTTCACTCTGCATCGCTTTGCTTTTTCAGTTCTTCGTCATACAGCTTAACACCTGTTCCACAATTTCCAGCAGCATATTTTCTTGCATAATTCGCTGCATCGATCGCCTCAGATGCATTGTTACATTCTTTGGTGATCAGATAGTTCCCAGTGCGGACACAGAGCTCCATATCCGGATATTTCTCTTTCATCTGCCGTAAGAACTCCTGATTGGTCTTTAAAACAGATGTTTCCGGATCAACATCCATATCACATGGAGTGAAAAGGATAAAATGATCAGAGATCGCCCTGGTAAAATATACATCCATATCTGTTTTTAGAACGCTTATCACATACTCGGAAAACTGCCGCAGGATCTGGTCTCCCACACGATATCCGTATTTTGCATTAATACGTTTAAATTTTTCAAAATCGGTATATATCACTGCATGTCCCGGCCCGTAACCTCCGATCAGCATTTTCTCCACATTTTCGCGAAATCTTGAAAAAGAAGACAATCCGGTAAGCTGATCCCGTCCGGATTCTGCAGCAATGCTACGATAAGCACTGTTAAATGCTTGGTTCTTGGCATAATGCGCAGAAATGATCTTGGTCACTTCTCCCAATAGCTTACGATCTTCTCTGGACCAGAGCCTTTTTTCCTGGCAGGTCACGTATGCAATGGCCCCTGTATAGCTTCCCTCACAGTACATGGCAGCACAGACTACGGTTTTTGCTCCGCACTGTAACACATTCTTTCTTCTCTGTTCCGAATATTCAGCCAGATCATTCTCCTGAATCACCACAGTACCATATTCATCATTGTGGCGAAACAATGTGATAAAATCACTTTTTGAAAAATGTATCTCATCTATCAAAAGCCTGTATTCTTCTTCCGAAACCCATTGAAAAACCCTGTTTATTTTCTGCTCTGCCACCTTGGTATGCAGGACTGTGATCCGGTTAAGCCGGAATTTCAGACCGATCACCTTCATCAGAAGTTCAATCGCTGCCTGAAAGCTGCTCATTTTTTCAAATATTTCAAATGCAGTAGAAACAATATCATTATGAAGATATCTGGCATCTATCTCAACACCCTCGTATAATTCCTGCTTTTCCTCTGTCTTATCCTCAAAACGTCTCAGATTATCACAGAAAGCATAGCGGTTTTTTCCATTTTTCTTTGCCTGGTAAAGTGCCCAGTCTGCATTTTCAAAGAGCTGCTGATATGTATATCCGGAAACATTTTCCGGAAGAAAGCAGATCCCCACACTGCAGGTTGCCAGATACGTGGTTCCCGGAAATTTAAGTTTCTGCACTTCCCGTATCAGTTTTCCTGCCTTTTTCATGATCGCTGCATGGCTGATATCCTTCAAAAGGATCACAAATTCATCGCCACCCAGACGCATGATCACATCATTAATATCGAACAAAGCCACAAACAGCTCCGCAAAACGTTTCAGGACTTCATCACCGAACATATGTCCGTAAGTATCATTTACATTTTTAAAATAATCTACATCAAGCACCATCATCCCGCATCCTGCATAGGGATTTCTGGATGCAAGGTATTCATCGATCAGTTCTTTTCCGAAAAAGCGGTTATACACTCCGGTCAGAGGATCTTTCTGGGCACGTTCCTCAAGAAATTCTTCCTGCAGCTTCTCCCTGGTGATATCTCTGGAGCTTCCTATGAAATAATGATATCTGGTATTTTTATCCTGTGCTATAAATCCCCGTACTGTCAGAAGACTCGCATTACCGTCTTTATTGATACACCGCACTTCTATCGTCCCGCCTTCCCGGGATGTCAGAAAATCCGTCAAAAACTTCCAGTCGTCTTTATAAACATTGCTGTATTTCTGTCCACTAGTCTTAAAATCCGTAATATTTTTTACAGGTCTCAGGTATTCATCCAGACGTTCATATATGTCCGTCTCCTGACAGTACTGAAAAAGCTTCAGTGTAGTATTTCGATAAATGCAAGCGTATTTTTCCAATGTATCCCGAATATCAAAAATAGGATTTTTTTCATCTGTTTTCATTCACGACCTCCCAAAGGGTTCCTGATCTCACAGTATTAGTGAAAGTATACCATATCTTACTGTATATATGTAGTTCTTTTATTTCTTTTTACAGTTTGTTTTTTACTATATAAAATACGCAGCTAAGGGCAGGATTACTCCTGCCCTCCTGCCTTTTTTCATGAAAATGATACGGGTATGGTATTTTTTATGCTGTCATTATGGGAATATCGGTCATATCTGGATTTTTCATTTACAAAGGTCAGCGATGCAGTTTTGTTTTCCGTTGTCAGAGCAGCCGTACCGGAAGCAATCTTCCGGGGATCTGTACCATATGCAGGTGCAGCGCCTTTTATGATGCGGACATTCTCTGTATTTGCCCGTACATCTTTCAGATAGTAGCGTAGTACCGGTTTTTCCCAGACCGTATACTGCCCCAGCGGGATATTCCTGAGAGTGACCGATAATGTTGCATAGCCATTTTTATCGGTTTCATAGCTTCCTCTAGTAAAGGTCACATAATCCTCATATCTGTGAGGATTTCCGGATAGATCCGTACCTTCTGCCACAAAGGAAAAGGTTGGATTTCCATGAGCCCAGGTAATATCCTCCTCTTTGATCTTTTTTATGATGGTGATATTTCCCAGCGGAAGTGTTACCGGAGTATTCTCTGCTTTCAGATCCACAGTATCCGTATCTGTATTTTCTTTTTTCTGGAAGATTACCTCCTTTTCGTATTTGCCTGTATAGTTTTCCGGATTTTTTGTTTCCACTACTTTGAACCTTCCCTGATTAGCATCTGTAAGCAGCAGCTCTTCCGTAGAGTACCATCCGGTTTCTACGTCAAATTTCAGGATGCTCTGCCCGCCCAGGTCATTTTGGTAAGTCTGCTTCCCTCTATTCCACTGAAGCACGGTAAATTCCGCATCTTCCAGAACTTCCCCGGTATAGATATCTGTTTTTCTCAGACGGATCACCCCTGTATATTCCTTTTCCTTTTCATTGACAACTTCAAAGGAAAGGCGTGCATCCTTGTCTGTGATATCTACCATTTCTTCCCAGCTTCCTGTATATCCGGGCGGAGTCTTTGTTTCCACGATCTTATATTTTCCCTCATTATCCGAGGTCTTTAAAAGTTCTCCGCTTACATAAAGTTCGCTGGAGCTGTCATAATCCAGAAGTGTTCCTTTTTCTTTATAGGCTTTTTTTGCTGCACTGTATTCATAAAGTGTAAATTCCGCACCTTTCAGGATCTCACCGGTTTTCGCATCGATCTTACGAACTTCAATTCTTCGTTTTTCAGTCTGGTAGTTCACTGCTTCAAACAGAAATTCCTGCTTTTCTCCCGGCTTATCCAGCGTAAAATTCTTCTGCCAGTTTCCGGTGTAATTGGGAGGAGATTTTGTCTCACGCACACGGAATTTTCCCTGATTGTCTTCGGTATAATTAAATTTCCCGGAGTTATAGGTACGCTTCTGTCCATCATAAGTCAGTTTTTTTAAGGTTACGTAGGCTTTGCTTTTTTTACTCCACTGATACAGGGTGAATTCAGCTCCTGCCAGTGGATCGCCGGTATTTCCGTCTTTCTTTCTGATGGATACTGTTCCGCTGATATCCATGATATCCGTTACGCTGACGGTTGTCGTCTTTCCGCCGGTTACTGTAACATTTTTGATAGCGGTGTTCAGTTTATAGCCTGCAGCGGCTTTCGTTTCTTTCACATAGTATTTTCCCGGAACCAGTTTTGAAAAAAGGATCTCTCCACTGGCGTTTGTTGTTCCGGTTGAAACCTTCTGATCCTTACTGTACATAGTCCGGTATCCGGAGGTCAGAGCTTCTGCTGCAAACAGTCCGTACTGCGCTCCCTGGATCAGTTTTCCCGTGTTGGGTTCCTTCTTGACCAGCTTTGCATTGCCGTAAACCGATGGCTTTACTGAAAACGAAAAGCTTCCTCTTGTTCCCTGGTATACGTAAGCGCCAAAATCCTGTACTCCATCTTTTCCTGCCTGGGCACTTCCGTCAACCAGGATATAGGAAACCGGCTGAAGTAGCATTTTGCAGGAAAACTTCTTTGTTGCAGATGCATTTAACGGAAAGATCAGAAAAAAATATGCTCCATCCTTCAGACTCAGGCTTGTCCCCGACATCATTTTGGGATTGGTTTTGTGAGAATTATAATCCGCTGCACTTGTCCAGTAGGCCAGCTGCCATTTTTCTGCGGCTCCTCTTGTTATGGTGATCCCGTTCCCTGCTTTTGCTCCATCTGTTACTTTCATAAGAGTACTCATCTGAAATCCGTCTTTCATACTGTCCGGAACAAAGGGAAAACCTACAGGTCTGCTTCGAAATACACTTAACGGGATCGTCTTTCCGGATGCTGCTGCCCAGGAACCGTCTTCGGAAACATAAACGGCAGCTTTGTTTCTTGCAGGGATCGTCAATGTCTGGATTTTATCGATCAGGCGGTTTATCCCTGTATGTTCTACTTCTGCTGCTGTGGCATATCCACAGTCATTAAAATATACCTTTGACAGCGCAATATGAGTAAATACATAACGGTTCTGCCATTTTGACCAGTCTATGTGACTGCAGGAGGGGTCATATCCGGTCCCCAGATCCCCCGGTCCTCCGTAACCAAAGTACAAAAGCTTCTGGATCACAGAATTAGTCAGTGCTTTTACTGCCTCATTCTTCAGCGTCATACTGTCCAGTCCATCCTGAGTTGCTTTCAAGCAATACAGAGGTGAAACCTTTTCCTCTCCTGTATCATCGATATAATGTACAGAACGATACGTACATCCCATACGGGTTTTATTTCCGGGACCAAGAAAATCATTGGCAGCTGTCCAGATTTCATCGCAGTAAACCCTGGTCCAGCTGTCCAGATAATACTGGGACGGGGAAAGTGCTGTAGCTGCGATAGCATCCTCTCCTTCTGAGATTACTTCCGCACTGCCAGCTTCCCGGAACTCCCCGGGAAGTGCTGCAGAAAGAGCAATGATCTCTCCGTTTTCGATATCCTGGATCAGTTCCTGATCCTCTTCACTTTCTCCTGTAAGGATTTCCGCGTTTTCTTCCGTGAATACAGTAAATCCCGGATCCTCTGTCTGCTCCGGTATCTCTGTCAGAGCTATATTTTCTCCTTCTTTTGAAACAGCTTCCGGTTCTTCTTCCGGTTCGATCAGCTCATCACTGTCCGTATTTTCAGTATTATCTTTACCTTCTTCAAAAGCTTCCTCCACCGTTTCCGGTTCAGGCAAGGCTGTCGGAACCGGCATCTCAGCCTCCCCAGGCTGATCTGTTACCGGAATATCCGGGGCCTCCTCTTCTTCCTCCGGTTCTGTCTGTTCCTGCTGCGGATCTGCTGATACCGAACTCATATCTGCTGCAGGACTGGCCGAAACCACAAGAGAAGAAGCTGTGATCATCAATGCCATCCATGCACCGATCATTCTTCTTTTCAATTTTTTCGTCCTCCTTTCCATAGCGTCAGACTGCAGGTAAGCAGCACCATACCAGCCATCAGTGCAAACAGGATCACAGGAGATTCATCTCCGGTCTTCACTGGTGTTGTCCTTACCGAAGAACTGTTATTTCCGGAAGCTCTTTCTGTGGCTTCTTTCCTGCCATTCCGGCGTGGAACAGGGCTGGTATCTGCCGTCTCCTGATCCTCCTCCACAGAAAAGATCCATTTCACATCTGCAGCTCGAAGAGCATATAAATTATCCAACTCTGCCGGAACCGTAACCTCAAATCTCATGTTTCCTTTTTCTCCGCTGGAAAATTCCCCCAGGGACACGGCCTTATTGAGAGATGCAGCCAGAAGATCCCCGGAATACAGCTTTTTATCATTCATGGTGATCACCAGCTTCAGCTTTTTCAGAAATTCCTGATCCTTTACCGATTTACATTCCGGTGATGTGCGGAAGAAGATCTCTGCTGCATGCTCCGTTGTATTACGAATCTCTACAGAATCATGAAAAACATCTCCCGGCATTGCCGTGGAAAATCCGGAAAAAAAGTCTTCCGGAGCCGCGATCAGTTTGTGCGCATTTCCTTCAAACTCCACCTTCAGATCCACCGGACTTTTTTTCTGAACCACAAGACCATCGGTATCGTGGATACATCTTAAGATCTTCTGATTTCCCCAGGGTGACATGGCACGGAAATCCGGTGCAAAATTTGCCGCCTGAACAGCATCCGCCACGATGGTGATCCCCAGCTTCTTATCCTGGTAGGATTCATCCCATTGGGATGGTACAGTCACACCGGTAAAAATATCCACGCTGTCTCCCTGTTCCAGCTTCCTGGTATAATAAAAATACTCTCCCTTCCGGATCCATCTCGGTGACATTCCTGTAAGATTCCTGTCATCCAGACCATCCAAACCTTCCAGATCATCTGTATAAGAGATCTTCACCCTTACCCAGCAGGGCTCTGAGCGATTGGTGATCCTTGGGATCTTGGATATTTCATCTCCCGGAAGAACGATCCGGCGATCTTGATATTTCATTTCTCGGCCGTCCTTTTTTTCCAGTTCCCGAAGAGAAATATTGATATCTCCCACTGATATGTGATTAGTCACTGTCACGGAATCTGAAAATCTGGCATAAGCAGCCGTGCACGCCAGGATACTGCCTGCTACAACAGCACCTGCCAGCAGGGCTTTAAGGTGTTTTTTCAAGCATTCCCCCTCCTTTCTGCCTGAGCAGAAACCGGATCTGAAAAATACCTCCACGCACTTTCATAATCTGAAAATCCTTCTGCCTGTACAGCTTCCTCATAAACATTGATCTCAAAATCCTTAATGCTGTCCCTGTAAGTATCATCGATCTTTTGGGGATCGATCTGAAATCCGGTACACAGAGGAGTTGTTTTTTCACCCTCGGATATTTTTTTCCGGTAGTAATAATAACCGTCCTGACTGTTATACACCCAGTTTGCCGTATCCAGACCTGTTAATTTCACGCCTCTGCCGATATCGTCATTGGAGTAGGAAAGGGACATCCTCACATAGCAGTCTGCCTGGAACCCTTTCACACTGCCGGAAAAATTTCCGATCCGGATCTCTTTTCTGTAGGACGGACCATTCTCCATAGGCGTAGGTGTAGGATCCGGAAAATCTTCCTCGATCTCCGTTGTCACATATCCCACTGCAACAGAATTTATCTTTTTTTCGAAGTCTGAAAAATACGCCGCAGTCCCTGTTGCGCACAGGAGCCCTGCTGTCAGGAGAAGGAAAACGGGTCTTTTTAATTTATTCATTTCGTGACACCACCGGCCTGTCCTTTATTCTGATTTACATATTTCTGATATGCTGCAGCCGCCTGCTCCGGAATCGTAGTCTTGTCTTCTCCTGCATTTGTAGACTGAATCGCGTAAGCTCTTACCGGCATATCCAGCTGCTGTGTATCCAGCTGTCCTTCAATGATATATTTCTGAAGCAGAATATAAAGTACAATAACCGGCAAAAGTGCTACTGCACACATAGCACAGGCAAGCGGTACATTCTGCACGGCTCCGGCAACTGCATAGAAAGATTTTCTCACGATCTGAATGACCGTTGCTTTCGTAGCGTCCGTGAGAAGATAGGTCGGCATTGCAAAATTATTCCAGGTTCCGACTGCGATCATGATAAGTCTTGTGACGGTTACGGGCTTTAACTGTGGCAGGAAGATCTTTCCTGTCTCATAGTCCTTCAATACTTGCCGCTTCATCAAGATCCTTTGGTATGGAAACAATGAATGAAGTATAGAAGAACATCGTGCTGGCCATACCGGTTGCCGCTGTCTGTAAAGACAGTGCCCAGATCTGGTTGATCATATGGAACTTTACCATCAGAGAATAAGTACCTACCAGTAAGGACAGGCTCGGGATCATCATGATGCAGATGTTCACAGTACGAAGTGCATTGGAGATTTTTCCGCCAGCCCGTGCAAGTCCGTAAGCGGCAAGACCTCCTAATACAATTTCCAAAATACAGACTTCCACAACATAAACAAAGGAGTTTTTCATACCTTTCCAGAGATCTGCATTTTGAAATGCTTGGATATAATTATCCAGTGTCCATTTTTCCGGCAGATACAGTCTCGGCGACAGATCTGTCATAAAGCGGAAGGATTGGTTTAACATCACATAGATTGGAAGCAGGTATACCAGAACCAGAAGGGCAGCGATCACATAGACACCTGTCTTTACCTTTTTGTCCGGTGCATGCAGTTCCTTCATATTTTCTTTTTTGTAATCGAGATCTGCCATCAATACTCCACCTCCCTGCTTCTTAAATAATGATTGATCGGAACAGCCACCAGAAAAATAATGACAAACAGAGCAATACCTACTGCGGAAGAA
>OLQC01001114.1_pt1 | contig 23324 bp, 17 predicted proteins | sample 1672471 | NCBI WGS metagenome assembly OLQC01 (sample SAMEA3136689, study PRJEB25190) | human gut metagenome | biome: human gut; feature: human-associated habitat; material: faeces | place: Austria | collected 2013 | reverse complement strand
ATATCTCGGCTGGAATTTCTTCTTTTTTTGGCTCACCTCATTTTAACACATACAATTGCGTATTTGGAGGAATAGCTAAGGCAAATACCGGCAGTACGGAACAGGAAGTTTCCTGACGTGCTGCCGGTTTTTTCGTCGTATGAAGTGTCATCGTAGGAATATCAAATAACAACAACTCATTTCCCTTGTCGTTTTTTATTCACAGGAAGTGGTTGACTTTTCCACGGAGATCGTCCTATACTATAGAGTACGCTTCCATAAAAATAAAATGCACGTCTTTTCGGCAAAAGCATTTTACGGGAACACACTCTAAATTTTTGACAAGGAGCAAGGAAACGCTGCATAAAGCTTGTACATAAAAGCTTCCGGCGTTTCCGTAGTATGACATCATGGAAAACGACTATCTGATTCGGCAGAAACCGTTTCGGGCACTGCTGGTGTTTGCCCTGCCGATGATTCTGGGGAATCTGTTCCAGCAGACCTACACCCTGATGGATTCTGCCATTGTGGGGAGATACGTAGGAGAACAGGCTCTGGCGGCAGTGGGAGCCTCCTACGCCCTGACCAACATTTTCATCTGCATTGCCATTGGCGGCGGCATCGGGGCTTCGGTGGCGGTGAGCCGCTATTTCGGATCAAAGGAATTCCCCCGCATGAAGCTGGCAGTTTACACCGCCTGTCTGGCATTTCTGGGAGTCAGCATTCTACTGGGCGGTTTCGGGCTGGCATTGAGCCGACAGATCATGGAAGTCCTCCAAACGCCGGCAGATGTGCTGGACATGGCCGTGGACTATTTAAACATCTACTTCGCGGGGCTGCCATTTTTGTTTTTGTACAACGTGTTCTCCTCCATGTTCAATGCACTGGGAAAATCCCGTATTCCCTTATATTTTCTGATCTTTTCCTCGGTGTTCAACGTGGTGCTGGACATAGTGCTTGTCACAAAGGCAAACATGGGCGTGACCGGTGTGGCATGGGCAACGCTGATCGCACAGGGCATTTCGGCAGTGCTTTCCTTTCTCGTGCTGCTGCGGGAACTGAAGCGTTTCCCCAGCGGAAAAACCGGCATCTTCAGTCACACGGAACTGCTGCAAATGACACGCATTGCCCTGCCCTCCATTTTACAGCAGTCCACCGTTTCCATTGGCATGATGCTGGTGCAGTCGGTGATAAATAGCTTCGGTTCCGAGGCATTGGCTGGATTTTCGGCGGCAATGCGGGTGGAGTCCATTTGCATTGTGCCTATGGCGGCGTTCGGCAACGCTCTCTCCTCCTACACTGCCCAGAATCTGGGTGCCGGACAGGAAGAACGAGTGGTAAAAGGGTATCATGCCACGAACCTCATGGTACTTTGCAGTGCTGTCCTGATCTGCGTTTGCGTGGAACTGCTGGAACGCCCGCTGGTCGCTCTGTTTCTGGGAGCAGACGGCACAGAAACAGCGTTCTCCGTAGGCGAGGGCTACCTCACCTTTATGGGGTGGTTCTTCTGTTTTATCGGTTTTAAAATGGCAGTGGACGGCTTGCTGCGTGGGGCTGGGGATATGAAAATGTTCACGGTCGCCAATCTGGTGAACCTTAGTATTCGCGTGATCGTTGCTGTGACAATGGCTCCGCGGTTTGGCATTTTTATGGTGTGGTGTGCCGTGCCCATCGGCTGGTTCTGCAACTGGCTGATTTCATTTCTGGAATACCGCACGGGAAAATGGCGGCGAAAACAGCCTGCGGTTTCGCAATAACGCGACTTCGCAATAATAAGGAGCGGCGATCGTGCGGAACGGCAGATTCATTTTCAGAAATACATTTTGTTTGTTGATTTATCCATATCACAAATAGTTTTCTACGCAATCATTGACAACCCAGAAAAAACATGCTATAATTATTTATGCTGGTGTGCAGAAAGCACTTTATCTGGGTGTGGCGCAGTTGGTAGCGTGCTACCTTGGGGTGGTAGAGGCCGCCCGTTCAAGTCGGGTCACTCAGACCAGAATCAACACGCAGTTTCGAAGATTTTTCGGAACTGCGTGTTTTGTTTTGTGTGGGGGAACACTAGGGAAATCTGCAACAAAATTCTTGAACAACACCAATTGACAAAAAGAAGGCTGTACACGATTTTAAAGTGTACAGCCTTCTTTTGCATATCGTCAATGAGAGCGGTTTGTTTTGTGTGCACTGCTGCCCTTACTCGATCTCTCCGATCAGATCTTTCACCACTTCTCCGGCAATGATCAGCCCCACCACCGACGGAACAAAGGCATTGCTGCCGGGAACCTGCCGCCGCTGGGTACACTTGCGAGCAGTGCCCGGCGGACAGATGCAATGGGTCTTACAGCTGTTTGCCATGTCCTCTTTCGGGGCAATGGGTTTTTCCTTGGAGTAAACCACTTTTAGCTTGGGAATCCCACGCTTTCGCAGTTCGTGCCGCATGACCTTTGCCAGCGGGCAGACAGAGGTTTCGTAAATGTCTGCCACTTCAAAGGCAGTGGGGTCCATTTTGTTGCCGGCTCCCATGGAACTGATGATCGGCGTGCCGGCACGATACGCCTGCTCTATCATTTCCAGCTTGCCGGTGACGGTGTCAATGGCATCTACCACATAATCGTACTGGCGGAAATCAAACTGTGCGGCAGTGTCCGGCATGTAAAAGGCACAGTGGGTGTCTACCTGACAAGCCGGATTGATCTGGAGAATGCGTTCTTTCGCCACCTCGACCTTGTATTTTCCCACCGTCTTTCGGGTGGCATAGATCTGCCGGTTGATGTTGGTCAGACACACGCGGTCGTCATCAATGAGATCCAGTGCTCCCACGCCGCTGCGGGCCAGAGCCTCTACGGTATAGCCGCCTACACCGCCGATGCCGAACACTGCCACCCGTGCCTGTGCCAGCCGTTCCATTGCCGGCTTTCCCACCAGCAGTTCCGTTCTGGAAAATGCGTGCAACGCCATTACAGCAGTCCCTCCTTTGCAAATGCCTGTTCCAGATCGGCGATAATATCTTCCGTGTCCTCAATGCCCACGCTGAACCGGAAAAATCCGCCGTGGAATTCCTCGGGATACAGATACTGCCGTTCGTCATTTTCGCCCAGAAAGACGATCAGGCTCTCGTCATGTCCCAGTGAAACAGCCGAGGTAATCACCTTCAGATGGCTGACAAAACGGTTATAGGTGTCGTGATCGGCATGCAGCCCAAAGGACAGCACGCCGCCGAAACCGCCGTGCATCTGTTCTGCGGCGATCTCGTGTCCTTTGTGGGTTTCCAGTCCGGGGTATGCCACAAAGCGGACACCCTTTACTGTCTGGAGGTACTTTGCCACCTGTAATGCGTTGGCATTGTGCTGCCGCATCCGCAGGGGCAGGGTAACTGCACCACGCATGATGAGCCATGCGTTAAACGGGCTGATCGTCGCACCCAGATTCACCTGTGATTGTGCCCGGATGATGTCCAGATATTTCTTTTTGCCGATGATCGCACCGCCCATGGCATCTCCGTGCCCGTTGATATATTTCGTCAGGCTTTCCACGGTGAAATCGGCTCCCAGTTCAATAGGTCGCTGGTTATAGGGCGAAGCAAAGGTGTTGTCCACCGACAGCAGAGCACCGTTTTCGTGGGCAATGTCTGCAATGGCATGAATGTCCGAGATCGTCAGCGTGGGATTGCCCGGCGTTTCGATGTGCACTAGCTTGGTGTTGGGACGAATCGCCTTTTTCACAGCTTCCAGATCAGAGGTGTCCACAATGGTCGTGTCCACGTGGAACTTGTTTTTCAGCAGTTCGTTCAGCAGGCGGTATACGGCAATATAGGTCACACTGGAAAATACCACATGATCGCCGCTTTCCAGCAGGGCGAAGAACAAGCCGGACAGTGCTGCCACGCCGCTTGCCAGCACAACGCAGTCCTCACCACCCTCCAGCGAAGCCAGCTTTTCCTGTAAATACTGCTGGTTAGAGCCGCCGTTTCGGGTGTACAGATTTTTGCCTGCACTGCTCCAGTTCAGATCACTGGGGTCATAGGGCAGGGCATAGCTGTTTGCCATGGTGATCGGACGCTTGATTGCTCCGGTTTCCGCATCGATGTCGTTCCCTGTATGAACAGCTCTGGTCTGAAAGTCGTATTCATTTCCGAAAGTGTGTTTTTCCATGAGATTTGCTCCTCTCTGTGTTTTGTGTTCGAAAGCCTGTCGGCAGATTGGTATACACCTGAGGCAATGCCGCACAAAGAGCGTCTGGCGACTTTGCACGCCATCTGCTTGCAAATTTCCCGTCATATTTCACAAAAATGCTCGTGAATACATCAAGTATTCACTTCGCTTTTTGTTTCATCTGACGAAAAATTTGACGACGCATCTGTCGCACAATCTTTGTGCGGTATTGCCCTGAATTTTATAATTCCTATAGTTTTGATAGGTTACATATGCTATTATACATGACAGAACGGAACTTGTCAAGGGGTTCTGGAATTTTTCTTGTCAACAGCAACAGAGAGCGATATTCACCTTTCGGCAACACCGCACAAAACCCGCCTGACGGCTTTGCACGCAATCTGCATGCAGATTTTCCGTCATATTGCCCAGAAATCCCTTGCCATACGGCAGTATGCCTGCGGAATTTCTGGGCAATCTGCCGAAAAATCTGACAACGCACCTTACGCACAAGCTTTGTGCGGTGTCGCCTTTATTTTCCAAAGAATTGTTGCGTCATGGATAAGATGTGAAAAAGCATCAAGTTTTACAATTCTATGTTGCAATTTGGGTAAAACAGATGTATAATAATACTATGCTATCTATAGGATAGTATTTTCCATCATGCCGGCAAAAAAGCAAAATTTATACCGGCATACCTACAGGAGGTACAACCAATGAGTTTATTAGACCAAAAACTAGCGGCACTGCCCATAGGCAGTCATGTTCGATTTGTACACAGATCCGGACAGATCATTGAGGGCGTTGTCATGGAAAATGACGGAAAAGACGCTCTTTCGGTACAGATCACATCAACAGCTACGCTGCGGTATGATCAGATCGGCATACTGGAGGAATGTACACAAGCCGGCATGCCACAGCCAAAACCAGCAGCTGATCCTGTTTTGCAAGCAGCACCAGTACAGCCGGCAGCGGTTCCAGTACCAGCGGCTCCAAAACAAAAACCAGTATCTGGTTTTGAAAACATGCAGATTCCATGCGATAAAGAAGCTGTAACACAGGCATTTAAAGCTATGGAATCCCAAGAGAAGAAAGCCCTGACAACAGGATATAATAAATATCAGAATTATCTGCAAAGTCATGAAACTTCGAAGTGTCAGGAGGCAGCTCAGCTGGCGTGGAATGTGATCAAAGAAAATGAGTGGGATTATAATCCTCGTGTCAATTTTTTTCTGGGCTTGTTACAGCTGGTCTGTGAAGACTATGATATGGCAGCAGAATCGCTGTTCTATGCCGGCAATCTGCGGTATGCCTACTGTGCGGCATATCAGGGGGCACAGAAAAAAGAAGAACGGGAATACGCTCTCCTTGCTGCCGCCTTTGCTGCGTTGTTTCTTTCTGAGGATAATGCACTGGGCAAAGAAGAAGCCGCAGAGGTGCTGCAAAAGTCCTCTGTACGGTTGGCAGACATCTCCGGTATCACCTATGCATTAGAACATGCTGTGGAAGAAAGCAGCAGGGCAGCTTTGAACCGCATCATTCGTTCCATTGGCGTAGATCATGGAAAGACCACGGCAGAACTACAGGATATGCAGGCACTGCTGGAAAGTCTGCGGTATCTGTTCCCGGGGAATGCGGTGCGGAAAAAAATCACCAAATTGCAGAGCAACTCTCTGAAATCCGGCTTGGAAACCAAACCGGAATCTGTGGACATGCCGGAAACACCGCCTGCAAATAATGAGCCGGATCTCACCAAGACACACACCGGCTATATCATTTCTTACGATTATTTCGAGGAAAAGGGAAAAATTCAGGGCCCCAACGAAGAACAGTACCTGTTTGATGTGAAGGACATTACAGACAAATCGCTTCAAAAAAATATTAAGAAGATCAACAAAAGAACAATGACTCCTATTCCGGTAAAGTTCCAGCTGCTGAAAAGCGGCAAAAATTATCTGGCGGTATCCATTAAACGCGGAACAGCATCGTTTTACTTGCCGTCAGCACAGTGGAATGCCGCAGTTGAAGCTGCGGCAGAAACGCCAGCCGCAGCATCAGCAGATCTGCCCCTGTCAGCTTCTATTTTCAAGGCAGCAGCGGCAGAGAAGGAAACATCTGCACCTGCTTCTGAAGAACCCTTGGAAAAAAGTGAGGACGGAAAGCAGCTGAGTGCCGCCATAAGCCATTGGACGGCAAAAAAAGCGTATTCCAAGGTGGTCGAGGTCTGCAAGACTTATATGGATAAAGATTGCTGGGAAGACGCTTTTACAGCGATCATCATGTGTTATTTACGTATGAACAATGAAAATGAAGAATTGGGGTATCTGAACGAACTTCGTGTGTTTGTGGAAAAATATGCGGATCGGGAAGTAAAGGCGTTAAAAGCACTGGAAGCACTTCAGCAGTATTATATGAAAACACACCAATATGCAGAAACGATCCGGATCCTGAATCGCCTGATGGAACAGTGCGACCCCGGCGAGCACAGCAAGATCCTGCATTACTTGCAGGGGAAGGGACGTTGTTATCGGGAAATCAAAGACTATCCTTCCGCGATCAGCGAACTGCTGGACTGGCTGGATATTGTCAAGCGAAATAAAATTAAAGAACGCTACACGATACGGAACACTTGTATTTATATCGAACTGGCAGAACTGTATTTTGAAACCGGTGACTATGAGAATGCGGAAAAATATGTCGGGCTCTCCAGCGACTGCGAACGGAAACGGGTAATGCTGCAAAATCTTGCGGACAGAAAGGCGGCATTGGAAGAAGCCGAAAGACAGACGAATGCCATGGATGCAGACAACGATGCAGATGATGGCTTCGAAGAAGGCTCTGAGCCGGAAGAATCTCTGCAAACAGCGTATGAATCCTACACGGATACCGCCGGCTTCGAAGCTCTGGGAATTGATGACAGTACGGTTATCAGCAAGGCTCTGCACTTCCAGCCGGAACAACTGCACTGCCTGCTCACATATCTCAACAGTGCGGCAATGCTGACAAAGGATTCCGAAATCGTGCGGAACACAGAGGACGGCACCACTGTCTATGTGGGACAGGCGATCAGGGCGGCAGATGCAGCATTTGCCTATGCGTTTCACAGTCCGCTTCTGGACTCTGAGTATCTCAGCACAGAGATCATGGCAGTATTTGATGAGGCACAGAACGTCCTGCCGGACATCAGTGCATCACTTTTTGCAGCTTCTGCCATGCATGCCCTGTTCCATACGCCTTCTGTACCGGATTACAGCATTGAAGACTTTTCTTTCGTGGTGGAAAATTTCGGACTGGATACCTATCCGGCAATGCTGCCCCTGCTGGGCGATCTGGTATCGTTCCGTGAAAAAACCGGATACGGCATGGACTCGTTTGCTGCCTATAAGACCAACAGCAGTGTCATTGAATCGGTCATTGATGAGGCGAAGGAGTGCTGTAATGCGGCGGATATGCGGAATGATGTGTATGAGAACCACGGACAAGTCCGCTGTACACGGGAACTGCTGTTCGCCAGCGAGGAAAGTGAACTCCGTACCTGTCTGAACATCGTTGCAGCAAATGAAACCGACAAGTTCCAGTTTGTCAAGGATACGGTGTCGGAATTGTTCATTCGTGCCAATAAGCCTATACAGATGGAATATCTGGACGTGAAAAAAGCAGATAAGTGCATTGACGATTTCTGGGAACGTGCCCGCGTTGCGATCCAAAATGAGGGAAAGCACATTGCCAGACCTCATGAAAAAATCAAGGGCAGCAAGCGGAACAGCATTATGGCAACGCTGAAGCGAATGCTTTCCTGCATCTGTGACTGGCTCGCTGTGGCAGAGCATTTCAGCAGTACCGACAATGCTTTTGCCAAGGAGTATGACACGCTGGAGCCGAAGGTGACAGAGGAACTGACAGAGATCGTTCGCATCTGCAATGACATGCTTGCAGAGCGGGGATTCAACTGGGGCACCGAGAGCGTTCGCCGTGCAGCCACCGAACTGCTGGAAAAGATGAACGGTACATACAACACCAAAACCAGAAAGTATTTCTTCATGGACTTCCTGCGGGGCGAGGACGTTCTGCTGAACGACAACTACCTGCCGGAAACCCAGTCCACGTTCTGCGGCATGCCGGATTTCCACATTCTGTACCGCATCGAACAGCATGCCTCCAAGCCGCATCCGGAACTGCCGGAACGGCTCTCCGAAATTCTCAGCAATGTGGAAACCAAGCACAATTTCCGTACTGCAAGGCTCATCAAAGCCTATGGAGAGGACATGGACATTGCAGCGATCAGAGAACACAAGGACCTTGCCCAGTACGGGGAATGCCTGAAGCAGGCAAAGCAGCGGTTCGAAACCATGTTTCAGGATTTCTCCGATGAACTGGAACTCTGTGAAAGCTACGGCACCCTTTCGAACATCAACGGGGAAAAGAGTGCGATCATGGCGGTTGCCTACGCGTGGTACCGCATCACCCGTGTCACTAACGATTACGGCTTCTATGTCAGACTGCTGGAAGTGATCCGTAACCGCATTTCTGTCAATGCCGTGCAAAAGGGCGAACGCCTTCTGCACCAGCTGGAAGAACTGGCGGACAGTCCGGACTATGACTTCGGCGTGTTCAGCAAGGAAATGATCGAAGCCAAGATCAATGACCAGAACTATTCTTCCGCGGAGTTCATCATGAGCTGTATCCTCCGCCGCGATGTCAGCGGAATCTCTGACTATTCTGATGAGCCGTTTGGATATTTCCGCGAGTTTATCAATGAGCATGCCACCAACTACCGTGCAGTCCGCAGGGGTGGAAAGCACATTACTGAAACGATTGCCGAATATTCGGGGAAAAAAGATCTGAATCTGGCACTGCTGCATCTGACAAACAATGCCCGTAAGGAAACCAGAGGCGGTGCAAACCTGCTGAAAAGCTGGATTCCATCCGGCGGTCCTGCCAGTCTGAACCAGCTGGAAAAACTGCTCTCTTATCTGGGATTTAAGCCGGTTTCTGTTCAGCCGGACACCAGTCTGGACACAGAAGCATATCAGGTGTTCTGCCGGAAACAGATCGGTAAGATCAACTACGTTCACCCGATACCGGCGTTCGGCTCCAAGAGCGAAACAGACGGCTTCCGCGTGCTGTGTCTGTACGGCAAATACGACTGTGACAGTCTGATGGATAAGTTCCGCGAGGTCAATGCGGTGGCAAAGCATACCCTTGTGCTGCTGGACTTCGCCATGAACATGGAAGAACGCAGACGGCTCGCCAGAAAGATCAAGGAAGAAAAATCTTTCGCCACCACGTTTATCGTGATCGACCGTGTCATTTTGTTCTATCTGGCAAAGCACTATGCGGAAAATACCGTGATTCGGCGGCTCATGGCGGTAACGCTGCCCTTTGCGTACTATCAGCCTTTCGTAGAATCCTCTACACAGGACATGCCGCCGGAACTGTTTACCGGCAGAGAAGCGGAACTGACCCAGATCGAGTCGCCGGAAGGGGCAAATCTGGTTTATGGCGGCCGCCAGCTGGGCAAGAGTGCCCTGCTGAAAATGGCACGGCACAACATTGATAAAAACGGCAACGGCGACAGAGCTGTTCTGGTGGAAGAACTCAAAGACCGCAGTGCAGCAGAAGCCGTCAAGATCGTGTCTGACAAGCTGATTCTGGAGGGGATACTGGACGAATCCACTCGCTGTGACACATGGACTGCCCTCGCCGGACATCTCCAGAAGCGGTTCATGGACGAAAATCCGGAAACACGAATCCACTATCTGCTGCTGATGCTGGACGAGGCGGACGAGATCATCAAGACCAGCGGTGACACAGAGGATTCTCCGATCACTGCTCTCAAGAGCCTGCCCTCCGGCCGCTTCAAACTGGTCATGGCGGGTCTGCACAACGTAAGCCGCTATCACAGAGAAATGATGCACGAGAACTCCAACCTGATCCACCTGAACTGGATCGTCATCAAGCAGTTCCGGCGGGAAGAAGCCACCAAGCTGCTGACCTGTACGCTTTCCTATCTGGGATTCCGGTTCAATCAGGACATTATTGACAACATTCTTGCTTCTACCTATAACTTCCCGGGACTGATCCAGTTCTACTGCCAGAAGCTTCTGGAGGCAATGAAGAACGAGGACTATGCCGGCTACGGAGAATCTGTCACACCGTTTTATGAAGTGACTGAGAGCCACTATAAAAAAGTCCTTTCGGATACCGACTTCACTGAAAAAGTCGATCAGAAGCTGGAAGCCACACTGTTTACCGATGCCAAGGAACGGAGCAATTATCACATCATTGCATTGATCATTGCGTATCTGTGCTACGTTTCACCGAATGAAAAAGGCTATACCAGGGATGATCTGCTGCGGATCGCGGAAGAATATCACATCACCCGTATCACTTCGCTGAAACCCAACCAGTTCGAAGAAATCCTGAACGAAATGCTGGATCTGAACGTTGTCAGTGTCATGGATAATTATTATCGATTCGCCACCGACGGATTTCGGAAATTCCTTGGCAGTCAGGACAAGGTGGAAAAGAGCATGGCAGACTATTTTGAGGAGGAGGTATCCGAATGATAGGGGAACTCTGGTGGAACCGCCTTGTCAATTCCGTGCGGTTTCTCGATGACATTCAGATTGCGGTCATGAACGAAAAATCGGTAGTCTTGTTTTTCGATGACGAGATTCCGTGGCAGGACATCATGATCGAAACCATTGAACAGCGGCTGGCAGATCAGAACGACGACCGCAAGCTGAGAGTGTTGAATGTATCTAGTGTATCGGATAGTAATGAAATAGGATCTTACCTGTTGGAAGAATTTTGCAGAAAAGAGGAGAAGAATGTTTACTGGCCAACCACGCACGGCAATGAAATGCGTTTTCTGGCACAGAGCCGCGACACCAATCTGAATAAGCAAGATGTCTGCCTGACTGGTATCCGACTGGAACACGCGGCAAAATGGATCGCTTCCATTTCAGAGTATATGGAAAACTGTGATCCGACAAAGGAACACGGCGTTTTCCTGCTAATGATAGAGGGAGCACCGGCGGTGGGAACCAAGCAGCTGACCGCATTCCGGTATACCGATTATGTCACGGACTATGACTGCATGATGCTCTGCCTGACTATGGTATCCGATCTGTCCTGCGGAAGAGCCGAAAAGATGTATCTCTGTGAAGTGGCAAGCAACATTGCCCATAACCACATTGAGCGTGCCGCACTGCTGGCAGCAGAAAATCTGGACTTGCTGCGGGATCCGGTTGGCGTGACGGAACGCGTGTATCAGGAAAATGACATCAAGGTCACAAACTTGCAGAACGTCGTGCGTGCTGCTGTCTGGGAGGCACAGATCAAGCTGGTATTTCCGAAGCTGGAAAATTTCCGCGTGGAGATCATTCGAAAGTATGCGTCCAAACTGCAGCAGTATCTGCCGATTCGCAGTTCCAACAATGATACGGTAGATCAGGCAGCCGATCTGGAGATCGGACAGCTGTTCTACATCTGCAAAGAGAACAGCGGCAGCAGGATCACAGACTATGCAGAATTTGAAATGCTGAAAAAGATGCGGAATGCCCGCAACATTCTGGCACACTGGGATATTCTGTCATATGAACAACTGAAAGACATTGACATGATCTAAGATAACATCATATACCAAAGGAAACACTGAATAAAGCCCGCCTGACGGCTTTGCACGCAATCTGCGTGCAGATTTTCCGTCATATTGCCCAGAAATCCCTTGCCATACGGCAGTATGCCTGCGGAATTTCTAGGCAATCTGCCGAAAAATCTGACAACGCACCTTACGCACAAGCTTTGTGCGGTGTTGCCCTAAGATAACATCATATACAAAAAATGCCCCCGCACAGTCACCGGAAAATTACCGGTGAAACTGTGCGGGGGCGTTTTTGATCTATTGTTTTCTTAGAACGAAACGATCAGCTGCATCTTGAACTGTTCCTCGCCATAGACAGCATGAGGAATGTCCTTGGGCATGATCAAGGTTTCGCCGGCGTGGAGCAGGAACACTTCGCCGCCTACGGTGAACTTTCCGGTACCCTCCAGCACCGTTACCATAGCGTCGCCGCCGGCAGCGTGTGTGGAGATCTCCTCGCCCTTATCAAAGGAGAAAATGGTCATGCTCACCTTGTCGTTCTGTACCAGTGTTTTGCTGACAACCTGACCGGTCTGGTACTCCACCAGATCTTTCAGCTGTAAAACAGCCTGCTTTTCAATATTCTTATACATTTTTGCCGCTTCCTTTTTGCTTTTCCAGCCAGTGTGCCGCATAGGAGCACGTGGCAGTGACTTGCTTCCCGTTTGCCTGAATCTGCTGTACTGCACGGGAAACCAACTCGCCTGCGATTCCCATGCCCCGCAGGGAATCGTCTACAAACGTGTGGTCGATGCAGCAGACACCGGCTTCTGTTTCAGGGAATGTGATCTCTGCCACACACTTTCCGGCATCATCAGTGCAGAAAATGCGGTAGGGTTCGCTTTGATATTTCATATAATATGCCTCTTAAAGAGCCTGCTGAATGGCGTGCAGCAGGTCGTCATAGGACTCGAATGCCGGCAGTTCCGGATAGTCCTTTTTGATCTGTTCGGTGCTGCGGAACAGGAATCCCGCCTTGCTTGCCTGAATCATTGCCAGATCGTTGTGGCTGTCACCGCTGGCAATGGTGTCATAACCGATCGACTGGAGAGCCTTGACTGTGGTCAGCTTCGAGTTTTCGCAACGCATCTTGAAGCCTGTGATCTCGCCGTCCGGAGCAACTTCCAGAGAGTTGCAGAAAATGGTGGGATAGCCCAGCTTCTTCATCAGAGGGCCTGCAAACTGGGTGAAGGTATCACTGATGATGATGACCTGTGTCAGTTCCCGCAGTTTGTCCAGAAATGCCTTTGCACCCTCCAGCGGTTCGATCTTCGAAATGGTTTCCTGAATCTCTTTCAGTCCCAGACCGTGTTCCTTCAGGATTCCCAGCCGCCAATGCATCAGCTTGTCATAATCCGGTTCATCTCTGGTGGTGCGTTTCAGTTCGGGGATACCGCTTTCTTCTGCGAACGCGATCCAGATCTCCGGTACCAGTACACCTTCCAGGTCCAAGCAAACAATATTCATAGTATGTGATTCCTTTCCTCATCATATGCCATGCGGCAAATTTTATAGTTTTATTATAACATATGTTTCCGGAGATTGCAACTGCTTTTTGCGGCGGCGATTTGTCCTTTCACAAAAACCCTCTGTACATTCCCGCAAAAATGTGTTATACTATATACACTAGGGCAATACCGCACAAAGATTGTGCGACAGATGCGTCGTCAAATTTTTCGTCAGATGAAACAAAAAGCGGAGTGAATACTTGATGTATTCACGAGCATTTTTGTGAAATATGACGGGAAATTTGCAAGCAGATGGCGTGCAAAGTCGCCAGACGCTCTTTGTGCGGTGTTGCCCTAGACCAATGTGAAACAGGGAGGATTACATGAAACTACTTGCCATTGACGGAAACAGTATCCTGAACCGTGCATTCTACGGGATTCGTCCGCTCAGCAATACACAGGGCGTGTTTACCCATGCCATTTTCGGCTTTATGAATATTTACCTGAAAAATCGGGACGAGGTGCAGCCAGATGCTGTGGCTGTGGCATTTGACCTGCGAAAGCCCACGTTCCGTCACAAGGCAGTTGCCACCTATAAGGCGAACCGCAAGGGCATGCCCGAAGAACTTGCCATGCAGCTGCCCTATGTGAAGCAGCTGCTGACACTGCTGGGGATTCCGGTCATCACCTGTGAGGGCTACGAAGCAGATGATATTCTGGGAACGCTGGCGGCGGCATGTACGGCACAAGATGCGGACTGTGTGATCCTGACAGGGGACAGGGACAGCCTGCAGCTGGTCAGCGATCATGTGACAGTGCGGCTTACTACCAACAAGGAAACCATTCCCTATACGCCGGAGCGTTTTCAGGAGGAGTACGGTTTTGCTCCACTGTCCCTGATCGACCTGAAAGCTCTCATGGGGGACAGTTCGGACAACATCTCCGGTGTAGCCGGCGTAGGACAGAAGACTGCTTCCAAGCTGATTCAGGCGTGGGGAACTGTGGAAAATCTCTATGCTCATCTGGACGAGGCAGGGCTCACCAAGTCGGTGTACAATAAGCTGACTGCCGGACAGGACGCGGCAAAGGAGAGCAAGTGGCTGGCAACGATCGTGACCGATGTGCCGATCGACATGGACGTGCAGCACTATCTGCCCCAGCCGGTGCAGACCGAGGAAGTCCGCAGGCTGCTGCTGGAACTGGAAATGGCAAAACTGCTGGAAAAGCTGAAGCTTTCCGGAACAGATGCTCCCGCACCAGAAACGGCAGAGCCGGCAGAACAGCAGCAGCCTCTGACGGAACAGCCCTTGACGGCGGCTCTGCTGGACACATGGGCTGCTGACAAAATGGAACTGCCCTGCTGTCTGTTTGACGGCAGCCGCATCTGCGTATACCACGCCGGCACGCCGGAAGCGGTGTACACTTCGACAGATACTGCCCTGTGGGAACAGCTGTTTCAGATGCCGCGTCTGACGTTCGGGGCAAAGCCCCAGTATCGGTTTCTGCTGGCACAGGGCATCACGCCGGACAGCGGCAGCCCTGCGGCAAAAGATGCGGAACTGGCTGCGTATCTGCTGAACTCCACCACGTCCGCCTATGAGGTCGAACGGCTCTGCGTGACCTATCATGTGCCCTATCCCCGCAGTGCAGGTGAATATGCCGATCTGGCGGCTCTCCCGAAGCTGTACGCCGCTATGGAGAAGCTGGTGGAGGAACAGGGCATGACCCGTCTGCTGCACTTTGAACAACAGCTGACCGTGGTGCTGGCGGCAATGGAACACGACGGCATTGCCATTGACCGGCAGGGCGTAGAGGACTTCGGCGTGTACTTGTCGGAACAGATCGAGGAAATGCAGCAAATGGTCTACGACGAAGCCGGACACACTTTCAACATCGGTTCCCCGAAGCAGCTGGGAGAAGTGCTGTTCGGGGAAATGCAGCTGCCCCACGGCAAAAAGACCAAGACCGGCTATTCCACCAATGCGGACATTCTGGAAAAACTGCGGGGAGAGTATGCCATTGTGGACTATGTGCTGAAATGGCGGCAGTATGCCAAGTTGAAATCCACCTATGTGGACGGATTGCTGAAAACCGTTGGGGCAGACGGCAGAATCCACACGGTGTACAAGCAGACCGAAACCCGTACAGGGCGAATCTCCTCCACAGAGCCGAATCTCCAGAACATTCCTGTCCGCACAGAACTGGGGCGGAATATGCGAAAATTCTTCGTGGCACGGGAGGGCTGTGTGCTGCTGGACGCAGACTACAGCCAGATCGAACTGCGGCTGCTGGCAAACCTGAGCGGCGACCGGCAGATGCAGGAGGCATTCCTTAGCGGGGCAGATATTCACGCAGCCACGGCGGCACAGGTATTTGGCATGCCGCGGGAAATGGTGACACCGGAGATGCGGAGTGCGGCGAAAGCAGTAAACTTCGGCATTCTCTATGGCATGGGAGCCTTTTCCCTGTCGCAGGACATTCACGTTTCCGTGCGGCAGGCGAACCAGTATATCCAGAACTATATGGCACAGTTCCCCAGCGTGGGGGCATTCATGGAAAAGACCGTGGACACTGCCCGCATCAACGGCTATGTGACCACCTATTTCCAGCGACGCCGACCGGTGCCGGAACTGCTCGCCAGCAACAAAATGGTACAGGCGGCAGGAAAGCGAATCGCCATGAACACGCCCATTCAGGGAACGGCGGCGGACATTATCAAGCTTGCCATGATCTACGTGTACCGGCGGCTGCAAAGCGACGTGCCGGACGCGAAACTGATCTTGCAGGTACACGATGAACTGATCGTCGAGGTGCCGGAACAGCATGCTTTACAGGCGGGAAAAGTGCTGGGCGAGGAAATGCAGAACGTGATCCGAAATACCCTTTCGCCGGAGGAACAGGAGAAATTCCCTGTGCCCCTGACAGCAGATGTGAGCATGGGGGAGAGTTGGTATGCAGCAAAAGGTTGAGATCGTACCGGCGGCAGAAGCCGATCTGCCGGAGATTCTGTCGCTGGCGAAAGCAGCATTTCCCGACCCGTGGACAGAACAGCAGTTCCGCCAGACCATGTGCTGTTGTTACAACCGTATCTGGTGTGCCAGGGCGGCAGGGGAATTCTGCGGCTATGCGGCAGTTTCGCTGGCAGGAGATGCGGTGAATCTGGACGACATCGCAATTGTACCGGCGTTCCGGCGGCAGGGTATCGGCAGACAGCTTCTGGACTGGGCACACCGGCAGTTTCCGGAAAACGAATTCTGGCTGGAAGTGCGGGAGTCCAACGCCGCCGCCATTGCCCTGTATGAATCCGCAGGCTATCGGCAGGTGGGCTTTCGGAAACGGTATTACCGCGATCCGGAGGAGGGTGCTGTGCTGATGACGCGAGAGGTGAAAAAAACATGACGGAACTACTAATGCAACTGAAGGCTTTTCTGCTTTGGACATTGTTGCTTGTACCTCCGTTTGCGTTGACTGCACTGAATTTGTGGAACCTTTTTGCGGAGTGCAGCGGCAGGAAAAAACTGGCTCCCAGACTGTTTGCCGGACTTTCCATGGGAATTGGTGCGGCAGAGTATTTTCTTTTGTTGTGTGTTTGGTTTGAATATAGCGGAAAGGATTATGACCAGGCGACATATGCTTTTCAGACACATAATCTGATCGACTCGGCACATGCACTTTCTTTTTGGCTGCCGGTTTTGGTGGGAGTCGTCGGGTTGGTGCTTTTGCTCTGGTGCAGACCGGAACAGCTGCCGCCGCTGGTTTCTGCCGGTGCAGTGGCAGGGGTGCTGGTGGGAAATATCATGCAGATACTTCTGGCAGTGCAGATTGCCGAACAGGTAGATCTGCACAGGTTTCTGGATTGGTATTTCTACCTTTATCACGGCAATCTGCTGCTGTTGTCTGCAATGGGGATCCACCGGCATATCGCCGGACAGACAAGGCTCCTGCGGGAACGGCAGACGGTATTTCGGCGGCGTTGGGTGCTTCAGCTGTATCAGTTTTTAGAAAAGACATCACATTTTCGGCTGGCTGCCTTTTTGCTGGTGCTGCCCCTTGCGGCAGTGCTGGAAATAGTGCTGATTCTTTGCGGACAGGGCGTGGACGGCACAGTTCAGGCGTTTACTCAGACGGCGGACTGGACATTTTCACAGCAGCTTCCGCCGCCGCCTTTGGAATATCAGGGACACTATCTCTGTACAGTTGCCGCCGGCGGACACCGGAAACTGGTGCGTCCGCTTCGGCTGGGGTATCGCCGTGGTGCCGTGATCGTGGTAAACCGACAGCTTGCCGTGGCGAATGCCTTTGAAGAACTGCTTCAGGAACGTCTGCCGCATCTGCACCGGCGAGTGCGGCAATTTTACGATACCCACGGCTATCCGCTTTCGCAGAAGATCACTACACCGTTTCGGGCAGACTTGGTGTATTTGCTGATGAAGCCTTTGGAATGGCTGTTCGTAGTGGTTTTATATTTGTTTGACCTTGCACCGGAATGCCGTATTGCAAGGCAGTATACCGCAGGAAAGCCTGTGAAAAATTGGAGTGAAAAAACATATGCTGATATTAGGAATTGAAAGCTCCTGCGATGAAACCGCAGCGAGCGTTGCCAGAAACCACACGGAGATTCTCTCCAATGTGGTTTCCTCACAGGTAGAGGAACACAAACAATACGGCGGCGTTGTGCCGGAGATCGCCTCCCGCAGGCACTGTGAAAACGTGCTGCCTGTGGTACAGAAAGCACTGGACGATGCCGGTGTGACATTGGCGGAACTGGACGGCATTGCCGTGACCGCATACCCCGGACTGATCGGGGCACTGCTGGTGGGCGTGAACTTCGCCAAGGGACTGGCACTGACCGCCGGAAAACCCCTTGTGCCGACGCATCATCTGGCAGGGCACATTGCGGCGAATTACATTGCCCATCCGGAACTGAAGCCGCCCTATCTCTGTCTGGTTGTCAGCGGCGGGCACAGTCATCTGGTGGAAGTGCTGACCTACACGAAATTCCGGATTCTGGGACGGACACGGGACGATGCCGCAGGGGAGTGCTTCGACAAGTGTGCCCGTGCTATGGGTTATCCGTATCCCGGCGGCATTCATCTGGACAAAGCGTCCCAGTCCGGCAACCCGAAAGCATTTTCTCTGCCAAAACCGAAAATTGCGGAAAATGCCTATGATTTCAGCTTTTCCGGCTTAAAAACTGCCGTGGTGAACCTGCTGCACAATGCCCAGCAGAAAGGTGAAACCATTTGTCGGGAAGATCTGGCAGCTTCGGTGCAGGCGACTATTTCCGAGGTGCTGACAGAACACACCATTCGGGCGGCAGTGGAGCACGGCTATTCCACCATTGCCATTGCCGGCGGCGTTTCTGCCAACAGCGGCGTGCGGGAATCTCTGCAAAAAGCCTGTGACAAGCGGAACTTCACCCTGTACATGCCGCCGCTTTCCCTGTGCGGCGACAACGGAGCCATGATCGCCTGTGCCGGTTCTTATGCCTTTGATGCAGGGATCCGTGCCGATTCCAGCCTGAACGCCAGTGCCACTATGGAACTGACCGACTGGGGCGATATGGGAAATGGACAGTGATGTCTAAGTTTTACAAAGCAGCGAAAAGAATCGTTCGCATTTTTCTCGCAATTGTATCATTTGTCATTCTTTCGTCATGCGATATGCATGACGATGTAAAACCAAGAAATCAAGATGATACAAGGTGGATTACAGCTGATCAAAATATATTTTTTTCTGTTATGTACGATGGAAACTATAATATTTGTTTAGGTGCTTTAAAAACGACTGAAACAGTCTATCATATTAGTCTTGAATTTGATTATGGCTCCGGACTTATCATTAGTGATTATGATATGTTCACGGAAAATGATTTTCTTGTTGATATGAATCAAATCTTACTGAGAGCAAAATGTGATTTTGGTAAGAAAAAATGTACTGCTGAAGTAACCGAATCATCTATTGACAGTATCAGCGTTGGAGATAAAATAACTTTTCATTTAGCTGATGAACTGCCTGATTGGGCAGAAGAAATAGAGAAAGTCAACAGAAAAGCTTGTGAAGGAAATGAAGAAATGTCAACAACTGTAAATATTGAAAAATAATACACCAAGCACAAAGCGGTAAATCATATACCCTAACAGCATACAGCACTCTTTCATTTTTGAAGGAGTGCTGTATCAATTTTTAGACAGGTGTGAGTGGTGCAAGTCACATATTCATCACGCTGAAAAATATTTTTGTACAGTGGAAAATGCTGAAATATTGCGGGAAAGAGTAATCCTGTGGTGTTGAAAATCAGAAAAAAGGCACCTCTTAGAATAGAGGTGCCTTTTGCAGTTTCCAAGGCTTGCAGTTAGCCATAACTAACCAAAATCAGGGCAATTGGTAAGAAATTTACAGAAAAAAGCTTGATTCTTGTCGGGAGATGGTGTATAATAGTTCCTGTATGCGAATCGTATACAATGCCATATCATGAAAGGAGTTTGACCATGATTTATTCAAACGAAGTAAACGAAATGTGCTGCGTAAAACAGGGCGTACAGCACGGTGCTGCACCGATTCCTGAGGAAGCAAAGTGGGTAAAGGCAAAGGAAATCTCTGACATTTCCGGTCTGACACACGGTGTGGGCTGGTGTGCACCGCAGCAGGGTGCATGTAAGCTGACTCTGAATGTAAAGGAAGGCGTGATCCAGGAGGCTCTGGTGGAAACCATCGGATGTTCCGGTATGACCCATTCCGCTGCTATGGCTGCAGAAGTTTTGCCGGGCAGAACCATTCTGGAGGCTCTGAACACAGACCTCGTTTGTGATGCAATCAACACTGCTATGCGTGAGCTGTTCCTGCAGATCGTATACGGCCGTACACAGAGTGCATTCTCTGAAGAAGGTCTGCCGATCGGTGCTGGTCTGGAAGATCTGGGTAAGGGCCTGCGTTCTCAGGTTGGTACCATGTACAGCACACTGAAGAAGGGTCCGCGTTATCTGGAAATGACCGACGGTTATGTTACCAAGATCGCTCTGGACGAAGACGATGAGATCATCGGCTACAAGTTTGTAAACTTCGGCAAGATGATGGACTTCATCAAGGCTGGCGACGATGCAAACACTGCTTTCGAAAAGGCACAGGGTCAGTATGGCCGTGTTGCTGATGCAGTGAAGTTTGTTGACCCGAGAAAAGAATAAGGAACAGGAGGAAACAACCCATGGCATTATTTGAATCATATGAGAGAAGAGAAAAGCAGGTTCTGGCTGTTCTGAAGGAATATGGCATTGATTCCATCGAAGGTGCAGCTGAAGTTACCAAGGCTGCTGGTCTGGACGTATATAAGATGGTAGAAGGCATTCAGCCGATCTGCTTCGAAAACGCAAAGTGGGCTTATACCGTTGGTGCAGCAATTGCGATCAAGAAGGGCTGCCGCAGAGCTGCTGACGCTGCTGCTGCAATCGGTGAAGGTCTGCAGGCATTCTGCATTCCGGGTTCTGTTGCTGACCAGAGAAAGGTTGGTCTGGGCCACGGTAATCTGGGCAAGATGCTGCTGGAAGAAGACACCAAGTGCTTCGCATTTCTGGCAGGTCACGAATCCTTCGCTGCCGCAGAAGGTGCGATCGGTATTGCTGAAAAGGCAAACAAGGTTCGTAAGGAACCGCTGCGTGTTATCCTGAACGGTCTGGGCAAGGACGCTGCACAGATCATCGCACGTGTAAACGGCTTCACTTATGTAGAAACCGAAATGGACTACTACACCGGCGAAGTCAAGGAAGTATTCCGCAAGTGCTACTCCAAGGACGCAAACAGCCCCCGTGCAAAGGTAAACTGCTACGGTGCAAATGACGTTACCGAAGGCGTTGCAATCATGTGGAAGGAAGGCGTAGACGTTTCCATCACTGGTAACTCCACCAACCCGACACGTTTCCAGCATCCGGTAGCTGGTACTTACAAGAAGGAATGCATCGAAAAGGGCAAGAAGTACTTCTCTGTTGCTTCCGGCGGCGGTACAGGCCGTACCCTGCATCCGGACAACATGGCAGCAGGTCCGGCTTCCTATGGTATGACCGATACCATGGGACGTATGCACTCTGATGCACAGTTCGCAGGTTCTTCCTCCGTTCCGGCTCACGTAGAAATGATGGGTCTGATCGGCATGGGCAACAACCCGATGGTTGGTGCGACTGTTGCTGTTGCAGTATCTGTTGAAGAAGCTGCTAAGGCTGGCAAGTTCTAAGAAACTGCGTGGTTTTTCCATGTAAATAGAAAAAGAGGGCACCTCGGCTGGTTTTGGCTGGGGTGTCCTTTTGCGTTTCTACAGCTGTTTATTGACCACATTTTGACCACATACACGCTCCAAAGCAAGCCCTGCAAAAAATACAAAACACCCCCGAACAAAAAAGAATCCCAAGCGAAACCGGCAAATAAACTGGAATCCGTCGGAAAAGCCGGCAGTCCATTGACGGCAGAGCCGTTTTTGTGGTATACTGTTGCAGGAGGTGTGTGGCTGATGCATATATTTGACGTACTGGGGCCGGTGATGATCGGACCGTCCAGTTCTCATACTGCCGGAGCCGTGAAAATCGGCTATGTCACGCGAAAGCTGCTGGGAGAAACACCGGTGCAGGCGAACATTCTCCTGCATGGTTCGTTTGCGGACACCGGCTCGGGACATGGTACCGACCGTGCTGTGGTTGCTGGACTGCTGGGCTGTAAGCCCGATGACCCGCAGATTCCGTCCAGCTTTGAAGCGGCAAAAAAAGCCGGCTTTTCCTTTCAGATCACCAGGGGTACACTGCGGGGAGCTCACCCCAACACAGTGAAGATCGAAGTTGTCGGAGAACACGGCAGCCAGCTGGAAGTGATCGGTTCGTCCGTAGGCGGCGGCCGCATTCGCATTTGCGAGATCGACGGGATCCGGACAGACTTTTCCGGTGAATATAATACCATTATCGTACACAACACCGATACCCCCGGACACGTGGCACAGGTGACCACAGTTCTGGCACAGAAAAACGTGAATATCGCCGCCATGCAGCTGTACCGCAACACCAAGGGCGGCTATGCGGTAATGATTCTGGAGTGTGACGACCGGATACCGCCGGACATGGTTCGCTGGCTCAGCGGACTGGACGGCATTCTGAAAATCACCAGCTATAATGCAGAGGAGGACGTGTGATATGGAACTGCGGTCTGTTGCGGCTTTGATAGAAGCAAGCCGGAAAATGCCCATCTGGGAAGCGATCCTTTGCAGCGATCTGGAAGAAGATACGCCGGAACAGCGGGCGGCTTCGCTGGAGAAAATGCAAATGCTCTGGCAGGTGATGCAGGACTCCGCCGCCGGCTATGACGGTTCTCAGCGTTCCCTCAGCGGGCTTTCCGGCGGGGACGGGGAGAAGTATACTCAGATGCTGTCCTCCGGCAAGATGATGTGCGGGACATACCTCAACGATGCCATTGCCACCGCTCTGAAAGTCAGCGAGTGCAATGCCTGTATGAAACGCATTGTGGCAGCACCTACTGCCGGCTCCTGCGGGGTGATTCCGGCGGTGCTGATTCCCTACCGGAAAGAATACCCCGATACACCGGAGGAGGAGATGCTCCACGCCCTCTACGTGACCGGCGGCTTTGGAAATATCATTGCTGAGCGGGCATCGGTTTCCGGTGCGGAAGCCGGCTGTCAGGCAGAGATCGGAGCCGCTTCGGCTATGGCAGCGGCGGCGCTGGTCTACCTGCGGGGCGGTTCACCGGAAGCCTGCGGCAATGCCTGTGCCATGGCACTGAAGAATCTGCTGGGGCTGGTGTGTGATCCGGTTGCCGGACTGGTGGAAGTGCCCTGCGTCAAGCGGAATGTGGTGGGCGTGGTGAATGCCATTTCCTGTGCCAATATGGCGTTGGCAGGTATTGTCAGCCGGATTCCGCCGGACGAAGTCATTGATGCAATGGCAGAGGTGGGTAGCAGCATGTCTGCCGACCTGCGGGAAACGGCAAGAGGCGGTTTGGCGGCAACGCCTACCGGAAAGCGTATCGCTGCGGAGCAAGCAGAGTAAAGGCAATACCGCACAAAGATTGTGCGACAGATGCGTCGTCAAATTTATCGTCAGA
>OLQC01001109.1_pt1 | contig 23362 bp, 10 predicted proteins | sample 1672471 | NCBI WGS metagenome assembly OLQC01 (sample SAMEA3136689, study PRJEB25190) | human gut metagenome | biome: human gut; feature: human-associated habitat; material: faeces | place: Austria | collected 2013 | reverse complement strand
CCAACGCCGTTACAAAGGATCCCATCCAGGAGCAGGAATTGGCAGCGGCCGAGGCCGCCCGGCGCGAACAGAAGTCCGAAAAGAAGAAAGCGAAAAAGGCGGCGGAGGAAGCCGCGCAGTCATAACGGATACGATCTGTTCGGGAACAGATTTGTATAGGCCAGCGGCCCCATCCCCCTGGGGCGGCTGCCGACGCGCCGGGAGGCGCACCGAGTCTCCCCGGCTCTGAATTGGGAACGCAGAGCCGGGGAACCCCCAAACGCATATCCTGCGCACCATTTGTTGTATACAGTCTTCGGCTGTGACATAAACCCGGTACAGCACTGTTTCTCGGCTGTATTGGGAGAACGTGAGAAACGAATCTTTGCGAAAAACGAAAGGAGTTTCAGGTTATGAAACGGACAAGCAGAGTTTTAGCGATTCTTCTGGCACTTGCAATGCTGCTCAGCGTAACAGCATTTGCAACAGAAACCGCTGCATCGTGGTCGGTCTTTGGCGGTAATGCCGATCATAATGCCGTGGTAGGCAAAGCACCCACTACCGATGTTACGGTAACAGCACTTAAACTTTTAAAGCCGGACAGCGGTTGGGATGGCGTTGACACCGTTCCGCTCATGCAGACGGTTGGCAACGTAACCTACGCTTATGTTCTCTATGATGGACACGCAGATGGATGCACACTTGCAAAGATCAATTGCAGCGCAAATACACCCTATGTCGTTTGGCACAAGCAGCTTGAGAGCAAAAGCGGGTTCCAGCTCTCCACGCCGCTGCTGGTGCAGGGAAGCAATGACAACAGCGAAGCAGATGATGTGATCTATGCGGCAAGCAACAGCGGTGCTGTTTATAAGATCACAGGTCTTCAGGCAAGCGACACCGATGCAACCGGTGTGGAAGCCACAAAGATTTACACCGTCTCGAAGGGCCAGATCAACACTCCCATTGTGAGTTATGGCGATTATATTTATTTTGGCACTTGGGTTGGCAATGGCACCATTGAAGGCAGCACAGAGCCGGGCCGTTATTACCAGGTGCAGGTTGCAAACGTTCCGAGTACCTCGAATGATAGTTACCCGGTTCAGTCTGTATCCTCCATTTACAAGGGCTTCTACTGGGGCGGTGCAGTTGCTGTTGGCGAAAAGGTTTACTTCTGCGGCGACGGCGGCTATCTCTATTATCGTCCCATGGGAGACGGCTTTGGCACAACGGCGGATACGGATATCTATGCCACCAGCATCTCTTTGCCCAGCGTTGATGGAAATGCCGCTGGCGATGTGCGCTCTACCATTATGACCAAGGACGGAAAACTGTATTTTGCGTCCAAGGGCAGCAGCATCGGTAATGTTTATTGCTACACTATTGGCAGCAACGGCGTACCGGCATTCTCGTGGGGCGCGAAGCTGAGTTGCACAATTGGTAACGATACATATTCCGGCAACTGCACTTCCACGCCTGTTATTGCAGATAGCGGCAATATCTATGTCGGTTTCTACAGTGGCTTTAGCGCGGGCGGCCTGATGAAGATTACCGCTCCTACCTCTGGCACACTTGGAACAGCCAGCCTGATTACAGTAGAGGGCGCGGCATTTACGCAGCCTGTGCAGTGCACTCCGGTCGTATATACGGACGATGGCATGGATTATTTCTACTTCAATACGAACTCCGGAACTGGCGCTGGCTATTGTTTTGCGGTTCTTCCTGACGAAACAGACGCTGTAGAGATGTGGAAAACTGACAATGATACCTATGCTCTTGGAGGAATGGCAATTTGTAATGGTTATGCCGTATTTGGAAACGACTATAACCACCTCTATATTGTGAAGTAATTCAAAATAGCTTTATGCCATAGGTAAACCCGGCAGGCGGGCAAGCCGCAGACCCCAACTTGCCCGCCTGCTTCCACAATGGATATGAGCCTTACCACTATTGTAATACTGAGGACAGGCTCATTGTTGAGGTTAGAGTATATGAGAAGAAGTATCGCTGTACTTCTGTGTATTCTGCTTGTGCTATCGCTGCTACCCATTCAGATTTTTGCATCTGACAACGATTGCGCTTTTACAGTCGAAGGAATTCCTGAAAGCATTGATTATAGCGTTAAAGCAGTTTATACAGACACGAAAAAGAATACTGAAGATTATTCCATCACGAATGGACAATTTCCGCTAAAAAAAGATGGAAAATTTTTTTATCAACTGGTTTTTTCACTTCCAAAAGTGGCGGGATTGGAACTGAAAAATGTAGCATTTAAGGATTATAAGCTGTCAGCGGATAACTCATCCATTAGCTTTACAGGGAACGGAATCAGGGCGCAGATGCGATGGGCCGAGGATGCACAGAATTATACTGTTGGCATATATTGCACACTTGCCATGGAAAAATTCTGTACCCCTGCTGCCCAGTATATAGATGGAAGTAGCTTTACTTTTGCCATTGAAGAAAAAGAAGCCAATCCGAGTACGGCATCCTCTAAAGCAATACCTGACGCAGAGTGGAAAGATAATATCAACACCACATACTATGGAAAAGATGAAGATGGTGCTGATAAATGGAAGGTATCGGCTGACATTATTCCGGATGCGCAGAACTTTGACTACTGGAGCGCTGCAACGAATGATGGAAATCCATACGATTTAGGCGGGCATGAAAAGGAAAATCCATTAAAGTTGTCGCTGAAGGCAGATGTGATTTTCACTCCGCATTTCAAGCCAATGGATATTTCCCTCTTGGGTAACTTCAAACTCAATGAGATCTATGTTGGAGCCGACCCGACCAACGGACAAGTAACGCCCGAAATTGTCCAGAACCAGACACCGAGCCTATATTCCAAGCTAATCACGGACAGCAGTTGTGTTTGCTATCTGACATTTTCGCTCCCAAGCAATTTGCCGGAAAACGATACAGCTAAATTCGTAGTGCGCCTTTACTCTGGCAACAGTGTGGACGAAAGTAAGGCGCTCGGACGCACGGAATTCATTGCCAACAAGCTGAATGCTGGCAATCATTATTTCAAGATGCGTCTGGACGATATCCCCAACGACATGACGCAGATCACGGCTGCGGTCGATTTTTCCTCCGATGCCGGTGTACGGGAAACACAGACACGAACCTATGACCTGCCCGCTACCATCCTGAACACCCGCAAGGGCGATGCTCTGCGCTATGTGGAAAATGCAAAGGGCTATATCACAATGGCAGCCGCAGGTGTGGACAATGTGACAGGTCATCTCAATCTGGTCATGAGCGATGGCAGCGGCCTGTTCACACTGGAAAAAGGAAACCTGTCCTTTACCAGCTGCGACGTTTCCAGCCTACATCAGCTGAGCCAGGTCAAGGCGCTTGCATCCGCAGACGACGGTACGGTCTGGGCCTATATTGCTTCTGAGGACAAGCAAGATCTGCCCACTCCTTCCGATGGCTACGCCTATAACGAAAGCTATACCTACACGGTCGGCTATCTCGCTTCCTACGATGGCGAGACGTGGACGCTCCTTTCAGATAGCAAGGTCTATGATCTCAACGAGAATGGCACGGAAGCAACCTGCTATGCTGCCGATCTCGGCGCGATCATCCCGCTGGAGGACGGCGTTGTCGTAGCGAAGGATAAGACGTGGACCGGCAGCAAATGGGCGAACGGCGGCCACGGCAAGGATAAGCTGATCCAGATGGACGGCAAGACCTATGCTGCGGACAGCAATGGTGTTTATGTTTTTGATGCTGACAATCAGACGTGGCAGACGCTCACGACGAAAGTAACGGCTGGACAGTATGACCAGCTGAACGCCGCAAACGGAAAGATTGCGATTTCGGCAAACAGTGACAATAGTACCTCGCCGAGATACACCCATATGACAATTTTGTCTATCGACAGCAAAACTACAGAAAAAGTTGATACGACAATTTTCGGAACAGGTGGTGCAGGGTATCTCGTTATCAACAGCACCGGTCTCAGCTATGATGGGGCTCCGTATTATTACTATTCCGGCCCGGTGTACAACGGAAACGACGACCGAATGACAGTTCTCTGCCGCTACGAGGGCGAAGATGAGAATGCTGAATGGATTCGTGTCAAGGAAGCTGCATTCTGGTCGGAAGATGAAAACCCGAATCAGTTTACAACAAAGAGCCGCCCCGCAGCAATCAATGTATGTATGAACGTACTTCCCGGTGTTACGCTGCACGGCGAAACCTTCGGGCATACGAAACAAAGCGGATCACTCTATTTAGAGACTGCATCTACCACAATCACCTTTGACCCCAACGGCGGCACACTGAACGGTGCGGAATCTGTCACGGGTCAGATCTACAGTGAGATCCCGGTCAGCGTCCAGACGACCGCCGCGCGCGACGGCTATGTGTTCAGCGGCTGGAGCTATGACACCGAAGGCAAGACCACCTGGACGAGCAATGACACGGTGTTCCCCGCAAAGGACATCACGCTCTATGCCAAGTGGATTGACCCCAGCGAGGTCGACGACCCGCTGGCCTACCACCGCCAGAGCGCACTGGAAAGCCTGAAACGCCAGTACGAGAAGTACAGCAAGTCTGACTACTCCGAAGAAAACTGGGCAAAGCTCGAGCAGGCGTATCAGGACGGCATCAAGGCGATCAATGAAGCCCCCGCCGCCGACGGCAAGTACATCGAGGACAATATCATCGCCGAGCTCAACAAGGCATTGCAGGCGATGGGTGCGATCAAGCCCGACCGCGCAGGCAAGATCGACATTATCGTCTCTCTGGACGCGCAGACGCTCGGCCTCGGCTACTACATTGATCCGACCATCGTTACGGTGGACAAGTACACGCAGGCCAGCTATGTGATCACCGATCTCATCAAGCAGACGATCAAAGAGAGAGACAAGATGGATCTGGAAGGTGCGACCGTCGATCACGTCAGCGAACCGGACGTCAATCCTCCGTATGCCTACATGATGACGGGCACCGAAGCGAACAGTTTCTATCTGGCGCAGGTATATTGGCCGGATCAGAGCAAGGCCAAAGTCGCGGAATACATTAAAAAGGCCGCGACCAGCAAAATTACCGAGGAAGGTTATAAGGATGGCAAATACCTCGGTGAGTTTGACTATTGCGAAAAGTCCGGCTGGATGTACTCCATCGCGGATCGCATGACAGGCAATCCCTCCTTCCCCGGCGTTGGCGCTGCGGACTGGAGACTGTCTGACGGCGAAGTCATGCGCTGGCAGTTTACGGTCTGGGGCTACGGTGCTGACCTGAATGCGGATAACTCCGCATGGGGCCAGCCCAGCATCACCGGAAACAGCGGCGACAAGACCGAACTGACCGTCATGATCGCAGAACTGCGTCAGGTCTACGGCGACAAGCTGCTGCGGAACAACAAAACATATTTCGATATTTATCGGGATGTGCTCTGCAACCCGCTTGCCACGCAGGAAGAACTCGACGCGGCTGTCGCAAAGCGAAGCCAGATCGAGGAAGAACTGAAGGATGCTTATGCAGCTGAAAATGCCAAGGATCTGATCGAAGCTATCGGCACCGTCACACTGGAGCGCAAGGCCGCCATCGAAGCAGCCCGCGCAGCGTATAATGCGCTGACCGAAGAGCAGCTTGCCATCTTCAACGAGCTCTATCCTGACCATCTGAAGATCCTCACCGACGCGGAAGCGCGCTATGAGGAACTGAAGAAGCAGGCCGAGCAGGAGGAGATCGATAAGGCTGCGGCGCAGGAAGTTATTAAGCTGATCGATGATATCGGCGGTGTTGAGTCCGTCACCGGCAGCAGCGGCCCGAAGATCAGAAAGGCCCGCGCAGCTTATGACGCACTGACCGATGCGCAGAAGAAGTACGTTACCAACTATGATGTGCTTGTTGCCTGTGAGGAAGCGTTCGACGCGATCCCCAACCCGGTCCCGACTCCTGTCACTCCGTCGAAGCCGAGCAAGCCGAAGGACGACAAGCCCACCACGGGTTCCTCGTTCACGGATGTCCCGGCTGGCAGCTGGTATGAGGATGCTGTGAAGTATGTTTCTGAAAAGGGCCTGATGAACGGCACCTCCAGGAACGGCTTCAGTCCGAACGCCACCACCACGCGCGGCATGATCGTCACGATCCTCGCCCGTGTCGAGGGCGTGAACACGAACGGTACGCCGTGGTATGCGGCAGGCCAGAAGTGGGCCATGGACAACGGCATTTCGGACGGCACCAACATGCCGGGCGTTATCACCCGTGAGCAGCTGGCGACGATCCTGTACCGCTACGCGAAGCAGAAGGGTTACGACGTGAGCAAATCCGCCGTCCTGACTGCATTCTCCGATGCGGACAAGGTCAGCGGATACGCGGCAGAGGCCATGCAGTGGGCAGTCGCCGAGGGGCTCCTTCAGGGCTCGAACGGCAAGCTGAACCCGCAGGGCTCCGCCACCCGCGCACAGGTCGCGACCATCCTCATGCGCTTCATGGAAAAAATCGCAAAATGAAACACGCAGTCCAACGTTCTGAATTGAATATTGGATAACCACCCCAAGCTGGGCGGTTCCCCACGCGAAAGCGTGGGGAACCGTGCGGCTTATTCGTGCGTTTAAGGGAACTTCTTAAAAGTACGAATAAGCTGCACAAAATGCAGACTTTTTTAAGGGGGAAGCCCTTTTCCCGGAGGGCGAACACACATGAAAAAATTCTTTGAAAGGTACCCATGGGTGCAGCAGGCCGGCTGCGGCGTACTGATCTGTGCGCTGCTGCTGAGTATCTGTCTGCCGCTCATGGGCATGCGGTCGGCCGAGCCGGACAATCCCATCCTGCAAGCCGCGCCGCAGGAGATCACCGTCCTGCAAGCCGGACAAGCGCCCGGCCACGCCGGAAACGGCGAAGCTGAAAGCACCGGCGCAGCCGGTTCCGGCGGCAGCACAAACAGTGAGCTGACCGGTGAGCAGGAACAGCCCGACCCGGACGAAACGGAAAACCAGACGGAGCAGGGGCAGGACACCCAGCCGGAGCAGCAGCCGCAAGGCAAGCCCCAGCAGGAGGTTCTGGCCGACGCCGCCATCGGTACAAACACGGATTCCAACAAGGGCGACGAGGGCGAGGAAGCCGGAGATACCGGCGAGACGGATGAGGATCTGCCGGAAACGGAACTCGACCTCGGCGCGCTGCTGACATGGTACAAATACGGCTCACAGGCAAGCTCCATGGTCTGTGCGCCCGGAGACTCTGTCGGCAAGCGTGTGTTGCTTGCCCAGCTCGACCGCGGCAGACTGCGCTATGAACTGAACCTCACCGGCCTCGACGCGGACGACGCAAAAATAACCGGTGTGCAGGTCGCTGCGGGCAATGGCGTACCGCAGGATGCGGATATGCGCGGCGTGCTGGATATGACGCTGCCGGACGGCGCGGAGTTTCAGAACTATATCCTGACCGTGCAGGCCCATGCCATACAAAAGAACCAGAAGGGCGAAACCGTGGAGACAGACGTGAATTTCGCGTTTGTACTTCGCTTGGAAAGCGGCATTGACCTCGATTTGCAGCTTACATGGCAACCCAACGGTCAGGCCACCTGCCCGGCCAACGGCTCGGTCAATCGCACGGTCAAGAGCGACACGCTGACAGACGGAAATTTCGCATACGCGCTGCAATTCCTCGGCGAAAACGCGGATGATGCAACGATCCGCACGGCGGAATACTGGGCGACGGACGGCGAACGCGGAACGCTCTCGGAATCCGGCGAGATCCAGATGGCCGCCGCAGACGGCAAGGACACGGAAACCTATTATCTCGCCGTGACCGCCGAGGTGCTGGGGCAGACCATCAGCTATACGTTCGTCGTAACGTATGAGGATGGTCTCGATCTCCAGCTGCAATTTACATGGTACGAAAAGTCCGTCACGGCGCAGAACGTTCTCTGCGATGCGGACAAGCGCGCGGCGATGACCATCAAGCATAACCAGATCAATAACAGCGAGCTTCTGTATAAGCTCGGTCTGACCGGCAGGAGCGCACAGGACGCGCAGATCACAAGCGCCAGCTTCAATGGTGCTGCTATGAACACGGACAGCGGTTCTGTCCAGCTTGAATCCGCAGAGAATGGCGCGACCTATACCGTCCTCGTGACCGCAGCGGTCAAGGATCGCACAGTCACGTTTACGGTCACGATCCGCTACCAGAGCGATGTCAGCATGGAGATGTCCTACACGGTCATGGAAGACGGCACAGCGAAGCCGTGTGTGCTGACCTGCGAGAACAAGAGAACCGTCAACGCCGAGCCGGTCTATGACGATCAGCTGACGGAAGGACTGCTTAACTACACATTCACCATCCGCGGCGAGGAAGCGTCAGATGTGACCATCCAATCTGTAAAATGCTATCAGTCCGGCAGCTTCAAAACGGTCACGCTCCCGTCCCCCAGCGGCAGTGTGACGCTCCTGCTGGAAGGCGACAGAACCGGCAGCAACACATTTACGGTCACAGCCACCGGCACAGGCGGCGACAGCTATACGTTTGTGTTCAATGTTCCGTACAAGCATCGCGGAGATAACAGCGTCAAGATCCGGACGAACCTGCACGACGGCGATACCGTCACCAACGGGCAGGAGGTCAACTTAACGGTCGAGGCATGGACAGAGGATGCTGCGGGAAATACTGTCAGCCATATCCTCGCAACCGGCACGGAGACAAAGCTGACCGTCCAGCTGGACGGCAAAGACGTGCAGTTTGAAAGCACCTCCGGCTATGTGCAGCAGTATCTGCTCATCCCGGAGAATCTGGACGAGGGCGACCGGAACGAGCATACACTGTATATCTACGCCGAGGACGAAAAGGGCAACTACGGCGAGCTGACCCTGAAACTTATCGGCAAACGCACCGAAGCGGGCCAGAAGATCGGCACGGCCAGCATCTACATCGACATGAGTGTGCTGGGTCTCGGCGTTCGCGGGCCTATCAGTTATGATGTGCTGTCCAAGGAGCCTGTCTCCTATGTGATCGCCAAGGCTGTCTGGGACTATGACGCGGGCGACCCGTTCGGCACGGCGGCGAACAGCTTCCACTGGCCGGCCAGCCGCTGCGCCTACGAAAATACGCTGGATACCGGCTTTTATCTGCAAACGATGGACGACGGTTCCGGCCTCGGCAGCCGGGCAAATGCGCTCAGCGGGGGTTGGAACCAGTTCGGCAGCACGTCGGATGAGATCCTTGCCGGGATCGACAGCCGCTTCGGCGCGGGCAGCAACGAGGCGATCCTCTGGCGCTGCATCTACCGCAACAGCATTCCGCTGTCCGGCACCAGCACCGGCATTGGTGAATTTGACTACACAATGGGCTCCGGCTGGATGTATTCCGTCGGCGGCGTGACATATTATCCCGGTACGCCCATGTCAGGTTTTTATCTGAAGGACGGCGATACGCTGACGCTCCGCTATACGCTGGCCTACGGCTGGGATGTCGGTACGGGTGAAAGTGGATACGGCAATAACGTGGGTTATTGCATCACCTGTCTCAACGGCAGTTGGTCCGTTCATCACAGCTATGAGACGGTCACCGCGGAGGACGGCACGACAAAGTACGTCTGCCACAGCTGCGGCATGGTCGAGGGCTGCCCGCATGAGCATAAGGAGTATCAAGATCAGGGCGGCGGAATGTGCGTACAGGTCTGCAAGGACTGCGGAGAGACGATCGGTGTGCCGAGCGCACACGAGTTGGAATACACGGCGGACGAAGGCACGGATACGCATACCGCCAAGTGCAAAAACTGCGGCTTTACGGAGCAGTCCGCGCACGAGTGGAAAGAGCTGACCGACACGGCAACCTGCACCGAAGCGGGTGTGAAGACCTCTGAATGTGAAATTTGTCAGGCAAAGAAGGAAGAAGAATCCCCCGCGGCCGGGCATAAGCCGCAGAATGTGTGGATCGTCGACGAGGACCATAAGCACCACTATCAGCAGTGCCAGATCTGCGGCGAAAAGATGGAAGATACCTACGGCGAACATCACTATCGCCCGTATGCCGGCGATTGGCAGTGCGATGTCTGCGGTCAGATCCACGGCTTTGAATGCGACGGCACGCTGGTGCCGGACGCGGCGCAGTCTACCTGCAAACATCTGGTGGGGTACTGCTCGGACTGCGGCCTGCTGCTGGAAAAGTTCGGCGCACTGGGCGAGTTTACGGACTACCATACGTTCAGCGAGGGCGTCTGCACGACCTGCGGCGCGATAGACCCGACCTACACGCCGCCGACCGACCCTGACCCCACCCCGGACCCGAATCCGGGCGGGGATGAAGACGGCGGCGGAAGCGGCGGCAATCCCGGTGGAGACGGCGACGACGGCGATGATCCCGGCGGCGGCTCTGACAGCGGAGGCGACGGCACCGGCGGAGAAGGATAACGACATAAAAATAACGAATAGGAGCAGCTTGCTATGAATACAAAAATCAACGAGATTTTACAGGAGATCGAGTCCGTTATCGTCGGCAAGAATGAAATTGTCGAGAAGATCTTAATGGCCATTCTGGCGCAAGGCCACGTTCTCATGGAGGACGTGCCCGGCGTCGGCAAGACCACAACAGCCATGGCCTTTGCAAAGGTTCTGGGCTTGGAGACGCGCCGTGTGCAGTTTACGTCGGACACCGTGCCGTCGGACATCATCGGCTTCTCTGTCTATGACAAAAAGGCGGACGAATTTGTCTATAAGCCCGGCGCGATCATGACGAATCTGCTGCTGGCGGATGAGATCAACCGTACCTCCAGCAAGACGCAGTCCGCGCTGCTGGAGGCGATGGAGGAGCACAAGGTCACGGTGGACGGCAAGACGTATGCCCTGCCAGACCCGTTTATCGTCCTCGCTACGCAGAACCCGGTGGGTTCTGCCGGTACGACGATGCTCCCCAATTCCCAGCTTGACCGCTTCCTCATCCGCGTCAGCATGGGCTACCCCGACCACAAGAGCAGCGTCAACATTCTCCGTGACCGCCATGTGGATAATCCCCTTGACCGTGCCTACGCCGTGGTCAACAAGGAAGAATTGCTGGGACTGGTGCAGGACGTGCGAAAAGTGGATATGCGCGACGCCGTTCTGGACTATGTGACCACATTGGTGGAGAAGACCAGAACCCATCCGCAGGCCGCGCTCGGCGTCAGCCCGCGCGGCGCGCTGGCAGTCTGCCGGATGGCGAAGGCGTATGCGTACCTCCATGGCCGTGACTTCGTGATGCCGGAGGACGTTGCCGCGATCTTCCCGGACGTCTGCGCGCACCGTCTGATGCTGAGCAGCAAGGCCCGCATGATGGAGGAAAAGCCGGAATCCGTTCTGGCCGAGATCCTCAAGACAACGGATATGCCGGTGCTGAAAAAATGAGAATAGTACGAAAATTCGTCTGGCTGCTGCTGACGCTGGGGCTTCTCGTCCTCGTCGTCCAGACAGCCAGCCCCATCGCGCTCGGCCTCGCCGCCTGCATGGTGCTGCTGCCGCTTTTGTGCCTGCCGGTCAACTTGTACGTGGCCAAAAAGCTGAAACTGGCGGTCAAGCTGCCCGTGAATCTCCGCAAAGGTGAGAGCGGAACGGCGGAGCTGACCGTGCAGAACCCAACATGGCTGCCGGTCTGCCAGATTGCCTGCCGTGTACGGCTGGAGAACCAGTTGAACGGCGAAACGCAGATCGTAAACGTGAGCGGCGGCATCTGGCCGAAGGGCAGGCGGACAATGAGAATTTCTCTGCAAAGTCCGTGGTGCGGACGCATTCGCTTGGCCGTGGAATCCGCCCGCCTGTATGACTGCTTCGGCCTCATCGGCGTGAAAACGCGGCCTGACGCGCACAGCGCCTGCGTCGTGCAGCCGGATACGTTCTTGCAGACGCTGGTGCTATCCCCCGCTGCGGCGCACATCGACGATACCGAGGATTATTCCAACGAGCGGCCCGGCTATGACCTGTCTGAGATGTTCCAGATCCGCGATTACGTTCCCGGCGACAGCCAGCGGCAGATCCATTGGAAGCTCAGCCACAAATATGACAAGCTGATCGTCAAAGACCCGTCGCTGCCGATCACGCGCTCTGCGGCGGTTTTCTGGGAGCGCACAGAGGAAACCCCCACTGCCGCCCGCACCGACGCGGAAGCCGAGATCGTCGTTTCCGTCTGCCGGAACCTTCTCTCTCAGTCTGTGCAGTTTACGGTCGCTTGGAACGAAAGAGATACCGGCCGCTGCGTGTTCCAGCAGATTCGGGACATGGACGACCTCATCGGTCTGCTTCCGCGTCTGTTCACGGCAAAAGCGGCAACAGGCGTCAGCGGCGCGTCGCTGCTTCTCCAAGAGGTCCCCGCCGGAAGCTGGTCTCACCTGATTTACGTTTCCGGCGAACAGCAGGCGGAAACGGAGCAGCTTTCCTCGATTGGCCGCTTGACTGCGCTTGTCTGCGGCGAGCAGTTCAACGAGAGCGACTACGCTGCGCAGCTCTCCGAGCTGGAACTGTAAGGAGGGCCGGATATGAAACAAAAGAATCTGACCGGCCTGCGGGCCAGAGTTTATCGGGAAAGCAGCAAGAAAAGCGTACTCTTTGACCTCCTTGCCAGCGTCTTGATTTTCCTCGCGCTTGCCGCAGTTTGTTACACGGTAAGCGGCTTCTCTGCAATGCTCTGGCTGCTGGGCGCGGGTATTCTGACTTGCATTGCAGCCGCAATCATCCGGCATTTCCAAAAAACGAAGCTGCTGTTCCCCATTCTGTTGGCGGCACTGCTGCTCGTTGTCCTGTTTGCACGAAATCCGCTGCTGAACGGCTTCGGCGCGGCATGGAACACGCTGCGTGACCTCTGGGCGGCGGAAAAAGGTATCCTCCTGCCGCTTGCCGAAACGGACGGCACCAGCCTCTGGCTGACCGGGATCGTGGCGGGCCTTCTGCTTGCGATGATGAGTGTCGTGCTCTCGCGCGTACCGACATTGACGGCGGTTCTATTAGCAGCCTTGAGTGTAGCGGCAGCGTTTGTGCAGCCGGACTTCCTGCTCCTTGCAGCGGCAGCGATTGCTCTTCTGATGCTGACATGGCAGAAAAACAAAAACGCCGTCTCGGCGGCGAGCTTCCTGCTCGTGGGCGTGATCGTGGCGGGCATAGCTGCGATTTTCCTGCAAACAGGCACAATGCAGGCCCTTTCGCAGAGCGCAAAGGACAGCCTGCACCACTGGCGCTACGAAAAAGCGGAAGAAGTTCTGCCGGAAGGCGATCTGTCCGAACCGGTCGTGAAGACAGAAAGCACGGACACCATCCTGTCTGTCACGGCAGACACGGCGCAGACGCTCTATCTGCGCGGCTTCGTCGGTGACAGCTATGAAAACGGCGTATGGTCTACGCTGGACGCGGAAGCCGCCGCAGAGGAAAAAGACCTCTTTTACTGGCTGCATCAGTCCGGCTTCTATCCGCAGAGCCAGTTGGCTTCTGCTGCGCGGCTGATGGGCAATTACCAGTCCGGCAGCGTCAGCGTCCAGAATCTTACCGGGTGCAGCCTGTACCGCTATGAGCCGTGTACGGTGCTGCCGGAACGCGCAGGACTGGCGAAAACCAAAATCCAGCCGTCCAGTATAGAAACAAGTGGTCTGCGCGGTGAACGAGGCTATTCCTATGAGGTGGTTTCGGACGCACAGACCCTATTGCCGGAATTACTGGACTTCCTGCAAAATGACACGTCGGACGGCGTGAAATCGTACTTACAGATGGAAAGCGCGTACCGGGAGTTCGTGTATTCCTACGCGCTGACTGTTTCCGCGGAGTTCCGCGCGCAGCTCGGCGCGGTGCTGGATAGCTGCTGCGAAAGCTACGGCCCGGCAGACAGCCTAACGAAAGAGCAGGCGCAGACGGCTGCGCTGGCTTTTTTGGAGCGTTGCTTTGACGGCAGCGGCGATATCGCGCTGCCGCTGGCGGACACTGCGGACGGCACGACATACCAGTATGCGACCGTCGCGGCCTTGGCCCTCCGCTATTACGGCATCCCTGCCCGCTATGTCGAGGGCTATACGGTCAAGGCCGCTGAGAACGAGCCGGTGAACGTGGACGCAAGTGCCGCAGGCGCATGGGTCGAAGTCTATCAGGACGGCATTGGCTGGCTGCCGCTGGCGCTGACGCCGGGCCTCGAAGACCTCTCTGCCGAGCAGACCGAGAGCGGCATCAAGCCGGTCGGCGCGGGCAAGGAAGGAACCGGTGACGGCCCGCGCGTAACGGAGGGCCAAGAGCTGGAACAGGACGACGCGGAACCGGACAACTCGGAGGACAACACCCCGGACGGCGGCCAGCGGACAGGCCTTCTCCACAAGCCCGTATTCTGGATTTTGCTTGTGCTTGGAATCCTGCTGTTGCTGCTTGCGGCCATCTTCATCCGTCATGCAGTGATTTTGAAAAAGCGGAACGAAGCATTCACGCAGGAAGACCAGTCCGCCGCAGCCGCCTGCCTGTTTACAGACTGCGCATCGCTGCTGGCCGCGCTGGGCCTCAAGCGCGGCACAGGCTCCATGCTGGAGCTTTGTGAAACGGCAAAGACGCAGCTTGGCGAGGAGTACGCCGCGAAGCTGCACGATATGACCATGTATAACGCACAGGCGCTGTTTTCCAGCTGCGCGATCACGCCGGAACAGCTCACAGAAATGCACACATTCCACGACACGACGCTGGAAAGTCTGAAAACCCACACAAACTGGCCGAAAAAACTGCGGCTGAAATGGCTGGATTGCCTGTACTGATGGGAGGAATCTTGATGAAACTGAAACGAATGACCGCTGCATTGCTCCTGCTGGCAATGCTCCTGTCCTGCCTGCCGCTCGGCGTGCTGGCAGCGGACGCAGAGCCGGTCGAAGAGCCGGGAACCGTAGACGCTGTGCCCGTAGAGGATACCGGCACGGAAGAAATTGCAGAGGAACCTGTGGAAGAAGCCGCAATTTCGACACAGGCGGTCAATGCAAACAATTACTTCTATTTCTCCGCCGAAACAGCAAGTAAACTGCTCATTGCGCCGGTGCGGCTAGCCTTTACGGACGGCCAGACCATCCGGCAGGCGCTGAACGCCAGTAAATACAGCTTTACGACGGACGCCAGCACCGGCTTTATTTCGGCAATCGAGGGCGTCATCGGCAACTATATCTACGGCAGCACGCCAAGTGACGTTTCCATTGACAGCGCTGCCAATACCGTGACGCATTTCAGATTCAGTGAAGCTATGAACAGCACCCCGTCTTCCGGCCTGCAAACGCTGATGCAGGTCATGGCGGACTATCTGGAAGAAGATTCCGATGTGCAGAATGTCGCAGCAGACGAATATCAGACGGCGATTAACGGCTACTTGGGTGTTACCAGTGAGAACGCACAAAGCTATGCAGCTGCGATCACGGCGAAGATCAATGACTATAAAGACGGCCAGAAAACCCAGTATACCGTGACCTTCTCCGGTTATTCCGGCGATAGCTATACTGTGTCCGCCGTCAATGACTACGGAAAGCAGTTTACAGACCCCAATCATACCGGTACGCTCCAACTCCCGGCAGGCGGCTATACCTTCTATGTCCGGCAGGAGAACCGGATGGTCTCCGGCAAGATCACAGTCAGCCGAGCAATGACGGTCAGCGCCAGCCTGCCCAGCGGCGACTGGTTCAATGAGAGCAGTCTGAAAATTTCCAGCGGCTATGACGCGGATTTCGATGCAAACTGCTATGCGTATACGCTGACAGACCATACCGCGACCGTGCAGGTGCCGGACAGCTTTACGGGCCGCCTGTATCCATATTTTGAACTGAGCACCACCGGTGCAAAGGTCAAGGCTGTCTACACGGATGTAAGCGGCGCGGCCAGAGAAAAGGACATCCCGGCCAAGTCCAAGGCGACCAGCATTGACAATGCGCTCTCCCGCGGTGCGGCAGGCAGCACGGTCATTCTCCGCGCCAGCAAAGCTGGTTCAGACAACTATACGCAGAGCATGGATCTGACGCTCCGGCTCGACCGTATGCCGACGCTCGGCAGCCTGCGTGTCACAAATGCAGCAGGCACGGCGCAGGCTGCGACGGAGAGTTTCTCCAGCACTAAAACGGAGTATACTTATAAGATCCTCGATTCCGAGAATACGCTGAAAATCTATCCGACCGCCACGGTTTCCGGGTCATCCATCACGGTCAACGGAAACGCACTGGACACGGACGGCAGCGCGACCGTGACAATCTCCGGCAATACGACGGTCATGATCACGGTTTCCTCCGGAAACTATGCGACAACCTATACATTGACGATCCAACCGGGCCAAGGAAAGAAGGTCACGTTCAAGACTGCCAGCGATGTGACGCTGACGGTCGTAAACAGGAACGGCGAAGAGCTGGCGTACACAAAAACGATTGGCAGCGGAGGTACGGTCAATTATCTCTACACGCTTGTACCGGGTGACGACTACTCGTATGTCGCAACGCAGGGCACCTATTACCATGCGAAAAAATCCTTTACGCTTGGCAGCAGCGAGGTCATTCAGGTATCGGTCAAGCAGGAGGACTGGCTAACGTCTCTTGCACTCAGCAGTGCTGCCGATGAAAAGTACAAGGGAGATATCGAGTTATCACCGAGCTTTGCAAAGTCTGTGCATACCTATACGGCTACGGTTCCGGACAACTCCAGTTCCGTCTATGTATGGAGGACGAACAGCAGGGGCAGTTGTACGGCAGTTTATAGTATGCTGAGTACAGCCTCGGACTGCGGAAAAACAAACGAGGTCACACTGGAAAGCCGATTTGAAGGCGACGGCCTTGCAAAAGTTTTGCTTCCGGGCAGTGCATATGGCAACACAGTTACCATTCGCGTAACCTACACGGATAATACAGACGGTGTGACCTACTATACAGATTATCTTGTTTCATTGGAGCGCAGCCTGAGCCTGAAAAATATCAGCGCAAGCTATAGCGGCAGTTCGCTTCCGCTCCAGAGAAAAAACAGTCAGCAGACAGGCTACAGTCTGGATGAAAAAGAATACAGCATATTGATCCCTGCGGCTGCAACGACGTTGGATCTGCTGCTGCAAAAGCATACAGAAAGCCCGAAGTACGGTGACACGGACAATGGTTATGTGATCACGGTAAACGGGAAGCCGGTTTCTTCAAAAGGCACCGCGACTGTGAATCTGACTGGCAGTGAGGAAGAGGAAACTGTTCAAATCAGGGTTACGAATCAATATGCCCCCGGTACTTCCAGCGATTATATCATCACAGTAAAAAAGGCAGCAACAACTGCCGTTACATTCCAGACAGATCCGCAGAATGCTTTGATCTATATTTACGAGCAGGGTGCAGGAAATCGTGTCTGGCCGGCAGACGATGGGAGTTATGCACTGTCAGAAGGTTTCAATTATTATTGCAGCATCTCACTGTACGGATATGCCGCAAAGGCAGGTACGCTGCAAATCGCAAATGAAAACGGTCAGACTGTCCTGCATTTTGGCGGGGAAGATTATACAAATCTCTCCGCAGTACCGGTCACACTTCAGGCTGCGGCAGAAAATCCGGAAATCGACCGTGATCTTGATACCGAATGGTCAAATTTCCGCGGCACAGACAGCAACAACGGTATTACAAACGCAAAAACGCCGGTCAGCGCGGCGGACGGTATGCTCTACTGGGCTTCCCCGCTGGGCAAGGGATGGGATAATGGCGCGGTCAGCAGCCCCATTCTTGTGGACGACTGCCTGATCGTCTATGCCGGTGAGCACATTTACCGTGTAAATAAGGCGACCGGTGCAATAGAAGCCACGGGCGATATGGCGGGTGCGTCCAGCTTTGCCATCAACGGCCCGACTTATGCGGACGGCATCCTGTTGGTCGGCCTGTCCAATGGCCGGATTCAGGCTTTCAACGCAAAAACGCTGGAATCTCTGTGGCTCTATACAGACCCGGTTGGCGACCAGCCAAACTGCCCGATTGCAATCTTGAATGGCTATGCTTACACGGGCTTTTGGAACGGCGAAAGCGAAGACGGCTGCTTCGTGTGCATTTCTCTGACGGATGAAGATCCGGAAAACGAGATGGAAGAGAAAGCTGCGACATGGCGCATGACACAAAACGGCGGCTTCTATTGGGCCGGGGCCTATGCCTGCGGTGACTTCGTTATGGTCGGCACAGATGATGGCGAGGCACAGTGCTCTTATCTCTATTTGCTTGACCCGTTGACAGGCAAAGTCCTGGACGCGAAGAGCGGCCTCGATGGTGATATCCGCAGTACGATCTGCTATGACAAAGAAACTGATGCGTACTATTTCACGTCAAAAGGCGGAAGTTTTTACAGAGTAAAGGTTCAAAACAAAGTGATTACCGACTGTGATTCGCTGACGTTAAAGAATGGAATTCAGGATGAGTTGGCTATGAGTACCTCTACGCCGGTCGTCTATAATGGCCGCGCGTATATCGGCGTCAGCGGAACGGGCCAGTTTACAGCATACTCCGGTCACAACATCACGGTTATCGATCTGGAAAACTGGAAAATTGCGTATAGTGTAGAGACGCAGGGCTATCCGCAGACGAGCGGCCTTCTGACGACAGCCTATGAGCAGGACCCCGGATATGTCTATGTCTACTTTATCGACAACTATACGCCGGGAACGCTCCGTGTCCTGCGTGACAAGCCGGGGCAGACAAAAGCGGATTATCTGACAACAGAGACTTTCAATGGAGTAACATATCGAACAGCCTATGCGCTGTTTACACCGTTTGACAAGCAGGCGCAGTATGCCATTTGCAGCCCGATCACAGACAGCGACGGCACGCTCTACTTCAAAAACGATTCCGGCTATCTGATGGCGTTCGGCAGAAGCATTGAAAAGATCGAGGTCACAACGATGCCCAAAAAGACGAAGTACGCAGCCGGTGAGACCTTTGACAAAACCGGCATGGTCGTGACGGCGACGCTTACGGACGGTTCGACGCGCGATGTGACCGATATGGTGTCCGCCCCGTCGGAGCCTCTGGCAGACGGCACGGAGGAGATCACGCTGGAGTTTGGCCGCGGGCAAACTATGTACCGGAATCTGCCGGCCGGCGATAAGATGAGCACCGGCAATAACGTTACCTCGATTACGACAACGATTCCGATCCATGTGGGTGATACGACCGAAACCGGTGCGCTCACGGACGATATCACATGGAGCTTCCGCCCGGCGGCAAATACGCTTTCTATTGACGGCGAGATCCCGGAAGGGCATAAGGTCCTGATCGCCTGCTATGATGAAAACGGAATGCTGACAAAGCTGGAGGTGCTGACCATCAGCGGCAGTGTGAAGTTGCCGGACAGCGCAAGAATTCGCGTATTCTATATTGACGGAGGCAGTAAGCCGCTCTGTGCCGCCGCAACGGTTCTCGAATGATAAGGAGATGCAGCGCATGAAACGATCTGGTTCTAAATTACTTTGTATCCTGCTCCTGCTTTCTCTGCTGCTCTCCCTGACCGCCTGCGGCAAACCGGAAACACAGCTTGAAAAAACGGCTGGCTATCTGCAAGCGCAGATCGCCGAGCCGGGGACAGGTTCTGTCGGCGGAGACTGGCTGATCTTCGGGCTGGCGCGCTCCGGCGTGAAGGTCCCGCAGAAATACTTTGACGCCTATTACGAAAATGTGGAAGCGGCAGTCCGGGAGAAAAACGGTGTGCTGAGTGACCGGAAATACACCGAATATTCTCGCACGGTGCTGGCGCTGACGGCTATCGGGAAAAATCCCGCTGATGTGGCCGGATTTGACCTTCTCAAACCGCTTGCCGACTTTGAACAGGTCACCAGGCAGGGCATCAACGGCACGATCTTCGCGCTGCTGGCGCTGGACAGCGGGAACTATGAAATTCCGGAGAATCCGGACGCCGCCGTGCAGGCGACGCGGCAGATGTATGTGGACGAGCTGCTTGCGCGGGCGCTGCCGGACGGCGGCTGGACACTGACCGGTGGGGAGCCGGACGTGGATATTACGGCAATGACGTTGCAGGCGCTTGCCAAATACCGCGACCAGGCGGACGTGACGGCAGCCGTGGAGCGCGGTCTTGCAGTCCTTTCCTCCTTGCAGGAGCCGGACGGCGGGTATGTCTCGTGGGGGTCCAGCAACAGCGAATCGGTCGCGCAGGTGATCGTGGCGCTGACGGAGCTCGGCGTTCCGCTGGATGACGAGCGCTTCACGAAGAACGGAATTACCGTCGAAGACGCGCTTCTGCGCTTCGCGCAGGAAAACGGCGCGTTCGTGCATGTGCGTGACGGCAGCGGCGGTGACGACGGCATGGCGACCGAGCAGGCGTTTTACGCGCTGGCCGCCATCCATCGTGCCGAGACGGGCGAAACCACACTCTATGACATGACGGATGTGATGCAATGAAGCAGCTTTACAGACTGGCCGCGCTCCTTCTGGCGCTTCTGCTCCTTTGCGGGTGCGCGGCGGGAAACGGCTACGGCAAGCCCGAACGAAAGGAGGGTCAGGATCAGTACCTGACCGACCCCGTTCCGGAGGGCAAGCCGCAGCCCGTCGAACCGCAGGACGTGACGGTCGGTGAAACGGAATACACCTGCACGATCTCTATCTCCTGTGCGTCAATTCTGGAGCACATGAGCCTGTGCGACAAGGAAAAGGCCGAACTGGTGCCGGAGGACGGCTGGCTGTTAAAGCCCGTGGAGGTCACGTTTCAGCAGGGCCAGAGCGTCTTTGACGTGCTCCAGCAGGTCTGCCGGGAAAACAAGCTCCATATGGAGTTTTCCATGACGCCAATCTACAACTCCGCCTACATCGAGGGCATTGGAAACCTCTACGAATTTGACTGCGGGGAAACGTCCGGCTGGATGTACAAGGTCAACGACTGGTTCCCCAACTACGGGTGCAGCCGCTACCAGCTTCAAAACGGCGACGTCGTAGAGTGGGAATACACCTGCGAACTGGGCAAGGATATCGGCGGCGGCTACGCGGCAGGCGGTGAAGCATGAAAAACAGAGATACCTTTTCTAGCTACCATCCAACAGTCAATTTTCTGTGTTTTGCGTTGGTGCTGCTCTTTTCCATGTGCCTCATGCACCCAGTCTATCTGGCAATCTCGCTGACCGGAGCACTGGCATATGACATTTATTTAAAAGGCCGGAAGGCCGTGCGCTTCGCTGTCATGGGCTTACTGCCCATGGCAGTGCTTGCAGCGCTGGTCAATCCGGCCTTTAACCATGAGGGCGCGACGATCTTGACGTATCTGCCCTCCGGGAACCCGCTGACGCTGGAATCCATGCTTTATGGTGCGGCGGCAGCAGTCATGCTGGCAAGCGTTGTATTGTGGTTTTCGAGTTATAACGAGGTCATGACCTCGGACAAGTCTGTGTACCTGTTTGGGCGCGTGATCCCGGCGCTGTCGCTTGTGCTGTCCATGGCCTTGCGGTTCATTCCGAAGTTCAAGGCGCAGATGCAGACGGTTTCGGAGGCGCAGGCGTGTATCGGCAGAGATACGAAAAACGGAAGTGTGTTTCGCCGCGTTGGAAACGCCGTCAAGATCTTCTCGATCATGGTCACATGGTCGCTCGAAAATGCTATTGAAACGGCGGATTCCATGCGGTCGCGCGGCTATGGCCTGCCGGGGCGCACGGCGTTTTCGATTTATCGCTTTGATAGCCGCGACAAGGCCGCGCTTGTGTGGCTGGTTTTCTGCGGGGCATATCTCGTTTCCGGCTGGATAGCGGGCGGGACGTATTTCCGGTATTATCCGACTATCAAGGCTGCCGCATTCACGCCGATGACGGTGAGCTTTATGCTCGTGTATCTCGCGCTGGTGCTGACGCCGGTGATTCTCGACCGAAGGGAGGACAGGCAGTGGAACTCTTTGCAATCAAACATCTGAATTTTGCGTATCCCGAACAGGAACAGAACGCGATCTCCGATTTCTCGCTGTCCGTCCGGCCGGGAGAATTTCTGGTGCTCTGCGGCCCGTCCGGGTGCGGGAAATCGACGCTTTTGCGGCAGCTGAAAATCGTGCTTGCACCGCATGGACGAAGGAGCGGCCAGATCCTGTTTGACGGAAAGAATCTCGATGAAATGCCCCAGCGCGAACAGGCCAAGAAAATCGGCTTCGTGCAGCAAAGCCCGGAAAATCAGATCGTCACGGATAAGGTCTGGCACGAGCTGGCGTTCGGGCTGGAATCGCTCGGCTATGACACGCCGACGATCCTCCGCAGAGTGGCGGAAATGGCAAGCTTTTTCGGCATTCAGGACTGGTTCTACAAGCCGGTCACGGAGCTGTCTGGCGGACAGAAGCAGCTGCTGAATCTTGCGTCCGTGATGGTCTTGCAGCCGAAGGTTCTGATTCTCGACGAACCAACGAGCCAGCTTGACCCGATTGCGGCGTCGGATTTTTTGGCTACCCTTGGCAAGATCAACCGGGAGCTTGGCACGACGATCATTCTGACGGAGCATCGTTTGGAAGAAGCGTTCGGTTTTGCTTCGCGCGTCGCGGTCATGGACGGCGGCAGACTGCTTTGCAGCGGAACGCCCGCCGAGGTGGGCGCGGAATTAAAGTCCAGCGGAAACGCGATGTTTTTGGCCATGCCCACCGCTATGCGCATCTGGGCGGCGACGGATTCCACGGCGTCCTGCCCCATCTCCGTCTGCGACGGGCGGAACTGGCTGCTGGATTACGCAAAAACGCACGAGTTGAAGCCGATTCCAGAGGAAACAAAATATGTGCCGGACACGGAAACTGTCGTGTCGGCGCGGGAACTCTGGTTCAAATATGACAAGGATTTGCCGGATGTGGTAAAAGGTCTGTCGCTGGAGCTGCGAAAGGGCGAATTTCTCGCCCTGCTCGGCGGCAACGGCACGGGCAAGACCACCACGCTCAAGCTGCTGGCAAGCCTGAAAAAAGCGTATCGCGGGGAATTAAATATAACCGGCACTGTCGGAATGCTGCCGCAGAACCCGCAGACGCTGTTTGTGAAAGCCACGGTGCGCGAGGACTTATTGGAGATTTTACCAAAATCCGAACGGAAAACCGAGCGGCTTGCACAAGTCGTTTCGCTCTGCAAGCTGTCGGAATTGCTTGACCGCCATCCCTATGATTTATCTGGCGGCGAACAGCAGCGCGCAGCGCTGGCAAAAATTCTGCTTCTGAATCCGGACATTTTACTTCTTGACGAGCCGACGAAGGGATTGGACGCGGAATTCAAGCAGACGTTTGGGCAGATTTTAAGGACGCTGCAAGCGTCTGGCGTGGCAATTTTCATGGTCAGCCATGACATCGAATTCTGCGCGAAGTATGCGGACAGGTGTGCCCTGTTTTTTGACGGCAATATCGTCACCGAGGCTGCGCCGCGCGTGTTTTTCAGCGGCAACAGCTTCTACACGACCTCCGCGAACCGCATTGCGCGCGATGTGCTGCCGGAAGCCGTTACGCCCGAAGACGTAATC
>OLQC01001079.1_pt1 | contig 23842 bp, 20 predicted proteins | sample 1672471 | NCBI WGS metagenome assembly OLQC01 (sample SAMEA3136689, study PRJEB25190) | human gut metagenome | biome: human gut; feature: human-associated habitat; material: faeces | place: Austria | collected 2013 | reverse complement strand
GCGGCGCGGCTCTGTGCGAGCTCGTCGCGCAGGCGCTGGTTCTCCTGCTGCTGCAGGAGCGTCCGGGTCGCCTCGCCCTCGGCGTGGATGGCCGTCTTGATCTCGCACGCGTTGATGCTGGCGTTGTAGTTGACGCCGTCGATCGCGCGGAGAATGTCGCAGCAGCACTTCTGCTGCACAGAGATGCCGCTCTCCGTGACGGACTGCAAATCGCGCAGCTCGCCGAGGATGTTGTAGGCGTTGTCCTTGACGGCGCTTGTGACGTCGTACGCGCCCTGACGCGTTGCGGCCACGCCCTCGTTGTTCTGGCGCTCCAGAGCCGCAAAGTCCGTTGCACGCTGTACGTCGGCCTGCGTCGCCGGGGCACTCTCGCCGCTGCCGCCGAAGCCTCTGCCCGCGAAGAGCAGGAAGAACAGCGCGATCAGGATGACAATGCCCCATCCGCCGAAGCCATAATCCTTATCCATGGTTTTCCCTCCTTTCTGGGTGGAATGAAATTTGATAGGCGCTTTCGCGCGGTATCACTTGCCGATCTGGCCGACGAGCTCGCCGACCGTCTTGTTTTTGTTTGCCTCGAACCACGCCTCAAAGCCTGGCTGCGAGGCCAGGAAGCTAAGCACCATCTGCGGGCTCTGCCCCTGCAGCGTCGTCTTCGCTGTCTGCAGCAGACCGTTCAGCAGCTTGTTTCCCCCGCCGTTTCCGCCCATCAGGGCCATAATCGGATTTTGCATTGAGCTTTCCCTCCAGTTCTTCGATTTTCCCGGCCATGCTCTGCAGGCCGGCCGTGATCTGTTTCAGCTGCTCCTGCAGCTGGTTTGCCGCCTTTTCCTCTTCTGTCGGCTCCGGGAAGATCCGGAACCGCGCGATGGTCTTGGCCGCCATGCTGTCCGTGCGGATGTAGTACAGCAGGTTCTCGGTCTCGTGCAGCGCGAGCGCGTTGTCGTTCGGCTGCATCTGCAGGTTGTTGATGCTGGCCTCGCTGGCCACGGTCAGCACGCCGAGCTTCGGCGGCTGCGGCGGCAGCTGCGGGCCCTGCGGCCGCGGCATGGGCTGCAGCTGGATCTGCTGCGCGCCGTCCATCTCCCAGCGGCCCGTGTACGGATTGTACGCCATGCGGTATCGCCCCTTTCTGCTACCATTCTAGCGTTTCCCCGTCCCCGCTGGGGGGCATTTGTGTACCATTTGTGTACCATTTGTGGGACATGCGGGCATAGAAAAAGCGCCATGAGCCGTTGCTCATGGCGCTTTCTCTTTGTCCGTTTTCCCTACCAGGCGGCGGGCGATATTGTAGATGTGCGGCAGGCGGCGGGAGATGGTTTTGCGGTCGACGCCGATCTCGGCGGCGGCGTCCATCTGCGGGAGCCTGCCCACGATATAAAGCTTCACAATCTGCTGATCGATCACGTCCAAAAGTCCCTCGTCAGTGACGCGCTCCCAGTCGCTGCGCGTGAGGTGTTCCAGCTCCTTCGGCAGAGCCAGCCGCGCAGTTATGCTTTCGTCACTCCCTTCGGCCCGCCGTCCTGGCAGGTTTTATCTCATGGCAGCAGCCAGTTTTTTCAGGAGATCATCGCCGTACTTGTAGTCGGCGAGATATTTGATCGTGTTGTCCGCCAGTCCGGCCTTTGCCTTGATTGTCTTCTTGGCGTCCTCGACGGCCTTATCGACGGTTTCCGTGTCGTAGTCCACCCACGGGAGCTTGCCGTGCTTCTTCCACACACGGCTGTTGTAGCCGCCCTTGATGCCGATGTTGCCGACACACGTAATCTGTACGCCGTTATCCCAGATCGGGGTACACTCGACCGCGAGGCCGTCTCCGATATACATGCCCCAGTGTCCGGGCATCCACAGGCCTTCTCCTGGGACGAGCTTGTCCCAGCCGGACGCGGATACGTCCTTGCACTTGGCAATCATACCGTCTGCGGAGACATCCGGGACGGCGTTTCCGGCGTAGCGGGCGCCGCCGTGGTAGGCGTTTTTGTTGCCGTTCCAGCCCCACAGGATCCCCTTTGTGAGATTCACGCAGTCAAAGCCAAAGTAGCCCTTTCCGATCAGCCCGCGGAATCTGGCCTGCTTTGCGGCGTCGTACCAGTCCGGGTATTGTTTTGCCTTCTCAGTGATGATCCCATCCGTGACCGGAGATCCGAAGCAGCCCCACATGTACACGGTCTTGTAATTCTTCGCGACTTCGATATGCTTTTTTACAAGCTCGGACGCTCTCATAACGTAACTCATACCCGCTCACTCCCGTACAGCTCGTGGTGCAGCTGCAGCACGGCGGCCTCGATCAGCTTGTCGATCGTTTCCACATCAAATTGAATGCCCTTCTCGGCGAGGAAGTTCACAACATACGCCTTTTTCGCCGCGCCGTCCGTCGCGGTGTACAGCTGCTCCGCCGCCTTTACGCCGATCTCGACGTAGGTACGGAGCGTTTGCAGCTTATCCGCGTCGATCTTCGTCTTGATCCACGGGATCAGAAATGCCGAAACGAGCGCGCTGATGAGCGCGATCACTGCCGAGATGATCTGTGTGTAGTCCATATGTATGCTCCTTTCAATCTTTCAGCACGATCTCTGCGATGCGTGCTGCCGCTTCCGGGCCGTATTTTTCAGCCCATTTATCCATGTACTTCTGCGCGTACTTCGCGCGGTTCTCGTTTTTTGCCTTCCAGAGATAAAACCCGCTGGAAGCTGTTGTTTCAGCCAGCACCGCAAGCGTGATCTCCGTCAGGTCTGCGCCTGCCGCGCAGGCGATAATGAGTGCGAGGCTGACGAGCGCGCTGCAGATCAGCCACTTCTTGCTAAACTCCATTGTGCTCACACTGCTTCTCTAGCTGGTGCAAAAACTTTTTTACATCGCCGTTGCCGCCCAGCTTGACGTATTTCTGCCCGGCGATCAGACGCTCGGCCATTGGCATTTCCTCCGACATGATGGTCAGCCGGAGGATCGCCAGATACTGCTCGTCCTGATGCTCCTGCATTTTCCCGAGCTTTTTGTCGATCTCGGCGAGATGGTCGCCCTGGGAGTCTACCTGTGTTTTCTTCTTCTGCGCTGTGCCGACGATGGCCTGAATGACCGTCGTCAGCGCGGACGAGCCGAGGACGGCGCAGATGATCGTGATGGTTCCAGCATCCATGTTTTTACCTCTTTTCTGTCTTCGCCTGCCACGTGATATCCCTGCCGCAGACGCCGGTCAGGCGGTCGCGGAGGTAGTTCAGCGCCGTCCCGACGCGGTTGAGGTCAACGGCGTTGTATGCGCCCTTCATCCCCGCCAGCCACTCCGCCAGCTCCGCCGCCGTCATGCCCGCGTAGCCCTTCACGGCCAACTCGTGCACGCGTGCGACGTCCGCTGCCGTTCGGTCAGTGATGAGGGTGTCAATAATCGTACTCATAGAAGCTCCTTAACGCCCGTCGGCTTGTTATCAGAATGACCTTAAGGGCCATATCTACATAGTTAGAAGCAAAAGCCAAATGTCACACCGTAGTCAGTAGCAGAACCACTAAATTGATAGAGAGAGCCGCTAGTGTTTATACACTTTACACTGCCTTTATAATTATTGTCCGTGCAGATTGAACGCAGCCACCAATAAGAATTTGTATTGTTATACTGCTTTATGCGACGACTGCTGGCACCTGTATAGTACTCGTACATGGTACCTTCGCCTGCTACCGAATTATAACCTATACCTAGCTCATCGTCACTTAATATAAATAGCTTATCTGCTGTAGAATCTAATTCCGACAAATACGCGCTGGCTCCAGTTAGTTTTGTAACTTCTCGAATCGCAGCCTGCACTTCAGCAGGCATCCTCTTCAAAATAGCCGGCAACGTACTGGTACGCATTGTCGACTTCTGCCATGTGTAAGTAACATTCGAGCTAAGCATTTTAGCTTTGGAATAGCAGACATGAAGTTGGAACGTCAGCGGAGCCTTGCCCGAGCCGTCGGCGTAGTCATCGTGGTTCTTGCCGATGATGTCGATCGCGTAGGTCTTGTTGTTGATCGTCATGTTGCAGCTGTCGCCGACGTTCCATGTGTTGGGAACTTGTTTCTCTTGACAGGCCTTAATAATTGCAGCCCAGCTGTTATTTCCGAACACGGGGTCGATCATGGCCAAATCGACATTAGCTGTCCCAACCACAACATCTGCCGTCTTTGTTGTGCTTGCTGTCGCTGCTGTTACCGTCCATGTTCCAACCTCGTCGACTATCAACGTGCAGTTTCCACTCGCATCCGCCGTTCCGGAAACCGTCTTGCTGCCCTTCGTAGCCGTGACGGTCGCACCCGCGCTGGTCGTGACGACAATCTGCAGCGGGACACCAGTCTGGATTGCCTGAATGGCCGACACGAAGCCCGCCGGATACACCAGCTGCGCAGACGTCCCGCCCTTTGTGCGGATGGCGTCGGCGACCGATGTAAGCTCGCTCTTCAGAGTCAGGTACTCCGGTTCGGATTGTTTGTCCGCATTCTTTTGCAACCACGCTAGAAGCTCTCCAGTTGGAGCAGTATCAAATTCAAGTGTTTTATAGGCTTCATTAGTCCAAACAAACGCGGGGCCTATACCGTAGCCACATCCCGCAATATCACCAATTCCACCATAAATCACCCTTATAACGCTTCCATTTGGGTCAAGGCCAATCGACGTTGCCTTTTGGTTGTTTGTTGTAAAGGAAATAAAAGTTGTTGCTAGTGTTATTGAAGCCTCGTCAACCGGCGCAGTGTCTTTAATCACCCATGTCTGACTCATCAGAAGCTCACCCCATTCGCATTACCAATTTCGGCAACAGCCCACGCGCCGTTAACCACACGCAGGAATTTTCCATTGTCAGAGGCGGTTACTGGTATCGGAGCCATATAATCCGTGCCGGGCACAGCCGCGCTGACGCCTCCCGCGTTGTCGCCCTTCAGGATGCCGCTTGCCGTGATCTTGTTCTGCTTCCCGCTCAGATCGACCAACCCGGCAGCCGCCGAAGCGATCTCCTGCTTGTCGGCTTCCGTAAAATAGTCCGTCCCCTTGACCGGCGTCTTCCCCGCTGGTCCCTGCGGCCCCTGCGGGCCAGTCGAGCCGGTTTCGCCTTTCGGCCCCTGCTCGCCCGGATCTCCCTTTGCGCCTGCCGCGCCGGTGTCGCCTTTCTCGCCGCGCGACGGCTTCCCGGTGTCGGTCTCGCCCAGATACCAGTTCCCATTCGTGCCGATCGTCGGCGTCACGCCATTTGCGCCTGGCGCACCGTTTTCTCCGGCCGGACCCGTTGGCCCCTGAGGCCCCGTCTCACCCTGCGGACCCGTAGGTCCTTGCGGTCCAGTCTCGCCCGGTTCGCCCTTTGCGCCGGGATTGCCTTTGTCTCCCTTATCTCCTTTCTCGCCGCGCGACGGCTTCCCGGTGTCGGTCTCGCCCAGATACCAGTTTCCATTCTTGCCGATCGTCGGCGTCACGCCGTCGGCGCCCGCCGGGCCGGTGTCGCCCGGTTCGCCCTTTGCGCCGGGGTCGCCTTTGTCGCCCTTTTCGCCCTTCGCGCCCTGCAGCGGTCCGTTGTTGACCCACGCCTTCGTCACGCCGTCGTAGATGTAAATGTCATACGGTGCAGCCGCGCCCACGCCGTAGGCGTCGCCGACCTCTGGATTCTTGACCGACGCCTGCAGCGCGGAGACCGAGCCGTAATAGCCCTTGACCGTAAAGCCCGTTCCCGTATCGCCCTTCGGGCCGGTTGGGCCTGCCGGGCCCTGTGGGCCGGTCTTCCCCTGCGGGCCGGTTTCGCCCTGCGGGCCAGTCGCGCCCGTGTCGCCCTTCTCGCCTTTCTCTCCCTTTTCGCCGGGTTCCCCCTTCGGGCCAGTGTCGCCGGTCGCGCCCTTCGGGCCTTCCGCGCCGGTCGCGCCGGTGTCGCCCTTCGGCCCCTGCTCGCCCTGCGGGCCTGTCTCGCCCTTTGGCCCCTGCGAGCCGGTTTCTCCCTTCGGGCCCTGCGCGCCGGTGTCACCCTTCGCGCCCGTGTCGCCCTTCTCACCCTTGACGGTCTCGACGTTAAAGTCAAATGTCTTCCCGTCCGAAAGCGCGATCGTGTACGTCGCCGTCGTCCCGCTCTGCGATTTCTTCGTGATCGACGTGATGCTCGCGCCCGCCTCGCCGGTCTCTCCCTGTGCGCCGGCAGGTCCGGTCTGCCCCTGCGGGCCGGTCGCGCCGGTCTCGCCCTTCGGCCCCTGCGGGCCCATGACCGAGCCGAGGTCTATCACGCTGCCGTCCGTCAGCGTGAAAATCAGCTTCCCCGCGTCCGTAACCTCCACGGCCTTTACCCCGCGGGAGATCAGCCCGCCGATCGTCACCGTGATCTGATTCGGAATTTCTACCCTCATACCTGCTCCTTACTCCACGAATGCCCGGTTCCCGCTCGCCAGCGTCGTCTTGTCGCCGTGCGTGTACCGGATATCGTAGGTGTACTTTCCCTTCGTGAATTTTGCCGTGACCGTCGCGTCGAAGTTCAGCGTGACCTGGTCGTTCTCCACCTTCGCAAAGCTGAACGTGTGGACGGTCTGCCGCGTATCGTCCAGAAACACGACCGCCATGCTGTCCGTCGTCCCGATCGTGACGGCCTCGCCGTCCTGGTCCTTCAGGTCGAACCGCAGCACGATCGAGAACGTGTCCCCTTCGTACCACCGCAGCACCCCTTTGTCGATCCTCGGGCTCGGATAAGCCCCCGGAATTGGCGTCGCCATGCCGCATCCCTCCTTTTCATCCAGTGTAGCAGACCCCCGCGCCGGATTCACCCCACGCCGCGAAGCAAAGGCCGGGGCATCTGCCCCGGCCTGCGGTTACTTGTACGGATTGTTTTCTTCTTTCCAGCTCGTCCCCATGGCCGCCCAGAGCGCGGCCTTCTGCGCCTTTGTCAGGTTCAGCCCATCCAGCACGGTCTGGATCCGTTCCTGCGAAACTGTCTGCGTTCCGAACTGCTTGAAGTACGTCTGCTTGTACTGCATGTAGGCGTCATAGCCGACGCCGTCCGCTGCCAGCGCGTCCATCTTCGCCTGCTCCTCGTCAGACGCCATGACGGAATAATAATATGCCGTCTTCGCGTTCTGTGGGATGTCGTAGGCGTACAGCATGGCGAGCTTTGCATTCTTGTCGTCGACCTTCTTCATGGCGGTCACGAATGCGTAGCTTTCTCTCTGGTCGGTTCCGCCCTCGGTCATGCCCTGATAGGCGGCGGTCTCCTTCGCGGACAGCGACTTGAACCCGCTCTCCACCCAGCTCTGCGCCTCTTCCGTCGCCGTCTTGCCGAACAGCAGCGCCTGTGCCCAGCTCTTCGCCCGGTCTGCGGGATTGTCGTTATACACGGGATACTGTAAGATATCGCGCCCCTCGTTGTCCACTGTGTAGCTGCCGCCGCGAGCCGCCGCCGTCGCGCCCTGATACGACTTGCGGATCTGCCCGCCGCCGAACGGCGTCGCCAGATACAGGCCCGGCTTCAGAAGCTCGTTTCCGATGGTCTGTGCCTTCTTCGCAGGCGCCATGTCCTCGTTCTTTGCCAGCAGCGCCTTCTCGATGTTTCCGAGGTTCGGGATGGCCGACGTCACGGCGATCCTGCCGCTGTCAATGTCCAACCCCAGCGCCTCATCCACGCCTAGGATCGTCAACGCCTGCGTGCCCGGGAACTCAGAAATGATGTTCCCCTCAAGGTTCTTGATCGCCTGATACGTGCCCGGCTTCTCCTTCGTGAAGTCCCATTTCCCGGATGCTGCCGCCTGTACCGTGTTCGGCAGCTGATACCCCGTGAAATCTCCGACCGTATCATTGATGATATCCAGCGGATCCAGCGCCGCACGCCTGCCAACAATGCTCTCGTAGAACTCATTGTAGATCCACGCGCCAATGAGGAATTTGAACATCGCCTTCGCCAGCGCCGCCACGCCCTTCTTTCGTTCCTCCCGCGCCATGTCCTTGAAGATCCAGCTGAGCTCATTGTTGACCTCCAGCTGGAACTGCGTGAACAGCTTCACCAGTGGGTTCCGCGCGGAATACAGCGTCGGCGTCGACCCCTTGCTCCTGTCTGCCATGATGCCGGACGCAAACTGATCTGCCTCCTGCATCGCGCTCATCTCGCTCATGCCCCGCCGCAGGTTCTGGTAATACCGCGCACGGACGACGCTCCCCGTCGTAAACGTGTCGATGGATTCCATCATCCAGCCTGCGCCGGCGGAGACTTTATCCATCGTGCTCATGGCCAGCCGCCTGTAACCGCTGCGGTTGTTGATGAACGTCGACGCAGAATCCAGCCCGTCAGCGGTCTTGTAGTTTTTCAGCGTATCCCACATGCCGCGCAGCACGTCCGCCGTCGACACCTGGCTCCACGCCTGCGTAATCGGGATGACGTTTGTGAGCGCCGATCCTACGTTTGCCGCGACCATGTTCGCGCCCACGCGGGACTCAAACTTCTTCATGACGTTGTAGAATCTCCGGCCCATGAGCTTTTCCATGCCCCGGTCGAGCCGCGACTTCTTGCCCGCCAGCAGGTTTGTGTATTCGTCCAGCTCATCCACAAAGTTCGAAAGCCCATACCGTCCTTCCTTCGTCAGGTTCGTCACCTGCTCGTTGGCCTCGTCCGGATTGAGAAACGGGTTCATCATGATCGCGTCGATCCGCTGTTTCAGGCCCTCATCTGACGCCCGATACCGGATCTGCGTTGCCAGCGCCCGCAGCCGCTGAATGTCCGCCGTGTGGAAGATCACGTCCGTCGCGACCTCGATGTACCGGTCAAAGCCCTGCAGCGCGTCATACGCCGTCGCGTAGCCGAGTCGGTTCTGGATATTCGCCATGTACCGGATTCCGGGTTTGAAGTTTGCCGTGAGGCCGTTGATCGTCGCAGGCAGCGGCGACACATCGCCCTCGATCCCGGCCGCCCTTGCGAACTTCTGCAAAATGCTTCCGCCTTCCTCGTTCTCCTGGAAGTGTGGGAAATATCCCTGCAGATAATTGACCGGCTCATAGCCATTCTCAATGCGCACCCGGTTCATATCCTGGAACATCTTGTCGTAGACCTCATGGAAAACCTTCACGGCTGCCCGCACCTTGCCGAGATCCAGATTCGGGTTCTGCTTCTCGAACTCCTGAATCGCCGCGTTCCACTCGTCAAACGTCATCCCCCCGCGCCTTTCGACACGCGGATGCTGCTTGAGATAGTCCCGGTTGAATTCCGCCTCGCCCAGCCACTGCACCGCATAGCTCTCGGATACCAGATTTCCCTTCCGTACCTGCCGGTCGAGCTTCAGCGCCTTGATCCTGTCCTGCTGCTCGACCAGATAATTCTTGCGCTTGCTTTCGTTTTCGTGTACGGGCCAGAAATACTTGTTGATGAATTCGTTTGCCTTCTCGTCGGAGACTTTACCCTTTCTGGCAATATCCCGGATGTTTCGCTCCATCGTCTCGCGCTGGTACTGGATCCCCATAACCTTGTCGACCCACTTGACGGCCTCGGCTTCCGTCAGCGCCTGCTCGGCAAAGTCCCGCAACCCCTGCTTGCGCTGCGCGTTCCATGCCTTGAGCTTCAGCGCCAGCATATCATAGTCAGCCTTTGCCTCGTAGACCTTCAGGATCTGCTGCCCGTTTTCCAGACCTGCCACGTATGCCGGGTCAGTCTCTCCGCGCAGCAGCCGGTTCACGATCTTCTGGTCGGCTTCCGTCAGCAGCGTCTTGCTCTGCGCTTTCTCGACCACTCGCCTTGCGTCCTTCAGCTGCGCCCACATCTGCTTCGTTTCTTCCGCTGTCTGCGGAATAGCAAGCTTTTCTTTGGCCTTGTTTTGCGCGTCCAGATACCGCTGCGCCACGCGCAGCCCGCTCGTCAGCCGGTCGATGGATTCCGTGAAATTCGCCTGCTGCCACTTCTTGAAGCTCGCCGCCTGCGCCCCGTAGTATTCATCCAGCGTCTTCTGTACCTTCTGAATGCCGCGCGCCACATCGTAGATCTGCATCAGCTGGTCGCTCGGCGCGGTAATGTCCGCCGGAAACAGCTCCGGCGCCATTTCCCGAAGCTGCTGATACGCCACATCCACCGGCAATCCGTCCTTGCTGATCGTCAGTGTCCCCATGGCCGCCTTCCGGAACAGGTTGTAGTCCGCAATGTCCTGCCGGTCCGTCTCGGAGATGGAAAGCTTCTGATCCCGGATGAACTTCTTGAGGTCGCCGTATTGCTCGATGTACTGCGTGTCTTCTTCAATGCCCGCCTGGTAGGCTGTCTCAAAGAGATCGTTCAGCTTCGCCCGGTCGAGCTGCCCGTCCGTAAAGAACGTCCGCAGCGCTTCTTCTGCCATCGGCCGCAAAACCTCCCGCTTCGCCTGCCCCGGCACGCTCAGATTCTCCGCCAGCTCGTTCACCAGTCCGGACTCCAGCCGCCGCACATACTGCGCCGCCTTCTCCCCCATCAGATCCCGATACCGCCCGTCCTGTGCGGAAAAACGTACCCCGTTGAGGCCGTTCAGGATTTTTAATCTCTGTTCATCGTCCCCTTCTTTGTACAAGATGACGTTTGTTCCAGTCGCGCGTTCTACTGCTTCTACCTCTTGTTTCGGTGTGCTGTCTGGTGCAATGATGGCTACTGCCTCGCTAAACGGGACTACTCGCTGAGGCTTCGCCTCAAAGTATCCCGTCGGCATTTCTGCCGCCTCGCGGTACATACCGGCGATCTCCGTGGCAAGCCCACCGTCAATGTCGTATCCCTGCCTGCTGAAGGCCTGCTGGATGCGCATAGCGTCCTGCCCGGCGTTTTCCATGAGCAGGCCCGCGATCTCATCCATGTCATAGCTTCTGGAGGTCTTCTGTACGTCTGCGACAATTCCCTCGATGCGCTTATCCAGCTCCTGCAGCAGCCGGTTATATTCCTCTTCCGGCATATTCTGCAGTCGTCCTTCGTCTGCGTGGATGGCGTCTACACTCTTGTATCTCGGCGTCGCTACAGATAAGATTCCCTTGGCGCCCACGCCCAAGTAACCCTCGCCCCTTGCGTCGGCCTGGTTCATTGCTTTTACGATGTTCTCTGCCGTGTACGCGCCGTGCGTTGCCTTGAAACTCTTGCGCCTGCCGGATGCAGTGAACCGTTCCTTTCCGTTGTAGATGCCCGGTTCACCCAGTACGCCGTGAAGCTGCCCGCGTACCCATGCCTCGACATCTGCATCGTCCACCGCCTCGCGGAGCTTATCCTGCGTGGCGTAGCGGTCTACGCCGTCGCGTGTCTGGCCGCCGTCTTCATAAAGCGCTTCTGCGTTCCGGATGAAATCCTCTACACGTACGTCGCTAATCTTGTCTCGCTGCCGTGCAATGCGCGTCTCACGCAGCTCCGGCTTGCGGTTCAGAGCGTACTCGTGGTCTGCAATCCAGGCGTCCATGATGCTCTCGCGTGCCGTCTCCAGCTCTGCCTCTGTCAGCCGGTCGCCGGTCTCCAGCTTCACATACATCTGTGCCAGCTCCTGTGCACCGATTTTCTCCGTATAGTCCTGCAGCGCCTGGTTGCCGAAACTGTCCCAGACTTTCTCCTTCAGCACCGGCTCGATGTCTTTCCCTTGTTCTGCAAGATATGCAGCCCGTACCGCGTCATCTTTTGCCATCTGTTTGGCAAGCTCCGCTTCGTCCATCGTGGACACTTCGTCCACGCGGCTGCCGATGACACTGTCACGGGAGAAGATGCCGCCCGCCACCTGATTTGCCAGCTTCGCGATCTTCTGCTCTGCGGCGCGTCTGGCCTCGTAGTTCACTTCCCGCTCGACGATTGCGTTTGCCGCCGTCGGCGTCCAGGCGTCGCCGCCATAGACTTTATTGCGGCTATCAGTTTCCGGGTCGATTGTCTTGCGCGGATAAACAACGCTGGTGTCCCCGTACTCGGTATGTCCCTCTTGTGCGTCCACAATAGCAATAGACGGGGATGGAATCCCTCCCCAGTTCAAGGCTGCGTCTCTGATAACGTTCCAATCCTTGTTATGCAGCGCCACGAAATCCTTTGTTCTCTCGGCAGGACTGCTCATTGAGAACTTTTTCTTGACATCCCCACCGTTTCGTGCTACTTTTGTCTTAGGCAAGTCACCATAATCAGGCTGCGCATCGGGCACGAGGTCCGAAGCGAAAGTGCCAGAACTGGTGACTTGCTCTATTTTTGTCATCCCGTAGAACGTCGCGCCCATGTCGGACAGTCCGATATTGAACATCCCTTCGAATGTCCTTCCGCCAACGACGAACGTTGTTTTGTAATAATCAAACCCGCCTGTTGCGAAGGTGTGGTTTTTGCGGTCATCAGAATGGCCCACGTATTCTGCCGCTTCAAGCATTTCATCCAGGTTCGCAGATGCACGCATTTTTGCTTGGAATACCGTATCGCTATAATATGTTCCATCATGTACATACTTTCCGGCCGCATCGTAGCGATCGCCGGACCTGTGTTTTCTCCAATCCGCCTGTTTCCTGACCGTGGCCGCCGCATATTCTCCGAGCGGAAGCGTCTGCCCGGCAAACTCGTCCTGAATAATTTCTTTCGCCAGTTTTGCCGCCTGGGAATTGTCCAAGCCAATAAAGCGGCCCTGCTGCTTATCGACCAGAACGTATTTCTTTCCGTCTTTCGCTGCTTTTATGCTGAACTTCTTTCCCGCCGGCGGTGCTCTCGCGCTGCCGGTTTTTTTCTGCCACTGGCCGACCTCCATCTTCACGTCCGCGCGCAGCTTGTTCGTGCCGTAGTCCGTTCGGTTCATGCCGGCGTAGGTATCCGCGACGATCTCCTCGACGTAGGCGTCCGTGTCGTCGCCGTAGATCCCGGCGTATGCGTCCACATAGCTCTCGATCATCTCCTTTGTGATCTTGCCCTCGCCCAGCAGCCGCTTCTGGATCTTCGCCGCCATCTCCGGCCAGCGCTTGACGAGCAGGTGATATCCCTCGTGCTTCGCCAGCTCGAACGCGGAATATTCCTCGCTGTCTGCCCGGATGAGCACGGATCCATCCTCCGTCACGGCGGCATCCGCATAAAACGTCTGCCCATCGATCTCCTGCGTCAGCTGCCCGGTGAAGAACCGCGCGTCCTGCACGCCCATCGACCGGAAGAACTTTTCCGCCGCCTGGATATCCTCGCTTCTGGCCTCTTGTCCCTTCGGCATAACGCGCACTTTTTGCGCATTGTTCTCTCCGAAACCGAGATCCGAAAGCGTTACTTCATCCCAATCTTTTGCGAGATCTCTTGCACCCTGCGCTCTCTTTCTTCCGGCGTCAGCTCTTTGCTGCTGCGCTGTGCTTTGGCGAACGCCTCCAGCCTGTCCTTCGGCACGCTGACCAGCCTGCCCGACTTGTCCTTCATCAGTAGTCTCGATACTGCCATTGTTTACCCCTTTCTGCCCTGCGGCAAGGCCCGCTCGATAGGCGGCTGCCGCCACGTCCTGATTCATTCCTTCGGCGTAGCGCATCGCCCGCTGCTCACTCGCGCCGAGCCTGCCCTGCTCATAGACCTGTCCGAAGCTCTGCGCATACTGCTCCGCCGGCATGCCCGTCGTGTTCCCGTTCAGGAAATACGCCGCCGTCTGCTCGTCGTAGCCCGCTCTCTGGGCCTGCGTCTGCAGATACTGTTCCTCCTGCTGCAGCGCGGCTTCATCGAGCGCCTGCTCCGCGTCCGCCGTCTGCTGCCGGGCGTACTGCACCGGATCCAGCTCACCCATACTCTCCGTTCCTGGGATGGGTGCAAATAAGCTGTCCTGGTTATACTGCTGCTGCGCCGCCTGCTGGGCCTGCTGAACGGCCTGTACAGACTGTTGTGCGCGGCTCTGTTCCTGCTCCTGCTGATATTGCTGTGCAAGCCTCTGGTTCTCCTGCGCCGTCTCCGCCGCGCTCTTGTAGATCTGGAATGTCTTCTCGTCCGCCTCGGCCTGCGCCTGCTCCTGCCGGGCCTGTTCCTGCAGCTGCTCGAGCCGGGTCAGCGTCTCCGGCACGCGCGGCTCCTGCCCTTCGTCCACGGCCGCCTGCTGCTCCTTCGCCACCTCACGCAGCGTGTCCTCAACGGCCTTCTGCGTCACCTCGCCGCCATCGTCCACGGTCTGCTGCAGTTCCTCGGCCAGCTGGTGCGCCTTCGTGCCCTCTTCCTGCGCCATGCCATAGTCGATTACGTCCTGCACTTCGCCCGCCTCGATGACCGCTCTGGCCGTCTGCGTGACGTTTGCCTCCAAAATCACGCGGTTCACGCCCGCATACGTCCCGGACATGGCAAGGCCGGACAGGCCGCCCGCGAGGAACGAAAGGCTGTCTTCTTTTGCGAAGTCTCCAACCATCGCCGCCAGCGCCTGCGCCGGCGTCCTGCCCTCTGCGATATAATTTGCGTAGGCCGTCATGACCTCGCCCCGGTCATGCTTCGCCACCACGTCATACGCACGGTTTAGCCAGTTGGACGCGATCTCTTCCGCGCCTTCCGACGCGAACGACCGCAGTGCCTTCCTCCACACGGCCTTCCCGCTCAACATGTTCTCGATGATATCGCCCACGGAATACTTTTCCGTGAAGCCCTCGATCGCGCCCTCGACGATACCGTCGACCAGCGCGTCCGCGTTGGACTTTCCGTTCTGGATCCCCTCATACACGGAGTCCGCCGCGACCTGCGAGCCCATCACCCAGTTCATGGTCTCCGCAACCGCGTCCTTCGCCCCCGCACCGGCCACGCCGCCAAAGGTTCCCACGAGCCCCGTCGAGACCGCCATGTTGACCGCGCTGTCCAGCGCCGACGTGCCTGCCTGATAGAGGAACTGCCCCGTCGGGTTCATCCCCTGCATCACGCTCCCCCGGATCCCGGAGGAAAGCCGCGTCGCGTTGTACGCCGGGCTGTAGATGTTCGTCGGCATATCCTCGTTCTGATAGCCGCCCGCCCACTTCGGCAAAACGCCACGCAGCGATTCCAGATTGCCCAGTGCCTTCCCCGGCGCCAGCGCCGCAGAGAACAGCGTCGCCGCAGCTTTCCCCGCGAAGGATCCGCTTCCCATCTCTTGCGCCGCCTGATCGAGTTTCTGTGCGTTGTCGTAATCGTCCAGCACCTTCTGCCATTCCGCCAGCCGCTTGAGCGTGTCGTCGCTGTAGCCTTTTTCGTTGAGCGCCGTCTTCGCGTCGTACTTCGCATACGCCCGCACCTGATATCCGTTCAGTTCCTGCCCGCGGTACTGCCGGAGCAGATTCTGGTCTTCCTTACTCAGGTTCCCGATCGCCTCCTGTGCCCGGGCCAGCACGCTCTGGCTGTCGACCTGCGCCTTGCGCTCCTTCAGCGCGTCGATCTCGTTCTGCAGCTGCGTCACTCTCTTCCCATTTTCCGAAAGCCCGGTCCCGGAGAAATGCGTGTCCGCCTGTTCGATCTCCAGCGCCTCAATCTGCTTGTCCAGCTCCTGCGACGTCCGCCGCATCCCGCGCACCTGATCCCGCTGCACGGTCTGCGCCGCTTTTGCACGCCGGTTCTGCGCATCCACGTCCCCCCGCACCTGCTGCGTGGCCGGCGCAAACCGGCCGGCCAGCAGTGCGCTCTGTCCCTGCAGCGCCAGCGTCCCAAGCTTCAGCCCCTGCGCCGCCTCCACGCCGCGCAGATAATTCTGGTACGTTCCGTACTGCTTCTGCATGCCAGACGACCGGCTGTATTCCTGCTCCGAAACCTTCCCGTCGGTCTCCGCCCCCGCATTCTCCGTCTTCTTCTGTCCGCTCGCCCGGCCCTTCAGCGCGGCCCCCGGCTCGATCTGCGCAAGCTCCGCCTCCCGCACGGCGTTCTGGTATGCCATAAACGCTGCATACTGCTTATGCAGCGGATCGTCTACGGTCGTCTGCGTGCTCTGCGCGTTCTTCCCGTAGTCCGGGTTCGGCAGGCCGTACTTGCTCGCGATCTGGATCTGCTTCTGGTTCAGCGTGATTCTTCCGCCGCGATAGGCGGAGGGAGCCTGCTGCGTGCTGGCTCCCTGTCCGCTGCGGATGCTCTCTGCAATCCGCTTTTGTTCCTCTGTCAGTGTGATTCGTCCCATGCTGCCCTCCGTTACCGCTGCCGCAGATATGTCGCGCCGTAGTATTCCAGATATGCCTTGAACGTATTGGCCTCCAGCGCATTGTAGCCCTTGCTGTTGAGGTAGTTATCCAGCGTCCGGCTGTCCAGATATACATTCGGGTTCTTCGCCCGGTACGCCTGCGCCGCTTTTGCAAGCGTGTTGTTCTTCTTGTCGCTCAGCTTGGAAGATGAACTGCTTCCGCCGCCTCCGCCGCCGGATTTCTTCGCCGCAGCCTGCTCCGCCGCCAACGCCTGCAGGTAGGCGGCGTTCTCGTTGTTGGCCTTCTGCGCCCAGTAGTCGAGCATCGTCGCCCACTGGCTCTGGTCCAGCGACCGTTCCGAGTTGTACGCGCTCCGCGCATCCGAAAGATCCGAATAATAATCGCTGACCGTATCCCGGTACCGGCCGTAGTCCGTATCTTCCCGGCCCTTCACGAGGCTGTACTGGTTATAAAGGTCCGTCCCCTCATCCTGATACCGCTGATATGCCTGCTGCTGCAGCTGCGGCACGATGTCGTTGAGGTTCTGCAGATACGCATTGTACGCCTGCTGGCCCACCTGCTCACCGTAGGTTGAGCCATAGCCGCCCGTGAGTGCCGCCGCCTGCCCCATCGTGTCCTGCATGGCCAGCCGCCCGAGCCGCTGGTATTGCTCCCTGTACTGCTGGTACAGAGGATCCGTCCCCATATCATAGCTGAATTTCTTCCGGTTCCGGATCTGGTCATACAGGCTCGTCAGCTCATCGTCCCAGCGCGATTGATACGCGCCCGGCTTGCTGGCCTTGACCTGCTCCAGATACGCCTGCGCTGCCTGCACGCTGCCCGACGGCGTGTACCCGCTCTCCAGCCCGTTCAGCTTGCTTCTCGTGTAGTCCGACACGCCGGACATGGTGTAAGGGCTGTTCCTGGTCTGATAGCTGCCGCCGTAGTTCCTCGTCGTCTGGTTCTTGTTCACCAGCTGCGACTGGTAGCTGCCGTCCGCGTTCACGCCCGTGATGCGGTACGTGCCGCCGCCGGTCACGACCTCGTCGCCGGCCGAAAGCCCCGCCGGGGCCCTGCCGCCCGACTCTACTCGATATACGCTCATAGTCTCACCGCCTTAAAGCTTGAAATGTGTCGCGTACTGCTTCGGCATGTACGCCTGGTTGTAGGCGTTGAAGTAGCCTTGATAGTAGCTGTTGTACTTCGCCGCCTCGTTTGCATACTTCGTCGTCTCCCCGTTGGCGTCGCAGATCTTCATCCCCAGATACCAGCGGTAGATCTCATCATACGGCCACGGGATCAGAAGCTGGGTCTCTAAGTCCACGTCCTCCCCGTAGCCCATAAACGGCTCCGGTTCCTTCTCGTGCTCGTGCGTGCAGATGATATCCCGATACACGATTCCGTCCAGCTCCGACAGCCACCGGACCTTATCCGGCGTCTCGTACTGGTTCGACAGTAACCGGTCGACCGTCTCGATCGCTTCCCGAATTTTCATTTTTCCTCCTTACCAAAAGAAGGGGCATTTCTGCCCCTTCCTCTGCTTCATGCCGTCATGGGCATTCACTTGTCAGTTGTCCGCCTGCGCGCGGCGGAAGGCTTCCTCCTCCGCCATCCGCGCGTTCATCAGGACTTCATACACCGGCAGCGGGACCTGCACGTCCTTGCCCTTCGGCACCATGAACGTCCGGCCGTTCACCGCCACAAAGCGGCTCTGCTCCTCGTTCTCCTGCCCGCGGGGCAGGTAGATCGTCTTCATGACGTTCCACACGTCTTCCTGGTTTGCCTGTACAGCCGCCGCGGCGGTCTCTTTCGTTGCCATGCTATTTGCTCCTTTCTCAGTTCGCCTCGTCCGTGCCGGAGTATGCGCTGCAGCTCTCCACGCGGACCATGCGGTCCTCGTACAGCAGCTTCGCCGCCATCTCGGCCTTGTAGCCGACGGTCGAGAACTGGTTCAGCGGGCCGCCGATCTCGTCCTTGCCCTTGACGATCATCTCAAGATTGCCGCCCTCCGGGTCGATCATCTTGTATGCGTCCTTGCCGAGGAACAGCGTCGCGTACACGCTGTAGTAGGTCGCAGGAGGCGAGCCGCTGTCGCCGGCCGCGCTCTTGACCGGGCAGGTCGAGTTGTTGAAGATCTTCGCTTCCGTCGTCTCGACGAAGCGCACGCCGTGCAGCTCGCCGATCTCACCCGAGAACAACGGCGTGACATCTGCATACTTGTGTGCCTCGACCCATGCGTCCGAGGACCGCAGGTCGTATGCGACCGACGGGTGGATGATGGCGACGTACTTTCCGTCGATCTTCGGAGCCTTCATCTTCTTCAGCGTCGTCACGGCCTTGTTGACCTCGTCCGGCGTCAGCTTCGCCGTCAGGTCGAGGCCTGCGCGGCTGGTGACTGCCGTATGCGCGCCGCCCGCTGCGACCTTGTCGCAGTACTGCACGTTCGAGCCTGCCACGACCGCGTCGCGCACGCGCTTATCGATGGACGTGCCGGCGGAAGCGCCGAGTTCTTCGGTCGCACCCAGGATGACGTTATCCAGCGCATGCAGCTCCAGCTGGTCGGAGACCGTCACGTACAGGCCGATCTGCTTGATCGCGCCGGTCGTGCTGGTCTGGCCCATCTTCTGGCCGGTCGGGATGACGCCTTCGGTCAGCTCCTCCGCGTCCTTCAGCGTGTTCCACTTGCGCCACTCGACGGTCTTTCCGTGGTTGCGCGGCAGCGCCTGCCGGCCTGCCAGCTGCGCATGCACGAGGTTCGGCCGTGCGTTCTCGAGCAGCTGCGTGTCGTAGAACGTCTTCATGGTCGGCGCGAGCGTGTTGGCGCTGTCAAACGGCGTAGTCGTGCCGGTGCCTGCGTTTACGTAGTTGCCGGTCGCGTTGACGAGCGTACCGGCGTCAGCAAAAAACTGAAATCCGACTTTGGATTTAAACATGATTTCCTATCTCCTTTCTCAGGGGATCACTCGCTCCCCTCTTGCCGCGCGGCGGCGCATGTCCTCCACCTCCGCGCGTGACCAGTGTGTTTTCATCGGGACGTTCTCTCCACCCGCAGCGCCGGAGCCGATCTCCTGCGGCCGCGCGCCCTGCGCCTGGATGGTCCGCATGACGTTCTCCCGCGCCTGGTTCGCCACCAGCTGCGCCTGTGCCTGTGCGATCTCCTGCTGGTGGATGACCTCATAGGCCGTCTTCGGCGGCACGCCCGCGCCCATGAGCCGTGCAAAATCCGGGTTCTGCATCTCGGTCTCAAAGTCCGCGCCGTACCGCGCCGTCACATCCCGGGCAAAGTCTGCCTGGATCCCGGCAAAGGCTTCTCGCATCTGGTACTCCTGCAGCTGCCGCCGCATGGCCGTATTCTCGGCCCTGCCGGCGTACTCCTTTTTGATGGCGTCCGCCGACATGCCCTTTTCCATGGCCTCCGCGCTATAAAGCCGCTCGTCAGCGGAAAAGCGCTGTGCCAGTGCCGCGAAGTCCGTCTTCCGCGGGTCCGACGTGTCGATCCCATAGAGCGCGCCCAGCTGGTCGATGATCGGTGCCATCGCCTCGGCCTGCCCCTTGTACTGGTTCAGCCCGCGCACGCGCTGCTTTACGACCTTCTGCACCGCAGAATCAAAGTCCTGCTTGTACCGGCCCCGGATCAAGCTGTCGAACGTTTCTTCCTGTGTGCCCTGTCCCTGAGCGTCGGGGACGTTGACCGGCTGCTGCTGCACCTGCGCCTGTGCGGCTGCCTCCTGCCCGCTCTGCTGACCGGCGACGTCAGCTGCGCCCATGGTCTGAGCGCTTGCGCCCGTGAATTCGCCTTCCATGCTGTAAATTCCTTTCTGGCGTTTATTCTAAAATCATCGTAGCACAAACTTTTCCCAACTTCACCCCACGCCAGGCAGAAATAATCCTGCCAGAACGGGCCGCCGCAATCGTCGGTTCTTATCCCGGCTGCGTGCTTTCTTCCGACTTTTTGCGCGCATTCTCCACGATCTTCGGCTCCTGCGTCTCGCCGGTGTCGATCTCCGGCTTCTTTGCTGCCGCGGTGCTCGCCTGCGGGACTGCCTGTCCGCCCTCCTGCAGGATCTGCTGCGCCAGCCCCTCACCCATGACCGGATCGTACCGGTCTGCCAGCGCCAGCGCCAGCTGCTGCCACTCGACCAGCCGCTGCTGCAGGTCCGCGTTCTCCTGGACCTTCTGGATGATTGAGTCCTTCCCGTCAAAGTCCATCATGTCGAGCGTTGCAAGCGTCTGGTCCACCATCTGTGGGTTGAAGAACCCCAGCTGGAAGAACTGCAGCGCCAGCTCGTTCTGCGCCATGGACGTGTACTCGCTCGCCTTCTGCGCCGAGACCTCAATGTCGAAGACCGGCTTCCGCAGCCCGTCCGGCTGCCCGTTCGCGCCGTAGAGCGTCTGTGGCTGCAATCCCTGATTGCTGTACTGCACAAACTGTTCCGCTCCGCGCTGCCCGACGATCCGGAACTGCCGCGGCAGATCGTAGAACTGCCGGATCCGCTCAATGACCATCCGGATCATCCGCGCGTAGGCCCGGTAAGCCGACTTTGTGGAGTCCTTGCTGCTCCGGCCGGACGCCTCCTGCAGCGCTGCAATGGCCGATGCCGCCGTCACGCCGGAGCTCGTCGCGCCGTTGTTGACGTCCGTGTTTCCCGTCGTCCACTTGAGCTCCTCAATTTTGTTCTGCAAGATCGCAATGTAATTGCTGTTGAGCATGTTCACTTGGATCGGAACCAGACTGTCCTGCCCCAGATTCCCATCCACATGCACGAACGGCTTCGTCCAGTCCGCGAATTCCTGCTCATTGACCGACCCGTCCGACCGCTTGAACCACCGAGGCGTCGTCGTCATGATCGCGTTCTTTACGATCGCCTGGTTCATCCGGTCGATCTGCTCCTGCGTCGACTTGCCGATGTCGATATACCCATACCCGGCAATGCTACCCTCCACCGGAAACAGCGCGTCGACCACAAACGGGTATTCCCCGTCGTCATACAGGCCCGTCTCCGCCATGGGTTTTCCGACCGGCTGCTGCACGATGCTGCCGTCCGGCATGGTCATCGTGTCATACCGCTGCTCTGTGTCGTTCTCCGTCGCCTGCAGGATGGTGTCGCCCACCAGCTTTGCAAAGTGCAGCACCTGCCGTCCGTTCTGATATTTCTTGTAATACCAGTCCACCACCATTGACTTGTTGTCAAAATTGATGACGTCGTCCGTGTTGTACTTCTGCTGGATCTGCTGCTTGGAGTTGAGTTTTCCCTGCAGCTCCGGGTACTTCTCGACCAGCAGATCGTTGTCCACCATCTCCGTCAGGAAGATGTTCTTCGACTTCTGCAGATCCCGCACGCCCGGCTCCCAGAAGAAAGACAGAATATCCACCGGCTGCACCGAGATATCCCCAAGACCGTTCAGCTTCGAAGAATCCCACTTCACGTGCCAGATGAGTGTGCCCTGCTTGAGCTTCGTCCACTGGCTGTCCGAATAGACCTCTTCGAAGTCGTTCTGTTCCAGAATGACCGGCAGCACTGAGGAAAGCTTCGCCGCCTCCTCCCGGTCGTCCGGTTCCCGCGGGCGGATGGCCGGGGCCGGATAGGCCGCGATCGCGTCCGCATGCTTGCCCATGATGACGTTGAAGAGCCACGCCGACGTCCACTTGTCGTCCTCCGGGTTCCCCTTCTGGATCCGCTGCCAGCTGCGCATGCGCCACCAGTCCTCCGAAGCAATGACCCGCGCCTCCAGCGCACTCTTGCCCTGCCGGTATTTCTGCAGCGTGTCCATGGCCTTTCTGGCCTGCTCCTCGCCGATGGCCTTTCGCGCCGTCATCCCGCTCGCCGTGTCATTCTGCATGGTCGTCTGCATCTGCTCTGTCTGCATTGTCCGCTTCCTCCTTCCGCAGGTCTTCCGCCGTGAGTCTTGCCACTTCGTTCTGGATCCCGTCCAGCACAAAGCCCACGATGACCGGCGGCAGCCCCGCCTCGTTGATGGCCTCGATCAGCCGCCCCCGCAGCTGCACCACTGCTTTTGTGATATTCATAGCTCCTCCTATCCGTTATAACTGCTGATTGCCCGGTTGAGCGCTTCCTTGAGCGCAGAATAGCTGTTTGCAAAGTACGTCGCTTCCAGCTTCGTCCCTGCTGACACCGTGCTGACGCTTCCCGCGCCTGCCAGATTCCCGATGGCGTTTGCCGCCTCGTTGTAGATGGCCGCCGTGATCGTCTGCCCGGCGTAGGCCGTCGTGAAGGAAATGCTCCCGTAGCCTCTGGCGGCCCGGACTTCGTTGATCTTCGCCGTCAGCCGGTTCCAGCTCGCCGCCGTCAGGTATGTCACGGCCTTCCCCGCTGCGATATACGACGCATCGTCGCTCGTCCACGCGAAGGCCGCGATCTGTGCCTTCGTCTCGCCGGATACGGTGTTGGACGTCTTCGAGTCCGTCCCGGCCTTGTTGACGATCCAGAAATAATACGTCGTGCCCGGGTCCAGCCCCGAGACCGTCACCGGCGAGCTGCCGATCGACTGCGAGCCGATGGCCGTATAGCTCGTCTTTCCCCAGTAAAGCGTCCAGCTTCCGTACCCGCCGCCGTTTTTGTCCCACGTGACCGTCGCCGTGTTCTTCGTCAGCGTGACCCCGCTGATAACCGGCGCCACGGCCGTGATCTTCGTCTTGTAGTACACGCGCACGGCCTGCCCGCTCGTAATGGGGATCGTCTCCGTCGCCGCGTGATTTGTCGCATACCCTTCCGACGCGAGCCTGAAATACTGGAATTCATACTCCTGCGAATACGTCTGGTACTGCGTGCCGGACATGGACAGGAAGAATGAATTGCCGATCGTGCCGGAGACGGACCCGTCTGACAGCGTGTGCTGCCCGTCCAGGTAGTTGTAGATCGGAATCGTCGTGGTCTTGCTCTGGTAGTAGACCTTGACGGTTTGCCCCTCCTGGATCGGGATCGGATAGCTCGCGTCGTGCTCCGTGCTGTAATTCTGCGACGACAGCCGGAAATACAGGAAATGATACTGCTGCGAGTACGTCTGATACTGCGTGCCCGCGGCCGAAATGTAAAACGTATCTCCGATATCGCCTTTGAAGGACCCGCTCGCCAGCTGCGTCAGGTTATCCAGGAAGTTTAGAATGCTGACCGTCGCCTGCGAGGTCGACTGTGCCAGCGTCCGCACGCTGATGGAGTTTGTCTCGGCAACAAGCGCCCCAGTGCTGCTGTTGTAGATCCGCACGCGGCAGATATACAGCGTGTCCGGTGTCAGACCAGTAATGACCCGGTGGGCCGTTGTCGTGCCCGCAGTCGAGTCCGTCACCGTCGCCATGACCTGTCCCGCAAGGATATATTCATATTTCCGTTTGTACTTCGTCGTTGACGACATACCGGATACCGTCAGCGTGATACTTGTCGGCGTTCCCGACGCGCCGGATAGCGTTGCCACTCAGACCACCTGCCTATCCGAATACCGGCGTGATGCCGGTGATGCCGCCGGACGCAGAGAAGGCAATGCTTCCATTTGCCCGGATCTGCATGCTCGCCGTCCCGGCCGCGTTCTGCAGATATACCGCGCCGCTCGTCGACCGGATACGCACCGCCGGGCCGGACAGATCGACCGCATATTCCGCCGTGCTGGAGGACGTAAACTGCAGACTGCCCTCCGCGCCGCCGATCGTGCCGTTCGAGAAGTTTGTGCCCGCGATCTCAAGACCGTTGCTGATGATGTTGATCTCATCCATGATCTGCTTGAGCTTCGTCTGTATGCTCGTACCATCGAGCTTCAGATCCGTCGCGTTGATCGTTCCGCCGATTTCAGCCCCCGTGCACGTCAGCTTGCCGTTCGCGTCAACCTTGAATTTGTCCTTGATGG
>OLQC01001067.1_pt1 | contig 23990 bp, 21 predicted proteins | sample 1672471 | NCBI WGS metagenome assembly OLQC01 (sample SAMEA3136689, study PRJEB25190) | human gut metagenome | biome: human gut; feature: human-associated habitat; material: faeces | place: Austria | collected 2013 | reverse complement strand
GCGGGCAAACTCGCGCGCGTCCTCGGCGATAAAGCGCATCTGCTCTTCCTCGCGCGAGCGCCGCTCGCTCTCGCGCCCGGCCAGCTCGCGCATCGCCCGCTCGTATCCGGCGCGTTCGCCCCCCAGTCTCGCCGCCTGGAATCGGCGATTGTCCTCATGGCTCTGCGGCGTGGGAACGCTCTCCCTCTGCTCCGCTGAGCCGTCCTCCGCGGGAGGCACGACCTCCCCGATCTCTTCCGATCTTTCGTTTTCGTCCATCTCAGACTCCTTTCCGCCGGTGTTCGCCCCGGCCCGCGTATTCCCTTACGGTGATTTAATGGTAGCATGGAAACACGTTTCGTGAACGACAGCTTTTTCGTCGTTTTTCACGAATCGTGTATTCATTGAATATTCAGGGTCTTCCTCCGGCGCAAATTACTCTTTTGCCATTTCCCGCGCCCGAGCTGCACACGCTCCGTGATAATGCCAAACACAAAAACGCCGCCGGAGGAAATCCTCCGGCGGCACGGTGCGATGATTTAGTTTTACAGATTGTTTGCCCGTATTTCATCGAACCACATGCGGCAGCGGGCATTATCGTCGTATTCGCTCAAAGATTTCAACCGCTCGTAGCCGTATTGCGCTCTCACTTGGCGGGTTTTGGCATCGTAAATGAGTTTGATCACAGTCGGAATGTCTCTTCCATAGTCTCTGCACAGCCAACGGACGGCAACTGCATAGGCCATGATCGTCCATCCTATATCGCTTTTCTCTTGCTTTGAAAGGGCGGACGCCATTTTTCCTTCTTTTACTGCTTTGCTCATATCCCCTTCAGTATAATATTCCCCGTTGATGCGGAAAAACGGTTTTGCCGTAAACGCTCCATCTTCCAAATCGGAATAAATATAGATTTTTTCCGCTTGGTTTTCTGCAAGGGCAATACCTTGCCGGATCATTTCGCTCTGAAACGCAGAAAACAGGTCCTCAAACGGACGCCCCTCCGCCGCGGCTTTCTTGCACCGTGCTTTGAGATTATTGTGCAGTTCTTGAAACGTCATGAGCTTAACCCTCCCCAAAAATCATTTGTTATATATTTCTTCTCCGTTGCTCCGTCGATTGTATACTCTATGGAAAAAGCGCTTGGACGCAAATCACTTCCGTTGTACTCAACACGGACATTTACATCCACATTTTTCCCGTCTTGTATTGCTCGTTTCCAATCGTTCTCCAATTTTCTATAAGAACTCAGGTTCACGAGCCAGTACTGCGATACCAGATTGTCCAATCCTCCGGTGCCGCCGAAGCGGTCGCCCGCCAGATGTCCCGCGTGATCGCCCGGCTGTTTTCCCGGCGTGTTCCGCACATACGGCAGACGCCCGGTTCGATCGGTAAGCTGCAATTCATCCGCATGCCAGTTGGAGATGCGTCCCTGTTCATCCGTCTGGTATGTATACCCGAACTCACCCGCCTGATAGGTCGTATTCGGCAGTAGCGGTCCCTGCGGAGGAATGTGTTTTTCCTCGTCTCCAGTATACCAGTTTTCGTCCGGATTTCCAGTGTTTTCTGTTTCCTCCGGCAATTCCCAGAGTCCCCCGGCATCCGTCTCTCCGCCCGCAGGCAGCAGCGCACCGCTGTCTGCTCCGTTGCTGCGATCATATTCCGGCAGTCCCCAGATCTCCTCCGGCAGAGTTTCTTTCGGCGCCCACGCTTCCTTTTCCCATGCGTCCACCTTTTCCTCGGTCCGATCCAGAAGCCCGTCGATCATATCGTCGAAAATGTCCGGAATGTCTCTCGGATCCGGTTCCTGCACCCCTTTTAATACGCAGTCCAGCCCCTCTTCCGCAAGCATAAGGACTGATTCCAACATATCAGAAAGACCATTTACGCCAACATTCTCGAATACTCCAATAATTTCCTTTTTCTTAGAAATGTATTCGCCAAACGCTTTCAGGAATCCCCGATCCTTATCGTTAAGATCATAGCCCTTTGTCTGGGTATTATAGTATTCCTGGATTGCTTTTTCCAACGCATAGGCCGTCTGCACAAAGCGTGAATATCCTTTCTTTTCCGCTTCTTCCATAGCCTTTCCGTATTCTCTCGTAGCGCGAGAAAGTTCCGGCGGTATGTTTCCGGCCATTGAAAGTAATGCGTCAGTCCACACATCAATAGTAGCAATACTCAACTTATTTTTTTCGCGCAGATACGGCGGACTGGAATCAACAATACGGTCATAGTTTTCCCGAGCTTCCTCCAGTAGTCCCTTTCGTCCGCGAGTCAGCCAGTTGTTCTCCTCCTTTCCAAAAAGGCTATCCGCTTCCGCAAGGCCCCCTGCAAGCAGACTATCAACATAATAGCGGAGATAATTCAGCAAGTTGCTCTTTCTGCCGTTTTCTGCCGCACGCTGCAGTGACTCGCCGTCAGTCACCGCCGCTTCACCCGTCAGGTAGTTCCCAAGGAAAGGCATCGGGTCAGAGATTATTTCGCGCAGGAGCGCCCCTTCCTTTGCCATTTTCTGCAGGAATTCGTTGTCGGTCGATGGGGCTTCTCCGGCATAGAAGTTTCCGAGTGCCGCAAAAGGGTCTTGAAAGAAATTCCATGTGTCAGACAGTTTTTCCCGTTCGGTATTGGCATGGTCCTGCCAGTACTGTTTCCAGTCCTTCCCCGTCATGTAATTCCAGAAACCGTTCCATTCCCCCGCGAGAGCGTTTTTCCCTGTTTCCAAAATATCCTGGAACTGATCGCCGAAGCCTTCCCAGCGTTTCCGCCGCTGCTGTTGCTCCTCATATCTTTTGCGTTCTTGTTCTATTCTCTCCCAATGCTTCCGGCTCTTCTCTTCCCGCGCTTCGCGCTCTTCCCGCCTGCGCTCTTCTTCCTCAAATTCCCTCTGGTGTCTTTCCTCCTCGCTCTCTTCCTCTTCTTTTTTCCACAGCCTGTCCGGTCTCTTTGGTCTCCCCTGTGGCAGCGGCTGCTTCTCCTGGGGCCGCATTTCCTTTTGCCTGCGATTCGGCAGCGCTGAAGATTCCGGTTTCTGACCTTTCCATGTCTTTTCCGTGATTTGCCCCGTTGTTTTGATGACCGGACTTTGAGGATTTCCGGCCTGCGTCTCCAGCGCTTCCCGGTAAAGCTGTCGGCTCAGGGGGATGGTATTCCTCTGTTCCTTCCGTTTTGTCTGTGCCGCGGTGCGTCCGGTTTGTCGCTGCGGTATGCCTGCGGTCGGGTTTGCCGCACCGCGTCCCTGCGTGGGACGCAGCGGCGGTATCGGGTTGGTCTTCGTGTTCGACGGGTAGGTTTCCATCGGCTCGGTTCGTCGGCTCATATCCGCTTCTCCTTCGCATGAATTTAAAACACATTTCGTGTTCTATGTTCATATGGTAGCAGAAAAGCACGGTTCGTGAGCGGCAATCTTTCCGTCGGATTTCACGAATCATATAGCCATTGATGCCGCAGGCGTTTCCGGATTTCAAAATCATCCGAATAACATTTCGGCCTCGAATTCCGCACACGTTCCGTGATATTCACAAGCATAAAAAACTGCCGGGATCATACGATCCCGGCAGTTTTGCGGATATGAATTTATCGGGGAGAATTACTCGACAACAACGATACCGAGCTTCTTCGCGGCTTCCTGCGCCTTCTCGAGAGAGGGCGTGGCGTTGCGCAGCACGAGACGGCCGCCGCCGCGGTTGAGCGTATCGACCATGACGCTGTTGCCCTTATCGGTGACGAGAGTGACCTTCTGGATCTGATACTCTTCACCGCGGACGATGTTCACCTTGACGCCGTCGGCCTTGACGCGCTCCACGGCGACCTCGTAGGTCTTATAGTCGGAGGTGGAGCAGCCGTACACCGCGCCCATGAGCACGCCGGGCACGTTGATCGTGCGGCGGGCGAAGAGCTCCGGATACAGTTCGATGGTGATCTCGGTGACCTTCTCGCCTTCGTTGAGAAGCTCATGGGCGATGCGGCCGCAGTTCGTCGGGCTGCCGACAGCCTGAGAGGAACCGCCGACAACGGCGTCGCCGAGCGTCTTGATGATGGGGGCAGAGCCGTCCGCCATCTTCTTGGCGATCTCCTTGGCCTTTTCGAGCGTCTCTTCGATGCGCTTCTTGTCGGCCTTGTGGACTTCCTCGGAAACAAGGGATTCGACCTCAGCGGTGCGCTGGAAGAAGGGCTCCATGTACTCCACGACGGTGGGCACGATGTGGTGCGCGCTCTCCTTGTGAACGAGGGACGCCATAGCGAACATGACGTCGAACGGGACGTTGACGGTCATCTCCACGGTCGTGCAGAGACGGCCGGCGTACATGCCGCCGAGGATCGCGCCGCCGACGTGGGCGGTGCAGAGCGCCGGAACGAGCACGCGCGGCGTGCAGGGAACGCCGATCGTCGGGGACATGGCAAGGACCATGGCCTTTTCCATCTGCTCGGGCGTGCCGTTCTTCAGATGAACGGTCGCGGCGGCGATGGCGGCAGAGCCCGCGCCGTAGCCTTCCAGATTGCAGCCGGTGGTGACCTTCGCCACGCGGAACAGGCTGCCGACCTTGAGCATGAGGCAGGCGACCTCGGCGAGAGTGGTCTCGTCGGTGCCGACGTCCATCAGCGCGCGCAGGAAGCCGGTGTAGGGGCAGGGGTCGCCCGTGCCGGCGCACGGACGCACGCCGATGCAGTGGTTGCCGACTTCGGCGGCCACGGTGTACATGAGCGCCTTGTCAAGCAGCACATCCGCAAAGATGGTGCCGGGGCCCATTTCCTTGAGCTGGGTGGGAACGGTGCCGAGCAGGAAGCTGTTTCCGCCGGAAACGCCGATCTCCACAGCCTTGAGGTTGTGCGCATACTCTTCCATGACGGCCTTGAGCACGCCTTCGCGGTCAAGACCGGTGCGCAGCTCGCTCTCCGTGAGGACAACGTCCACCACGCGCACGCCGTATTCTTTTGCGAGGGCGATCGTCTCGCCCATCGTCAGCGGAAGCTTTTCCGCAACTACGCTTTTCAGATCTGCCATCTTTTTCTCTCCCGTCTGCGCTCAGCGGCCGGTGGAGGAGGCGTAGGTGTGCTCGATGTCGCGGATCTTCTGCAGACCCATCAGCTCGTTGAACTGGGCAAACGGAACCATCTTGTCAAGCTGGGTGATGGTGGTGCCGTCGCGCTTCAGGCCTTCCCACAGGTCGATCATGGCCTTGGTGGTGACGTAGGTGGAGGCGGTGGGGTAGATAACGAGGTTGTAGCCGAAGCTCTCGAGCTCGTCGTTCTTGAAGATCGGGGTGCGGCCGCCCTCGACCATGTTGGCGAGCGTCAGACCGGGGATCTCCTTGTTGATGAGCATCATCTCTTCCTTGGACTCGGGGGACTCGATGAAGATGATGTCCGCGCCGGCTTCCTTGTAAGCAAGGCCGCGCTTGATGGCCTCTTCGATGCCGTAAACGGTACGGGCGTCGGTACGGGCCATGATCATCATGTCGCCCTGGCGGGCATCAACGGCGGCCTTGACCTTGCCGACCATCTCTTCCATGGGAACGACCTGACGGCCGGTCATGTGGCCGCACTTCTTGGGCATGACCTGGTCCTCGAGCTGAATGACGGCGACGCCGGCCTTCTCATACTCGCGGATGGTGCGCTGCACGTTGACGGCGTTGCCGAAGCCGGTGTCGGCGTCGGCGACGACGAGGGCGTTGCCGGCAGCTTCCACGGTGTTGGAAGCGCGCATGACCATTTCGCTCATGGTCATCAGGCCGACGTCGGGCTGGCCGAGGTGGGAGGCGCTCTGGCCGTAGCCGGTCATGTACACGGCGTCGAAGCCGAGGTAAGAAATGATCTTCGCGGTGAGAGCGTCGTGGCAGCCGGGGGCGACGACGAGCTTTTTCTCTTCAAAGAGCTTGCGCATTTTCTGTCCGTTGGTCATGGGAATCAGTCTCCTTAATAAGTATAAGTATTTGAGTGGTTTATTTCTTTATCACATGCTCTTTCATGTACGAAAGAACTTCTTCGGGGAAGTGCTGCGCCAGAACGCCCATGGCGTAGAGGATATAGTCCTCGTCGAACCAGATGTCCGGGTCATTGAGCGGCAACAGGGAGATGCCGGGGTTATCGAACGTGCGGCGCACGATGTTCTCGCGCTCCTCACCGTGGCAGTGGAGGAAAATACCGCCCACGCACAGCACCTGGCGCACGTTGCGAAGATCGCGCCCCATCGGAGCGCCGGCCATAATGCCCATGACGGGATCGGCCTCCTTCGCGTAATACCCGGCGTGACGGCGGATGGCGACGTCCGCGGCGCACGCGGCAAGCGCGCGGTCGAGACAGGCCTCCTTCTCGTCGGCGGGAATATGATCGTTGTGCGCTTCGAGCAGATCGACATAGTTTTCCACATCCTCCGGCGTCAGACCGTAATCGTGGTCCATGGCGCGGAGAACGGCCTTGTCGCCCACGGCCTCGGGAATGCCGGTCGCGCTCACGCGCAGACCGAGATTGCCCTCGACAGTGCGGTAGGAAAACTGCTTTTCGTTGCTCACAACAAGTCCGCGCTCTTCGATGTTCATGTCGATGAGCTCGGGCAGAGCGGAATGGATGTCGGTCGTAGCGCCGCCGATATCCACGAGGATCACGCCGCCGACGCCCTCCTGCTCGTAGCTGCCCTTGGCAAGCAGCTCGCTCGCAAGGAGCACGGCGCCCGGCGTCGGGATGACGGTCTGATCCGCGAGCGAATCGCGGAACTCCTGCAAGCCCTTCGCATGGGTGATCTGGTTGATGAACTGCTCGTGGATGGCGATGCGCGCGGGCTTCACGTTCAGCTCGTGGATCGTCGGCAGGATATTCGGCACGCGGATGCAGTCAATGCCCGCGGCGCGGAATTTCTCCGCCGCCTCACGCTGGGCAAACTTGTTGCAGCCGAGAATGACCGTGCCTTCGCCGTGCACCTTGCAGATGATGTCCGCGTTTTCGAGCACGTTGGCCATGTCGCCGCCGTCCGTACCGCCGGAGAGCAGGATGATGTCGGGCTTGATCTCGCGCAGCACTTCCTCGCGGAACTCGGGCGGCTCGTCCGCGGAGACGACCTCCATGACACGCGCACCGGCGGTCATGGCAACTTCCTTCGCGGCCTTCGCGGTCACGCGGGGCATGTACCCCATGGCGACCATGCGCAGTCCGCCCGCGGCGCTGCACGAGCTGAACCGAACCATATCGAGCGCGAATTCCACGCCCTTGGCGCGGATCTCCGCCTCGGCGCCGCGTGCGCCGTCGCTGATGTTCTCCAACGTCGTCGGGTGCTGGCCGCGGGCGAGGAACGTCAGTTTCCCGTCCGCAAGGGCAAAGGCCGCGCCCTTCGTATAGGTGCTGCCGACATCATAAACAAGAATGTTTGCTTTCATCGCTTTGACTCCTTAACCGCCATCCGGGAGACCCGGATGGCGGACATGGGTGCTCTTACTTCTTGCGGGGGTCCTTGCTCTTCTCGAGCAGGGCGTAGCCTTCCATAAGACGGCGGGCGGTACGCTCGATGGCGGCCTTCTTCACGGTGAGATCGGGCGTGACCTCGGAGTAGCAGTTGATGACGCCGGCGGGGTGGCCGATGCGCACGAGCTCTTCCGGGTTCTCCTTGCCGATGACCTGGTTGACGATGGTGCCGGGGATCTTCGCGGCGACGCCGGTGCAGACCGTGGCGGTGCCGGCATAGGTCTTATGCAGCACCTGCATGAACATCAGGCGGGAGACGAGATCGACCTCTTCCTTCTTGATGGTCTTCTTCTCGGGGGGATAGTAGTAATCCTGCGCCTCGGTGATGAAAGCGACCATCGGGAACGCCGGGGAGTTCTTGGTGGCGTCGGCGAGATCCTTCGCCATGCCGCACTTGACGCACGCGATGCCGCGGATCTCTTCGAGATACTTGAGCAGTTCCTTGTTGCCGTCGATCTCGACCTGATCCTCGGTGCCCTTCATACCGACGCTCTCGGCGCGCACGAAGATGACGGGGTTGGCGCAGTCAACGATGGAAGCCTCGATGGGGCCGCGGCTCGTCTCGATGACGTCCACGGGGTTGCCGGTCGGCAGGAGCTTGCCGGTGGCGGCGCCGGCGGTGCCGGACATATCCATCTGGATGAGAGCGCCGGTGCCGGGCACGCCCGCGATGGCGACGTCGCCGGTGACCTTCGCCTTGCCGTCCTCGACGAGGACGTAGGACTTCATGACCTTCTGGGTGTTGACCTGCCAGATGGTGACCTCGTTGAGACCCTCGTGGCACTTCACGATGGACTCGTCGATTGCAAACGGAGCAACGCCGGAGGAGATGTTGCCGCAGTTGCCGTTCCAGTCAACGACGGCGTCGGTGATGGAGACCTGGGCGAACGTGTAGTCCACGTCGCAGCCGGGCTGCTTGCTCGGGCCGATGACGGCGAGCTTGCTCGTCAGGGGATCGGCACCGGCCAGACCGTTGATCTGCCGCTTGTCGGGGGAACCGAAGATCTGCAGGATCATGGCGTCGCGCTCGGGGCCGGGGGCGGGCAGATCGTTTTCCTTGAGGAAAATGCCCTTGCTGGTACCGGCACGCATGATAACGCAGGGAATTCTGTACTGGTCCATGGTGTTCTCTTTCCTTCCTAAATTACTTGTTTTCTTCTTTCTCGGCGAGCTCTTTCTCTTTCGCCTCGATGAGTTCGGTGATCTTGGTCACGCACTGCTCAGGCGTGGACTCGGGGCCGAAGAACGCATCGACGCCCATAAAGCCGGTGCCCTCTTCCGCGATCTTCTTCTCGTAGTAGGCGTGCTCTTCTTCCTTCTCGGCGATACGCCCGCCGGCCCAGACAACGACCTTGTCGCGCATTCCGAGCTCTTCGAGACGCTTGCCGACACGCGGGAACAGCGTCACGCCAAGGCCGAGCAGGTTGCTCACGCCGATGGCGTTTGCCTTCGCCTCCGCCGCGACTTCGGCCACGGTCTCGGGCAGGTTCATGCCGCGCAGGAAGATGATCTCATAACCGGCGTCCTGGAACGCCTCGCGGATGGTGTTGATGCCGTTGACGTGCGCGTCGGCGCCGACGGTCGCGAGGACGATCTTCTCCTTGCGTGTAGGCGGCTTCTCGATGTGCACGACAACGTGCTCCTTGGTGATCGGGCAGCGGGAAGGATCGACGCCCAGCGGAGTGTAGCCTTCGACGTAGCGGGTGATGCCGTCGGGGTCGCGGTTCGTCTTGACGAAGCGCTTGAGATCCCAGCCGCCGGCGCGCGGGGTGTCCATCTTGCCGGACTTGCCGCCGTCAACGATGAGGTCGATGAGCTCTTCGTCCGTCCACTGCTTCCAGAATTCCTCGGTCAGGCAGCCCTGATGCAGGCTGTGCGCGGGGAGCTTGAGAACGGCTTCGAGAACGGCGAACGCCTCGTCCATCATCATATTCTCGTATTCGTCGATCTTCGGCGACTCGATGCCGGGGTTGTAGGTGTGCTGGAATACATCGATCGTAGCCCAGCAGGCCTGGCCCATGGAGTCACCGGTCGGGATGCCGACGCTCTCGGCCGCCTTCGGGCGGTAGAAGTTGGCGCCGCCGAGCTTGGCAGAGATGGCCATGCGGGCGAAGTGCGCCTGCTCCGCGATCAGGTTCGCGGGCGGATGCTGGAACGTTTCGGGGACAACGATCAGGCTCTTGGAGAGCATGTTGTGGCGGAACGCGCGGATGATGGCGAGGTCGCGGTACAGGTTGTTGCCGCCAACGTTCATCTGGATGCCGGAGAGCTCCCAGGGGAGGCCGGCGTGGGTGGCAATACCCTCGGAGAGAAGGCACATCGCGATGGCCATGCCGTCGGTGCCGCCGATGTTGTTGATGTGCTTGTGGGTGTCGAGCTGCGCGAAGATCTTGTTCTCGGCGCAGACGATGCAGGACTTGTAACCGTTGACGACCTTCGTGCGGAAGTCGTGGATGCCGCGGCCGCCGAAGTGGACGTGGATGACAGGGCCGATGTCGGTGCCGTCAAAGCCGGCGATAAAGCCGTTGAGGATGTTGATGTGCGCGGTGTCGCCGGTGGCGTTGATACGCACGGGGTGCTTGGAGCCGCCGCCCATCTGGATGAACTCGCGCTCGCCCTTCGGGGTGATGCCGCCCTTACCGCGGGACTGCTCGATGAGCTCGCGGCCCTTGAGCGGGTCGATGTGGCGGGTCGCCTCGGAGTGGACGAACTGGAACACGGTCTGGCCGAACTTTTCGGCGTACTTGTAAATGTCGTTGGATTCCTTCCAGGTCTCTTCGGCGCTGTTGCGGCCGAGGATCGGGTTCAGGCAGGGCATGCCGGTCTCGACGGCCTTCTGGCCGAGCTCGTAGATGCGGTAGCCGCTGCGGACGACACCGGCGACCTCGCGGGGGTACGGCGCGGGCAGACCGACGACCTCGCCGTTCTCATCAAGATCGGGCATCTCAACGCCGAACGCATCAGCATAAGCGCGGATGGTCTCGATATCGTCCTTAATAATTTGTTTTGTTCTTGCCTGAGGGTCTTTCATAGCCATAGCTCTTCTCCTCTGTATATTCCTTATTTGATTCTTTCAAACCGGTTTATTCGGTGATGCCGAGCTCGGCGCGTACACGGGGGATCAGTCCGCCGTATTCGAGCGTTTTGAGCACGTTCTCCGAAAGAGGGTTGGCCTCGATGACGCCGCAGGGCGCGGTGATCGTGCCTTTTTCGAGATCGACCTCAATGATCTCGCCGGTGTGGAGCTTCTTCACTGCGTCGGCAACGAACACCGGCATGCCGATGTTGATGCAGTTGCGGCGGAAGATGCGGGCGAAGCCCTGCGCCACGACGAGGGCGACCTGCGCCTGCTTGAGGGCGATGGGGGCCTGCTCGCGGGAGGAGCCGCAGCCGAAGTTGCGTCCGGCTACGAGAATGCAGCCGGGCTCGCGGTTGAGCTTGAAGTCCTCCGTCGGGAGGCCGGCCATGGCGTACTTGCCGATCTCCTCGTAGGGCTCGCTCATCGCGTAGCCGGGGAGGATCTGGTCGGTATCGACGTCGTCGCCGAGAATGATAACTTTACCTCTGATCTTTTCCATTTGTGCTTACACCTCCGGAACGGTGATGACGCCCGTGAGGGCGGTGGCCGCCGCGGTAGCGGGGCTCGCCAGATAGATCTGGCCGACCTTGCTGCCCATACGGCCGGGGAAGTTGCGGTTCGTCGTGGAAACGCACACGTCGCGCGGGGTGATAAGTCCCTCGTGCGCGCCGAAGCAGGAACCGCAGCCGGGGTTGAGAATGGTGGCGCCGGCGTCGCGGATGATTTTTGTCCAGCCGCGCTCTTCCATCTGGCCGAGGATCTCGCGGGAGGCGGGAACGATGAGCACGTTGACGTCGGGGCTGACCTTCTTGCCTTCAAATGCCTTGGCGACCTGCTCCATGTCGTTCAGACGGCCGTTGGTGCAGCTGCCGACGACAACCTGCGTGACCTTGATGCCGGCCTTCTCGCGCACCGGAACAACGTTCGCGGGGCTGAAGGGGCAGGAGATCTGCGGTTCAAGCGTGGAAAGATCGATCTCATAGGTCTCGAAGCAGTCGGATTCCTTCTCTTCGGTGCCGAAGATGGTGATCATGCTGCCGATCTCGATACCCATGTTGCAGACGGTCATGCGCTCGGCGATGGAGAGATCGTCGATGCCGGGGCCGGTGAGAAGAAGGCCGCGGTCCACGAGATAGTCGGAGCCGAACTTGCTGCCGAGATACAGGATGAGATCCTTGCCGAAAACGTTGGAGGGGCGCTTGCCGGTGAGATATATCTGCACAACCTGGGGCACCTCAAGATCGAGCGTGCCGGTCGCCATGGCCGCGGCCAGCTCCGTGGAGCCGACGCCGATGCCGATCTGACCGTAACCGCCGCAGGTGCCGGTGTGGGAGTCAGCAATACAAACGATATCGCCGGGGTTCTGCTTATGCTTTTCATACATCAGCTGGTGGATAACGCCTTCACCGCGCTGATACAGGGGAACGCCGAATTCCTTGGAGAAGTCGTCCATCGCCCAAACGTTGGCGCGGGCCTTCTCCGTGGCGGCGGGGTATACATGGTCAACGATCAGCGCCACGCGGCTGGGATCGAAGACCTTCTTCACGCCGATCTCGCGGAACATGCGGATGGCGATGGGAGCCGTCACGTCGTGCGCGGCGACAAAGCTCACCTTGCAGGTGAGATCCTGGCCGGGGGCGACATGTTCCTTGCCAGCCGCTTTTGCCAGATACTTTTCAATAAGGTTCATTTACAATGTCCTCCAGGCCTTTTCTCCCGCAGATGATTCTGCGGTCATGCTCTTGAAAATAGCCCCCTTGTTGCCAAGGGGGCTATTGTTAAACGCGGGGAAGAATTAGTGCATGCCGTCCTCGCACTTGGCTTCGGACTTCTGCAGACCGCCGATACGGCCAACGCCGTTGACGAGAGCATGCGGACGGCCGGCGTCAGCCAGAACGACCGCCATGACGATCTCATCGCTCTTCGGGGCATCGGGAATACGGACCGCGAAGGAGCCGTAGTGGGTGCGCACGAAGGCAGCATCTTTGAAGTGCAGGGAGATGTCCAGCTCGGAGCCGGCAGGGCCGACCTTCTCGTTGGAAGGAATGATGGACTTGCCGCCGCCGATAGCAGCGCGGATGGTCTTGCCGGACTTCGGGTGCAGCATAGCGGAGGAGTGCTCCAGCTCGCCGTCGAGACCGACGATGCAGCCCTTGCCGTAGGTTTCAACGTTCTCGGCGCCGAGGAGCTCGGCACCCTTCTTGGTGAGCAGATCGCCCAGGTACTCGCCGTACTCGGTCAGCTCAGACAGGTCTTCGACCCACTGGCCGGCGTACGGATTCTTGATAACGGCAGCCACGGACACAGTCTTGATGGACTTGCGGCCGGAGTTGGTCTCCACGGGCTTCTCAGCGCCGCCCTCGTAGAACACTTCTTCGAGGTTGGTAACGATCTTGCGAATCTTAGGCTCTTTCATTGGTATATCCTCCTATTAAAAATTAATAGCTAAATGAGTTGGGCTTCTGTGCGAGCAAGGCTCAGCAGGGCTTTCTCGACGCAGGAGGAGTGTTGCTGGACTTCTTGACGTTGATCTTGCCGTCAATGATGACATAGGACAGGCCCGGAATATCGCCGGCGGCGAAAGCTTCCATGGCGTCCTTGCCGACGGAACCCATCGGGGTGTCCATGATCAGCAGGTCGGCTTCCTTACCCGGGGCGATGACGCCGCGGTTGAGCTTCGTGTAGACCTTCGCCGGGTTGCCGGTCGCCATGGCGACGCAGACTTCGGGGGCGATGTCGGTCATGGAAGCGGCGAAGCTGATGTTGCGCATGATGCCCAGAGGAATGATGCCCGTGCCGGACGGAGCGTCGTTGCCGAAGATCACGCGGCCGAGCTGGCCCTTTTCGGCAGCGCGGTTGAGGACGTACTGAGCGGTCTTCGGGTTGCCGCACTGCACGATCTCCATCGCGAACGGGGTCTCGTCCATGATGCGGTCAACTTCGTGCAGAGGAATGGAGGTCGGGCCGCCATTGATGTGGGAAACAACGTCGGGCTTCGTCTTGATGACGTCGTCCGCGGTAACGGTGGAGGAACCGGGGATGGAAGTACCGCCGGTGTGCATCTGCACCTTGAAGCCGTGCTTGTGGGCCCACTCGACCATGGGAGCCGCAGTCTCGGGGTTGTTGACGGTGCCGAGGCCGATCTCACCGACGACCCAGACGCCTTCCTTGGCGAGGTCTTCGAAGTCCTTCTCGACCAGACCCTTCTCGAGGATCAGTCCGCCGCCTTCGACCTTCACGCCGGAAACGCCCTTGGCAAAGCACTTGTGGCCGACAATGGCCTGCGCCTTGGTGTAGACGGGGTCGCCCTTCGGATGGCCGGGGATATGGCATTCGCCGGCAGAGATCATAGTGGTCACGCCGCCGTTTTTCGCACTCTCAATGAAGCCAAAGGTCTTCTGACGGGTGCCGTAGCCGTCCGCCGTGGAGACATGCACATGCGTGTCCCAAAGACCCGGGGTGACGGTGGTGCCGTTGGCATCGACGACGGTCGCGTCGCCGACGTTGGCGAGGAGTTCTTCGCCGCCGATCGCCTCGATGAGGTTCTCGTTGATGACGATGACGCTGCCCTCAAGAACGGGGTGGTCAATGTCACCGGAAACGATCTTACCGATGTTCTTAATTACCAGAGTAGCCATGGTAAACTCCCTTCTGCTGCTGCGCGCAGCAATTAAATTGTGTGTTTGCCCAACTCCCCCGGCGTTGCGCAGTTCTGCGCCGGGAGCGTTTTGCCAGAGTACACGCGGACATTCCGCCGCCATCCGCACATCCGGGATATGGCAACAGCCCTGTCCAAGGGGTTTTTCTGTCGCGGCAGGGGTTTGCCCGGAAGGACGGACGCCCTTACCGTGCAGAAAACCCCTGGTTCCCCGGTCAAACTGTGGCTGGGGAGCCGACTTTTGATTCCCTAAGATTCTCCGCTCAATCCCCGGCGCACAAGGCGCCGGGAACCGGCGAATATTGAATAACTCAACGCCTTTTCTAAAAAATCCGCGCACGAGCTGTGCTTACCTCGGAGCTGCAGCTTGCCCCGGGAGTAAGTAGAGTTTTGTGCCTGTTAGAATTACAGATCGAGAGCGTAGTCGCCTTCCTTGATGAGGCCCTTCTTGCGCATGAGCTCGCTGACGAGCCAGCTGACAAGAGCGGGGATCACGAAGGAGCAGACGACGAGGCCGATCCAGTTCAGAGCCGGGCTGGCCGTAGCGGCGGCGAAGTCAACGCCGAGAGCAGCGTTCTCTTCGCACATGGGGGCCGCCCAACCGGTGATGAGGCCGATCTGGCCGCAGAGGCCGGAGGTGCCCATGCCGGAGTTGATGGCAGCGCCGTTCATCTGGAGCTTGAACAGGCAGGGGGCGAGCGGGCCGTTCACGATGGAAGCGACCACGGGGGGCAGCCAGAGGATGGGTTTCTTGACCAGGTTGGGAACCTGGAGCATGGAGGTGCCGAGGCCCTGAGAAAGGAGACCCTGCACGCCGTTCTCACGGTAGGACGCAACAGCGAAGCCGACCATGTGGGCAGAGCAGCCAGCAACGCAGGCGCCGCCGGCGAGACCGACCAGACCAAGACCGGCGCAGATAGCGGCGGAGGAGATGGGGAGGGTCAGGATGATGCCCATGAGAGCGGAGACGAGGATGCCCATCCAGAAGGGCTGGAGAGCGGTCGCCTTCATGACGAGGTCGCCGAGAAGGACGGCGCCCTTGCCGATCGGGGGAGCGATCAGGAAAGCGAACAGAACGCCGACAACGATCGTAACGAACGGGGTCACGATGATGTCGATCGGGGTGCGCTTCGAGACCAGCTTGCCGAAGAACACGGCAATGACGACGACGAAGAACACGGCGAGAGGTCCGCCCTGCGCGCCGAGGGCGTTGGCAGCGAAGCCAACGGCCAGCGTGGAGTACATGACGAACGGGGGAGCCTTCATGCTGTACGCGATGGCGGCGGCCATAGCGGCGCCCTGCACGGCGTAAGCAGCGGTCTTGGAAGCGATCAGCAGGTTAGCGCCCGCGAGAGCTTCGGAACCCCAGGGGTTGACGACGATGTCCTTCAGCAGGGGAACGTACATGCCGATCGTGTTGATGATGCAGCCGATCAGCAGAGACGCGAACAGACCGTGAGCCATGCCGCCCAGGCCGTCGATGAAAATGCGCTTCGTGGAGAACTCAATGTTCTGCTCTTTGCAGTACTTAGCCCATCCCTTAAGCTCGGTGTTGTTGTTTGCCATTAATTAAAGTGCCTCCCTTAATTTAATGTTGATTGCAACATTCGTTGAGCGTTTACTTGTGTGTGGTTTCGGGCAGCTGCGAATTGCCCGAAGAGGGACGTGCGCGGTTCCTTATTGCTTGGTAAGCTGGCCGCGCCGCGAACGACGCGGCCGATGAGTTATTGTTAAAAAAGTACCTTAGGGTGTACTTTCAACCTTAGTTGGCGGCAGCCTCCGCTGCCTGCTTGTCCTTCCACGCCTTCACAATGTCGGCGGCGAGGACGGGGGTGTGATAGAACTTGACGCCGAGCGCGTTGCCGATGGCGGCCATCGTCGCGGGGATGCTCGGGATGAGCGCCGGCTCACCGATGCCCTTGGCGCCGTACGGAGCGGCGTCGCCGTCGCTGCACACAACGATCGGGTACACCTCGGGAACATCCATGCTGGACTCGATGATGTACTTGCTGAGCGAGGGGTTCTTGATCGCGCAGGTCTTCGGGTCGATCTCGATCTTCTCGCTGATGACGAAGCCGGTGCCCATGGCGGTGCCGCCCTCGATCTGGCCTTCGCACATCTTCACGCCGACCGGCGTGCCGACGTCGTGCGCGGAAACGCACTTGAGAAGCTGCACTTCGCCGGTGTCGGTATCGACCTCGACCTCGATGATGCAGGTGGCGTAGGAGTAGACCTCATACGGAACGCCGGACATGTCGGCCGGGTTCAGATAGGTGGTCTTCGGGTTGTAGTAGCCCGCGCCGACGGCCAGACGGCCATTTTTGCCCATCGCACCCATGAGCTCGGGATAGGTCATCTTCTTGGACTCATCCTTGGAGCTGTAGATCTCGCGGTGGCGGAAGATCAGCTCTTCCTGCGGGACGTTCAGAAACTCGGAAGCGGTGCGCTTGAGCTCGCCCATCGCGTTGGTGCATGCATTCTTCACGGCGTTGCCGGTGATGAACGTCTGGCGGGAGGCGGATGTCGCGCCGCCTTCGGGGGCGATCTGGGTATCCGCCCAGGTGACGTGGATGTTTTCAAACTCAAGACCGAGCGTTTCAGCGGCGATCGCCGCGGCGACGGTCGCGACGCCCTGGCCGATGTCGGCCGCGCCGATGGTAACGTTAACGCTGGTGTCGGGCAGAACTTCGCAGAACGCGGCAGCCGGGTTCGGAAGACCGGTGTTGCCGACGCCGTAGAACATGCTGCCGACGCCTGTTCCTCTCAATTTCATATCTGCGGCCTCCAATCCGGGTCGAGACGCTCAAGGGCGTCCGGCATGACTTCCTCGGCCTTCTTGATCGCCTCGGCGAGCGTGTCCTGATAGCCGACGCTCTCGGTGAGGGTCTGGCCGGTCGGGATCGTCGAGCCGACGTGGTGGCCGTTGATGCGGCGGATCTCCAGCGGGCTCATATGCAGAGCCGCGGCCAGAGCGTCCATCTGTCCCTCGTGGACAACGGCGGCCTGCGGCACGCCGAATCCGCGGAACGCGCCGCACATCGGGTTGTTGGTGTAAGCAAATACCGCGTCCAGACGGACGTTCGGGCAATCGTAGGGGCCGACGGCGTGGACCGGGAAACGGCCGATAACGGCGGGGAGCCGTAAGCGCCGGCGTCGCACGTGAGCTCATACTGCGCAGCCACGAGTTTGCCGTCCTTCGTCGCGCCGGTCTTGACATGGGTCGTGATCGGGTGACGCTTGGAGGAGATCATCGTGGACTCCGTGCGGGAGCGGACGATCTTCACGGGGCGCTTGGTGTAGTGCGCGAGCAGCGCGCAGTGCAGCTGCACGCCGATATCGAGCTTGCCGCCGAAGCCGCCGCCCGTGGTGGGCTGGATGCAGCGGACATGGTTCTGGGGAACGCCAAGCATGCCGGCGACCTCGTTGCGGTCATAGTGGGGGTTCTGCGTGGAAGCGATGACCGTCATGATGCCCTTCTCGTCATAGTAGGCGATGCCGGCATCCGGCTCGATGAACATGTGGGAGAGGACGTGGGTGGAGTAGGTGTTCTCGACGATAACATCGCACTTGCTCCAGGCTTCGTCCACATTGCCGAACTCCATGTGCTTCTTGGCATGGACGTTCGTCGTGCCGTGGACACAGATCGCGCCCTCCGCCATCGCGCTCTCGTAGGAGTTGATGACGGGCAGCTCTTCGTATTCGACCTCGATGAGCTGCATGGCTTCCTGCACAATCTCCGGGGTCTCCGCCGCGACAACGGCGATGGCGTCGCCGTAGCGGCGCACCTTGTCGTCCACGAGGCAGGGCTCGTCTTTGACGATGATGCCGAAGCGGTTCTTGCCGGGGATGGCGGTATAGTCGAGGACGGCGGCGACGCCGGGCAGCGCGCGGGCCTTCTCGAGATTCAGCTTTTTGATGTAGGCGTGGGGAACGGTGCTGCGGAACACGCCGCCGTAGAGCATGTCGGGCATGTAATAGTCCGCGGCGAACTTCGCGCGGCCGAGCACCTTGTCGAGCGAGTCGACCTTGATATGGTCACGGCCGAGGATAGCTACGTCTCTCATGCTTCGGCCTCCTCTCCGCGCATTCTGGCAGCGGCCAGAAGCACAGCGTCATTGATCTTGGCATAGCCGGTGCAGCGGCAGAGGTTGCCGCTGATGGCGAGCTTGACCTCGTCGCGCGTCGGGTTGGGGTTCTTCTTGAGAAAAGCCTCGGCGGTGAGGATCATGCCGGGGATGCAGAAGCCGCACTGCACGGCGCCGGCGTCCATGAACGCCTGCTGCACCACGTCGGGCTGGCCGTCCTTGCTGACGCCCTCGAGCGTGATGATGTCCGCGCCGTCGGCCTGTCCGGCCAGAATGCAGCAGCTCGTCACGGGCTCGCCGTTGTAGATCACGGTACAGGCGCCGCACTCGCCTTCGCTGCAGCCTTCCTTGACGCTCGTGAGGCCAAGGTTGTTGCGCAGCACGTCGATCAGGCGGTGGTTCGGCTCGACCTCGACGGTCACCGGCTCGTGGTTAACGGTGAAATGAATGGTGATCTTTTTCAAAATCCCTGCACCTCCTCGATATTCAGTTTGCGGAGCACATCGGCGAACAGGTGCTTGTACACACCCTGGATGCTCTCCTTTTTGTAGAACACAGAGGGACGGGACTTATTCGCTTCGTAAACCTGATCGTGCATGATCGGCAGGCACCCGAGCATGGTCTCCCAGCTGAGCTTCTTGCCGACGAGATACTCCTCGCAGCTCTTGTAGCGCTGCGGATAACGCGCCATGGCGCCCGCCCGCATGGAGCAGTAGGTGCAAACGCCGTTATCATCGACCGTCACGACCATGCCGCCGCCGATGACGCTGATGGCGAGCGCGCGGCGCTTGCCCAGCTTATAAAACGCGGTAGCGGTGTGCTTCGTATCGGGCAGCGGGAACGAGACCTCGGTCATGAGCTCGTCCGGCTGCAGGATGTTGCGCTTGCGGTCGGGAGAGGAAAGGAATTCGTTGATGTTGATCGTGCGCTCGCCGCGAACGCTCTTGATGGTAACGTCGGCGTTGAGCGTGACGCACGCGGCCAGACCGTCGCCCGCCACGGAAGACTGGCAGATGTTGCCGCCGAGCGTTGCGAGGTTGCGGATCTGGGGCGAGCCCACCTGACGGCAGGCGTCATAGAGAATGTGGACATTTTCGCGGATAATGTCGTTGGCCGCTACCTCTGCATGAGAAGTAAGAGCACCGATCCGGACGATGCCGTTCTCGACCTTGATGTAATCAAGCTCCTTGAGCTTCTTCAGATCGATAACGACAGCCGGCTGTGCCTTCCACTCGTTGAGCTCCAGCGTAAGGTCGGTGCCGCCGGCGATGCAGGCGACGCTGTCCTTATACTGATCCAGCAGAGTGAGCGCCTCGACCACGGTGGTAGGTGCGTAGAAATCAAATGGTCTCATGCGCGGTTTTCCCCCTTCTAAATGTGCTGCTTTCGCTGCTTTTTCTCCGCCGGAGCGGGCGGCTGTGCCGCCCGTCCCGGTTAGAATACTTTATTTTACTCCAGTTCGCCGCGGATTTCAACACCCATCAGCTTTTCCCAGAGCTTGATGACGGCGGACATATCTTCCATGCCGTAGCCGGCGGCGCGGGCCTGCTCGTAAACGGCGGTGCAGGTGGCGCTCATCGGGATGGGCATCTTGACGCCGCGGGCGGCTTCCTGCGCGAGGGTCAGGTCCTTGTACTGCACGTCCATCGCGAAGCCCGGCTCGAACTTGTCGGGCATGATGAACTTCTTCATCTTCGCATCGACAACGTAGCTGTTGCCGGAGGAGGTGGAGATAACGTCGTACATGGTCTTGTTGTCCAGACCGAGCTTCGCGCCGAGCACGAGAGCTTCGGCGAGAGAGGCCATGTTCGCGCCGAGCAGCATGTTGTTGACGATCTTCATCGCGTCGCCCATGCCGGTGCCGCCGATGCGCATGATGCGCTTGCCGATGGCTTCGAGAACGGGCTTGGCCTTCTCAAAGGTCTCCTCGTCCGCGCCGCACATAATGGTCAGCGTGCCCTTCTGCGCGCCGATGGTGCCGCCGGAAACCGGAGCGTCCATGTACTTCACGCCGTGCTCGGCGGCGATCTTCGCCATCTTCTGGGTGGTGCCGGGAGCGACGGAGGACATGTCAACGATGATGGTGCCGGGCTTGCAGTGGGCGAGAACGCCCTTGGGGCCGCACATAACGGCCTCGACGATCGCGCCGTTGGGGAGCATGGTGAAGCCGATGTCCATGTTGGCGGCGACTTCGAGGTTGTCCTTGCAGCCGATGGCGCCTTCGGCGACCTTCTGCTCGACGAGAGCGGGAACAAGGTCGCTCACGTAGGTCTCAAAACCAGCCTTGATAACGTTGCTGCACATATGGCCGCCCATACGGCCCAGCCCGATAAAACCGACTTTCATTGGAAAAGATCTCCTTTAAAATATTTGCAAGTTATTGTTGCCGAATGTTATTGCGCGCTGCGCTCGAACGTGAGACGCTCGCCCTGGATATCCGCGTATACGCGGACGAGATTGCCGTTTTTCCACTGGTGCTCCGTCTCCTCATACACCTGCATGAGACCGCGCTTTTTCTCCTCCGGGAGAAGCGGCTCGACGGCCGTGACGATACGGAGCGAGGCAATGTCGCTCTCCGGCTCGATCTCTCCGGCGAGACAGGTATGTACCCGCGGCGATTCGATGTAGGAGCAGTTTGCGATATGCGTGGCGCAGGCGTCCGCGAGAGCGCATCGCCGGGAAAAGACCGTGACGCCTCCGGCGATGCCGCGCGTGAGGCTCCGTCCGCCGAGACCGCTCGTACACACGCCGCCGATGCCGTCCTCCGCGCAAATCTCCACGATCTCCGTAACGCGGCCGTTGAGATCGGGCAATATGCCCATGCGGATGGAGCGTCCCTCGCCGAGCCGCAGCGCCACGTCGCCGCCGTTATTCACGGCAACGAGATCCGCGCCGCGGGCGAAGAGCCAGTCCGCCATGGCGTCCGCCACCGTTCCGGCAACGGCCGCCATAGGCGTGAGCGTAGACTCGCCGGTCGCAAGGACCGATTCCGCCATGACGCGGGGCAGCCCGGTGAGTTCGGAATAATCCATGCCGTCCGGGTACTGCCGCAATATGGGCAGCGCCCCGGCGATCTCGGAGAGCGAGTCGCGCAGAAACGGGAAAGCCGACGCCGCCAGATCACTGAGGTTTTCGTCTCCGCGCCGGGCGGTCACCACCATGGACGCCGGGCCGTAATCGAAGAATACGCGCCCGTCATCCAGGATGCGGAAGGCTTCGTCCATCAGTGCTTCTGATACTCGGGGAAGTCCTCGACGTTCTTGATGCAGTTCATGTGGCCGCCGATCATCGCGTAGTCTTCCTTCGTCATGGTGTACTCCACGGGGGCGACGGTCGCCGGGGTGGGCACCCAGGTGAAGGCGTGGTTGACGACCTTCGCGGTGTCAACGATGAAGTTGATGCCGCCGCCGGGGTAAACGTAAGCGGGAGCGCCGCCGATGGTCAGGTGCGCCTTGCCGGCATGCACGGCCTCGGTGATGGCGATCGGGTGGTGGCAGACGCCGCCGCGGGCGGAGCCGCCGGTGCCGCCGCAGTACATAACGCTCGTGTTGGAGCCCTGGCAGTTGCTCTTGATGGCATCGACGACGCGCTGCGCCTTCTCGCTCATCGGGATCTCCTTCACGTCGCCGTCGGCCTGGACCTCGAAGAGGGCGCCGACTTCGCCGGTGGTGTTGGTGACAAGGATGGTCATGCCGGCATGGGCAATGCTCATGTCAACGCTCTTGATGGCGTCGCGCGGCGTCTGGAGAACGGTGCCTCCGATGCCGTCGCCGTGGCCGCCGAAGTAACGGCCGACGGTGCTCTTGGTGGCGTTGGGGATAACGCCGGACCAGGTCATGCCGACTTCCTTGCCGGCGAGATGCTCGCTGAAGAGGCCGGTGACGTGGTGGTCGATGACGATGCACTCGTCCACGCACTCCTTCATGACGTCGGCGAGCAGGCCGATGGTGGCGCTACCGCAGCCGATACGCATGGTGGTCTCCTGCGTGCCGTTGATGATGGGAGCGACGCCCTGCTGGCAGACGATCTTGATCATCTTGGGCTTGCCGGTCTCGTGGTCGGCGGTCTTGACGGTCAGCTCGACCTTCTCGCCGTTGGCAAGAGCGACAATGGTGCGGGCGGTGGCAAAGCCGCCGTCCTTCGCGGTCAGACGGTTCGCGCCGCCGACGTAGATCATCTTGGAGCCGTACTCCTCGGTATGTACAAGACCGACGGGCTTGCCTTCGCAGTAAACGGTGTCGCCCTCTTCGCCGATGTAGGTGTTGGTGTCGAGCTTGACGAGAACGCCGGAGTAGCTCAGCGGGGCCTCGGTGACGGTGGTGACAACGTCAACGCCGTCGCGCTTCTCGCAGACGATGTGCGGAGCCGGACGGATGCAGGGGTAGTTGGTGCCCGCGCCGACAGCGGTGATGACGGGCTTGGCAATTCTCGGATCGATCTCGATCTGGGGCTTGCCCTCTACGACGAGCGCGCGGTTGCGGACCAGACGGCCGCCCTCGTTGGTGTAGCGCTTGCAGGCGCCGGTGGAGCCAACAGGAACTTTGCACTGGATGGAGCAGGAATGGCACTGCACCATGCCCTCGGTCTTCTCGGCGCCGTCGATGGCACCGAACGGGCAGACGCGGCGGCAGACGTTGCACTCAACGCACATGTTCGTGATGCTGACGACTTTCTTGCCGTCCGCACCCGGTTCAACGGCAATCGCACCGATGGGGCAGTTTTTCGCGCAAATCTGGCACTTCTTGCATTTTTCCTGATTGATTTTCAGCATGTCACGCTCTCCTTTTAATAATGTATACCTATCCCATGCGTTGGATAATCTCTCGTATATATTATTATCGCAAACCCCTATTTTTTTCAAATACATTATTTGTATGAAATTTGCCGTATTCATATCCAAACTGTAGCGAAGGGTCTAATATTCGCCGAAAATCGCATCTTGATTTTGTGCAGAATAAACATTCGGTAAAACCATTTTGACAACTATTGCAATTTGTCGTCTTTTTTTGCATAATACTTCTACAGTTTGTATGCCGCACAAAGCGGCATCACGCCGGAAAAGAGGGCGAAAATGGATAACAAAATGGATATGCGCGCCGTCGCGTGCGTCCTGCTGGCCGCAGGAGCGGGCTCGCGCTTCGGCGGCGGAAAGCTGCTCGCGGAATTTGGCGGCGAACGTCTTTTCGAGCGCGCGATGAACGTTCTGCCAAAGGAGCTTTTCTCGCGCGTCGCGGTCGTGTCCGGCTGTGAGGATATTCTCGCCGAGAGCGAGCGGCGCGGCTTTCTCGCCGTGCGCAACAGTGCCCCGGAGAAGGGCGTTTCCCTCTCCGTCCGGCTGGGTCTTGAGGCAGCAAAGCCTTGCAGCGCCGTGCTTTTTCTCGTCTGTGACCAGCCGCTCCTCCGGAAAGAAAGCGTGCTCCGGATCCTCGAAGCGGGCGCGGCGCACCCGGAAAGGATCATTGTGCCGGAAGGTGCGGACGGGCGGCTCGGCAATCCCTGCCTGTTCCCGGCAGCCTATTTTCCGGAGCTTGCCGCGCTCGAGGGGGACCGCGGCGGAAAGCGCGTCATCCGCGCCCATCCGGAGGCGGTTTTGACCGTTCCGCTGCCGGAGGAAGAGCTCTTCGACACCGACACAAAAGAAGATCTTTCGCGCCTGAAAGAAATATAGTTTTCTTAAATAAAAGCGTCGATTAACAAGGGCACGCACGTCGGACAGCCAGTCCTTTCGGTGCTTTTT
>OLQC01001066.1_pt1 | contig 24016 bp, 19 predicted proteins | sample 1672471 | NCBI WGS metagenome assembly OLQC01 (sample SAMEA3136689, study PRJEB25190) | human gut metagenome | biome: human gut; feature: human-associated habitat; material: faeces | place: Austria | collected 2013 | reverse complement strand
ATCAGACAGTATCTGGCATCTGCAATTTTATTTTTTTGTTTTCCATTAATACATAGATACACCGAGATCTTCTCCCCGTCGCCCGAGTCCGTGAACAGGCGCTTCTCCTTGCGATGCTGGTTGTTGGCGATGACAGCGTTGGCGGCGGCGAGGATATTGCCCACGCTGCGGTAGTTCTGCTCCAGCTTCACCACCTTGGCCTCGGGGTAGTCGCTTTCGAATTCCAAGATGTTACGCAGATCGGCGCCGCGCCAGGAGTAGATGGACTGGTCGTCGTCGCCCACCACCATGATGTTGCGGTTCTTGGCGGCGAGCAGCTGGGTGATGGCGTACTGGGCGCGGTTGGTGTCCTGGTACTCGTCCACCATAAGATAGCGGAAGCGGTCCTGATAGGCCTCGCGCACGTCCTCGTGGTTCTTCAACAGCAGGTAGCCGTACAGAAGAAGGTCGTCGAAATCGAAGGCGTTGGCCGCCCGAAGGCGCTCCTGCAGCCGCTCGTACACGCGCTCGGCCACCTTGCCCACCGGGTCGTGGGCGTCGAAGTTGCCGGGGGTAACGAGGTCGTTCTTCGCCTGGGAGATGCGGTTCATCAGCTGGTTCACGGGAAAGCGCTTCGGATCGATGTCCAGCTCGACCATGATGTCCTTGTACAGGCGCTTCAGGTCGTCGGTATCGTAGATGGTGAAGTTCTTCGTGAAGCCGAGCCGCTCGGCATCGGCCCGCAGAATGCGCACGCACATGGAGTGGAAGGTGGACACCCACATGCCCCGCGAGCGCGTGCCCACGAGCTGCGCCAAACGCTCGCGCATCTCGGCGGCCGCCTTGTTGGTGAAGGTGATGGCCAAGATCTCCCAGGGCGCGGCCAGGTCCTGATCGAGGATATTCGCGATGCGGTAGGTGAGCACGCGGGTCTTGCCGGAGCCGGCGCCAGCCAGCACCAGAAGCGGACCTTCGGTGGTGACGACCGCCTCGCGCTGGGGGCCGTTCAAGGTGTCGATGTCGATGGGCACGGTTGCATCCTTCGCCGTTGGGTGGAACGTTCGCGGAGTTCGCTGCCCGCGCGATGCCGAGGCGAGAACCCCGGCGGCGAGCATGAAAAGAGCCGCCCGAGAGCGGCTCCCCTATTCTATCCTGTGCGCGGCCTTCTGGCCCCAAAGGCCACGAAGGCTTCACCACCTGTTCGATAAACGAGCGTCCGGCAAGGCAAGCGCGGCGGCGAAGGCCCTAGGCGCCGGTGGAGTCCTGCACGGCCTCGGGGGCGTTCCCCGTGCCCTTTTCGCGAGATGCGGCGGCCTCGTTGGCAATGCCGGCGTCGCCGAACCAGGAATCGTACAGGGCGTCGTAGGAACCGTCGGCGCGCAGGGCGGTCAGGGCCTCATTCACCGCCGTAAGCAGCGCCTCGTTGCCGGCGGCCACTGCGAAGGCGTAGTCCTTGTCGGAGGCGACAAGCTCCACCGCCTGCAGGTGCGGCTCCTTCACCTGCACGTAACGACGGAAGCGCGGCTCGTCCACGATGGCGGCCTGGGCACGCTCGGAGTTCAGCTCCATAAGGGCGTCGATGCCGTCCTCGAAGGCAACCACCTCGGCCTCGGGCAGGTTTTCGGCCACCCAGGCGGCGATGGCCGCATCGTTCTGCACGGCCACCACGGTGCCCGCATCCTGGATGCTGGCCAGGTCGTCGTGGCCGGTGTCCATCTTCGTGACCACGGCGTAGTCGGCATGCAGGTAGGGCTCGGAAAGCGCCACGCCCTCGAGCGCGGCATCGGCGGGAATGGACGACGCGCCCAGGTCGGCCTCGCCCGCGGCCACCTTCGCGGCGACGTCCTCGGGGCGGCCGGGGGTGATGTTCTGGTCGGCGTCCTTGTGGTTCACGGCCTTGGCGAACTGCACGTCCAGCCCGGCGCGCTCGCCCACCAGCCGGAGCAGCTCCACGGTAAAGCTGGTTGCCTGCTCGTAGGGCTCGCTGTTGAGCGCCGAGGCCACCATAAGCACGCCAGCCTCGGCCGTGGGCGCGCCCTCGGTCGCCTTCTCGCCGCCGGTTTGCGCCGAGGAGGCCTCGTCGGACGAGCAGCCGGTGAGAGCGGACAGGCAGACGGCCAGCGCGACGGTGAAGGCCAGCGCGAGCACAGCGGCACCCGCAGCGCGAAGGGCCGCGCCGAGCGGCACGCGGCGGGTGCGGGCGGAGAGGGACAGATCGGTCATGGGGCTCCTCGCTTTCGGGACAGGGCTTTCTGCGAAGCGGCGCGCGACGGGAAGCGGCCGGGACGCAATGCTCGGCCGCTCTCTCGCGCGAGCGCGTGGCTTGTCGCTTCCTACCATAGCTGCCCCGAGGACGGGCGCATCATCCCTGAGCGGCCGGCGGCATCATCCCCCGAGGGCGAATTTCAACGAAAGTGAAGCAGTTTCCCCAACAATTCCCCACTGCTCGCCCGCGCCAGCGCCCTTCGCGGCCCCGCGCTCTACCATGAAAGCGAAAGGAACCGGCGTGGACAAGCGGGAAGGCGCCCGGAGCCGACGTCGCGCACCAACGCTTCCGCCCCATGCCATCGTTGAGAGAGGACCCGTTATGAGCGACCATAAAGCCCGGGAACTAGAGCACGATACGGCCCCCAAGCACCCCAAGGGACGTAAGGAGACCTTTGCCGAGCGCGACCCGCTGGCCGCAGAGGAGCCGACCGTGCTGGAATCGTCGGCCGACGATCCGGAGTTCCCCGCCATGCAGGAGTTCGAGGTAGACGAGGGCGGCCCCAAAGCGAACACGCGCAAGCATCCCGGGCTCATATGGGCGATCATCGCCATCGTGGCGGTCATCGCGCTCTGCATCGCTTTCGCCGCCGCCGGCGACTGGATGAACCCCACCCAGGCCGAGAAGGTGCAGCAGACCGAGTTCGAGGAGCAAACCGTCCCCGAGGATTTAGGGCCGAACGAGAACCCCGAGGCAGCCTAAATCGGGCGAGCACGCCCCCACCGCCGTCCGCCATATCGTGCGACGGCTACATCACCTGCGCGCCAAAGGGCAAAAGCGACAGCTTCGCCATCTTAAGACACTGGAGGCCAATGGGGATACCGATGACGGTGATGCAGTAGAGAACACCGAGCACCGCGTAGGAAACCGCCATGGGCAGGCCGGCCAAGATGAGCCAGAATATGTTGGCGATAAGCGACGGCGCACCGCCGCCGTAGACGATCGTCTTCCCGAAGGGCGCCAGCGTGAGCGATGCCATCTTAAAGCACTGCCGTCCGAGCGGAATGCCAATGATGGTGATGGAGAACACAATCCCCGCAAGACACCACCCAATCGCCGTGACCAGCCCGCCGAAGATGATCCAGATTATGTTCGCGATAATAGACATCAGGCGCGCGCTTCTACGCTGTCGTCTTCGACCAGCACTTGCGACAAAGACTCTAAAAGCTTGGCAGAATTCTCCTCATCACAAGGGAATAGGTAGAATCTGACACCCTGGCCATACTTTACATCTGCGTAGATGTCGGCATCTCCTCGCCCTTCTATATCATCGATGATCGAGCGTCCCATATTATCGGAATAGAACACACGAGCCTCGCGATATTCGGCAATATGCTTCCCGCTAAACTTTTCCCCATAGGTTATCGCGACGTAGCAGCCGGGGAAGCTGACAAACCGACCTGCGCTTACATCTCCGCAATCCCCAGAGTCGTGCTTCAGCGTCTTAGCGTCGATAACCACCGGAGCACACGCGAGCAATTCCTTCCGAGCCTCAACTTGTGCCATCTGCTGTTGCTTTCTCTCAGAGGCTGCTCGGCTTTTTTCCCTCATCTTATCCCTGCCGTCTCCGACAACTTCAACAACTTTGTCCTTCGCGGCGCCAGCTGCTCCAGCTGCAGCACGACCGGCCTTCTTTACGACTGGTGCCGCCGCCTTGGCGGCTGCAGGAGCAACCTGCGCAGCCACCGCAACCGCAGGAGCGGCCTTATGCACCACCTTTGCAGCAGCTTTGACCTTCGGATTCTGAATCTTACCCATCATTGCCGCCACAGCTGCTACTGCCTCTGCAACATCCTTCCCGTCCATACCGACCCCCATTCTCTCCACGGGTTTCTTGCCAAATGACGATATACGTTTTTCTCTGCTTGCCCGCAACTCCCACAAACTTCATATCTTTCCCAGAATACGCCCCAGACTCAAAACGCCGGCCGGTTGACAACCTCATCGACAATCTGGGGGACCAAGCAACCAGTTATACGATTGTAATCGTACTTGATTTTGGTGGTTCTTCCAACTTTGACCTCAATGACCCCTTTGCTAGGATTAATGCCGCATTTTGCAGTGATGATGGAATTCTCTCTGATTGAGAACTCAAGTACGCCATGTTTTTTAACCGTGCCCGCATGAACGCCATTAGCGTATATCTTGAGGGAGCCGCCTATGAGGTTCATTTGCGAGAGCCCGTAGACAATCACTGTCCCACTACCCTCATCGGCATCGCCCCCAAGCGGGCATCCGCATTTTACACAAGCGCAAGCCCTGTTGCTCACATCGGCGCCGCACTCGGGACATTTAATAAGCATGGCATACTCCAATCAAGCTCGATCGGTATATCCGAACCATCAGAAAAGAATGGGAGTGTCGCAGAAACGCAAACGCGACTCAAATCCATCCTATTCTAAAGAGTCGCGGAGTCCTCCGCATTAGCTGCCAGCTAAATGCTGCTTCCGTCCCTCGCGCATAATTGCGTCAGCGCGCACTGAACCTTCTGCATCTAGAGAGGCAGGAGAGACTACGGCGCTTCAAGGATACAAGAGATGCCTTTCGACGAGGAGTAGAGGACAGTGACAGCCTAGGCCACCACGACGAAAGACTCTTCCTCCATGACCACCTCGGTTGAGCGCTGCGCGTCCAGGCGGCGATTGCGGAAGTAGACGAGCCAGTTGGCGGCAATGCACACCACGTTGATGAAGTAGACGATCAGCACCCAGTTGAGGTTGCCGGAAACGAACTTGGCCGCGATACCGGCGAAGTAACCGGCAGTGATCAGCGCGATGAACTGCCAGCTGGTACCAACCGCTGTGCCGGCTCGATAGTTCTTGTACGCGTTCAACGGCCATGACAGACCGAAGCAGATGAGCATGATGGCCTCGAGTAGCTCCGCCATAAAATCGATCGCTTCCTTTACAAATCGTCGTATGTTCCGTACGGTTGTCGATTCTAGAACACCCGGGCCGCACGTCAACCTCTTTAACGGCATGACGGCATCCGTTACCCACTTGCCACGGCGTGCCCACAGAATCGGCGAGCTGCGCGCGACCCGTACGAGACAGCCGCCTGACGCGCGCGGACTCGCCGCGGAGTTCTCCCAGGACGCCTCGGCCCGACTGCGCCTCTGCATGCCAGCCCAAATCTGACTGCCGCCATCCGCCTCGCGCTTAACGCTGCGCTACCTTCCATGTTTTCATCGATTTCGCGGCGACCCCTTCGGCCGTGGTATGCTGCTGTTCATGGAAAAATTCTACGATATGCACTGCCATGTGGGATTTGCACCCGCACCTGCCACCGTAGCGGCTGAGGGGGCGCAAGCGGGCATCGGCGCGCTCTCGTGCACGGTGGAGCCGACGGAATACGAGCAGCTGCGCGCAGCCCTGGCCGATGCGCCGAACGTCGCTGTGGCCCTGGGCGCACACCCCTGGTGGATCGCCGACGGGCGCGTGGGCGAAACCGAGCTGGCCCGGTTCTGCGAGCTTGCGCGCACGACCCGATTCATCGGGGAGATCGGGCTCGACTTCGCCGGCCCGCGCGATACGGAAGAGAGCCGTGCCCTGCAGACGAGCGCTTTCGCCTGCATTCTGGCCGCATGCAACGAGCCTGTATCGCCTTTAGCATCTATCGACCCCGAAAGCGCAGCAGCAACCAGCGGGCAAGGCCGAACCCGTACCGCAACCACGAACCTCCAGGCGAGCCCGCCCATCGGTGGCGCTCCCGTCCGCAGCGCCACCGACACTGCGCCGAAGCTCATCTCCATCCACGCCGTCAATGCCGCCGCCGCAGCACTCGATGCGCTCGAACAAGCCGGCGCCTTTGCGCTGCATCACGTGATCTTCCACTGGTTCTCAGGCACTTCCGACGATTTGCATCGAGCCGTCGAACTCGGCTGCTTCTTTTCGGTGGGGCCGCGCATGCTGGCCTCGCGGCGCGGACGCGAATACGCCCGGCAGATTCCCCTAGGTCAGCTGCTCCTGGAGACCGACATGCCCGCCCGCAAGGACGACAACCTACCCGCCGAAGTTTGGCGCGCCGAGCTAAACAACGCCCTTTCCGGCATCGCGCAGCTGAAGGGCATCGACCGCGCAGAGCTTGCGGAGCACATCGCCTCCACAAGCCGCGAGCTGCTGATACGCTAGCAGTGAGCGCTCCTCGCGTGCCGGACAGCCCATCTTGGCCACAAGGTTTCTTCTTCTGAGGAGGACATTTCCGCAGCCGTTTCGCGACAGCACTTACGCGGCGTGCAAACGAGGTAGCCGACTCGCGTATAATGGTCGCCATGAACGCTAAGCCCAAGAAAATACGCCTGGACAACCTGCTGGTAGAACGGGGAGACTTTCCCGACCGCGCGACCGCGCTGCGGGCCGTGATGGCGCGCGAGGTGCGGGTAGACGACGTGTACGCCACGAGCGCCGCGATAAAGGTCGCGCCCACAGCCGACATCTTCATTCGCGGCCGCAAGCAATTCGTCTCCCGCGGCGGCAAGAAACTCCAGGGGGCGCTGGACGCGTTCAAGCAGGACGTCGCCGGCATGAACTGCCTGGATATCGGCTCGTCCACCGGCGGCTTCACCGACTGCCTGCTGCAGGCGGGCGCCTCGCGCGTGGCGGCCCTCGACGTGAACTACGGGCAGCTCGCCTGGAAGATCCGCCAAGACCCGCGAGTGGCCGTCTTCGAGCGCACGAACATCAAGGACGCCGATCCCGCCGAGGTCGGCGCACCCTTCGACCTCATTGTCATCGACGTATCCTTCATCGGCCTGGCAGCACTCGCCCCCCTCTTTCCCCGCTTCAGCCGCCCGGGCACGATCTTCATCGGCCTGGTGAAACCTCAGTTCGAATCGGCCCACGACGAGACCGACCGGGGCGTCGTCCGCGATGAGGCCGTGCGACTGCGCACTGTGGAGGAAGTAAAGGCCGCCCTCGCCGCCGCAGGGTTCACCGCAACCGGGGTGGTCGAATCCCCCATCACCGGCCCCGAAGGCAACGTGGAATACCTCGTCCGCGCCGTCTTTCGCAACAAGTCCGAGGCAATCTGAGAAGGAGCCTGCGGCGATTCCGCGACTCGCATTGGGTTCAGTCAACGAACCCTCCGATTTCTGCACGAGATCTCGAGTTATAAGCGTCTGCGAGCAGCCCATTGAGGCACTTCGAAGGATCTTTTCAGCAAACCCCCAGGTCACGCTCTTCAGATCAAAAAGATTCCGTTCGGCATCTCGACATCGGACGCTTACAACTCGCGATCTGCTGCAATTTCAGGGCAGCTCGTCGACCGAAGGCCGATGATCATCTTCAAGTGATGCTCCGGCACCCATCCCGAACTCGGCTGCACGAAGCGCCTTCTTGCTTGACCCATCTCAGCAGGCCGCACGGTTTGCGAACGTGAGCTACGCATCGTCCTCTTCTGAGGGGGAGGCTGGCGGAAAGTGCTGGTGGTGAAATGCGCGCAGCTCGTGGCGAAGCTGCAGATGGCGGTCGAGAAACGAGACAGGGCGCACAGGAGTTCTGCCTCTTGTTTTGCGCGAGAGGGCGTCGGCTATCTCGATGAACTCTGAGACGCTATCGATCTGCGAAGACGTAACCGTTACAACATCGAAGCCATCGGCGATGAGGGCGTCGCGGCGCCGGGAATCACGCGCCTGCTGATGTCGCCCGCCATGAAAGGCAAGACCGTCGTACTCCGCCGCAACGCGGGCCTGCGGCCACAGAAGGTCGCATACCACCCGATCGCCCCGTGCGATGCGCGCCGCCTCCTCCGAAAGCGCAACCGGCTCGTTGGCGAGTGCCGGAGGCAGGCTCAAACCGCCCCACCGCATGGGCGTCATAAGCAACGCATCCATTTCCGTCTCCTTGGCAGAAGCAGATTTCGCGTAGACGAACTGAACAGCGATGCGCGCTTTCCGCAGGCCTTTCATGCGCTCGACGCGGTTAACGAACGCGGAGAGTCGGGCCGGCGTTGTAAGCTGCGCCCGCACGAGCGCGCCCGAACGATTCGCCTCAAGGGGATAGCATCCGCAAAACTCATATCCCAAAGCAATGAGCTCGCCCATAGGGAGGGTTTCGGCCAGTTGGACAAACACAAGTTCAGGAGAGCATACGGCCACGCCGGGAGCGATTTCGAGAAAGGCCCCACGCGGCAGCGGCGCAGCAAGCTGATGGAAGCAAACACGCTTCGTGGAATGACGCCCGATTTTGGGCCGCGCGAGAACGTGAAGAGGGCGCTCGACCGTGGCGTTGCCCCATAGCTCTTCGAGCATTCGCTTCAGGCTGGGCCTTTTCGCACTCTCGATGGCCGCACGAACAGCAGCCTCGGTATCTGCGGCACGGGCAAGCGAGCTGAAGCCCTTCAAATGGGAGGAAGGAAGGTGCCCCACATCACGCGAACGCAGATCGTGGAAGGCACGCAAAGCCAGAGGATGATTGCACGACCACATCCTGAGAAAATCCAAAGCTGTTGTATGGCTGAAGATCACTTCCATGTGCTGCAAGATAACAGGCTTTAGCTGTCGCGAGGCGTACATGCGGTAAATCTGCCGAACCGACATTCATGAGCAGAACAGTTACTTTTATCGCAACCGCGCCTTTGCACGTTGAAAGAAGGCCTGAACTGCTTGGCAGAAGTAGCTCGCACGAACCGTCCTCGCTCACGGGAAAACGAAGCGCAACGACCGTCCTGAGAACATTGGCGGTTCACGCAGAGTGATTGCCGACGGGTTCAGTCAACGAAGATGCCCTTTTCTGCATGAGATCTCGAGTTATAAGCGTCATCTCTTTCCAAGAAAGATCACAGCTAGAAAGGACTTCTGGAAAACACCAGGTCAGAGAAGCGCGGTGCTTTCGCGCCGGCCCCTCAGCAACTCCCGAGACGCTTATAACTCGAGATCTCATGCAGAAACCGAGGGGTTCGTTGACCGAGCGGGCCATCAGTCGTTCGGATCATCGCGATAGGCGGCGCGGGCGAGATACGCGCAAAAGACCGATGACTGTCCGAGACCCAGTAGGCACAATGCCGCCGCACGGGCCCGCGCAGAAAAATGGAGCCCCATAGCGGGACTCCATTGGAGATCCTTCGACTCGCTTCGCTCGCTCAGGATGACGCCTGTTCTACGGCAGAAGCAGCTGGGCGATTTGCACGGCGTTCAGGGCCGCTCCCTTGCGGATCTGGTCGGCCACGTCCCAGAAGGCGATGCCGTGGGGCACGGTCGGATCCTTGCGCAAACGTCCGACGAAGGTGCCGTCGGTGCCAGCAAGCAGACCAGGCATCGGGTACACCTTGTTCGCGGTGTCATCCATCACCTCCACGCCGGGGGCCGCCTCGAGCGCCGCGCGGGCCGCCTCCACGGTCACCTCATCGGCGAACTCCACGTTGATGGCCTCGCCGTGGCAGCGCAGCACCGGCACGCGCACACAAGTGGCCGCCACTTCGATGGCGGGGTCGCCCATGATCTTCTTGGTCTCGACGACCATCTTCCACTCCTCTTTGGTGGAGCCGTCGTCCAAAAAGACGTCGATATGCGGAATGGTGTTGAAAGCGATGCGGTGGGCGAAAGCGGAGATTTCCAACTCGTCCTCGGGAGTGCCGTCCAGGAAAGCGCGGGTCTGGTCGTACAGCTCGGCCATGGCCGGCGCGCCGGCACCGGAAGCAGCCTGGTAGGTGGATACCACGACGCGCTTGATGGGGGCGAGGTCGTAAAGCGGCTTCAGCGCGACGACCATCTGGATGGTGGAGCAGTTCGGGTTCGCGATGACGCCGGAATGCCAGGCCACGTCCTGGGGGTTCACCTCGGGCACCACCAGCGGCACGTCCTCATCCATGCGGAAGGCGCTGGAGTTGTCGATCATGACGGCGCCGGCAGCGGTGACCGCCTCGCGCATCTCCTTGGACACGGAGGCGCCGGCTGAGAACAGCGCGATGTCGACGCCCTCGAAGGACTCCGGCGTCATCTCCTGCACGGTAAGCTCGCCGGCCGGCACGAGTCCGCACCCCTCGAAGGGCACCTTCTTGCCAGCCGAGCGCGCACTCGCAAGAGCGCGAACCTCACTCGCCGGGAAATCCACGTCGTGCAGCACGCGCAAAAACTCCTGCCCCACCGCACCCGTCGCTCCGGCCACAGCCACCACGGGGTTTGCCGGCATTTCCTTCGTCCACGTCATATTGGTTCTCTTTCTCTTCTCGAATGAATATCTCACTTGGTTGGGAGGGACGACCAAGGTCGCCCCCTACGGGATTAGCTAGAAACGAATCACAGGTTCGCCCAAGGAAGTCAGCGAGGTTGCGACAGGTGCCTGGAATTGGGCCGCCTTTGGGCCAAGCGGCCTTCGTGCCGCGCCGAGCCCAAAACAAGGGCCAAGGCCAGGTGCAGTCGCAACCGCAGCGTCGGCGTTCCCGACGTTGCGTCAGCAACGGCGGAACATCAACGGCCTTTCTTCATTTTGGCGGCGATCTCCTCCGCGGAAAGCTGGGTTTCCACGAACACGTCGTCGGAATCGAGCCCGAAGGCGGTGTGCAGGCACTGGACGGCCTGCACCGCCTGGGCCGCGTCCACGATCATGGACAGGCGGATAGGCGAGGTGGAGATGGCCACGATGTTGATGTTGTTGTCGCCCAAAGTCTGGAACGTGCGCGAGGCGACGCCCGGCGACGACTTCATGCCCGTGCCCACGAGCGACACCTTCGCGATGTCCTCGTCGACGATGAACTCGCGGGCGCCGATCTCGGGCACGATGCGCTCCATGGTCTCCTTGGCGCGGGGCAGATCGGCCCCGGGAGTCGTGAAGGAGATATCGGTGAAGCCGGCCTCGGACACGTTCTGGATGATCATGTCCAGGTTCACGTTGGCGGCGGCCAGCGCCCCGAACACGCGGGCGGCCACATTCGGCGCGTCGGGCACCTGGCGGATGGTCACCTTCACTTCCGACGTGTCGCTGGCGATGCCGGTAATGACGGCTTCTTCCATTTCGTACTCCTCCTTGACATAGGTTCCCTCGGCCTCCGAGAATGCGGAGCGAGAATGGATGACCACTTTCCATTTGCGGGCGAACTCCACCGCGCGGCTCTGCAGCACGCCTGAGCCGGCGCTGGAGAGCTCCAGCATGTCGTCGTAGCAGATGGAATCGAGCTTGCGGGCCCGGGGCGCGATGCGCGGGTCGGTGGTGTAGACACCGTCCACATCGGAGTAGATCTCGCAGACGTCGGCATTAATGCCCCAGGCGATGGCCACCGCCGTCGTGTCCGACCCGCCGCGGCCGAGCGTGGTGATGTCCCCGTTGGCGTCGATGCCCTGGAACCCGGCGACCACGGGAATGGCGCCATCGTCCAGCGCGTCTAAGATGCGCTCGTTGTGCACCTTCACGATGCGCGCCTTGTTGTGCGTGCCGTTGGTCTCGATGCCCGCCTGGCGTCCGGTGAAGCTGATGGACTTGTAGCCCAAAGCCTCGATGGCCATGGCCAGAAGCGTCATGGAAACCTGCTCGCCGGTGGACAGCAGCCGATCCAGCTCGCGGGCCGGCGGCGCCGTCGTGAGCGCGCGGGCGAGGCCCACCAGCTCGTCGGTGGTCTTGCCCATGGCAGACACCACGGCCACCACCTCGTCCCCGCGCTGGCGCATGCCCACCAGGCGCTTGGCGACGTTTTTGATGCGCTCGGGGGAGGCAACCGACGTGCCCCCGAATTTCGCGACGATCAGAGCCATTGCGCTTGCTCTCCTTCGATACGGAACTAGTCGAAAATGCAAGTGGGCACCACTATAGCAAAGTTGCAAGGTCAATGAGGGCGAGCGCAGCCCGTACGGGCGCATCTTCGGTCGGAATGCCATCAGCGGCCACGGGCGGCGAGCGGCCATCCGGCCCCGGGGATGCCGACCACCCCGCCGAGGCACCCCCGGCCACCCCGCCAGGTGACGCCGGCCAGCTCGCCAAAGGAGCACCGTCTGCTCCGTCTACCTAGTATGTCGGTTTTCCGACGGACGACACCCACCGTCCGCTGGCGGCCGCACCATTGTTTATGATGGCCTGTGTACCTATCATGATCGCTTTGCATTCAACATCGGGCAACGCCATCGGAGAGGAGAAGCCATGCCGGCCATCATCACGCACGACCTGTTCGGGAAAGACGTGTACGGCAAGACCTTCGATACCATCGGAGGTTCCCGCGATGCGGCCGAGGCCTTCCTTTTGGGCAACCAGGGCCCCGATCCGTTGTTCTTCGTCGCGCCCGATCCGCGCTACCGCCGCGTGGGAAAGCTGGCCTCGACGCTGCATCGGACGCGCCCGGCAGAATTCCTCGTGGCCCTGAAGAGCGCTGTGCGCGAGCTGCCGGCGCAGGAGCGCTCCATCGGACGCGCCTACGCGCTGGGCTACGTATGCCATTACCTGCTGGACAGCATGATGCATCCGCTCATCATTAGCCAGGTCGATGCCTTGTGCGGCGCTGGCGTGGAAGGCCTTACGGCCGAGGACGCCCACGAGGTGCACGCCGTTATCGAGACCGAGCTGGACGAGCTTGTGCTGACGGCCAAGCGCGGCGAGACCGTGGCCACCTACCACCCCGCCACCTCGGTGCTGCGCGGACGCGACAGCATGCTGGATACCGTGGGGCGCCTGTACGCCACCGCCATCGACGACGCCTTCGGCCTCACGATGCCCAAAACCATGTTCAAAAGCGCCGTGCGAGCCGAGCGCGCGGCCCAGCGGGCCCTCTACTCCCCCACCGGCGCCAAGCGCGCCGTGCTTTCCGCTGCCGAGCGCCTCGTGCGCCCCCATGCCATGACCGGGGCCATGAGCCACCGAGCCGCCGAGCGCGCCACTTCCGCCTTCGCCAACGGCGAGCGCGCTCCCTGGCGCCATCCGGCCACCGAGGCCGTCAGCCGCGCCAGCTTCTGGGATCTGTACGACCAGGCGCGCGCAGGCGCCCTGGACGCCATTAAGGCCATGGATGCCGACGACTTCGACCTGGCCGCTTCCCACCGCCTCACCGCCGATGTGAACTTCTACGGCGAGCCCGTGGTGGCCCTCGTCGTGGCTGTGGAAGACGCCGCGGCCGGCGACGACGTCCCCGACGTGCGGAATCGGTAGGAATGCTCATGACCCTCGAGACCGCCTTCGACCTCCCCTTCTGGTTCGAGTTCGCCGCTACCGTGACCGGCGGCCTGTCCGGCGGCATGTCCGCCGTGCGCGCCCGCTACGACATCTTCGGCACCGTGGCCATCGCCTGCATCACCGGCATGGGCGGCGGCATCATCCGCGACATCCTGCTCCAGAACTACGGCCTGTACGCCTTCCAAAGCCCTTGGTTTCTCCTGTCCTGCGCCCTTGCCGGCGTGGCAGTGTTCTACTTCGGCAAGCTGGCCACCTACCTGGACCCCATCGTCGACCTCCTGGACAACATCTCGGTAGCCCTGTGGGCCATCATCGGCGCGTCGAAGAGCCTCTCGGCGGGCCTTACCGTCATCCCCTCGGTAGTGCTCGGCACCATCACCTCCATCGGCGGGGGCATCTCCCGCGACGTGCTCATGAACCGTCCGCCCGTCGCCTTCCAAACCGGCCCCATTTACGGCAGCGCGGCCCTTATCGGCTGCATGGTCTACTGCCCGCTGAAGGCCAACGGCATCCTGCCCGACACGGCGGGCATCCTGTGCGCCGGCCTCATCATGGTCCTGCGCTACCTGTCCCTCATCATGGGCTGGCGCACCAAGCCGCCCCGCGACTACTCGGACACCGTGGTGGAAAGCGTGGCGCGGCCGATGCGCTTCATCGCGCGCAAGGTGCACGTGCCCATGGGCAAGACGGCCCGCGAGCGCCAGGGCACGACCAAGTTCGACCGCTTCAAGAGGAAGGGCAAGAAGCTTTACGACCGTCTGAGCGGCCGTTGGATGGACGACGACGGCGAGCACTTCCAGCCCACCGTGCTCATGGATAAACTGGTGGTGCCCTTGGCCGACGAGGACGAGCACGTCGCAGAGCCGGCGCCGGACCCCTCCGATCGCCTGTTCGTCGACCGCGACGAGCTCTACCGCATCATCGGCCTCGACCACGAGCCCCGCCGCACCGGCCCGCAGGCAGCGGTGAAGGATTCTGCCGCGGACGCCCAGGACACAGAAGATGCGGGAAGCGAGAAAAAGGAGGGTGTGGAAGGCGCCGACGCGGATGCGGCACGAAAAGCCGACGACGAGCCGGCCTTCGACCCCTTCGAACCGCAAACCCCCGACCCGAAGAAGCCCCAGCACAACCCCCGCGACCAGAAGAAGCGTTCATGACGCTCTCCCGTCGCCAGGACACCAAATTCGTGCAGGATTTTGCGATAGGGAGAGACCAAGGCGGCCCAGCAACCGATTTAGAGTCTCCCTATCGCAAAATCCTGCACGAATCACCCAGACGCGCTCTCTCTAGCGAAAAATCTTGCACGGAAATACGGCGACCGTCGCCGCACACTGAACAAGCTCGCCGCTTGGCCTGCAGACATCCCCGTAGGGACCGGCCTCGATCGGCACTCCCGAGCCAGAACGTCCGCCAATGCAGAAAGGGCGGCGCTTGCGCCGCCCCTACGTAGGTGTACCGATTCCCCGATCCTGAGCCTACATATTCTTCAACAGAATCGTGCTCATGAGATCGGCGGTGTGTTCGCAGGCGTCGCAGCAGCTCTCCATGAAGGCGTACAGGCGCGACCACTTCAGCACGTGCATGGGCTCGTCGGCATGGTTCACATGCAGGTTGCGGATGACCTCCACGTACAGCGCGTCGGCCTCCTCCTCGTTGTCGGAGACCTGAATGACCAGCTGCTTGAAGTTCTTCGACTTCTTGAAGTTGCGGAAATCCTCCATGGCGGCGTCCACGGCCTTGCACGACTTGCGGATGAGGGTGGCGAAGCGCAGGGCGTCCTCGGGAATCTGATGGATGTCGAACATGTAGAAGTACTGCAGCACGTCCTCGATCTCATCCAGAATCTCGTCCAGCGCGCCGGCCAAAGCCACGATGTCCTCGCGATCGAACGGCGGCATGAAGTCGTTGCCGACGTGCTTGTAGATGTCGTGGTTGATCATGTCGCCGGCGTGCTCGAGCGCATGGGCCTCATCGAGCACCGCGCGCAGGGCAGCGGCATCGGTGAAGTTCTCCATGGCGCGCACAAGGACGCTCGCCTCTTGCACGGCCAGATCGGACAGCTCTTCGTAGGCGTCGAAGTAATCGTACTTGTGTTTCTTGGCCACTGGACTTCCCTTCTCGTGTTACAGGATCATAAGGAACAACTTGGCACAGGCGAAGCCCAGGATGCCGCACCCGGGGAAGGTGAGCACCCACGTCTTCACCATATCGATGGCGATAGACCATTTCACGGACTTGGGGCTCTTCGCGGCCCCCACGCCCATGATGGCCGTCGTGTTGGTGTGCGTCGTGGAAACCGGCAAGCCCCCGAAGGTGGCGAGCATAAGACTCACGAACGTGGAGAGGCTGGCGGCGAATCCCTGGAACGCCTCGAGCTTCACCATGTCCATGCCCACGGACTTGATGATGCGCTCGCCGCCCACGGCCGTACCGAGGCCCATGTTGAAGGCGCAGAAGATCATGAGCCACATGGGCATAGCCACGCCCGACAGATCCATGCCCATGCCGGCGGTCATCATGATGGCCAGCATGAAGATGGACATGAACTTCTGGCCGTCCTGGGCGCCGTGCATGAAAGCCACCCCGGCGCCAGAGCAGATCTGCGCCCACTTGAAGAACGAGTTCGCCTTCAGGCGATCCACATTGCGGCACATACGGCCGATGACCTTGTAGTTGATCCAGCCCAGGCCGAACCCGAGCAGCGTGGAGAGCAGGATGCCGTAGACGACCTTCATCCACTCGGCGCCGTTGATGGCGTCCAGGCCACCCTGAACGGCGATGGCCGCGCCGGTGAGGCCGGCAATGAGCGAGTGGGATTGCGAGGTGGGAATACCGAACCACCAGGCCGCCGCGCCCCAGACGATGATGGCGACCATCGCCGCCATGAGCGCCGTCAGGGCCTGATGGGAGTTGCCGCCGAAGTCCACCATGGAGAAAATGGTATGGGCCACCGCCGTGGAGACCAGCGACACGAGCAAAAGCCCCAGGAAATTGAACACCGCCGCCATGATGATGGCATGCCGAGGCTTCATGGCCCGAGTAGAGACCGCCGTGGCGATGGCATTGGGCGCATCCGTCGCGCCGTTCACAATGATAACGCCGATATTAAGCAGAGTCACCACCAGAAGGATGGGGTTCTGCATAAGCTCGGAGAGGAAAAAGGTCCACTCGATCGTCACGGAGTTCCTTCCAACAGATAAGCTGCACCCAGAAAATGCGCAGTGGCCCAAGTCTACCCTATGACACGCCGTCAATGAGACAGACTGCTGTGTTTTTTTTGAAAAAGCTCCTACTCGGGGTCGCCGTAGAGGGCGAAGACGCGGCGGCGCTCGGCGCCGATGGTGGTGAGGTTGTTGTGGCCGGGAAGGACCGCCGTGTCGTCGGGCAGCGCCGCGAGCTTCTTCAAGGAAGCGCGCATGTCAGCCATGGAACCGCCCTTGAAATCAGTGCGCCCGATGGTGCCGGCGAACAGCGTGTCACCGGAGAGGAGCACCGGAAGCCCCTTGGGATGGTTGCCGAACTGCGGGATATCGAACAGGCAAATGGAACCGGGGGTGTGGCCGGGCGTCGCGATGACCTTCCACTTCATGTTCCCCACTTCCACAACATCGCCGTGGGCCACGGTGCGGTCGACCGGGCAGGGCACGCCCCGGGTGGAGAGATCCTCGTCGCAGGGTTCCTCGATAAGCGGCGCGTCAATGGCCGACGCAATGACGGGCGCACCCGTGGCCTCGCGCAGCTCGGCGGCGGCGCCGGTGTGGTCGAAATGGGAATGGGTGAGCACGATGGCGTCCAGTTTGCGCTCGCCCAGAGCCGCCAAAATCTTGTCAGCCGAGCAGCTGGGATCCACCACCATGGTGCCTTCGCCGTCGGAGACGATATACACGTTGTTGGCGAGCACGCCCATGATCATATACTCGACATCGACGCACAATCCGCTGATCTCATACAAATCCGTCGCCATTTCTCAACCTTTCTTGCTTGATCCTTGGGGCATCATTCTACGGGCATCGAAGACGCCGTCGATGGCGGACAGGCGCTTTGTCATGCGCTCGATAACCGCCAAGTCGGACAGCTGGAAGAGGAAGCGCATCTCCACCATGCCGTCGCGGTGAGTGGTGGTATTGCAGGACAGCACGTTGGCGCCCATCTCGGAAATGACGCGCGTCACGTCCAAAAGCAGGTTCATGCGATCGAGCGCCTCGATGTAGATTTCCACCTGGTAGGTGGCCGCCGTGGGCGTGCCCTCCCATTCCACCTCGATGATGCGCTCGGGATGCCGCTTCAAGTCGAGCGCATTGGGACAGTCGGCCCGGTGCACCGACACGCCGCGGCCGCGAGTCACAAACCCCAAGATATCGTCGCCGGGCACGGGGTTGCAGCAGCGCGACAGGCGCACGAGCACGTCGTCGACGCCCTTCACCACGATGCCCTGGGACGAGTGGGTCTCGTGCTTCTTCGGGCGCTTCACGGACGTGAGCATGGGGGCCATAATGCCCGTGGAGGAGGCCGATGTGCCCACCGTGGGCTTCTCCGCCTCTTCGTTGCCCTTGTCCACCAGGATCTTCAGCAGGCGGTTTGTGACGTGCTGGGCCTTCTCCTTGCCCGTGCCGATGTGCACGTACATCTCATCGGGGTCTTTGAAGCCGAGCGCCTCGGCCACCAGCTTCAGCGCCCGCATCGACTGGGCGCTCGACAGGCCCAGTCCGTGCTTGCGCATCTCGCGCACGAGCATGTCGCGGCCCATCTGCATGTCGTCGGAACGGGTGATCTTCGAGAAGTAGGAACGGATCTTGCTGCGGGCCGAGGGCGTCTTCACGATGTTCAGCCAGTCGCGGGAGGGGCTCGCGCTCTTCTGGGTGAGCACCTCCACGCGGTCGCCCACCTGCAGCTGATAGGACAGCGGCACAATGGAGCCGTTCACCTTGGCGCCCACGCAGTGGTTGCCCACCTCGGTATGGATGGCGTAGGCGAAGTCCACCGGCGTGGAGCCGGCGCGCAGGCTCATGACCTCGCCCTTGGGCGTGAACACGAAGACCTCCGTGTCGTCGAGGTCCATCTTAAGCGACTTCAAGAACTCGCGGGAGTCCTCGGTCTCGTCCTGCCAGTCCACCATCTGGCGCAGCCACGCCAGCTGGGCGTCCAGGTTGTCGGCGGCGCCGGGGCGCGAGGCGCCGGTCTCCTTGTAGCGCCAGTGGGCCGCCACGCCGTACTCGGAATTGCGGTGCATCTCCTCGGTGCGGATCTGCACCTCCAAGGGACGCCCCGCTGGCCCCATGACCGTCGTGTGCAGCGACTGGTACATGTTGAACTTCGGCATGGCGATGTAGTCTTTGAAGCGGCCGGGCATGGGGTGCCACAAGGTGTGCACCGCGCCCAGGGCCGAGTAGCAGTCCTTCACCGAGCTGGTGATGATGCGCACGGCGATGAGGTCGTAAATCTCCGAGAAGCCCTTACCCTTCTTCGTCATCTTCTGGTAGATGGAGTACAGATGCTTCGGACGCCCCATGATCTGGGCCGAAATTCCCACCTTCCCCATCTCCTCGTGGAGCACGGCGATGACGTCGGCCAGGTACTTCTCGCGCTCCGCGCGGGACTCGGTCACCATGCGGGAGACCTGCTTGTACTTGTTGGGCTCCAGGTAGAAGAAAGAGAGGTCCTCCAGCTCCCACTTGATGGAGTTGATGCCAAGGCGGTGGGCGATGGGGGCGTAGATCTCCAGCGTCTCGCGGGACTTGAAGATGCGCCGATCCTCGCGCAGGGCCGCCAGTGTGCGCATATTGTGCAGACGGTCGGCCAGCTTGATGACGATGACGCGGATGTCCTTGGACATGGCCACGAACATCTTGCGAATGGTGGCCGCCTGCTCGTCGGTGAGCGACTCCACCTCGATGCGGGTGATCTTGGTGACGCCCTCCACCAGCGCCCGCACCTGCGGGTTGAAGGTGCGCTCCACTTCCTCGGCGGTCACCTTCGTGTCCTCCACGGTGTCGTGGAGCAGCGCCGCCGTGATGGTCTCGGCGTCCATGCGCAGATCGGCCAGGATGATGCCCACCTCGATGGGATGGATGATGAACGGCTCGCCGGACTTGCGGCACTGGCCCGCGTGGGCGTCGCGGGCGAACTCGAAGGCGCGGCGCAGCATGGCCTCCTCCGGCGCGTCCATGTAGGCACTCGTCAGGCGCGCCAGCTCGGCGAAGCGGTCCTCGGGCGTGGCGGGCCCGCGCTCGATGGCCGAATCGGCCGTGGGATGCGGACGGCCCAAAAGCGCGTCCACCGTCGCCTTGGTGGCCTTCCCGGCGCTGACGGCATCGGCCGCCGCCCGGACGGAATCGTCTCTCTCGGCGCTCATGGGCGCCTCCCTTCTCCTGAACGCGAATGGTCCGCGGATCGTTATCGGTTAGTGCCCCTGGCCCGGCCAGTTCCTCGGCACGATGGGATGGCACAGACGCACTGTGAGCGCGGGCTCGTCGGTGCCCAGCGCCCATCGGCAGAAGCCGCCGAACAGCGTGCGCTCGTCGATGCCCTCGCGGTAGCGCACCGAATCGGTCAGTTCCACCTTCGACGCCCCCTCGCGCACCCGCACCCACAGATGCGGGCGGCCGGCCTCGTAAACGGTGCGCGTCTCGATGAGCCCGAGCTCGCGGAACACGGCCAAGCCGCAGGCCGCCGAGGTGGGGCTCACGGCGCGGAAGGCGTCGGAGGCGGCCTCGGCCAGATCGGCGTCGGCCACGCAGAAGTAGTCGTCGGGGGTGTTGCGCTGCAGCGAGCGCAGCTTGCGGTACACCTGGGCCATGACGTCATGGTCCGGCGTGGCGTCGGCCAAGATGCGCTCGTTGATGGAGGCGTCCCCGCGCCCGTAGAGCAGATGCACCCACGCCGGCTTCCCATCGCGCCCGGCCCGGCCGCTCATCTGGTTGAACTCCACGTCGCTGAAGGGCAGATGATACAGCACCACGTGCCGGATGTTGGGGATATCGACCCCTTCCCCGAAGGCCGAGGTGGCCACGAGCACCTTCAAGTCGTCGCGACGGAACAGCTCCTCGATGCGCTTGCGCTCGTCGCGGGAGAGCCCCGCGTTGTAGAAGCCGATCATGCAGGCGAGCTGCGGCACCCGCCGGCGCAGCATGCGCGCGAGCGCCACGGAATGCTCGCGGGAGTTCACGTAGATGACGGTCTTCTCGCCCGTGGCCACCAGGGAGGCCAAATAGTCGTCGCGGTGCGGGATGTTGCGCTGGTCGTCCAGGTACAGGTTGTCGCGGGCCGTCTCGTCGATGACCGAGTCCTGAATGGGCAGCACCGCATCGATGTCGTCGGCCACGGCGTCGTTGGCCGTGGCGGTCACCGCAAGTACCACAGGGTCTCCGAGCCGGGTCAGCGCCCGGTCGAGCTGGGTGTAGGCCACGCGCTGGCCGGCCTTGGCCTGGCCGATGTGGTGCGCCTCGTCCACGACGACGAACCCGACGCGCCCCGAAGCCGCCAGCTCGTCGGTGTGGAACATGAGGTACTCCGGCGTGGTGAGCACGATATCGAGGCTCCCGTCGGCCAGCCCCGCGTACACCGCCGCGCGCTCCTCGGGCGTCGATTCGCCGGTAATGACGGCGCTCGCGATACCGAAGCGCTCGAGGCTCGTCCGCAGATGGAACACCTGGTCGGCGATGAGCGCCCGCAAGGGGTAGATGAACAGGCTCGCGGCATGGTCGGTCAGCGCGCGGAAGGCGGCGTAGGTTTGGAAGCACAGCGACTTGCCGCGTCCCGTGGCCATGACGGCGAAGGTGGACTTCCCCGCCCGCAGCCGATCGAGAATCTCTCGCTGGGCCGGATGCAGCGGGCGATCGCCGATGATGGCCTTCACAATGGCCGCCTCCAAGCCGTCCGGATCGCGCCGGGCCGTCTCCTCCCACTGGGCGCGGCGGGGGGCCAAGTCGGGCAGCGCCGGCTCGGGCGCCTCGTCGGCGGCCGCAAGGTCGGGTTCCCCTTCCGCCTCGGCGAACAGATCGGCGGTGAACGACACGGCGTCCGGGTCGAGACAGGCCTCCAAAGCGCAGCAGCTGCGCGCCGGGGCCACGGTTTCCAGCATGGCCTTCACCGAGCGGCGGCCGCGCCATTCGTCGATCTGCACCGTGAAGGCGGCGTCCACCACCGCGTCGTTCACGAGCAGCGCGTCGATGGCCGCGCAGTGGAACATGATGCCGGCCACCGATGCGCGCCCGTTGGTGAGCGTGCAGGCGAAATGGTCCTTGGTCTGGCCCACGGCCCGGGTGTTCACGAGCGTCACGTTCCGCGCGAGGAAGGTGGGCTGGGGGTTCTCCTGGCCGAAGGGGGCGAGCCGCTCCACGAGCGCCACGGATTCGAGCGTCAGCTCGTCCAGGCTCACGAGCGCGTCCACCTCGGTCAGCGGATGGAAGGCCGCCTCCGGCAGCTTCTGCATATAGGCGTCGAGGCGCTGAGCGAAGGCCTTCAAATTTTTGGTGGGGATGGTGACGCCCACGGCCGCCCCATGGCCCCCGAAGCGCTTCGTGAGATACGAGATCGATTCCACCGCCTCGAAGAGGTTCACGTTGCCCACGGAGCGTCCGGAGCCGCGGGCCTCGTCGCCGTCGATGGTGAACAGAAGCGCCGGCACCCCGTAGGTGTTCACGAGGCGGGAGGCCACGATGCCCTTCACGCCCTCGTGCCAGCCCTCGCCGGCCACCACGAGCGCCCGCTGGCCGTGGTAGATTCTGCTGGCCTGCTCCTTCGCGATGTCCGACAGCTCCGCCTCAATGGCGCGGCGCTGGTTGTTCACGTCCTCCAGGGCCTCGGCCATGGCGCAGCACTCGCCGTAGTTGTCGCACATGAGCAGATCGAGCGCCAAATCGGCATTGCCCATGCGCCCGGCGGCGTTCAGACGCGGAATGAGGGAGAACGACAGGTTCGTGGCCGAAAGCGGTTTTCCGGCCTGGCCCGTGGTGGCGAGAAGCGCGGCGATGCAGGGGCGCGGATTCGTGTTCATGCGGGCGAGGCCGTCGGCCACGAGCGCTCGGTTCTCGTCGCGCATGGGCATGAGGTCGGCCACAGTGCCCAAAGTGGCGAAGTCGGTGTAGCTGCGCCACAGGTGCGGAAACCCCAGGCGGCTGCCGAGCACCTGCACGAGCTTCAAGGCCACGCCAACGCCGGCGAGGATGGCGCTCGGGCAGTCCTCGGACATTTTCGGATCGGCCACGGGAACGCCCTCGGGCACGAGATCGGCCGCCTCGTGGTGGTCGGTGATGTAGACCTCCACCCCCGCCTTCAGGATGTCGGCCACCTCGTTCTTGCAGGCGATGCCGCAGTCCACGGTGACGATGACGTCGGGCTCCAGAGCTCGGGCGCGCTCGAAGGCGGCCGCGGTGATGCCGTAGCCTTCCTCGAAACGGCGGGGAACGAAGGGGAACGCGCAGGCGCCGAGGGCCCGCAGGCCCCGGGTGAGCACGGTGGTAGCGGAGATGCCGTCCAAATCGAAGTCGCCGAACACGACGATGCGCTTCTTCTCGCGGATGGCGTCGATGAGCCCGTCGGCCACTTCTGCCAGCCCTGGGATCTCCAAGGGATTGCGCCAGTCGCGGTCGAGCGAGGGGTTCAAGAAGCGCTTGGCGGCCCGCACCGTGGTGATGCCGCGGGCCACGAGGGTCGTCGCGATGAAGCGGGGCAGACCGAGGTCGTGCGCCAGACGCGCGACGATCTGCGGATCGGCCTCCCGGATGCTGAATTGGGCGGTCATAATGTGCTAGCTACCTTACGTGCGTTCTTCTTCGTAGTTCGGAAGGTATTTTCGCACAAAGCTCGCATTCTGTCACCGCAGCACGACGGCGGCGCGGCAATTCCCCACGGCACCGCCCGGGCAGCTCCTCGCAAGCCGTCAATCGACGCTCGGCAGAGAGTCGCACAACACCTAGCGGTTGTCCACTTTCTCGGGGTACAGGTCGTGTTGGGACAGGCGCGTCCAGGCTACTTCCTCCCAGCGGGTGCCGGGGCGTCCGTAATTGCAGTACGGGTCGATGGAGATGCCGCCGCGCGGGGTGAACTTGCCCCAGACCTCGATGTACTTCGGATCCGTGAGCGCGATGAGATCCTTCATGATGATGTTCATGCAGTCCTCGTGGAAGTCGCCGTGGTTGCGGAAGCTGAACAGGTACAGCTTGAGCGACTTGCTCTCCACCATGCGCACATCGGGCACGTAGGAGATATAGATGGTGGCGAAGTCGGGCTGGCCGGTGATGGGGCACAGGCTCGTGAACTCGGGGCAGTTGAACTTCACGAAGTAGTCGTTGCCCGGGTGCTTGTTCTCGAAGGTCTCCAGCACCGACGGGTCGTAGTCGGTCGGGTACTGGGTATGCTGGTTGCCGAGCAGGGTGACGCCGCCGGCGCGAGTCTCATTCTCATCGCGGCCAGCCGAGGCAGCGGCGGGAGCAGTCGCTGGCGCGGGGCCGGCATCCTCGCGAGCCAGATGGGCCGCGATGGCGGCCATAGCCGAAGTATCCACCGATCCCTCGGGCTTCCCGATTGCATCATCGTCGCTGCCAAACAGCGCTTCAGCCATGTCCATTGGTTTCATTCCCAGCTCCTCTTCTTTAGCAACTCCTTGGGGGCGGGCTGCGGGGTACCGCCCAGTCGCTCAGACAGTCCTCGCTCGGCGAAACAGCCCACTGGGCTGTTTCGTTCG
>OLQC01001052.1_pt1 | contig 24349 bp, 22 predicted proteins | sample 1672471 | NCBI WGS metagenome assembly OLQC01 (sample SAMEA3136689, study PRJEB25190) | human gut metagenome | biome: human gut; feature: human-associated habitat; material: faeces | place: Austria | collected 2013 | reverse complement strand
AAAAGCGTCTTTCGGCTTTTGGACATAACCTTTTTTCACCATGGCTCTGGCGATAATCGGTTTTCCGACAAACCTCTGCCCCTCACGCAGGGTCAGATCCTTCATGCTCAGAGGATATCCCATGTTTTTCAACACTGCCAGCAGCTTTTGATTGCGCGTTTCTCTCTTTTTCCTCAAATCCGCCAGAATCTCCTGAAAATGCGGGTCGTTCCGATCAAATCCATATCCCAGGATATGAAGCTCGGTTCCATCTGCTGTTTCCGTTGCCAACTCAATTCCGGGAATCACGTGAATCCCTTCCTGTTCGCCGGCTTCCAAAGCTTCCTCCAGTCCATCAACACCATCATGATCCGTAATGGCTATTTTATCATACCCTGCTTCCTTTGCCCGTTTTACAATATCCGTCGGTGAGCTTGCTCCGTCCGAAAACCAGGTATGAATATGAAGATCTACCTTAGGTTCCATAACAGATCCTGCTCAAGCTGTGAAGAAACTTCTTTTCCCTTCAGAATTTCCACCAGTTTCAATGCAAAGGGCATTGCGGTAGCCGGTCCTCTGGATGTGATGACGGTTCCATCCTCGACAACCAGATCGCTTTGTGGCCGCGCGCCTTTCAGCAGTTCTTCCATCCCCGGGTAAATCGTTGCCTTCTTCCCTTCCAACACGCCCTGAGCGCCAAATACCATCGGCGCCGCGCAGATGGCGGCAAGATATTTTCCGTTTTCCGCGAAGCAGCGGATATGGCTGGTCAGGCCTTCATGATTCCCCAGGTGCTCCGCGCCGGGAAGGCCGCCCGGAAGCACGATCATCTGACAGTTCTCGTAATCTGCCTCCTCATAGAGAATATCCGCCTCTACCGGGACACCGTGAGTTCCTACTACCCGCTTTTCTCCTGTAATGGAAACGGTCTGAACTTCGATGTTGGCGCGCCGCAGAAGATCTACGATAGTCAGCGCCTCGATTTCTTCAAAACCGGTTGCCAAGTGTACATAAACCATATTACTACCTCCTGTATCGTTTTTTTCTTTTAGTATTGTAACATATTATGCGACTTGTGTGAAAAAAAAGAACCGCCACAAAATGCGGCGGCCTGCTATCCTATATTTCAATCGGCCTCAGATTCTTTAACGAAAGATCCATAATCGGCGCGCCGTAGGTCAGCGCTCCGGCAGATACATAATCCACTCGGGAGTTTGACACCTAAAATCAGAAAAAGAGCCTGGAAGCGTTGCAAACGCTTAATTTTTTTGTCAAATTTTCGATTTTTATATTGCGTCTTTTAGCGTCTTATGTTATAATATAAATAAGTTTATACTTTGTTCGGAGGTGTGGATATGAGAATCAGAACCGCTAAAACAAAAAACGGCAGGCTCTTTTACGTCATCAAAACATACTATGATTCCCACGGCGTCGAACATACCGTAACGGTTGAAAAACTGGGAAATGAAAAGGATATCCAAGCACGAACGGGAAAAGATCCGGATCAATGGGCCAAAGAGCATGTCGCAAAACTCAATGAAGAAGAGAAAAAGCAGAATGCGGATGTGACTCTTTCCTTTTCCCAAACAAAGCTTTTAAGCAAAGAGCATATCTACGAATACCATTCCGGCTACCTCTTCCTCCAAAAGATATACTACGAACTCGGGCTGGATAAAATCTGCAGGCAGGTCGCAAAGCGACATTCTTTCCAATATGGCCTCAGCAGCATTCTCTCTCGCCTTTTATACGGCAGAATTCTGGAACCATGCTCGAAAAAAGCTACGTTTGCGTATTCTAAGAACCTTTTGGAAAAGCCAAACTTTGAAGCGCATCATATCTATCGTGCCCTTGATGTTTTATGCGACGAATCCGACTTCATCCAGCAGCAGCTTTACAAAAACAGTTTCGTATACGGAAAGCGCAATACCGGAGTCCTTTACTATGACTGCTCCAATTTTTTCTTTGAAATCGAGCAACAGGACGAAGAGGGGCTTCGCAAATTCGGAAAAAGCAAGGAAAACAGGTCACTTCCTGTCGTTGAGATGGGGTTGTTCATGGATCGGGACGGAATCCCTCTGGGAGTTTGTATCGATCCGGGCAATACCAATGAAAACAAGACGCTCAAACCCATAGAGCAGCGGATCCTGTCCGAATATGGGATGTCAAAGTTCATCGTATGCACCGATGCAGGACTTGCATCGAAAGCCAATCGCAAATTCAACAGCATAAATGACAGAGCGTTCATTGTCACAAGCTCCATCAAGAAGCTTAAGAACGAACTAAGGGAATGGGCGCTGTCACCGCAAGGGTGGTACATCAGTGATGGTAACAGAAGAAAAAAGTATGATCTTTCCAAGCTGATCGCAGGAGAGGTCGATGAGAAGACGCAACAGACTTTCAAGGATACGGTGTTTTACAAGGAGCGCTGGGTCGATCAGGGCAGTTTCGAGGAAAAACTGATCGTAACATTCTCGCTGAAATATCAGCAATATCAGCGTTCCATACGCAATGGTCAGATTGAACGGGCCAGAAAAGCCATTGCGAACGGAACTGTCAAAGCCAAAAAGTACAATCAAAACGATTACAGAAGGTTTGTGGAAAAGACTGCGGTTACGGATGACGGCGAGATTGCGGAACATACCCTCTTTTCCATTCACGCGCAACGGATAGCGGAAGAAGAAAAATACGATGGATTCTATGCACTCAATACCAACCTTGAGGATGACCCAAAGCAAATCGTCAAAGTCAGTCATCAAAGATGGCAGATAGAGGAATGCTTCCGCATCATGAAGAGTGAATTGAAAGCAAGGCCTGCCCATGTCAGCACAGATACAAGGATAAAAGGTCATTTCCTCACCTGTTATCTGGCATTAGTGCTTTACCGATACCTGGAGAAAAGGACCGGGAACAAATACACATGTGAGCAGCTGATATCAACGCTTCGAGGCATGCATATGCGGGAAGTGGTTGGGGAAGGATACCTTCCTTCCTACACAAGAACGGATATCACCGATGATCTTCATGAAGCCTTTGGTTTCCGGACGGATTATCAGATCCTTACCTCTCAACGAATGAAGAAAATCATCAAATCCAGCAAAGACAGAAATCTGACACGCAAAAAATGATAAATTACAAAATCCTTTAACCCCTGCTATTTCAACAGGTTTAAAGGATTTTTTGCTGTTTTACTGTCAAACTCGGGATTGTAACATATTATGCGACTTGTGTGAAAAAAAAGAACCGCCACAAAATGCGGCGGCCTGCTATCCTATATTTCAATCGGCCTCAGATTCTTTAACGAAAGATCCATAATCGGCGCGCCGTAGGTCAGCGCTCCGGCAGATACATAATCCACTCCGATTTCTGCAATTATCTTTAATCGTTCCTTTGTCACATTTCCGGAACATTCCAGCTGCGCTCTTCCAGCTGTCCGCTTTACCGCTTCCCGCATGGTATCATCGTCCATATTATCCAGCATGATGATATCGGCTTCCGCCTCAAGGGCTTCCTGCAGCTGCTCCAGGTTCTCGACTTCCACTTCGATTTTGCGGACAAAAGGCGCGTACTCTCTTGCCATCTTTACAGCCGCCGCGACGCTTCCCGCGGCCCCTATATGATTGTCTTTCAAAAGGACGCCGTCAGACAGATTATAACGGTGATTCCGCGCGCCGCCAACCTTTACCGCGTATTTTTCAAAGATACGCATATTGGGCGTTGTCTTTCTCGTATCTAAAAGCTTCGTCCCGCTGCCGGAAAGTTCCTGAACCATCTCCCTTGTAAAGGTGGCGATACCGCTCATACGCTGCAGATAGTTGAGGGCTGTCCGCTCTCCGGAAAGCAGCACCTGGATATTTCCAGTCACCGTTCCGATCACATCTCCCTTTTTCACCGCGTCACCATCCCGGAAATCCGTTTGGAACACCGTTTCCTCATCCAGCAGCTGAAAAACCCGTTCAAATACCGCAAGACCGCAGAGGATCCCATCCTGCTTGCAGATCAGATCGGCTGTTCCCCGTCTCGGCTCCGGCATAACCGCGTTTGTCGTCACATCTTCGCCTGTAATATCCTCGGAAAGCGCGCTCAGCAGATACCGGTCAACATTAACCTTTGTGGTGACACCATTGATCATAGAATTTCTCGTCCCTTCTTTTTATTTCGTTCATAATCCGTTTTCTCCCTTCGTTCTTCCAGGTCTCCAGATCTTCGTAATCCTCCAGATTCGCCCGGGTAGTTCCGTAAGAAATAAACGGTATTGTCTGCTTGATCTTCTCTGCCGCTCTTCCGGCAAATACCATGCCCTCCAGCAGGGAGTTGCTGGCCAGCCGGTTGGCGCCGTGCACGCCGTTACAGCCTGTCTCGCCTACCGCGTAGAGATTCTTCGCTGAGGTCTCGCCGCTGGTATTGGTTTCGATTCCTCCCATCAGATAATGCTGCGCCGGCGTAACCGGAATCGGTTCGCTGCACAGATCATATCCTTCTTCCAGGCAGGTCTGATAGATATTGGGGAACCGGGTCCGAATCCATTCTTCCGGTTTTCCCTCCAGAGAGAGCCAGACACACTCACTATGCGTCTTCTGGATTTCTTCCTGAATCGCGGCCGAAACCACATCCCGCGGAAGCAATTCGTCCACAAATCGCGCTCCATTTTTATTGAGCAGGACCGCGCCTTCTCCGCGGACGGATTCCGAAATCAGAAACCCTCTTCCCGGTTTGTTGGTATATAGCACCGTTGGGTGAATCTGGATATAGTTGAGGTTTTTAAGGCGGATTCCATGTTTTGCCGCCATAGCGAAGCTGTCACCCGTGATGTGACGGAAATTCGTTGAGTGTTCAAACAGTCCGCCCATTCCGCCTGTAGCCAGTATGACCGCTTTGGCGTCGATCTGGCGCAGCGTCCCGTCTTCTTCCCGCACAACCATTCCGCAGCACCGTCCGCCTTCCATTACCAGATCCATCATCAGGGTGTATTCCTGTATCTCGATATTATCCCTTTTTCTGGCCGCATCGATCAGTTTACTGGTAATTTCCTTTCCCGTTACATCCTTATGATGCAAAATCCGGCAGGCGCTGTGAGCTCCTTCTCTCGTATAATCGAAATCCCCATCTTCCTTTTTATCGAATTCCACGCCATAGGAAATCAGTTTTCGGTTTACTTCCGCCGCATGCTCAATCATGCAGCGCACAGAAGCCTCGCTGTTTTCGAATCTTCCTGCCCGCATGGTATCTTCAAAAAAGGCATCGTAGTCGCCCGGTTCCTTCAAGGTACAGATTCCGCCCTGCGCCAGATAAGAATTGCTGTTTTCCGTCTTATCCTTTGTAATCATAAGGACATTCAAATTCCGCGGAAGGCTGAGAGCCGCAAACATCCCCGAAGCTCCTGTACCCGCCACGATTACATCATATTTATTCTCCATGAGGCTGTCCTCCTTTTTATCTGGCCAGCTCCAACATCCTGGTCAGGGGCCGCTGCGCTTCCTGCCGGGCGGTTTCGTCCATTTCCACCGGCTCCTGCAGCGTTTCTAAAGTATGTAATACGTTTTCCAGTGTAATCCGTTTCATGCCGGAACAGATCTGCTGTTCCTTTGCCGGGTGAAACTGTTTGTCCGGATTATTTTTTTGCAGCTCGTAAAACACGCCGGTCTCCGTGCAGATGATAAACTCTTTGGCAGAGCTTTCTCCAGCCCTGGCAATGATCCCGGAAGTGCTGCCCACATAATCCGCCTCCTCCAAAACTTCCATGCGGCATTCCGGATGGGCTAAAACCTCGGCGTCCGGCCAGCGCTTCTTCGCCTCTAACACATCGGCTTTTGAAATCTCTTTATGCACATAGCAGTATCCGTCGTTAAAAATAAAGTTTTTTTCCGGAAGTCTGGAAGCGATATATCTTCCCAGATTTTCATCCGGCACAAAAAGAATATTTTTATTAGGCAGCGCGCTTACGATCTTCATGGCATTGGAAGATGTCACACATACATCTGAATACCGTTTCAGCTCCGCGGTAGAATTGATATAGCATACGACCGCCAGATCCTCGTATTCTTCTCTTACTTTGCGGATCTTTTCCGCTGTCGCCATGTGGGCCATAGGACAGTCCGCCTCTTTGTCCGGCATCAGCACCAGTTTGTCCGGATTCAGGATCTTCGCGCTTTCCCCCATAAAGGACACGCCGCAGAACAAAATGACTTTTTCCTTCGCCTCTACGGCTTTTTCGCTGAGATAATAGGAATCGCCAACACAGTCGGCGACTTTCTGAACTTCTTCATCTACATAATAATGCGCCAGAATCAGCACATCCTTTTCCTCTTTCAGCTTTTGTATCTGTCTCACAATTTCTGTCATCGTCTTTCTCCTCAACTCAACTGATAAACATACTAATTCTAATATTACACATTTATTTACAGGTGTCAAGACATTTGTAAAAAAGACCCTCTCGGATTAGGGCAATCGCAAAGTCAGAGAGTTTTAATTTTCATATTTTTTCTCAAAGAGCAGTTTCTCTATCCTGTGTATATCATGCTCATTTGCCATAATAAACCGTTTCATTGGCTTATCTGAGTATTGCTCATCATATTTCTTCATCATCAGGCAGAATCTTCTTAATACAGCTCCACTTGTCATGGCTCCTTCTTTCCGCGCGGTTTTCTGGTCTTCCTTTAATTGCACATCTAACAGCCAGTGCTGCATCTCTATATTCCAATGCCCTTGTCGGATCTTTACCAGATTTTCTATATCCAACTCTTCCAGATTTGTGATCACGATCTGTCTGGAATGGCTTATCTCGCCTGTCCCTGTCTGAACCGTCTTTTTCTCTATGACCCCTATCCGGGCAATACTTCCATAAATCGATTCAAGCCCCAGCTTTTCATATAGAAACGATGTGTCTTGAATCAGTCTTCCTTTTATGCGTTCTATCCTTCCATGACTCTTGTTAATTTGTTCCACTCCGTCTAGCTTCTCATACTTCCCTTTCTGTTTCAGTCTCTCCAACTCTTCCTCTATCGTCCGCAGCAGCCTTTTCTGGTTTTCTTTTACCGGTATGACATAGCTTCCTCCCCTATCTACTATCGCTTGGATTACGGTCTGGTTACACCCCATTGCGTCTATAGTCACGATCGTCTTATTCAACTCAAACAGCTTCAGGTATTCCGGAAGACAGCTGATTTCATTCTCCTTCTCCCCCACTTCCTTCACCTTCAATCCAATGGATTCCCCCTCATACATTGCGTTTAGAAGATACCTCGGCTTTTCTCCTTTCCCTTTTTCGCTGGCCGCTCGTACCGCCTTCCCATCTACACGCAATATTTTCATGTCTTTGTATCTCTCGCAGATCTCCGGGAACATTTCTTTAAGCCACGCCCCCAGCGAAAACGACAGCTTCTCAAAACTGACCATTCGCAACAGCCTCGAAAAGGTGTCGTGGGAAGGCACCCGTTTCATCTGGGTTTTCTCCTTAAAATATTCGAAGTTCAGTTCCGCGTAAAAAGCAATATCGCTCCCTTCGCTGTGACCCGCCAGCACCGCGTAAATACAGATCAGCAGCAGATCTGCAAAACGATAACGGATCCCTCTGGCATGTCTCGGGTCTTCAATCTGCTCCAACAGAAAGATCAGTTCCTTTTCTTCATCGTATCTCATTTTCTTCTATTCCCAGCCTTTCTAGCAATTCTCTTTGTACTTTCGTCAGTTCACTTTGAAAAACCCGTTTCCCCATCCTGACACTGCAAATATATTTCAGCGGCTCCAATTCTTCCAATGGGTATTCACAGATCTTGCTGATCGCTGTGATCTGGTTTGGGATCCCGATATGGAAGCGTTCGACCATTTCATCCACCGGATAAATCGTCACGTCTGCCCTGTCATTTAAAAAGGAATTATTGGATAAGTAAACGATCATACTGTAATAAAGATTCCTCCGCTCCTGCACAGGTCCGCTTCGCCTGCTGATATATTCCTCCTCAAATTTCAGCAGAAAATTTGTAAAGCCGCACTCCCGGATAACTACGTGCTCCGTATCAACCCTCGTTCTGTACAGCGGATGGAACCCCCACCGATCTATTTTCCCTGCCAGTCCCTTAATCTCCTGGACCGGATAATTTTTTCCTGGAACACGTTTGGAAGTCGCGTAGTAAGCGTAGTATGTGTCATTTACTTTTTTTACCACTGTCCCCTTTGGCCTGTACTGTTTTACATAATCTGGATATTTCATGTATATATGTATTATCATAATATACAATACAAGTCAAGCATAAATTAAGAGAGCAGCAGAAAATGTCGCTTTTCCTCTACTCTCTTTTCTACTAATTATGACTTTGCGATTGCCCTATCAGCCCCTCTCGCCGCTCCCGCGGCCTCTCTGAGACAGCTTGTTTATATTACCAGATCCCCTCCTCCTTGTCAATCCCTTTTCCTCTCTTTTTTCCCCTTTTTTTCTTACCTAAATTCCCAAAGTAACTTCCAGAAGAGAAAAGAAACTGGAATTTAATCTGAAACGTTTTTCTGCTAGAATTTACTTTGGGAAATTTTTCTGCCAGAAAGGAATTCTTATGGACAACAAATCTACAAAAAAACACAAACACTTAACCCTGGAAGACCGGGAATGGATTGAAACCGGTCTCCGGAAGGGTCTGACCTTTCGTGCCATTGCGGCTCAAATCTGCAAAGACTCTTCCACCATCTCCAAAGAAGTTCTCCGCCATATTACGGTCAGCAAGTCTTCCATCCGGAACATTGACCCCTCCGGAAAGACCATCCCGCCGGAACCCTGCCCCAGGCTTCTGCGGCCTCCCTATGTCTGCTCCAGCTGCCCTTCCCTTCATCGCAGCTGTCCCCATGACAAACAGGTTTATCGTGCCCGGTCCGCCCAACTTGCCTATGAGGCCCTCCGTTCCGAATCCCGTGAAGGAATTCCCTTAAACAAAGAACGCTTCTATGAAATCGACCGCATTCTTTCCGAACGGATCCGGCAGGGGCAGCACCTCTATCACATTTTACAGTCCGAAGATCTCGGCGTTTCCAAATCCACCGTTTACCGACATCTGCACAAAGGCTATCTTTCCATCTCGCCCCTGGATCTCCCCCGTGTCGTGAAATTTAAGCCTCGCAGACATCGAAAAGCCGATTCCATCCCCAAGGCTCTGAAGCAGGGCCGTTCCTATTCCGACTTCCTCGCTTACATGCAAGCGCATCCCCTCGCTTCCCGGGTCGAAATGGATACCGTCATCGGCGAGATCGGCGGCAAGACCCTCATGACTTTCGATTTCACCTTCTGCAATTTCATGTTTGGTCTGCTGCTGGAAAACAAAACCTCCGCTCAGGCGGCTCTGCACATTCGCTCTCTCAAACAACGTCTCGCCGATCACGGTCTGGATTTTGGCAAACTCTTCCCCGTTCTCCTCACCGACAATGGCGGTGAGTTTGCGGATGTATTCGCCTTTGAGCAGGATCTGCAGGGTCGACCGCAATCCCATCTCTTTTTCTGCGACCCCATGCGTTCCTCTCAAAAGCCCTTTGTGGAAAAAAATCACACCCTCTTTCGGGACATCGTGCCAAAAGGAGAAAGCTTTCAGGCCTTCTCTCAGGATACCATAAACCTGATTTTTTCCCATGTCAACAGCGTTCGCAGAAACAGTCTGAACGGAAAGTCTCCTTACGAGGTGTTTACCTTCACCTTTGGATCGGAGCTTGCCGATTTGCTCGGGATTCAAAGCATCCCCGCCCGGGATGTCATTCAATCCCCGCTTCTTCGCAAGACCGAAGCCTTCCTTCGGACTCTGCATCCATAACAAAGCGAAATGGCTATGCCGCGAAAGACCCTTGACCATGAGCTGCGGCATGCGAGGCTGTCCGGCTGGGACGGAGAGGCTGCGAAAGCGCCCCCTCCCCCTTCCGTCCCTTCTGCATGCCGCAGGAGGCTCATCGTCAAGGGTTCCGTGGAATACCATTTCTTCCGCTTTTTCGAACATACAGGCAGGGATTGTTTCCCAGACTAAATTCTATCCCACTGGAAGTTACTCTGAAACGGATTCCGTTTTGGCTTGTTTGCCCTGCGCTTTTTACCATAAATTGGTGAAAAGCGCAACGTTTTTTTCTCTTTGTGCTTCTTGTTCTCTCGCGAAACCCCTTCATTTTTCATACTAAATTCCACTTCCCATACTACTAGAACTTACTTTGGGAATTTACGCTCCGATAGCAATTTTTGTTGTTCCAATAGCAAAAGTATCAAGTAAAATCAAGGCTCGTAAAGCTCCTAAAGTGCCAAAAAGCAACATACAGCTACATTCAAAACTGACGGCAGATGATATTATTTACTGCAATGAATGTGGTGCAAGCTACATAAAAGGGAATATTCCCGATGAATGCACCGAATGTGGAAATAAACTTAAATAACAAAAGCTCCCGACTTTATGCCGGGAGCTTCGCCTATTCGTGTAAATTTCGGTCAGTAAAAAAATAAACCGCATAACAATGCGGTTTAAACGCTATTTGGCTGGGATAGCGGGATTTGAACCCACGAGTGACGGAGTCAAAGTCCGTTGCCTTACCGCTTGGCTATATCCCAGTATAAACAAATGCCGCCGGCACTTAAGCCCAGCGCAGGCGGCATTTGTTCTTAATAAATATGGGGTGGGAGATGGGACTCGAACCCACGATCTTCGGGACCACAATCCGACGCGTTAACCAGCTACGCTACACCCACCATAAATGGCACGCCACACAGGATTCGAACCTGTGACCTACCGCTTAGAAGGCGGTTGCTCTATCCAGCTGAGCTAGTGGCGCATGGTCTGCATTTTCATATTTATCAAAATAAATAAGTTTTCACTTTCGTGAAAACTATGGAGCGGGTGATGGGAATCGAACCCACACAACCAGCTTGGAAGGCTGGGATTCTAGCCATTGAACTACACCCGCATATAAGTCAAAGTATGCTTATCGAACTGCACATATCTCTTTGACGCTTGTATATTATAACACAGCAAAATCACATTGTCAAGACTTTTTTAAAATTTTTTCTTCTTTTCGGTCTTATTAAGAATTTAAGGTATCTCACTCTTTCTGTTTTTTTCGTTGTGCTTGTATTTCCGGGCATCATTTGATATAATAGTATATAAAATACGTTACTGCGTCCGATGAAAGGAGAAAGTCTATGGCATACGAAAAGATTACCGGAACCTTTGAATCCTCGAACGGCACCGATAACTGTGCCTATTACATCTATGTACCCGCTGCTCTTACAAATGGCGGATATAAGGGTATCATCCAGATCTCACATGGTATGTGTGAATATATTGAGCGTTATGAACACTTCGCGGATTTTCTTACCTCACACGGATATATCGTCTGCGGTAACGACCATCTCGGCCACGGAAACAGCGTCAGATCAAACGACGATCTCGGCTTTTTTGCCGAAAAGGACGGTTGGAGTCATCTTGTAAACGATCTGCACCGTATGACGATGATAATGAAGAAGAAGTACCCTGCACTGCCGTATATACTTATAGGCCACAGTATGGGCAGTTTTGTTGCAAGGCTGTATCTCACACGCTTTCCTAACGAGCTGACCTGCGCCGTAATTATGGGTACGGGCGATGACAAGGCACTTTCCGAAATAGGAGTAAGAGCTACACGCTCCGTTGTTTCCTTGAAGGGTGAACGTTTCCGCAGTGATAAGCTGAACACTCTCATTTTCGGAGTATATAACGACAAAATCAAAGATCGTCAGACTATCTATGACTGGCTCACTCACGACAGAGAAGTTGTAAAGAAGTATATCGACGATGAAAAGAGCAATTTTGTGTTTACGGCAAGCGGATTTGTTGACCTTACTACCCTTCTTCGCAGAGTGTCAAGTCAGCAGTGGGCTGAAAAGGTGCCTAAAAAGCTGCCTGTTATATTCATGGCAGGAACGGCAGACCCTGTCGGCGGATACGGCAAGGGCGTAAGAAACGTATACGCAAAGCTGATTGACGAGGGCTGCAACGTTGATATCAAGCTGTACCCCGGCGCACGTCACGAGCTTGTAAACGAAACTATGAAGGAAATAGTTTTCGACGATATTTTAACCTGGATAGAAAGAAAGGTCGGCGGAATGACAGGCAATTACGAATTTTAAGCCTTAAGCCGAAAAGAACAATATGAAAGACGGATTTATAAAAGTAGCGGCGGCAACACCTGAGATTAAGGTTGCCGACTGCAAGCACAACGCAAAGCAGATAATCTCTCTGGCAAAGGAGCTTGCTAAAAAAGATGTAAAGCTCGCAGTTTTCCCGGAACTGTGCATCACGGGTTACACCTGTCAGGATCTGTTCTATCAGACAACGCTCCTTGACGGTGCTAAGAATGCGCTCGTAACGATTCTGGAAGAACTGTCTGCGCTTGATATGATAACTGTAGTCGGTCTGCCGATGCAGTTTGACAGCAAGCTGTATAACTGTGCGGCTGTGACATATCACGGAAAAGTGCTGGGCTATGTGCCTAAGCAGTACCTGCCGAACTACAACGAATTTTACGAGATGCGCCACTTTACCGCCTGGGACGGCAGTAAATGCGAATATTTTTTAAACCGGTTTGACACGGATGCCGACGGCGAATGCGATGATTCGCTGAGTGCGTATTTCGGTGCGGGACTTATATTCTGCTGTAACAATATGCACGATTTTTCTTTCGGGATCGAGCTGTGCGAAGATCTGTGGTCACCCTGCCCTCCCTCGACATATCTTGCACAGGAAGGTGCAAATATCATTATTAATCTTTCCGCAAGCAACGAGATGATAGGAAAGTCGGAATACCGCCGTTCGCTTGTTTTAAATCAATCTGCAAGGCTTATTTCGGGTTATATCTACTGCTCCGCAGGAGAAGGCGAAAGCACGCAGGACCTTGTATTCTCGGGACATAACATAATCGCCGAAAACGGTGCAACGCTTGCCGAAAGCGAGCTTTTCTCTAACGATTATGTTATCAGCGAAATAGACGTAAACAAGCTGGCATTTGAACGCAGAAAAAACACATCATTCAGAAATGACAAATGCGATACGGAAACTATATGGTTTGATATACCGCTCACCGATACAAAGATAACACGTTTTGTATCACGCACACCGTTTATCCCATACTCTGCCGATGAGACCGACAAGAGATGCGAGCTTATTCTTTCGATGCAGGCACACGGACTTAAAAAGCGCCTTGCCCATACTTACGCAAAAACCGCCGTTATAGGAATCTCGGGAGGACTTGACAGCACGCTTGCACTTCTTGTATGTGCCAATGCCATGAAGCTGCTCGGCAGACCTATGACGGATATTGTAGCGGTGACAATGCCGTGCTTCGGCACAACAAAACGCACAAAATCAAACGCTGTGAAGATATGCGAGGCAATCGGAGTCACACTGCGTGAGATTGACATAACCGACAGCGTAAAACAGCATTTTCTGGACATCGGACACGATATAAACGATTTGTCCGTGGTATTTGAAAACGGTCAGGCAAGAGAACGCACAAAGGTGCTTATGAACATTGCCAATCAGACGGGCGGACTTGTAATAGGCACGGGCGATCTGTCCGAGCTTGCTCTCGGCTGGGCAACCTACAACGGCGATCATATGTCTATGTATGGCGTGAACTGTTCGATACCCAAGACGCTTATCAAGCATCTTGTCAGCTACTACAGCAAGACGACAGATAACAAGCTGCTCAAAGAATCGCTTGAGGATATACTTGATACGCCTGTAAGCCCCGAGCTTCTGCCTGCACATAACGGAGAAATATCGCAGAAAACCGAAGACCTTGTAGGTCCTTACGAGCTTCATGATTTCTTCCTGTACAACGGCATAAGATGGGGATTTACCCCCGAAAAAGTATTCAGGCTTGCGCTGTACGCTTTTGACGGTGCGTATGACCGTGAAACAATACTGAAATGGCTGAAAACCTTCTACCGCCGTTTCTTCTCACAGCAGTTCAAGCGTTCGTGCCTGCCCGACGGTCCTAAGGTCGGATCGGTAACGCTGTCACCCAGAGGCGACTGGAGAATGCCGAGCGATGCCTGTGCAACGCTGTGGTTAAGTCAGATAGAAAATCTGAAATAAAGTCTTATCTGCGAATAAATGAAACCAACCTGTCAATAATTACCTCACAAAGCTAAATGCTACGGAGGTACTTATGACAGGTTTTTTTAAACGTAATATTCTTGATAAGGTTATGATATTCGGTGCGGTGCTGAGCCTTGTAATAACGGGTTTCACGGCATTTGCGGAGGATTGCGAGGAAAAGCCGCAGGAGGTGCTGAGGCTTCATATACTGGCAAACTCGGACAGCAAGGACGACCAGACGCTGAAATACGATCTGCGTGACTATATGCTGACAACGTTTTCGGATGTATTCGGAAACTGTGACAGCTTCAGTCAATCGGTAGCCGTTGCAAACGAACGCAGAGCCGAAATCGAAGAAAAGGCTAACGAATTTGTACATTCCAAAGGCTACAGCTACAATGTAAAATGCGAGGTCGCAAAAACATATTTCACCACCAGAAAGTACGAGAATGTAACCTTACCGGCAGGAGAATACACAGCCGTCCGTCTGCTTATCGGAAATGCAGAGGGCAGAAACTGGTGGTGCGTAATGTTCCCGCCGCTGTGTCTTCCTGCCGCATCAGGTGAATTTTTTACCGAAGAACAAAGCAAACGGGTTGAAGAAAGCCGTGATTATGAAATAAAGTTTGCGATATTCGAGGCGTTGCAGGGACTTTTCGGCGGCGGTGATAGCAATAGTGAAAGTTCAGAAGAAACCGCCTGCGACAGCACGGATAACGATTTTGCAAAAATATCCGTTTTCGGCATTATGAACTGTGATATTCTGTGATTATTAAGGCAGGCGGTTTTCCGCCTGCTCAGACTGTCGATAAACCTATATAATTTTTGAAAATGGGTGTTTAGCGTTGCTTGCTATGTTGGTTTTGCATCTCTGCAAAGTCAGCTGTTTGTGCCGTTGCATCTGTGCATCGACAGCCATTTGTGCCGTTGCATCGTGCAACGGCTTTGTGTGGCTGTCTTTATGCATCCTTGCATAACGGCTTTGTGTGGCTGACTGCAAGCATCCTTGCTTGGTCTAGGGCGGTAGCCCCAGTAATATAGCCCCTTTCCCTGGGAAAGGGGTTTGGGGTTTCGGCAAGGATGCCGAGATAGAACGCCCAAAGGCTTTGCAGGACGCAAAGCCCACAAAGCGTTCTTATAGGGATAGAGAACAAGCACTATTTTGAAAAAACATACTTTTTCTACAATCTGTGCAGGCGGTTTTCCGCCTGCTATTTTTTTAACCGCTATTGACATTTCCGGTATTCTGTGCTATACTGAAACTGTACTAATTCTAATAGTACAGTTAGTTTGCCGCTTGCTGACAATCTTAACGGAAATATATTATGAAAAGGAGAAAAATAATTGAAATATCTAAAGCTTTATTTCAGTATGCTGAAAACATTTCTCAAAAGCGATATCAAGCTGAATATACTTATTTTTCTTATCTCTGTTTCGGCTGTCTTTACATTTATTTCTTTGTTCTGTGCATTGAACAGCGGTAATGCGGCATATCACAATATGATGGATCGTTCAGGCTACAGTTTTGACGGTGTTATGCCCGAAGATTCACCCGAATTTTTCAAAGAAAACCTGCCCGAAGTCTACACTGCCTATGCCGACAATGCGGTTGTCAGCTATCGCTCAACCGAAAACTACATCTGTACAGAATCAGCCAAAGTTGCTTTTAACAAAAGCATGAAAGATCTGTACCGCTTCATACAATCCGACTATAACATAACCGACGGCAGATTTTTCACGGAAGATGAGTTGAAAGGTGACAGCAAGGTTATTATTGCCGAAAACGACTGCGGTATAAATGTCGGTGACAGGCTTATCATTCCCGATGATAAAGGCGACATCGTACTTAATGTAATAGGTCTTTCCGATGATTTTATTGTTCCGTACACTTTTTTCTTATATCACAACAACAGCGGAATTTATGTAAAGGATGAAGATTTTGAAAATGAGATGAAGAATACCGCTCCGACAAAATACAACGGCGCACGCTTTTTCTTTACTTCCGATCTGTCTGACGATGAACTGCAGGCACTTGAGCAATATCTCGGCGATGAGGTTTATATTCAGCCGCCGAACAGAGAGGATACCGAATCTGTTATCATAATCTACACTATCATCACGGGAGGAATCGTGGTAACAGGTATATTCACCGCTCTGCTCCTGCTGACGCTTTTGCTTCACCTGACGGATAATTGCAGCGAACAGATAAATGTGCTGAAGGTCACAGGCTGCAAGTCAATGCCGATAACACTGCTTTTATCTGCAGTCACTCTTACATACACAGCGGTTTCATTCATCTGCGCTATTGCTTTGAGTCCGATTTTTACCGCACTTATGGTAAAGCTCAGAATGGAATATGTACCTACCGCTTTTGACTATATGATGTCATTTGTAATATACAGCATTATAATCATAATATCGTTACTGCCCGGCTTTAAACGCATATCCTCAGCCACATACGCAAACGGAGGTGCAATATGAAGCTGTTATCTCTTGCATTATCCTTGCTTCGATCAAAAAAACGCAGTTTTATCCTTATGATGATATGTATCATTTTTTCAACTCTGCTGTTCAATTTTGCATTCACTGTATCTTCGGATTATCTTGCCGAAAAAGCATACATAACAAGTAACCGCTATGATAAGAAGATACTGCACGGTACACTCTCGTCAAAAGCACCTATAACCGATGAAAAGATAGTTTCAGAGTTTGAAAAGTACGGAATAAATTGCCGTGTCGAGCGTTACTATGAAACCGCATTGAATCTTTTCTCCGTAAACAGCACTATTACCGACAACGAGATAAATAATATGGACGATGACACTTTCTATCGGTTTCTGTACGATATAAACGGAACTCTGCTCGGATATTCGACCGAATACAGCGAATATCTTGATATAGGACTTTCGGGAGAACGACCGGACAAGTCAAAGGACTACGGCGGCAAGATCCCTGTAATCGCAAACTATACATCGAGGTACAATATCGGAGACACAATAAAATACAAGTGTGGGAAAGGAATTACCGAGCTTATTGTTGTCGGAAAATACACCGATAACTATCTCGACAGCGTAATACTGTATAATGCTGACACCGCAAGCTTGGGTACGACTTTCTACACCGATGCGGATATTCTCTACAATTCCGGACTTGCCACCGCTCCCGAAAATCAAGAGGACTATTCCGGAAAAAGCGTGGATAAGCGTTACTATCAATATGTGATAATTCTGAAAAACGGCAACGCTTCACGCGGCGAAATTGCGGCTCGCATAATTGACGGACTGGACGCAAACAGTGATGATTCAAAAGGCGATCTGTACATGAATATACGCTATGATGTGGCAAATCTCGATTTGCTGTACCGTGACAATATGCTGCTGATACAATTAATGCCTGTATTCATAATGATAGCCGTAGTCGGCACTCTCGGAGTGATTGCCAATATTCTGCTGAATGCCGAAAAACGCACAAAAGCAATGACGGTATTCCGTCTGTGCGGCGGTAAAATCCGCTCTGTGATAATACTCGAGCTTGTCTGTGACACGGCTGTAACGGTTATTTCTGTGCTTGCCGCTACGCTTATCCTGCTCGCAATAAATCACATCTTTGCTATAGAAATCATCAATGCACAAAGCGGATTGTTCACTGCTGTATATCTGATTGCAATTTCCGTAATTGTCAGCATTGCAGGCTCTGTAACGCTGGTACGCAGTAATATGCTTGAAACAATAAGGAGATATGAGAACGTATGATGAAACTTGAAAATGTCGATAAATATTACAACAAAGGCACAGATGCCGAGGTACACGCGCTCAAAAACATAAATCTAACCATAGAAAAGGGCGAAATGGTCGCTATAATGGGTGTATCCGGCTCCGGCAAGTCAACGCTTATACATATCCTCGGCTGTCTTGACAAGCAGACATACGGAAAGTACTTTCTCGGGGAATATGAAGTCACAAAGTACAGCAATAATGACATTGCGGTGATAAGAAACGAGGAGATCGGCTTCGTGCTCCAGAATTTCGGACTTCTCGCCGACAAGACAGTATATGAGAACATTTCATATCCTCTTATCTTCAATCCTGCCGTTAAATACAAGATGATGAAAAAGCTTATCACCAAAACCGCCGACGCAATGCTGATAGGTGATCTGCTCAAAAAGCCCGTAAAAGAGCTGTCGGGCGGTCAGAAGCAGCGTGTCGCACTTGCCCGTGCACTTGTAAACCGACCGAACATAATCATTGCGGACGAACCGACAGCGGCACTTGACAAAGCAACGGCAGACGAAATAATGGAGGTTATGAAGTCGCTCAATTCTATCGGGAAAACCATAGTTATAGTAACACACGACCGCACGGTAGCCGAAAAGTGCAGGCGAATAGTTGAACTTTCGGATGGGGAAATAATCTCGGATAAGACAATTGCGTAAATCATAAATACAAAACAACGGACAGCAAGATTTTCCTGCTGTCCGTTTTGTTTTTATATATTTTTCCTTATTTTCAGATTTTCCACGGCTTTTTACCGTCAAGAAAGCCGCAATTTTTCCACCAGTCACGGTCGGTCGGATTCCACGCCGTTTTATCGTTTTTCTGCATAGCGCCGAACATATAGAACATCATCTTAGTGACGATTGACGGCTTTGCCTTTACCGACTTTATTTTCCGTGCTAGCTTTTCCGCTGTCTTTTCTATCTCACGCTTTTTCTTGTCAGAAAGCATTGTCACGTTCGCCGCCATACTCGCAAGCGGGAACTGATAGCGTTTTGCAACACCCATCCATTTAAGCTGACGAGCCATAGACTTTGTGACGCTTTTTGGCGGAGCGCCCGCCGATGAAGAAACGGTCAGCCCTATTTTTGAATACATTCTGCCGTCGGGTCTGTGCGTTACCCATCTGTATGCCAGATGATCCATCATATTTTTAAGCGCACCGCTCATTTCCAGGCAATAGCACGGGCTGTCAAGAATTATAAGACTGCTTTGTTCGATAGCTTTTACTATCGGCTGTACTTTCTCACCACCCGGGCAGTATTCCTCGCCTTTCATAAAGCAGTTGTAACAGCCGACACAGTAGCCGGGTGCGTCAGCCGGCATAAAAAATTCGTGTATCTCGTTATCGTTCCCCAGCTTGTCAAGCACAGCCTTTGTCATTGAGTATGTAATGCCCTTGTGCATAGCTCCGTGTATTACCGTTATTATCATATCTATACCTCTTTATCTGAGCAATGCTATGATCCTTGCAATTTCCACTGTAAGAATCTTAAGCGTTATTCCGCCCGACATAACATAAAACCATACCTCACGGGCTGCCTGCGTTTTAGCTATCGGCGTTGCGATTATTCCGACAATTACCGCAAGCGCACCGATACAACCGGCTATGTTCGGTATGCTGATAAGCTGAAACAATCTGGGGTCACAGCTTCCGTCAATCGCATTCTGAATAGTCTTGTCAAGTCCGTCACGGGTTGCGGCAAAACAGCATACAACAAGGCCGTACACAAGCAGTATAAGGCTTCTCAGCCCCCAGTGCTGTGTCTGTTTTCGTGTCAGAATACAGAATGCTATGTAGCCTATAAGGATAAGTATCATTACGGTAGTCGCAATTGTGACCCCGTCCTTGAAATATAATTTCATATTAAAAACCTCTTTTCAAAAAAATAACGCAGTACCGCCCCGATAAATAGGTCAGCACTGCGTCTTTGCGTCTGTCTGAATCAACTTAATTATGTAATTTTCAACGTTTATAACGCTCTCCTGTTTGCATTTCGGACAAAACAGCGGAAAATTCTTCAGCACCGTGTCCTGTGTAATTTTTACTCTTGTTTTCGCCTTGCAGTGAGGACACAGTATAAAACGACTTTCATCCGTCACTCTTACCGCCTCTTTTCTCTGCCGTTTTCACCATATGGGGCGAATATGTACGATAGAAATTTCTGACGTGTGCTTCAAGCCGTTTCATGCACTCCGCTTCCCTTTCGGGCTGTCTGTCGCAAATTTCAACCATAAGCACAACAGGCGCAACATACTCAAGTGCCAGCGTATCGGGATCTTCTCCGATTATCGTTCCCGACTTGATAAGCGCTCTGAAAAGTCCTGCGTGATAACGCACCAATCTTTCCAGATACCGTTCGGAATACATAGCCGCAAACTCAGCGTTTCTGAACTGCTCTATTGTCATCATTCGTCTGAATCGGCTGACATACTCATCGTGCAGTGAATATTCTATAAGCTGTCTTACCTTTTTTGCAAGCATTTCCTCGGAAATACCGTCAAACACCTTTTCGTCTGCTTTGCTTTCGGAAACGTGCACATCAATGCCGTCCGTGAACGTATCATAACGGCGGTACGTTTCCGCAACGATAGCGTCAAATATCTCCTGCTTGCTTTTGAAATGCTTGTACAGTGAAGGCGCTTTTATCCCCACCGCCGAAGCTATTCTCTCAACACTTACAGCATCATAACCGCTTTGTGAAAAGAGCCGTAACGCCTCGTCAAGTATGCGTTGTTTGGTGTCTTCCTTTTTGGAGGCTTGTTTCATATATTCACCTCGATATAAAAAAGCTAACGATCGTTAGCTATATTATAAGCTAATAATCGTTAGCTGTCAAGAGGGTAGGGAAAATTTTTTGAATCTTTACATCTTCAGCGCATCCACCGGCTTCATCCTTGCCGCTATATAAACTTGGCTCCCTTGCCAAAGGGAGCTGGATTGCGACAAGCACGCACCCATTTTATCCGATATTTTGCTTTTGTGATACCCGCAACATCAGAATTCATTAAACTTTTTCTGTCGCAAGACTGAGGGATCGTTACTGCTACTTAAGATATCGAACAGACACTGCCTATCTGCTCTGCCGCTCCCCTACAGATCGTTCGTACTTGGCACAATAGCTTTTCTACATCTTCAGTGCGTCCACCGGCTTCATCCTTGCCGCTTTATATGCAGGATAGCTCCCCGAAATCATACCTATCACTGCCGACACCGCAACTGCAATAAGCATTATATCCGTCTGCATAACAAAGCTCTCGCCGACCGCAAGCCCTATGACAAACGCCACCGCGCACCCTGCCGCAATGCCCACGATACTGCCGATAACGCATATCATTGTGCTTTCGGCTAAGAACTCGCCGACTATTCTTATATTCCTTGCTCCGAGGGATTTTTTTATGCCTATCTCACGTTTTCGTTCGCCGACACTTACAAGCATAGCGGTCATAACCGATACGGACGCTACCGCAAGCGATATTCCCGCCGTGAACGACAATGCAGAGGTCGCGGCAGTCAGTATTCCGTCAAGCTGTTTCTTCTGACTTTGAAGCTCGCTGATCTTTATACTGCCCTCGCCCTTTACATCAGCCATACAGGCTTTTATTCCGTCTATCGCCGTTTCTCCGTCACCGCTCTTGTCAAGCAGTACCGCTATCTTGTCATAGTCTGTCTTGCCGCAGATGTTCTGAGCGGTCGTGTAAGGGATATACACAAAGTACGGCACAGCGTCATTCATCATATTCTGTATGGGACTGAGCCCCGACTCTGCAACACCGATAACCGTAAAATCGTTATACCTGCCGCCGAAATTCACGCTCACCGTCTTTCCGACTATGTTCGTCCTGCCGTATGTTTCGAGTGCTATCTTATCATCGATAACGCAGATATTCTCCGCTTTTTCCACGTCATCTTCATTGATAAGCCTGCCGTGTATCGGCTTCATAGATATTATCTCATCGGCTTTTTCATTTACGCCCCACACCATACACGAAACATTGCTTTCGATAAGCTCACACTTGGTGACCTGCGCCATAAGCGGCATAGCGCCTGTCACTCCGCTCAAATCTCCGAGCTTTTTTATATCGTTATCTCCGAGCGTAACTCCTGCTTCCTGAGCCTCAACAAGTACAGAGTTTACGCCCATATCATCAAGGCTTTCGTTTATCTTTGTGGTACCTATCTGACCTGCCGCCGATATAACCGTCACCGAAAATATTCCTATAGCAACCGCACTCATTGTAAGTGCGCTCCTGCTTTTACTTCTCCATATATCAGCCATTACCGATGTAAAACCCATACCGCTACCTCCGTCTTTCAATCCGTCATAGTTTTACCGTTTTCTGCCGATATATTCCCGATGTCGGAGCTGTCTTTTCGGTTTCGCATAATCACTGCGTTTGCCGCTACTCCTGTTGTATCTTTGACTACCTCTTCCTCAACGCTTACCCCGAACACCTGTGTTACCTTCGCCATCTCAAGCCCCGTTACAACGTCACGCCTTACCGCTCTTCCGTCCTCAATGACATAAACGTATTCGCTTTTATCGTCCTGCATTACTGCGCTGTAAGGCAGTGTAACTATATTACGTTTAATCCCGGTCTGAATTTCTGCATATCCGTTGTCACCGCTTTTAAGTTTTTCAGACGGATCATCGATGCTTACAGTCACATCGGCTACCGTTTCTTCCACTGAACCAAGATACTGTTTTCTTGTGCTTTCGCTGATTTTCAGCACCTTACCGCTTAAAGTTTCTTCCGCAGACGAAACACTGAGCTTTGCTGTCTGACCGCTTTTTATTTTTGTGAGATTTCGCTCGGGCACCGCAACATTCAGTACAAGTGCACCCTTTCCGCCTATCTGCGCAATATCTGCACCTGCATTGATCAGCTCTCCGCTTGCGGCTAAATCACAAACAGTTCCGGATACCGGCGACGATATATTCTGAGGAATGCTGTCTGTAAGCTCCGCAAACGTCAGCGCATCAGATACAGAGCCTGCATACATACCGGCTAACATCTCACATACAGCATCCTTGTCAACAATTGCTATAGTCTGACCCTGATCGACCCTGTCACCGACATTCACCGGGTACTCTTTTATTATAAGCGGCATCTCTTCCCTTACCGATTTCACTTCCGAATATTCTACAGTACCGCTGCAAGTAACAGACGGCGTATATTCGGTACGTTCCGGGAAAATTACATCAACTCTCGGCACAGAATTTCTTATCAGCGCAGGCAGTACCATATTGAGATAAAGACCTCCGACAACGATCAGCGAAATTATTGTTATATGGAGCGCTCTGCGTTTTTTCTTTCTATATATACTGCGGTAATTCATATTAATTCTCCTTTTTGACTTTTACTTCTTTAGTTTGACTGCCGCAGCGGAAAATATTACTGATATTTTGTGAATATTACAGATACAGCCGCTAAAAATAGGTTTGTAATTTCTCAAAAAGAAGGTGTGCAGATGAATATGATAATATGCACCGAGCCGTGCATACATCAGCATGACGGTTGTTGCGGACTTCACGGTGCCGGTGTAATAACCAACACATCCGTATCAGCGTGCCGATACTTTTCACCGAAGGAGGTAGATTCATACGCAAGTGAAAAACGCTCATCCAATCCCCGAAGCGCTGATAAAAGCAACTGATATTTCACGACATTACACAATGGCAGACGGTACGGTACAGGCGCTTGACAACGTTGATCTTACAGTTAATAAAGGTGAATTTATAGCTATTACAGGTCCGAGCGGTGCGGGAAAATCCACCCTTATGAATATTCTCGGACTGCTCGACACCTGTGACAGCGGAACATATATGTTCTCAGGACTTGATACAAAAATGCTATCCGACAGCGAACTCAGCCGTATAAGGAATCAAAAGATAGGCTTTGTATTCCAGGCGTTCAACCTTATCCCGACATTGTCCGTGCTCGAAAATGTTGCTCTGCCGCTTAACTACAGGGGTATGCCGTCCGCAAAGCGTATAGCACGCAGTAAAGCGGCGCTTGAAGCTGTGGGATTATCCGCAAGGCTGTCGCACAAGCCTTATGAGCTTTCGGGCGGACAGCAACAACGTGTAGCAATTGCACGAGCAATAGCCGCCGACCCCGAGCTTATCCTCGCAGACGAACCCTGCGGAAGCCTTGACAGCCGCTCAAGCAAGGAGGTCATGGAGCTTCTGCGCTCACGTCACGAATGCGGTAAAACCGTAATTCTTATCACTCACGATCTTGACGACGCCGCTTACGCTGACAGGATACTGACGGTCTGTGACGGAAAACTTTATAAATAATTTTACAAAGTGCTTGCAAATTAAAGACGGATAGTGTATAATGTTATCTGTTAATTTAATATACAAGCACGCCTCCTTAGTTAAATGGATATAATAAACCCCTCCTAAGGGTTAGTTGTGGGTTCGATTCCCGCAGGGGGTGCCAAAAAGAAAAGTCGCTCGTAAGAGGGACTTTTCTTTTTGTATTATTCATTTTTCATTATTCATC
>OLQC01001024.1_pt1 | contig 24787 bp, 40 predicted proteins | sample 1672471 | NCBI WGS metagenome assembly OLQC01 (sample SAMEA3136689, study PRJEB25190) | human gut metagenome | biome: human gut; feature: human-associated habitat; material: faeces | place: Austria | collected 2013 | reverse complement strand
CGTTGCCCCAGCTGTAATTAAGGCAATTATTATTTGTACCATCTTTTTATTTTCCCTTTCTTTATGCGGTTCTTTTCCACATATAACATGTTATATATGGTTGCAAGTTGTTATGCGCTTGACTTCCACCAGTTTTGCCTCCGTTGTACTCGCTAAAATGTTTAGCACTCGACCAATTTACAGCAATTTGATCCGCTTCGGCTGAAGAATCTCCATTATTTGAGGTTACTTTTACACCTAAATCATGCGAATGTGAAGGTATCTGATTTATTGTTAATTTATGTGTTTTTGCTCCTCCAGTTTTTTCAACTGTCTCAAAATCTGCATCTCCAGTATTTACTCCTACAGGAACTCTTCCGCTTCCCCACGCAATCCAAGTCCCGCCAAAAAGTGAACTAGGATTAGTATTTTTTATACTCATATATATACTGCCGATCGGATACATTAATTTCCCCATTTCAATTTTAAGTTTGCTGGCTAATTCTGATGCTGATATGCTAGAATTTAATTCTATATCAGCTATTTTTGTAGTTTTTTCTACTTTATCTTTTATTAAATTCAGAACATTCTTTAAATTAGGTAGCACTGTAATCCCCCCTTACCACAAAATCTAACACATCATCGACTTCAAGAGACCAATCCGTCGTTGTTTTGATTTTGTTGCTTATACTATCTGCTGTTCCAATTTCTCTGTAATGCCCGTCTGTTCCTGCATCGTCAGAACTTAATCCTAGTCGTTCTCCATTCAAGTATACGTCTAACACTGCTTGTCCTACCTTATAATAGCAAGGTATTGTTACTTCTGTACCTGCAGCAATTGTAGATGTAATTTTAAGTTGATATTTATGTTCAATATTATTGTTTATTGCAGAATCTATATTATCTTGAAATGTATCAAAAGTAGCTTGAGAAACTTTTTTGTTAAGTTCTTCGTTTGTAGCATATTGTTGTAAGTCTGTTTTTTTTGCTAAGTCATCAAGATTAACAGCTACACCCAACTCGGTCCAACTTTCTCCGTTCCAAGAATAATTCTTACTATTTTCTATTACATTATAAACATCTCCTGTTTCTTTTTTATCTATCTCAGCTAATGCAGAATATGTACTAACAGACCCTTTATATTTATATATTTCTTGTATTGTATCTAGCTTTGACTTGTATTGATCAGTAAAGTCATTACTCGATAGATCTTTCCCGTGGTTTTTTATCGACTTTGCCATACAGTTTTTCGTCTATTATATCGTTGTTATCGTTGGCTACATCTACATCATAATTTTCGCTTTTTGCAGGCTTTTTTAAGTTATAATGATTAGTGTAATCTGCCATTATCCACACCTCCTCCAACTACCATTTTCATTTATCCAAACAATTCCTCTTTTCCAAATGTTTGCCACATTTATTAGTACTTTTCCTCTCTTGTACACATTATTTATATTAGTTTTTATCGTTTTTTGATTTCCTTTTAATGTAATTATACAATTTTTTGAATTTGTATATCCACTTCCAGACACAATAAAAGTAACAGTTAATGTACTACTATTTCCATATAATTTATAAATTTTGTCTAATTCAGTGTCTGTAAATGAAATTGTATTTGTTTCTGTTGTTAAGTCTGTTTTCGTTAATATGGAATTATTTCCAATTTTCATTTCTAAGCTTAAAGATAATGATGCAGGATTTGTAATTTGAATTGATGTACTGTCTCCATGGTTAAAATTATTGGCTGTACTTATTCTTGCTATGTCGTAAGTAGTAACGGGTATTACTTCCGAAAATCCTCTATATGTCCCATTACTTGCATTGGCTCTTAAATAGTAAGTAGTATTTGGTGATAGATTTAAAAAAGTTCCACTTGTCTTTGCTAATGTACCCACTATATTTTGACATTCACTATCAGTAAATAAGTCTATGTATGTATCAACTATCTCTGCTCCTCCATTGTTTGTAACGGACATTGAAGCAGTAATACTATCTAATCCCTTACTGCCCAAGCATGTTACTGTTGGTGTCGTTACAGCTGTGTCTAAAACAAAGGTCCAGCTTCCACTAGAAGTATGACTACCGCTATATGGATGAGCCGTAATATTGACATTAAAACTTGAACCACCACTCAATGAAAAACTTCCAGATGCGATTTTAGAGTCTTTATAGAATCGATTACTATAACTCAAATTTGTCTCATGAACATTTCCACTAAAGCCATAATTTTCAACATATGTTGAGCCACTTGTTCCATTTTCACATCTAGCATATATTTCCCAATTAACATTTGCCAAATTACCATTATAAGAAGCATTCCATATTAATTCCCAATACCAAATTCTAGATGTTGCAGCAACATGATTGGTTTGTACTGTATCTGACCTTGCCATTTACTACACCTCCTTAATTAAAATATTGAATATATATATCTCCATCTTTCCCACCTGTAGGATTAGCTGTTCCTCTTGTTATTTTGTTTTGTTTTTCATCTAAAATCTCTTTGATTTTCTTGCCCTGTTGAGCTGATAATGCTTTTGAAGGGCTATTACTCGTTAGCGAATCTTCTATCTCTGTTTTAGTTGCTTCATTTTCAATTCCTTCTAGTTTTGATTTTAGTTCATCTGTAAAATCGTTTTTGCTCGTTTTTCCATTTTTGTCCTGAAATACTCCTGTAATAGTAACATTTGCTTGATCTTTTCGTACTAAATTTTCTGTAACAGAGTCTATATAAGTTTGAAATTTCTGATATAATTCTTCTCCATCGACAGTAATTAGTGAGTTAACTATTCCACAAAGTGTTTTGTCTAGTCTTTTATCAACAATGTCTGAAGCTTCAACATTAGAAGTACTTTGAACTGTTATTTCTGCTAAGCATATTTCGTATATATTGTCATCTCTTTGTAATGATGCAGGTGTTTCGCCCGTTCCAGATTTAATATATAATTGTGTTGCTCTTACAGCCAATGTTTTATCTAGTTTTACGATTACTCTATCAACTCTGCTTCCACTTACTGGTCTCTCCAATGTAAATGTCTTATCTTGTTCATTCTCAAAATCGGCACCTTCAATTATTCCTGCGCCTTTTAAAACTTTGATGTTTAAGCCACCATTTGCTACAACTTTCATTGAATTTTCGCCATAATTCTTGTAATGTCCATAATAAACACCGTTGCTTAAAAATTTCGCAAAATATTCTCTAAATATTTCTGCAGCATATAATCTATCATCTTCCATTTGATTACTTGAAGTGTTTAAAACTTTCTGACTATCAAAAGGGAAACTTTTTAATGTTATTTCTCCTGCCATAATTTTTCCTTTCCGTAAAAACAAGACCTAATTAATAGGCCTTGTAATTATTCTTTTTATTTCTTCTCCTAGACTTGGAACTTTATCGCCAAACCCTAGCTCTACTGTTTTATTATTTCTTTCGTATATTTCTTTTGCTTGAATTATACGTTTATCTTCATATATTCCGTCACTTTCAAGTGTTACTAGATCTCCTAAAAAGAAATCTTTTTCCCACTCCATATTTGGAATTTGATATACTTTTCCTTCTATGCTTTGAATTATTTTGTATGTATCTAACTTTTTTTGTCCTTCTGTTTTTAATTCGTCTGGATCTGCTATATTATTTAAATCTATTAAAACTTCTCTTCTGTCAAAGCCTTTTGCTGTACCTAAGACAGTTATTAATCTATCTTCGTTCTCGCCTTTTCCCGCTACATATCCAACGTTTTTATACTTTGAATTGTCGTCTGTTGTTTTTCCTTCAAGCAAGTTTTTCTTTTTTTCGCTAAAAACAATATAAGGATGCTTTATTGTTCCTTGTAATTGCTCGTGTGTATATGCTTGCAATTGTTGATGTGTCATACTTTTTAAAGCTTCATATGTATTTGAATCTTCGATTTGATTTACTGTTCTATCTGTTCCTTTTATACTATCAAAATAAATGCATTTTTCTGTTCTATTTAAATATCCATACCAACCTAATCCTGTATCTTCACTAATATGCTTTTCTTCATCGTGCAAATTTGTCAATCTTGCTTGCCATACTGTCTTGATTCCTCTATTTTGTGAAGGTGCTATTTTAATCCAAGAAATATCTCTTTCTGGAGTTCTAATATTATCATAGTAACTTTCTACTAAGTGTTTCTTTAAATAATGCTTTTGTATATTCTCGGCATAATCTTCTGACACTCTATCGTATCCGTTTGTAGCAACTATTCTTCTTTTTGCAATTCCTTTTATACAAGTTCCTGTTACTTTCATTGTTTTGCTATTCTTATTAGTACTAGTTACTATTTTATCTATTAATAATATCTTGTCATCCCTTTTATTTACGATTAGCATATTGTCTTTTTTTAGCTTGTTAGTGTTTGCCTTGTTTTTATTAATAGTTAGTTCAAAAGTTCCACATTCATAATAATTCCATATACAAATTAAACTTTCATAATTAGTAATAATGCCAAGTAATTCAAAGTTTGTGTTTATTATTTCTATACAGTTCATTTATACACCCACATACTTATTTGTATAGTCTTTAATAGTTACTCTGTCTTTTGCGCCTTCAATATCTGAACTATACTCTATTAAGTTCTTTCCCACTATTAGTTTAAAAAATGTAGAGCTTAAGTCTATCTCATTGTATACATCTTTTATCTCGTTCGGTGTTATAAGATTAACTGTTTCTTTTCCTTCTCGTGTATCTATTACTAATTTTTCTTTTTCTCCTATATCCATATTTACTTGTATATATTCTCCTGTTGTTTTGTTTGTTATTTTTGGATTTTTAGCAGGTCCTGCGTACTCTATTTGAATCGGAGCTTCCACATCTCCAACATTGTCAATTTCTTTATAAAAGGTTACTCTTGAAAATGTATTTGCTAATGTTAGCGGAAATTTTAATCCTTCCGAAACTGATTTTATATCAATATCTTGTCCATTCTTATCTAGCCAGTATGGATCTTGACAATAAAAAGAGATAGTTGCAATATCATGATTATTTTTTCTATCATTAAACTCTGCACTATCTTCAACTTTACCATATATTCTATATTTTTTATAATCATTCGTATAATAAATTAGTAACTCGCCTCTTTTATTAGTGTCTGAATTATATGTTTTAGGATTTATTACTCTCATTATTCTACGTCTTAATTCGTATAACTTAGCTCTATTCTTAGTTCTTATAGTAACTTTAGCTTTAATTATTCTTGCATCTAACAGACTATCTTCACTGTTACAGCCATCTTGATTTACTCCTTGACTCTTTTGTGATGTAGCTCCGAGGATGGCCTAATCCTTCAATATGAGATAATAAAATGTCTTCTTCTATATTTCCAACACTATCAAACACAACATTTTCATTTAGTGCTAAATTAATTATTTCTAGTTTTTGCATTTTATCGCCTCCCTATATCCCCGCAAGTTGTTCTGCTAGTTTTTCGCTTACATTATTTAATTTTCTATATGTTTCACTTGGCATCTCCGGATTCTGTTCAATATAATTATTTTGAGTAACGCTAACACTTGTTGTTTGAGGTTTGTTTGCTCCTGCCTCATAACTATAAGAACTACCAGCAAGTTCTGCCAACTTGCTTTCTATTCCACTATCTATTGTATCCTGTATTCTTTGTATGATGTTTTCAATCTTATTTGCAAGACCTTCATTGATGCCTTGTGCAAGTTTTTCTCCTAAAGTTTGTCCAGTAATTTCATATGCATCTCCGTACGATTTTAAAAGATTTAGAATTTTATCTTGATTTTCCTGTGCATTTAACAACATCTTTTCTGCTGTTTCTTGCGCTTTGTCTATTTGCTTACTATAATAATCTTCTAACTCTTCTAGTTGTTTATTGTATAATTCTTTCTGTTTGTCTGCTTCATCTTCAACAGCCTGTATCTTGTTATCTTGTTCTTCTTTTAATAAATCTTTCTGTGCATTTAAAGCTTCCTTTTTATCTTCTAACGCTCTGTTATCTAACGTTTTTTGATATTCTAATACCAACTTATCTAATTCTTTTTGATAATTAGCTTTTGTTGTTGCATCGTGCTCGAACGCAATTAATTCTTCTAATCTTCTCTTTTTCTTTTCGTATTCTGCATCTTCTTCATCTCTTGATTTTTGTTGTTCTGCTTTATCTAATGCTTCTAATTCTTTTTCTATTGATTCAATTCTTGCATCATATTCAGCATTTATTGCATTAATTCGAGCTTCTTTCCACTTTTCAACTTCTTCAATATTTTTGTCTATTGCTTCTTTATCTTTTTCTTGCATTTCTTCTAATTGTTTAGTAATAGCATTTGTTAATTGAGTTACGGTATTATCTATCTGCTCTACTCTTAAATCGCGTTTCTGTTGCTCATAACTACGTATTGTATTTAATTCTTCTCTGTATATTTCTTTCCTTTCTTCAAGAGAAAGTCTTTCGTCCTTCATTATTTGATTCAAATAGTTTCTATGCATACGAATTATATTATCATAGTCTTTGTTTTGTTCTGTTATGTCATATGCAGCTCCACGCAAGTTCTTTTGTTGTTGAATGTAATTTTCGTAATCTTCTGTTTGTTGGTCTAAAATATCCTTCTCTTTTTGAGCCAACTCTTTATTCAACTCATATATCTTTTCTCTTAGTTCCATTTTTTCATCAGAAGTTTTTGCATAATTACGCAATGCATATTCATACATTCTAATTTCTTCTTGTACGCTAATCTGATCTAGCGCTTTTTTATGTTCTATTTCTTTTTTGTAATTATCTAAACGTTTATTTGAATATGAGCTACCAGAACTACTTGCTCTAGTATTCGATGTTGAAATTGGTGTTACGTTTGGTACATCAGTAGCTTGATATCCGGCCATTATTTGCAACAAGCTTAATACACTTTGTAATTTAGGAGTTAATTCTTCATAGCTTATTCCAATATTCTGTGCTATCTGCTTCTGTGTGCTCTCACTTTGTAATGCAGTATTTATTATATCTATATATGATTGTATCTGTTGTTGAGAAGTGGCCCAAGTTGTATCAGCTTTTAATTTTTCCATATCAATCAGTTTTTGAGCCTGATTTATTATAATTCCTTCTGCATTTGCTGCTTCTGGATAAGCTTTTGATAATTGCTTTACTGCTTCTTGGTATTGACTAGTTGATGTGTCTCCTTTTTTTACTATATCTAAATACTTTTGCATCGTTTGAGCATTAATTTTCAATTGAGCAGCCTCTTGTTGTTGTTTTTTAATAGTTTCTACATCTAATCCTTTACTTATCTTTTTTATAGAGTCTGCCTCAGACAAAAATTTTGTGTTTTCTTTTAGCTTGTTATTTAGCTCTTTTAATGAATGGCCATAATCCTGAGTTTTTTTTCGTGCATCATTTATCTCTTTGTTTGTTTCCTTTAATTTTTGCTTTAAATCTTGTATTTTATTCAAGTCTTCATCCGAATATCTATAGCCAGTAGGACTAGTGCCCGTTGAATCTTTGCTTCGTTCATTTATTTCATTTATTTGTTTTTGTATATCTACCAATTCTTCCATCAAACTAATCTGTTCTTTAATGGCTTCAGTATCACTTTCAACAGAAGATATATTTTCGTTTGTATACTCGTATGTTCCATCTTTAATTTTTTTGTATTTTTCTGTAGTTTCATTCAATTTTGCTTGAGCTTCTTCATTTTCTTTTATCGCCGAACACAACATACTAATTCCAGAAATTACAGTTGCTATTGTTGTTGCTATTATAAATATTGGATTGGCTAATAATGCTGTTGTAAACGCTTTTGTTGATAGAGTAGCAACTCCTGTCGCCGCCGCATATGCTTTTTTGGCCTTTGATAAAGCTGACAAGGCAACAGTTACAGCTGTTAATGTTATTACAAAAGTGCTTATTCCTGCTGTTAATGTCGGATTAGCACTTATTAAAGCATTTACAAAATTTAATATTCCTGTTCCACTTTCTAACATACTCTCCATCATAGGCTCAAGAGCTTCAGAATAAGCCACCTGAGTTTCTCTCATAGCTTGGCTATACTGTCCTTGTTTTCCAGCCAAAGTGTCCATATAATCAGACATTGCACTAGCAAAAGGTTCTGCTGAATACATTGTTCTATTTAAATATGCTTGATTTTTTTCTGCATCAGTCAATTGACTTGCCGTCTTTCCTATTGATTTTGCATAATTGTCTAACATTACACTTAAATTTTCAGTAACACCTGCACTATCTGACAAAGTAGATAGCCCTTGTCTATAACCTTCTGATGCCACTCTTACAGCTTCTGATACAGTATAATTTGCATTTCTGTTTCTTATTGCAGAATTTGTCAAAGCTTCTATCATTTGCTCAGTTTGTTCTGCTGTGAATCCCATTAAAGAAAAGTTCTTTATAGTCGTCGCCAAATCGGCTTTTGTCATATATGAACCAAACTTACTCATAATGTTTCCAAAATCTTGCATACTTTGCCCAGTATATTCGGAAACATTTTGCAATGAACTCATTGCTTGGGTATATGAATTGTACTCATCAACACATTCTTTTATTACTCCAACTATTTTTCCTAATGCTAATACAGCTGTAGCAGACATTGCTAAATAACTTGCATCTAAACTTTTATTACTGTTTTCAACTTGTTTATTATTTTGTTCTATTTCTTGTAATTTTCTCTTTGTTGTCTCTAAACCTTTTTCAAGAGCTTCTGTTTTTATTTTTAAATCAATTACTAGTTGTCCTATTTTAGTTTCTTTCGCCATTTTTTCACTTCCTTTTAAGCATAATAAAAAGCACTTACTAATAAAGCAAGTACTTCTGTTAATTATTTATTCCAATAATCCACTTTCATATTTTTAATTCTATGCTCTTGAATAAGTTTTTCTCCCAGTTCTTCTTCTAAATTTGTAGTTAGATGATCGGAATTTAGCCCTATACTGCATAATGCGTTCCATTTTTCTATAATAAAATTAAAATCAATATCTTTTACCGTTGCGATTTTTTGTTGTTCATTATCCTCTCCAAAATATACATTTATTGTTGTTTTTATAGTTGGTATACAAATACATTCGTCTATAGCAGCAGTTAATGCTAAATAACAATGATTTTTCAAGTCTTCATATGACTGAGATGTAATTTTTAAATTCATTTCTAACTGCTGCGTTTCTTCATTAAATGTATAATCTATAACTTTATTATATAACGTACTATATGGATTTTTCCCTAATTCTGCTATAAAATTATCTATTTCTATTTTAGTCATATTTCTATTTATAATTTTCTTATTTTCTGCTCTTTCAGTTATATCAAACTCTATTTCCTCATCAAACTTTTTATAAATGCATAAATAACTATCTTTATTAAGAAGTATATATTTTTGTTCAAAGTTTGCTCTCAGCATTGCACCATAACTATTTTGACTATCTACATAAGAACTTATTTCTATAACATTATTAGAATTAACATCTATATTCCACTCTTTAAATTCTGGAAAAATTGCTGTTGATGGTGTTTTTAAACTATCCATAATATCGTTTTTTACTTTTTTATACAATTCTCTTTTCATATTTTTAGTTAATTTTATTTCTTTTCCTATATAATAATACCTGTTTATAGCTTCTGAATTAACTTCCTTATTTTTATTTAGTATACAAACTGTTACTAATAAAATTAAAACTATAGCCAATATTATTCCCCACAACTTCCAATTTTTCAAAATATTTTTACTCATATTATTCCCTCCTAATGTAAGGATAACATATATTAAATGTCGAAGTCTGTCGAAACTTGTCGTATTGTTAAAAATCTTCTGCAGCGACCTCTTCTTCGTCCTTATTGCTTACTTTATTTAATTCTGCATATTCTTGCATTATTATAGGAATTTCACTAGGATAATAATCTTCCATAAAAGATTTTTTACTTATTCCTATTTTAATACAAATTGCTATTGTTTTCTGAAGCCAATTAGCATCGCAATCTGTTGTGTTATTGGCTTCATTTGAACGAAAAAACTTTCTAGTTCGTTTATTGTCCAGAAATCTCTAATAATGTCTAACATTTCTTTTGGTGTAAGTTGATTTTCTAACGTTTCTCTATCAATATCCATTAATTTTGATAAAAAATTAAATGTAAAATCAGGTAATATAATTAGCAATTTTGTAATTAATGTCATTATATTCTCTACTGTAAACATTTCTGATAGCTTAAAATCTTGTCCATTGTCAGATAACTCTTTTATGAAGTCTTCTGGCAAATCCTTCAAAGTCTGTAGAGCTTCAAAATATTTGCCACAAGGCATCTTTTTAATCTCTACACCATATTTTTTTATAGTTTTTGCTAAACTCTTATTTTCGTTTGTCATTTCCTTTTCTCCTTTATATACTCTAAGAGAGTATTTCTACTCTCTTAGTTATTTCCTGTTGATGGTTTTATTTCTGGTATTGAATCTAACCAAGTTAGATCTGCATTTCCTTCTGCTGTGTCCTTGATTGTAAATAACTTATTATCACAAGAACGAGACATAAACATACCTTCTATTTCGACAGCTCCTTTGTTTCCATTTCCTTTAGTTTCTAAATCCATCTTTACTTTGGTTACTTTCGCTTTATATTGTCTAAACATACGATATGTACCATCCGCTAGTAATCCTCTATATGTACAAGCAAACTCAGGCGCATTGCTATTTGTTGAGAAATCATATTCTTTAGATTCTGCAGAATATGTCCCACCTTCTAATTTTTCTCTTAAATCATTTGGAAGCTCTTTTAAAGTTAATGTAAATTTTTCTCCATTAACTTGTTTATCTACATCCCAGACCTCATCATCAGCATATATATTATCCTCACTAGAATCTATTTCTTTAGATAGCTTCTGCGCTGATGGAATTAAAATACCTTCTCCCACAATATACTTTGTTTCAGTATTTTCTGTAAGAGGAAATATTTTAAATCTACTAAAACCCTTTAAATATTTTCTTGACATAATAAATGTCCTCCTTTATAAAATTTCTTGTTTTTCAAAACGCATTGTTTTGTGTTTTTCTTTACTATTTAAGTCTACTACATCTAAAAATAGTGTTCTTTTATAGCCTATTTCTTTCATTTTCGCAACTACTTGCATTGCTAATTTAGACACTTCACTAGATGAGTTTCCCCAAACATCAGCTTTGATTGCTAATGCACTTGAATATTCTTCATCATCAGCATCTTCTGCTGGTTCATTTTGTAATTCAAGATAAGTTACACATGGTAATTTTGACCAATCTTGTGAACCTTCTTCACATACTTGTTTTGCTTCCTTTTCTGTTTCTAATTCACTTAACTTTTTATATACTATTGGTTTTTGATTAATCATTATTTACCACCTAACTTTCTAATATCTTGCTCTATTGATTTAATTACTTCTTGTTCTACTTCTCCTGTATTTTTCGCATGTAGATATGCAGGAGTTAAATATGGTTGTGCAGGTTGCCCTTTCCAATCAGCTTTATAAGATATTCCGTTCCGGTCTATCTATACTGCTTTCGGCTCCTCTCTGACCTGTTCCAAACTCAACATAAGGTGCATGCTCAACATTCGTGAAAACTTGTGCTTCTGCCCCTTCTTGTGTAGTTTGAGATTTAGTTTTTATAGAGTTTCTAAGCTGACCAGTATCAACAGGTGCTAAATACTTTGCATTTCTTTGTATCTTCTTTGCTCCTCTTTCAAGCCCTTTTCGGCAACTTTCTTTTACATTTCCACCTAATTCAGATAGAGTTGCAAGTAATTCATCTAATCCTTCTATACTAGCCATATTATCCCTCCACTAAAAGAGTTATATGGCTATCAGAAGGCACTAAACTCTTGATGGTATATTCTTCATTATCATATATAAGAATATTGCCTATTTTTGCTTTTGTTTCGTTACAAGTAACTATCGCATTAGCTTGTATTTCTTTGCCATACTCTTGTTGAATATACTCTCTTGTAGAAAATTGAAAATTTCCTTTAAAACCATCAATTCTTTCTAGTTTTCCATTTCCAACCACAGATCCTTCATTATCTTTTATTGTTCCAAACGTCCATATTTCTATGACTTTGTCATAAAATGTATCAGCTATTGCTTGTTTAAATACTTCAGGTATTTGCATAATTACCACACTACCTTTCTATATTTAACTAAAGTAGCCATATTTCTATCAAGAAATTCATCTACATTTTTTGACATAGAGTTTGCTCCTCCCACAACTTGAAAATTAACAGATTGTCCATTATCAGAAGCACTAGAAACTTGTTTTTTTCCTTCTCCAACACCTTCTTTATTAATATTGTATTGTTCAATTAAAAACTCCTGTATAAGTGAATTTAATCGTTCTGGTATAGTTTCTATATGACATCTATCTAATATCTTTTCTGATATATTCTTTTCGCAAAACCTTAAGTAATTATCTATTTCACTATCTGTTATATTAAGTATTTCTTTAACTTCTTCTACATTATCTATCATTTTTATACCTCAAAAGAGGGAGCTTAACCCTCTCTTTCCATTTAGGCTTTAACAGTCAACGTTGCTGTTCCCGCCTTTTTAGCTTTATTATCAGAATCTACTTCAACAACTACTATTTTTTGTCCTGCAGTTCCCGAAATCTCATCTGTTCCGTTCCAAGCTGTGTAGCCTGTTGTACAAACATCTCCGTATTTTGGAGCTGTTGGATTAGCTGCAACTTTATATTTGTATTTGTTTCCTTCTGCTCTAGCAGGTTCAACAGTTATTGCTGTTTTTCCTGTTGCTGTTCCTTCTGCAGATGTTACAGTTAATTCTCCTAAAGAACCTTTTGGAACTACAGCACAGAAAGCTTCATCTTTAATTACTAAATATGCTAATCTCATTGTAGCTTTAATAGCAATCATATCTTGTTCTGCTAATGATAATGGTTTTCCATCTGTCCATAATGTATCTTGTAATGTTGCCTCTTTTAAGATTTCATATTCTAACTCAGCTCTAATACCAACTAAAGATTTATCCCAGTCAGCTCCAATTAGTTCTGCTTTAGTTTTATCCCAAGCACCATTTCTAGAAAATTCAATTGGTAATGAATAAAATTCTTTTCCATTTACTCCATCGGCAAATAATTGATTTCCATTTGCATCTCTTAATTTTCTTAAAGAATTTTTAATACCAATTTTTGCAGCAAAACCATTTACATCATATCCTGCATCTTCAACTGTTGCCATTGCATCTGATACATCTAGGTCTAGTTTTCCTGTTCCGTTAGTATCTATTTCAATTTTATGTCCACATTTCTCTACTGATTTCATTATGTTGCTTGAAAATGGAGAATTTGTACCAAAGAAACCTGCTGCATCTATTGCTTGATAAAACGCTTCTCCTATTGGTTCTTTTAATTCTTCAAATACTGCTATTGTAGTATCATTCAATTTTTCTTTTGTTGTTGGTACTATAACAGCCAATTTTTTTACTTTTAATTCTGGGTAAATCCATCCAGCTTTAGAAGTTTTTATTCTTTCTCCTTCTCCTACCCAGTATGCTCCTGGTCCCTCTACCATAACTGGTATTTTTTTTGTGTCGCTTGTCATCTCTGTTACTTTAGAAAGTCTTAATAGACTAGAACCTCTAGCTACATCTTTCATTATCTCTGTTGCTTGTTCTACAGGTACAAAACCTTGTAACTCATCTTTTAAATATGCCATTTTACATTCCTCCTTTTAATTTTGGCAAAATAAAAAGACACTTTTGTGTCTTAAATCTTTCTTACTTGATTTTCTTTAATTATTCCAACAAAATCTGTTGCACCACTATTTCCTTTATTGTCTCCACCATTTGGAATATAGTGATATGCTCCTCCTTGTTGTTCTTTTTCTCCAAATAAATCTTTATAAGTCTCCTTATTAGATTTTATTTGTTCTTCTATTCCAGAAACTACTTTCTCTCCTTTCTCATCTAACACTATCTTATCTAAGTCAAATTTCGAAATAAGTAATTCTGGGTGTTTTGCTTTTTCGGCATATAATGCATCTTTTATAGCAATCTCTTTCAACATTTTGGCTTTTTCTGCCTTGCCCGTTGCTTCTAAATCAGCAATTTTCGTTTCATAATCACTAACTTTTTGTTGCAAACCCGCATTATCTCCATTAGATTTCTTTAAGTCCTCGATTGTTGTTTGAGCTGTACTTAAAGATGTTTTAGTATTGTTTAAATCCGTTTCTAGTTGTGAATATTTAGCTTTCGTTACATATTCATCTCCATTAACATTTGCAATACTTACTCTTTTGTCCTTATCGGCTTTCTCGTTATAAGAACTTACTTTGTTTTTAACTTGATTAAACAAGTCTTCTCCTAAAATTTCTTTTAAGAACTCCATTATTTTCTCCTTTTCTGTTGCTATTTCTGCAACTTAAATAATATTTGCTCTTTCAAGCATAAAAATAAGCCGTATTTCTACGACTTTGTTTTAGTATAGGCTGTGTACTCTACATCTACCATTTAACTGGGCCAACAGAACAGCACCTATATTTATATTTTTCTAATATTAATAACTAATTTATGTTTCAATATCTGGATTCTCATCCCAAAAGCTTGTATCATATTCTTTTCTTGTTTTTATGCATTTGTCTATTTCTTCTATTAGTTCTTGTCTAGTCCCATCAAACTGCATTAATGGAAATCCTTCTGAAAACATCTTTTCATATTCGTCTAACTTTTGTTCTAATTTTTCATCTATCGGCTCAACAAACATTATATTAATCTCCTTATTAAATTATCAAATTCTCTAAAAGTATTAGGAAAATATTTTTGAAATATCATTAATTGTCTTAAATCTTCATTTCCTGCTGTTGTAAACATTTGAGCAAATATTTCTTTTTCAAGCTTATTTGCTTTTCTCCAATACTTATTATTGTGTGTATATCTACCACTAATTTCATTATTGGTCATCCCACTCATTATATCACTTAACTCTATGCAATTTCTATTATTTTCAATAATCTTTTTATATAACTCTTTATTTTTTGAAATTATTTTTTTATCTTTTTGTATAGCCTCTTTGAATTTATTATCTGAGGATAACCATTTATTGTCATAATCAACTGCATGAGCTATTTCATGTCTTACAGTATGATTATTATAATCTGTCTTCAAAACTATATTTCCATTTCTATGATATGCTTTGTTGCCACCTAATTTTATTGATTTGATATTAGTATTTAACACAATGTTTTTTATATTTTGATCTTTAAATGCTATATTTATAATATTTTGTTTTTGTTTCGTAATATCTCTGTAATCTATTTTTTTGCCTTTATTAAATATCTTTTGTAATATTCCTTCATCTTTATCTACATACTGTTCATACCATTGTAGATAATCCATATCTTGTGGTACTAATATACTATTACCATTTTCATCTTTTGCTCTTCTTTGTAAAACTTCTGTTATGTCATCATCAAATACTGCAACTGTTGTACATCTGTCATTCGGATGTATTGGTGGATAATTCTTACCGTGGTTGCCTATCTTTTAATTCAAAAACTTGATTATCTAACCTTGCACAATGTTCACATGTTACATTATCTAAAGTAGCTATAAATCTATATCTTTCTATGTCTAATTCTTCATAGGATAGCATTTCCGCTTCGTTTGAAAAATGATTTACTTCTGTTCTTACTAATGTAGTAGCATTGTATAAACCAACATTCATATAACCAGATAATTCAGAAGCTATTTTTTGTATTGTTTTTCCTGACATTGTATCTGCTGTCAACTGTGTTTTTAGATAATTACCTAATTTTTCGCTATTTTTCCATATTCTTTGAGAAAAATTCGCATTATCAGTCCATTTTTCATTCAATAATAGATTTATTGTTTTGTTGTCTATTTGAGAAAAATTAAAACCTAATCCAGTAGATTTTTGGACATTATATATGTTATGGTAATATCCTTCTTTTATTGTGTCTACATATCTAATTTCTGTTATTTGTTGTTCTATATCTGCCAGTTTCTTTAATTCCAAATCTATACTTTCTTGTAATTGTTCATACCTTGATATGCGAAAAGAATAAGCAGATGAGTTATATTTCAATAACATCTTCTGCTTAATGTCTTTATTTTTTATATAATTATTTATTGTAGTTAGTAAATTTTTTCTATGTATATCTGTTTCTTTTTTATTTAATAACTGATTTAAAACTTTTTTATCTAGTACATCTGATTTACTATAATTTTTATATATTCTACTAATTTCTTTATTTATATTTTTAGTAGTTCGCTCATATGACTCTATTAGTCCCTTTATAGTATTTTCTGTCCCTTTTTCTATTCGTTTCATTAATTCTGTTTGTCTTTTTTCCCAATAATCTAGAGGTTTTCTTGCCATTTTAAACACCTCTATTCTTGATTATCTTCGTTGTCATGATTATCTTGAAATCCTCCTGTATTCCCGAAAATTTCTTGTTGCCTTTTTTGTGTTTCTTCTTTTTGTTGTTTTAATTTTTTCATTTCTTCTTCTGGATCTTCTACCCAAGGATGATTTTTAACTATTGTTTCATCTGATATTGTGTCTTTACTTTCTGCTGCTATTTGAGCATTTTCTAAATCGTTACTTATCATATTTCTAGTCCAAGTTTGAGTTATAGTCTTTGTTTCCCAATCTGCAATTTTTAAGAACTTCATTATTACTCTTACTAGTTTTGCAAATCCTTTTTCAAATTCTATTTGTGTTAACCCAGCCTTTAATTCTAATTTTCTATAAAAGAATTTCAAAGCAACTCCACTTGCATTTCCAAAATTTTCTGTATCTTGTTGTAATGCTTGTCCACTTTCATATATTTGTTTTTTTAATATTTCAAGTATGCTATTTCTTGCTTCGACGGGTATTTCTATTTGTAAGGTTTTTAGGTCTCCACTCGTTCTTCCATCTGCTCCAGTTTCTGTTTTTATTGTTTTATATCTCTTTAAATCTCCAAGAAATTCTTTTAAATCTTCTCCACCATAATTTTCAAGAATATATATAAGCTGTTGTATATCTTCTAGATCATTAGCATATCCGCTCATTACCTTATCGTATATATCAATCAAGTCTCTATATTTTTTTAAATCGCTTATCATATTACGATTATTTTTAAATTCAATAAATGGTACATCTTCTAAGTCATGTTCAAATTCATTGTATTCTGCTGATAAATATGTTAGTCCAGTTCCTGATAAATTTCCTCTAAACTTATATATTTCACAATGTTTATCATCCCAATATTCAAATATTACATATTCTTTATTGGTTCCATTCTCTGTTTCTTCTATAACTGGATAGTATCTATAAAACCCTATAAGCTTTTTCTTTAATTTTCCATCAAAAATTGGCAAACATTGTTCAGTCTCAACAACTGAATATAAGAACTTGCCATCTTCTATCCAATAATGTAACCATGCGACCTTATTATTTGTTGCATTTGTACATAGATAAGCACTTTCACTCTTAAAGTCATCTCCTAAGGTTTCTTTTATTTTCTTGTTTACTTCTTTATCTCCAACATCAAATAAAACTGGGTTTGTAAACATATATGCTGTTTTCTCATCGGTTATGAGTTGATGAAAGTTGTGAGATACTCTATTATCTGCATTTCTCATTGGATCCGATTCACTTGGCAATACTCCCTTTGCTCTTATAATGTTATCATTTTCATAATATTTCTTCTCTAAATCAATCATCCTTCTGCGTTCTGCATCGTTTTGAATTATCCTTTTGACTTTGTTTATATTTAACATATCATTACCTCTACTTTAATATTGATAATCCGCCTTGTTTTGGCTCGTATAAAGAAAGAACCAACGCATCTCCGTCTATCTGGAGAAGTTAGTCCTCTTTTTTTCATTTCTTCTTTTCTTTCTAGTTCTATTTTCCCGTCACTATTTATTCTATATTTTCTATTGCTTAATTGTGTAATTTGTTTATCGTCATATATAAGTTCTATTTCGTGTCTTCTTAACTTTTCTCTTAATAATCCCCACATCAAACCTGTAGAATTACTAAATTCAACTGGTTCTTCTTGTTTATTTTTTCCTCCTGCAGCACCGAAATGACATTCATATAATTTAACTGTAGTCCAATTCTTTTGTTGTTTTATTTCTTTTAATCTGTCATATACTCCAACTCCTAAACCATCACAGTCTATTTTTATATGAATTGGTATTCCTATATGTTGACTTCTTAATCTTTCAATTAATTGTACTATTGTACCAGTAACTTGCATTGTGTCATTATGATGTAAGACATTAAACGGTTGTTGATACTGTTTGTCAAATAATGTATTTATTATTGTTTCATCATCACCATATCTTGCAACATCGACACCTATATCAATTCTATTTACCGGATATGTTCTGTTTGATGCTTTTACACTACAATTTTCAACCCAGTCAAGTTGTATAAAGCTGTCTGGCATTGCTTTTGGAAATTCTCCTGCAACACGAACTCTATATACATCACTATCTAGCCCATACATCTCTATAATCATTTGTATATATTCTTTTGAAACTCTTTTCGAATTTTCTCCTGATACTTTAAATGTACTATATATACTTCTGTTCTTATTATGACTATCAAAAAAGAAACCACTCAATTGAGTTGGGTTTCCACACATAATTAGTTTCGCATCTTGAGTTGATAAAGAACCTAATACAGGTTCAAATACTACATCTTTAACTCCGTGATGCTTCATCTATAATATATAATAAATGGTCTGCATGAAATCCTTGTAATGCGTCTGGCTGAGTTGCTGTTCTTGGTACTGCAAACCAATTTTCTGGGTTTGATTTCATATATAGCTTTTCTTGAGTCCATTCAATTTCACTTTGTATGGCTGGTGTTCTCCATTTAGCCACCTCAGCCCATAATATGTCATGTAATTGGTGCTTTGTTGGTGCTGTGCAAGGTATTTTAGGAAAAGGTCTAGTACACATAAACCAATAAATAAGCCAACTTTGTACTGCCGACTTTCCTATACCATGTCCAGAGCGAACACTTGTTAATTGATTTTCTGCCACGCTTGTTAATATATCTCCTTGTATATCGTCTGGTGTTACTTTTATTATATCTTTAACAAATTCGACTGGTCTATCTTTATAATATAATATTGCATCTGTAGTCAGCATTACTTATCACCAGCCTTTTCTTCATATGCTTTTTGTATTGTTTCTGCAAGTGTTTGTCCGTTGTTTCCTTCTTCACTTTTGTTAGTTAATATATCATTCAAGTCTTTTAATGCAGACGTAAGTTCTTTTAGTCCTTTTCTATCTATAATATCTATATATGACTTTATTTCTTCCTCTTCGTTTATTACTTCTTTGCTTGGCTTATTACATTTATAATCATATTCTACTGTCTTTGTCTTTTTCTTGTTTCTTGCTATATGCATATTAAGTTCATTGTTAGCTTGTACTATTTTACTTAATAAATCATTTGCTACATCTTTTACTTGTATTATTTTATTAGCTTCTTTTTCTGATTCCTTTTCAAGCACTTTTTCTATTACTTTAGTACTTTTTTGTTCCTCTTTTAGTACTTTTTTGTTTTTCCACCCTTTTGTCCTATTTTTGGTGCTTCCATTTGATTTTATTCCTTTATCTTTTAAGAAGCTACTTACCGATTTATAATCACCTAATATATAATCTTTTTCTAACTGCTTCCAATCATACTTTGCCACCTCGCTCACCTACTTTGTTTGTCTTTATCTTCGTCTCTCAATAACACTTGTCTATGTTCCCATTTATTTTGAATTTCATATCTTTTCTCTTCCTTTTCACATTGTACATTGTATTTGCATTGTTCACACTTATATTTCATACAGTTTTCATAATTAATTTTCTCTTTCATAACATATACATTTTGTTGTTATAACATTATTGTATGCAAATATTCGTATTTCACACAGATCTTCATTATTGCATCTATTCTTGCAATGTTTGCAGTTTTCTTCTATATACTTTTGGTAACGTTCTTCGTTAGTCATAACAACACCTCTTTCGTTAATTTATAATAATTGGTCTAGGTCGAAGGAGTTGAACCTTCAATCTCAGGTGTCCAAGACCCGCATTTTACCATCAAAACTTGACCTAGATATAAAGCTTAACTAGAATTACCTTTATATACAAATTTTTTCGAAAGGAGATATATTCCAAAGGAACATATATATTAACTTTATCTAGTATTAGTTAATAGCATAAATAATAGAGCCTATCGTTTGATAAGCTCTTGTTTACGTTATTTCATCAATTAATTCTTCAATTACTTCTTTAAATTCTGTAGGACTTATTGAATAATTAAGATTTTTATTTTTTATTTGCATTACTTCTATTGCTTTGAATTTTTTAAAATCTTTATTTAATTCTTCTATCATTTCTTTTGTTATTATACTATAACAGCATTTTCTAATCTTTTCAATAAATTCTTTAGCATTTTTCGTATCCGACTCTGTATTGCATCTTTCAATTTCTGTCGTATAAATAATATACGTATTTTTTTGTCCTTCATCTAATTGTATTGTATTTTCTGTATCGCACTCAGGACATTTACACTTCAACACATAATGTTCGTCATCTTCTTTGAACAAAATAGTGTTATCTAGATTTACTACTTTAACTGTAATTGGTATTGGTCTATGAACATATCCTTGTTTTATAGTATAATATACTACATTCACTAATCCATGATTTTTACATTCAAATTTAAAACACATATCTTTACCTCCTTGCAGGAGATTATATCATACCACAAAGAAAAATGCTGTCGAAATATGTCAAAAGAGCTAACTATTTGTTAGCCCTTTTCTGTTTATATAGTCTTACTTAATTTTCCATAGTATTATTATATCACATATTTTTTGCGAAATCTTGCGTTTTTTTGCTCTCTTTATCTAATTTGTCAAATTCTTCTAATGCATTGCCATTTATTCTACAAGTTTCGTAATAACTATAGTTTATCTCTATTGCTATTTCTTCGACTGTTTTACCTTTTATATATCTTTTGTATAAGATAATTTTATGCAGTGGTTTTAATTCATTTAATTGTTTTATGATTAAATTTAATTTTTCTTGATCTTTATATACTATCTCTATCAGTTCATTAAACTTGTCCATTAAATCTTCTAATGTATAATTAGGTTTATTTTGAGCTTTTGGCATCCCATCCAGTAATTGACTTAACTTATAAACACGTTCTCTCATTTCTTCATACTTGCTTATCTGCTCTTCCACCCATTCTTGACTGTATCTGTAGCTCTTCAAATCTTCTCTGTTCATTCGTTTCCTCCTTAAAAATTTCTTAATTCTCGTCTAAGTTCTACAATAATACTATTTAGTTCGTCTTGCCATCCAGCTTCATGAGTAGTCTGAAAGAATAAGAACGAGAATTTATTATATAAATCATTTATTCTTCTATATTTTTGTTCTCTTGTTTCTTTTTCTGGCATTGTTATCCTCACTTTCTTTTAATACTTTCTCTAATTTTTTAGCCATTTTTTGAGCGAATTTCCCGTCATCAAGATTACCTTTATAATTGTTATAATATAATTCGTAAGCTATTTCTTTAACTTTTTCTCTCAAAATATAATCTTTTTCATAATTTTTTGCTGCTTTTTCCACATCTTCTAGTGTTATATTTTCTGATATTTCTTTTATTTTTTTATATTGTGAGACTTCTTCTTTAAGTTGTTTTATCTCGTTATCTCTTTTTACTATTTCTTTTTCTAGCTTTAAAAGTCCTTCAATATCTCCTGTATATGTTCCATTTTCTAAACTTGGGATTCTGCTTTTTAATTCTTTATTCTCTTTTTCTAATCTCTTAAATGTTCTTTCATAAACTTCTTCATTATGTGCTTGTGTCTCTATTACACATTCTTGTCCTTCTACTTTGTATTTTAATTTTTCATTCTCTTTTAATACTCTTTTATAATCTGATAAAATATGTTCTAATATTCTAGCAAGCTCTACAATTTCTTTATTGTAATATCCATGCCAGCCATTTTCTTCTTTATACTCTTTATCTGTTTTTATAGATTTTATAAAATGTTCTGCATTCTTTATATCTTCTTCTATACTATTTTCCATTTAAAGCTCCTCCTCTTCAATTTTTACACAAATCATTGCATTGCTTATCCTATTTTTATTTTTTCGAGCATCGATTCGTTTTTTATTTGTAGGAGTACTTAAGTATTTAATAAATTTAGGTGTTACACCTCTTTTTTTAGCTATTTCCTTTGCTGTTCCTATATCTATAACTTTCTCGCCTTTATAAAGTACGAATATCTTTTCTTTCACTTAAAACACCTCCTAAGGCTTGTATTTTTTGATATTCTGCTATTCCTAACTGTATAATTTCATCAACTATTTCTTCATCTAAGAAGTCAAATTTTATATTTTTTTTCGGATACTTTTTTATAAAATAATCTTTTATTACTTGTTTTGTATATTCATCATCTTTTCTTACTATTTCTTTTATTACTCTTTCATGATAAGTAAATGTATCAAATCTATTTATCTTATCTATTGCTATTTCCTCCACTTAAAGCACCGCCTTTACTTTTTTATCAATGAAAAATCAATAGAATTTCCACTCTCTTGTATGCATTCACACTCATCATACTTATTTCCATATTTTTCTTCTAATGTATATCCTTTTATTCCTAATATGTTGTAACCATTCCATAAAATTGTTCCGTTTGGCATATTTTTAACTTTCACTATGTATCACTCCTCTCTTCTAAATTTTTGCTCCAATTGTTCTACGCTATAGTCGGCTCTAAACTGGTTATATGCTTTTTTATCCATCTTTTTTAGTTCATTCCATAAATCTGGATAATATTTATATAAAATTTTCAATTCTTTAAGATTCTTTAATGGGCAACACCAACAACTTAATCTATCAAAATGTTTGTATAATCCATTCCAATCAAAGCCTCTATCGTAACAATACTGTAAACAATCTTTTTCTGTCATTTTCCAATCAACTAAAGGATAACACTTATCTTTAATTCTTTTTTGCTCATCATAAGCAATTCCAACATATTCTACATATCCTTCTTCTTCATATTGTTTTAAATAACTATTAATCGTTTGAGTTTTTAAATTGCTTGTACACCATCTACAAAGCATAGTCGCCCATCCATAACCTTTTTTGCCTTTATTTTTACCTTTTGTTTTTTCGTGTTCAAACATATAGTAGTCAAAACTATTTCTAGGCAGTAATGATGTAATTTCCTTTCCATAGTTACGCATTATATAATTATTTATTTGTTTTATATGTTGTAACATATCTGGAAAGTCTTTTCCTGTATTTACAAATATAATTTCATCAATTGGCATGTTTTCTTCTAGCATTTTAAGTAACATAGCTGTTGAGTCTTTTCCTCCAGAAAAACTAACTATATGTTTCATTATTTATCACTCCTCTCAATTTTTCTCTTTCAATTTGTTGTTTTTCTTCCTTAGTGTCTTGTAATTTTAATAAAAAGTATGTATATATATAATCTAAATTTGTACTTCTGCTTGTATCTATTCCTAGTACTTTTAAGGCACTCATTAATTCTCTCGTTTTTAATATACAATTTCTTATAACATCATTTTCGCACTTACATTCTTTTCCAAATTCTATTTGTATTGTTTTTATGTCCATATCTTATTTACTCCTTTACCAATTTTCTGCCACACATCGGGCAATAATTTATTTGAAAGAACTGACTTGGCTTATATCCATCATTATCTTGTCCTTCTATTTCAACATATAACATATATCCCCAAGACTTTTTTTGATTAATAATTTCCATATGCGTTTCTTCTTCATTGTCTATATCTAACATTTTTTTATTATTTATTATTTTTCCACAATATTCACACATATCTATTCTCCTCCTAATAATTAATTCTAATTATATAACTGTTAAATTCTGGTTGATAATCTATACTTAGTCTTAAATCTTGCATTTTATCTATTCCGTATTTTTCTATTTGCATTCCACCTCTTAAATTTCCTATATGATTAGTTATTGCAAACTTAAGTATGTTTTCTAATTGCCTAGTATAAGCACTAGATTCGGTTTGTTTATCTAATTTTTGTCTTAATCTTCTATTTGATAATCTTTCTGTTTCTAAATCATCTCTTAATTTTATAAGTTCTTTATTTAATCTTTTTACTTTTCCTTTAACACTCATCTTCTCCTCCTACTTTATAGCAATTAGCCAAGTATTGCTCTTTTGTTAGTATTGTTTTTATGTCTTCTGCTAAAATAAAATTTGTATATCTACTATCAACTCTTATTTCTATTGGTTCCCATAAATCTCTTGGCTTATGTATATCTAATACTTCCATTCCATTTACTATATCTCCAACTTCTATTAAATCTATTAGTTGTTTACTGTGTTTTACTATATGTTTTTTTATTCTCTCCCATTCTTCATCACTTGGATAACAAGGCGGTATTCTATAATCTATGCTTTCAATAAATCTGCATTGTTCTTGCCCCATCAGCAAAAAATTTTCTTCTACTTCTTGTCCTTCTCTTTTACCTTTCGTATAATGTGGAATAAACTCTTTTATTTTTTCTATTAGTCCATCCTTTGTCCTCACATATTCATTTACTTCAATTTTATCTTCCATATAAACCTCCTATTGCTGTAGAGCATCTATAAGCTCTATCTGTTGCTCTACTTTGTTCGTTAATTCATTTATTTTATTGCTTTTCAATTCGTTGTCTGCACTTATGTACACATCATATACTGCTAATATCAGTATAAATAGTGCTATTACTATTACATCTATAATGTCTTTCTTTTTCATAGTTCTA
>OLQC01001020.1_pt1 | contig 24908 bp, 20 predicted proteins | sample 1672471 | NCBI WGS metagenome assembly OLQC01 (sample SAMEA3136689, study PRJEB25190) | human gut metagenome | biome: human gut; feature: human-associated habitat; material: faeces | place: Austria | collected 2013 | reverse complement strand
TTGACACGGGAGTGAACAGTAACAGCTGCATGACTCTTGCATGCAAGAGAGCAAAAAATGTTGTATAATAAGAATTGGTTCGTGTAGTTTGAGCGTGTTCTGCACGAATGAGAAAAAGAAAGAGTGGAATAAAAATGCAGTCAGAAGCAGAACTTAAAAGTTTATTATCAAGAATAGATCACCGGGGATATCCGGCTTATAAAGATACAAAAGGACAGTACCGATTTCCGGGATATGTTTTATCAATCGATCACGTACAGGGAGATCCGTTTGCGTCACCGTCAAAGGTAAGTGTACTGGTGAGTGGAAAGACAGCAGGATTCCCACAGGAATTATATTGTGGAAAATGTCAGAGAATCGCACTTCAGGATGAATTGCTGCGCCAGTTTGGAAGAAGGGCAGAGAGGTTTGCATTCAAGGCGAAAGGTTCAGGTAAGAGCGGACTGATCTCTGTCAGCAGATGCGGACAGGAAGTTCTGGAGAGAACAGCGTGTCAGATTCAGCCGGAGAACGGAAACATCCTTCTGAGAATGGAAATCGGATTTCCGGCAAATGGGCGAACGATCAATGCAAGAGAATTAGAGAAGATTTTATTTGATTTTGTTCCGGAGTGTGTAAAGGCATCCTTGTTTTACAAGAATCTGGATGCAAAGAGATTGAGAAGAATCGTAGATCTGGCAGAAGATCAGGAGTACATCCGTAAAGAGCTTCCGAAACGTGGTCTGTGTGCTTTCGTGGCAAACGGAAGTGTACTGCCAAGGGAATCCGGAATTTCATCCAGGCCGATGCGTGACGGAATTGCCTTCCAGTCTCCGACGGAGCAGGAAGTGACACTGGAACTTCCACATAAAGGAAAGATTACCGGTATGGGAATCCGTAAGGGGATTACCTTGATCGTCGGCGGAGGTTATCACGGAAAATCAACACTTTTGAAAGCATTGGAACTTGGAGTGTACAATCACATCGCAGGGGATGGAAGAGAGTATGTGATCACAGATGCGACAGCAGTGAAATTGCGTGCGGAGGATGGAAGAAGTATCCAAAAGACAGACATTTCCATGTTCATCAACGATCTTCCGAACGGAAAAGATACGACGTCATTCTGTACGGAAGATGCAAGTGGAAGTACTTCACAGGCAGCAAATGTGATTGAAGGAATTGAGGCCGGGACATCCCTGTTCCTGATTGATGAAGATACGAGTGCAACGAACTTCATGATCCGTGATGAGCTGATGCAGCGCGTGATCCACAGAGAGATGGAACCGATCACACCATTTATTGAAAGAATCAGGGAATTGTATGAAAATTATGGGATCTCGACAGTGATCGTTGCAGGAAGTTCGGGAGCTTATTTCCATATCGCAGACAGTATTATCCAGATGGATCGTTATGTTCCGAAAGATATTACAGTACTGGCGAAAAAAGAAGCAGAGAACTTCCCGCAGATCAGCGTGCCGGAGCAGCTAGCAAAAAAGCCGGCTTATGACAGAGTGCCGCGACCGGATCAGGCATTTCACGGAAATGACAGGATCAAGATGAAGACGATGGGAAAAGAATCTGTGATGATCAACAGGGATACGATCGATCTGAGGTATTTGGAACAGATCACGGATAGCGAACAGGTGGCAGCACTTGGATACTGTGTACGATATGCACAGAAACATTTGATTGACGGAAAGAAGAATCTGATCCAGATTGTAGATGAGCTGGAAGAAGTGATGCAGAATAAATCGCTGGCGGAATTATGCGAGAGTACATCCAGTGTATCCTGTATGGCAGTGCCGAGAAGACAGGAAATATTTGCATGTTTTGACAGATATAGAGCACTTAGGTTAGTATGATATAGGAGTTGATAATATGAAATTAGAGAATGGAAGACCAGAAAACACAGAAGGAAGATTAGAAAAGGAAATCAGGGTATATGATTTCCTCGACAAGCTTGGCGTGGAATACCAAAGAGTTGATCACGAGGCGGCAATGACAATGGAAGCTTGTGAAGAGATCGATAGAACACTTGGAGATGGAACTGCAATCTGCAAGAACCTGTTCCTTTGCAATCGACAGGAAACAGACTTTTATCTGCTTCTGATGCCGGGTGACAAGCCATTCAAGACAAAGAATCTGTCGGCACAGATAGGTTCTGCCAGACTTTCCTTTGCAAAGCCGGAGTATATGGAGAAGTATCTGGACATTACACCGGGATCTGTCAGCGTTATGGGACTTATGAATGATACAGAGGGGAAAGTGCAGCTTCTGATCGATGAGGATGTAATGAAAGATCCGTATTTTGGCTGTCATCCGTGTATCAATACATCCAGTCTGAAGATTCGTACATCAGATTTGATCGCAAAGATCATTCCGGCGCTGAAGCATGCACCGAAGATGGTGAAACTTCCGGGAGCGGAGAAGCAACAGTAACTATTAATCGACACTAGGTCCATTTCCTGTTGGTTGTATATTTTTCGTGCATTTGCTATAATTTATATGTTGATATGCGAATAGCAGGTATCATTTTCAGGATTAATGCGGAGAAGATAAAAGGAGAACTATAGTGTCTGAAGAAAATAAAGTGATAGATAAAGTGAATACATCAGAAATAGTCGAGCAGCCGGTGGATGCGGAGGAGATTCCGCCAGTGAAGACAGAGGCGATACCACCGGTGAATACGGAACCAACACATCCTGTACAGCCACCGGTAGAACCGGCGCAGAAGCTGGAAGATTATTACAAAGAGACTGCGGAGGATCGTGCAGCTGAGGAAGAGTACGAGCAGGCGGTTAAAGATCCGCAGAACCGGAAGGAAAAGATCGATCAGATCAAGAGTATTTTCCACCGCAGTGGGGAGAAGAAGTTTTCCAGAGAAGAAGTGATTCTTTCTAAGATCCGGCCGGAAGATATGCTGGAATATCTGACGTTGGAACAGCGCAGACTGGAATGCTTACAGAAAGCAAGACAGAGCCGGAATGAGAAGCTTCTCAAGGTGCTTCAGCTTGCGGCGATACTTGCAGCAATTGTAGCGGTTGTCGCTTTACTGAAGGATAATCCGGTCGTTCTTGTGAACATTCTGTATATGCTTGGTATTGTAGCAGCAATCTGGATCTGGAAGAATCCGGGAAAGAAGTAAATTTACTGTAATGAGGTGACGATATGAAATTTTTTCATTTATCAGACCTGCATATAGGAAAGCAATTACATCACTATAACCTCCGGGAGGATCAGGAACATATCCTTGCGGAGGTTCTTTCATATGCAGAGTCTATACATCCGGATGCAATTGTTATCGCTGGAGATATCTATGATAAATCCGTGCCATCAGCAGAAGCCGTCAGCTTGTTTGATGAATTTCTGACAGCTTTGGCTAAGATTGAACCGGTGATTCCGGTTCTTATTATATCGGGAAATCATGATTCGGCACAGCGGCTTGATTATGCCAGTCGTTTGCTTGGAAGCCATCAGATTTATATTGCGGGCCAGGCTCCGGAGGAAGAAGAGGATGGTCTGAAAAAGATTACTTTGACGGATGAGTTTGGTGAAGTGGATTTTTGGCTGCTTCCGTTTTTGAAGCCGGGATATGTGCGTAAAATCTTTGGCGGAGATGTGCCGGAGAGTTATACGGCAGCTGTACAAGGAATTCTGGAACGGGAGAAGATTGATTTTTCCAGAAGAAATGTACTGGTCTCCCATCAGTTTTATACAGGGAAGGGGGAGACTCCAACAATATGTGAATCAGAAGTATTATCTGTCGGAGGCATTGATAATGTAGATATTTCCGTAGTACAGGAGTTTGACTATGTGGCTCTTGGACATTTACATGGAGCACAGAGAGTCGGACAGGAGAAGATCCGTTACTGCGGAACATTGTTGAAATATTCAGTCAGTGAAGCAAATCAGAAGAAGACACTTCATGTAGTCGAATTGAAAGAAAAGGGGAGCGAGCCGGAGATTCAGAAGCTGCCGTTACATCCGCTTCGTGATGTACGGAAACTGCGTGGAACTCTGGAAGAGATCCTTGAAGCGGAGGACGGAACCGGGAGCGAAGATTATGTCAGTGTGACGCTGACAGATGAGGTTGATCCGTACAAACCGAAGGAACAGTTGGAAAGAAAGTTCCATCATATCCTCGAAGTGCGAATGGATAATGAAAGGACGAGACAGAAGCTGGAATTTTCTGAAGAACAGATACGGATCGGTACTCCGTTTGAAACATTTTGTGATTTTTACAAAGAGATGCAGGGGCAGGAAATGTCTGAGCAGGAACAAAAGATCTTAAGAGAGATTCTAAGTGAAGTGAAAGGGGAAGACGTATGAGACCGGTGAGATTGAAGATGTCCGCATTCGGATCTTATGCGGGCGTCCAGGAGATAGATTTTACAAAGATTCACAGCGGATTATTTCTGATTACCGGAGATACGGGTGCAGGAAAAACAACCATCTTTGATGCAATCATGTATGCGCTGTATGACCGGACGAGTGGCGGACGCAGAGATGGAAATATGATGCGCAGCCAGTATGCATCAGAAGACACAGACACTTATGTTGAATATGTGTTTTCTTATCGGGGACAGGAATATACCGTGCGCCGTAATCCGGAATATCTCCGGGTAGGGAAGAGAAGAAAAGCAGATGGAAGCCTCCGGTATGTGAAAGAGACAGCGAAGGTAAGTCTCCTTCTTCCGGATGGAAGGGAATATCAGGGGAAGAAGCGAGAGACAGACCAGAAGATTCAAGAAATCATTGGTCTTGATGCGGGACAGTTTACACAGATTGCCATGATCGCGCAGGGAGATTTCTTAAAGCTTCTTCATGCAGAATCAAAAGAACGAAAAAAGATATTCTCGCAGATTTTTCAGACACAAATCTACTGGCAAATCCAGGAAGCACTGAAAGAAAAAGGAAGAGATCTGTATATTGCGCTGAAGGAAAGTGAATCAGACATCCGGCGTGAGATGGAGCGTGTGGAACCAGAGAATACAGAGCAGCAGGATCTGGCAGACCAGTGGAAAGAACTCTGTGAGTTATCCATGCCGGAAGGGGAAAAGGTTCTGGAGGCTGTGAAAAACTTTCTCGAATATGAAGAAAGTTGTGGAAAAGTCTTAAAGAAAGAATCAGAGGAACTTAAGAAACAGTCAGAAACACTTCGAATGCTGATTCAGAAGAAAGAAGAGAAGAATAAGATATTTGATCGTTTGGAAATGGAAGAGAAACAGCTGAGTATTCTGAATGCAAAAAAGGAAGAGATGGAAACCTGTCGGGTTCAGGCAGTGCTTGGACACCGGGCAGAGCAGGCGAGACATCTGGAAGTGCAGGCTCTTCGAACAGCGAAATCCGTGCGGCAGATACAGGGCGAGATCGAGCAGATCACTGTATGGCAGAAGGAACAGGAAAAGGAACTTTCTGAGGTTAAAGAAAAAGCGGAAGAATTGGAAGAAGAACCGGAAGATGCACTGATTCAATCGGATGATGAATTGGAACGGTAAATCGACAGCCTTGCAAAATAAAATCATTCCTGTATGATGAAGGTGGAGGTGGAAATTATGCTGATTCAACTTGGAAAAAATGTCGCTTTACTTTGGATTCTCAGGATTCTTGCGGTGCCGGTCGTGCTGGTGCTCTTTGCAGCGGGCTTTCTCCTCAATCTCCTGTATGGAGTTGTGGGAGCTTTTGGCGGGTTGTTGTCTCTCCTTGGCGGTGTTGCTGCTGCGTTGGCGTTGCTGGATGGCTGCTATGGGGAAGCAGCAGCTTCTGCCGCCGTTGCATTTCTGATCAGCCCGATTGCGCTGCCGCAGCTGCTTATGTGGGTGGGCAATCTTCTGATTTGCGCCGCGTCCGCGCTGTACACTTACCTTTATAGATTGTGAGGAATCGAATGAAAAAATCTATGTTGATTTTGACCCTTATGGTTGCTGCCCTATGCGGATGCGCCGCGCAGCAGCCGACAACCCTTGAGACCCCCGAAACCAATGTGCTGGTAGAGGTCACGCCGGAAACCGGCAGCGAAGCCACACCGACTGCTACTCCTGCGCCTACGTCAGACCCCACGCCGGTGCCAACAGCAGAGCCTACCGCAACACCGGCTCCCACCGCAGCCCCGACTGCGGAACCTACCCCAGCTCCTACTGAGGCTCCTGCGGCAACCGCTGCACCTGTGCAGCAGGCGGAGGCATCGCAGCAAGTATCCATGAGCTATGGTGCAGTTCCGTTTGACCTTGCAGCAGGGACTGACCAGTGGTGGAGCATTGACAGTTCCGATTCGGCCTACTGGGCGGTAGCGGAAAATATCAACGCCATGCGCGCCGCGGCTGGTCTGCCTGCGCTGACCGTAGATGGTGGCTTAAGTTCTATTGCAAACTCCCGTTGTGATAGTTTTGCATCTGGTGGCTCGTTTGACCATTCCGGTGCCGTCTGCGGTGAAATCATTGCAGCCGGTCCGTTTGCATCCGCAAGCAGCGTTTGTGCTGCATGGCAAAGCAGCCCCGACCACTACGCCAGCATCGTGTCGCCCAACTATTCCAGCATGGGAATCGGATGCTGGTTTTGCAGCACGGAAGCAGGACAGTATACCTATTGGGCAGTAACTTTTCAGTGAGGTCATAAACATGGAACGAAAAAAGACAAGGCTGAACGAGTCCGAAATGAAAGTTATGCAGATTATCTGGAACGCCGGGCACCCCATTACAGGGCAGCAGGTTCTAGGCCAGATCACCGAGCAATACAAAGGTTCGTGGCATCCGCGAACGATTTACCCTCTGATGAGGAAACTAAGCGAAAAAGGGATGATCCGTGATGTCGGCAGTGCCCGCGTAGGCAAAGTCTATGCGCGGCAGTTCCTGCCTGCAATCAGCCGCCCGGAGTACATGGCGCTGAGAATCATGGAAACACTGCCGGAAGCAGAACTTCCGCAGTTTCTCAGCTACTTTTCCTACTAAGTGACAATTCGTATAATAGCTTTTCCCGGCAGCAATGCCGGGACTTTTTATTGGCTTTCCAGCGTCTGTACCCACAGGCGCTGTTTTTATATAGATGAATTTTGACAAAGAAAGGACTTGTGTGCAATGAATCACAAATTCAAAATGAGGCAGCGCGTTACAGCCCTTTGCATGGCGGCGATGATGTGCTGCGGTATGCTCCCCTATGGGGCACTGGCGGAGGACAGCGCAAGACCGGTTGTGGTCGCAACGCCGGAACAGGCGGCAACGCAGGAAGCAAAATCCGAAAGCGATGCCAACAGTACCGCAACCCCGGAAACAGCCGATGAATCCCCGGACGAGGATGCTCCACAACAGGAACCTGAAACCGAGGGCGACACTGGCGGCAGTGACGAACTGTACGAAATCTGGCATAAGATGTACCCCAGCTTGACGCAGGAGCCGACCGGATATTATCTGGATTCCTATGGCCTACCGGTACTGGTTGGTGAAACCAAAATCAGCATTGAGGGCTGGGGCAATGAAGATTACAGCAGCGTCAGTGATGATTCTTTCCAGCAGGTGGCGCTTGATGCTGCACTTCTGGATGCGGACAGCACGACTGCTGCGTTCCCGCACATGGATGGCGAGGACTACGCCATCGTGCCTATCAGTATGCAGGTTATGTACCCCGCCAACGGCAGCAGCGCGGACATTACGCTGCCCGATAACGTGGAACTGTTGGGATATGGCTTCACCAGTGCCGACCTGACTCCGGCAACCGAGGAAGAACGCCGCAGCCAGCTGCACTATGACTTTTCCGAAATTTCCGCAAGCGTGGCGGGTATCTATGTGAAAGCCAATGAGGATTTCAGCGTCACCATGACTTACACGGATGCAACGCAGACACTGACGAAAACCGTCCATGTTACGCTGGACGATTCCGCACCGGTGCCGGGCATTTTGCAGGATCGCTTTGCACAGGAAACGCAGGTTGCAATGTGTTCGGCGGATGAAGGTATTGCAACTTACGCCGGATTGCAGGTTACCCAGTGCGTGAATACCTCGGTTGGTTGGATGAACTATCTGGGCGGTCAGCCTGCCCTCTGCGGTGATCGCGGCAAGTGGGCATGGGGCCCCGGTGCTACCTATAAGAACAAATATCCACCGGTAGCCAATTATACCCCCGCTGGTCAGGTGTGGGTCGAAGCTGAATACTTCAACAAAGGCTGGGTGCCGGATCAGGCCACTTTGTGGTCGAAAGGCTTCAATAACGGTGCGCCTGCGGTTGCGAGTCTTGCCTTAGATGCAGCAGATAACGCAACGGACAATTACCTCGCACTGCTGTCTTGGCAGGCAGAACAGTATCCTGACAGCATCGCTGCCGAGATCGTCAATGCACCGGAAGCCTATGCGGCACCGACCGGCAAGACCGTGTATGTGGGCACGCTGTATACGCCCAGCAATGCTGCATGGCAGCGCTTTGTGGTTCTGAATTATACCCCTGTTGTGCTTGGCGGCGACAGCGAGATTCCCGGCTTTGAAACCGGTGGCGAATCGGTGGATAAGCCGTGGAGCGCTAGCTATGAGCGCAGCGAGTCCTTGGATTTTTCCTATACGGTCAATACCGACAAAATCCAACTGGACACATTGGAAAAAGTGGATGGCGCAGGCATTGAAATTGCACCGATCCTTGATGGCATTCCTGCCGACATTGACGGCGGCAGCTGGACAATTACACCGGATGGGATGCAGTCCGTCACGACCAGCGGACATACGTCAGATGACAATTACCACCTGAACGGCGGCGATGGTTCCGTAACGTGGACGGTGCATTTCAGCGTAAGCAAGTCGGCATCTCAGAGTGGAAGCATTACCGCCAACAGTGAGCAGGATGCCGATGCACAGGCATCTGCCGCACAGTCTGCTGCACAGAGCGCCTGCGAAGGTCAGGTCAACGGCGAAATCGAAGCGGCACTTTCTGCTGCGCATAACTACTTTGACAACCTGAAATTCTCCTACAACGAGGTAACGGTGCCCCACGGCTTTGATGCTTTCGGCGGTGATTTTGGCAGCAGCCAGACCATTACCGTGCCTTCCAACAGCAGCAACGACTACCTCATGAAAAACGATGAGTGGTCCGTCAAAGTGGCCATCGACAAAATCGACAGCGAAACCAAACAGCGTATCAAGGGTGATGCAGCGTTCAAGATTTATGAATGGGATACCGTGCTCCAGCGCTATATTCCCGCAGGCGGCTATAACCAGTATGCGGTGGAACGCCAGGCGGACGGCACCTACAAAGTCATCAACCACAGCAATTATGCCAACGGTTCGGATAACATCTACTATACTCAGCGCAACGAGGGCCGTTTTGTGGTTGTGGAGAGCCGTGCCCCCAGTGGCTACTATGGCGACTGGACGGATGTAACGAACCCCGGTGCGGCAGGTTCCGTTTTGGGCAAACGTGCCTACGCTTTTGAAATCACCAAGGCGCTGGATGGGCAAACTCTTTGGCTCGGCAATGCAGACTATAATGCCGATATTACCACCACCAACAACGGCGGCACTCTGATCGACACCGGTGAGGCCATCGTCACGATTACGTTTGGCGACCACGCAACCGATAAAACCTACGACACAGACCCTACTGGCATTGCCAACAATGAAAAATCCTACACGATGCACGCTGATGGCGACAAAATGCAGAACGACCGCGTTCTCGGCAGTATTTTGCTGACCAAAGTCGATTTGGATGCAGCGCGGTATCTGGCTGCGGGCAGCAACGGGGATACCACCTTGGAGGGAGCCGTCTACGACCTGTATGCAGCGGATACCATCGCACACCCGGATGGCGTCACCGGCACAGTGGATTATTCCAAAATTTTGGATGCCAACGGTAACCCCATCTGGCATACCACTGTGCTTACCAACGGCGGCTGGGATACGGACTATTTGCCTATCTTGCAGAAAGATCGACTGGTTGCTTCTGCTGCCATTAAGGACGGAAAACTGGCTTTTTCCAACCTGTATATGGGACGCTATTACCTTGTCGAACGTGCCACAGGTTTGGTGCTGCCCATTGATGGCAACGGCAAGCTGTATACGACCGGTAAATACCCGCAGCTGAATAAGAAGCTGGAACGCACCGGCAAGTATGCTGCCCTTGCCACCAAGGGCGGCGAGTACACCGACTACCTTTATAAAAATCAGTATTCTGCCGTAGCCGAAAACCGCAAGCTGGACGGCAGCAAGGCATGGGATGGCTATTACCTTTCCTATGCCACCGGGTATCTCTGCGATGAGGTTGACCACTACAAAACACTGACCTATGCGGATGAATCCAGCTACCATATCAGCGCTGAGCAGGAAAGCCAAGATGAAGTCCTCAAATCTGGCTTCTCGCTGAATAAACTAGTCTCCACCACCGGTCAGCCCAGCCCGGCGCTGAAGCTGGAGGGTGCGGGCTTTACCGTCTATCGCATTTCCAAGCTGAGCAAGGAAGCGCAGTTCACCACAAACCCAGATGGCAGCTACAATGCACAAAGTATTTTGGCCGTTTACCGCAAAGACAACTACGATAATTTGACGCTTAAGTACGATTTCACTGCCGAGGGGCAGGCTGTTGCCAATATGTATGAGAGCAACGCTGCCACGGTAGAAGCCTACAATGCCACCCTGACCGCAGATGGTGACTACGCCAACGGCAAAGGCAATGGCTGGGTTCCCACTGATCAGGATGCAGAGTACCGGTTGACAGAACTGTATACAAACGAGGAAGGTATCATCCGCGTGGAGGGGCTTCCGTATGGACAGTACCTTGTTGTCGAGACTACGATCCCCAAGGACGTTTTCCAATGTGATCCCTTTATCGTAACGGTCAGCAATGACAGCCCGCAGAGCCGTTTTACGGTTCCTACCGGCAGCGTTACCACCGCCACCAACAACTACATGACCTATAACGTGTTGGACGAAGAACTGGAAGGTTATTTGCAGCTTATCAAGACCGACACCGAAACCGGCAAGGCTGTGAAAATTGACAACACTGCTTTTGCACTGTACAAATTGGATGATAAAGGCAGCAAGACCCGTATCTCGATGATTGATCCTGCCAGCGGCAACGCCACCAAGAAAACCGATGTGTTCTACACCGATGCGGATGGCCTGATGAAAACGCCGGAAAAACTGCCGCTTGGTCGCTATCTCATTGAGGAATTGCAGGGACCCGAAGGCTACTACAATGATCCTGCCTACTCTGTAGAATTTGAAATCACTTCCGAGCGTGTCTGGCAGGTCGTGGGCAACGCCACCAATGACATGGACGAGTACATTGTAGAAGAAAAGTATTTCAACCATGAAACCCTCGGACAGTTGACCATCCGCAAGCTGGGCAATGTCCTGACCGATTACAAAGACGGGCAGTTCATCTACACGCAGGATAATTTGGCAGGGGCAACCTACGAAATCCACGCGGACGGCGATATTGCCACGCCAGACCGTCAGGGCACTTATTGGTATAAGGATGGCGACCTTGTTGCCACTGTTACCACAGGTGCGGCAGGTCAGGTCGATGAGGTGAAATTTGCCCCCAATCGTACACAGGCCACCTATGATTTCCTCACCATCTCCCATGACGGCACCAAGGGCGAAGTGACCGTGACCCTGCCTTTGGGCAAGTACACGATCACCGAGGTCAAAGCACCCTATGGCTTTGTGCTGACGCAGCAGAGCTATAGTGTGGAATTCGGCTGGGACAACCAGCGCAATGATATTGTGCTGGCGAAAACCATCGTCAGCCACGAGCAGGATGGCGACAAAGAGTGTTCATACGGCATTGTCAATGTTAAAGATGCTTCGGATGCCCATAAGACCGCACAGATCCTTGTCTTTGAAAATGCGCGTGTGCTGCCGGTTCCCGAAAAGCCCGATGACAAGGTCAGCAAAATCGGCGTTGGCATCTATAAGCAGGATCGCGAAACACTGACCTATCTGCCCGGTGCTGTGTATGAACTGTACACGGTGGACGATATTTTCGCAGCAAATGGCACGAAGCTGGTGGACGCCGGTGCAAAGCTGGCAACCAGTGACCCAACCAACGACAGCGGTTTTACTTGGTTTGATGTGGATGTGCCCATTCGCGCCGAAACCTATCCGGACTCCAGCAATAGCGGTAAATACCGCATTGTCGAAATCACCGCCCCTGCTGGGTATCTTCTTGATAACAGCCCCATCGAGGTCGAGTTCACCTATGCCGGTCAAGAAGTGGCATGGCAGGTAGTGGATGGCACAAACACCAATTTGCGCACTACGGTGAACATCTCCAAACAGGATGTCACCAATGGCAAAGAGTTGCCCGGTGCAAAGCTGGAAATCCGCGATGCAGACGGCAAGCTGATTGAGGACTGGACCTCTGCCAAGACACCGCATACCGTTCGCGGTCTGGAGCTGGACAAGGAGTACACCCTTATTGAAAAACGCGTTCCTGAAACCTATGCGGAAGCCGAAAACATTGCGTTTAAGCTCGTACAGGTTGGAAATGACCAGGAAAACGAAGTCTATGTAAAGACCGGCGACACTTGGAAAAAGCTGGACGACACCACCGTAGTCATGCAGGACGCACCTGTATTGGATATTGACAAGGTGGACGCAGACGACACCTTGCTGCCCGGCGCAACGCTGACAATCCGTGATGAAGATAAAAACGTCATCGACACATGGGTAACCGACTCCAATACGCATCGTGTTCCGATTTCGGAAGATGGTATCCACCTTTCTGACGGGAAAACCGAGCATATCTACACCCTGACGGAAGATGCCGCGCCTGCCGGTTATGAGGTGGCAAGCTCTGTTCAGTTCAAAGTCGCGCTGGTAGACGAGACTGCCTGCCTGTATCTGCGCACGGATGAAAAGGCAGACTGGGTACGAGCCGATAAGCGTCTTATCACGATGGTCGATAAGGCTACCCCGCACCATGAGGATACGCCAGAACCTACCCCTGCACCTACTCCGGCTCCCACACCTGCCCCAACACCGGTGCAGACCCCCGCACCGACTTCCACCCCCGCGCCGCAGCTGACGATCCCCCAGACCGGAGACACGTTCCCGGTGGCCTTGCTGGTCGTTGTTGTGTTCGGTTCTATTGCTGCAATCGGTGTGCTGACCTACAAACGCCGCAAATCTGAAGCTGATACCGAGGAGGACGACCAGTGATATGATTTATACCTGCATCGCAGACGGAATCCGCAGTCCGCCTGCGTTTTTTCTTAAAAATAAATATAAGGAACCGATGAAAATGCAAAATGGAAACACAAAACGCGTATGGCTGTATGCGCGAATTCCCGGTAATGATGGCGAAACACTTCGCTGCATCCGTGAGTGTGCAGCGAAAGCACAGCAGGACAACTGCAAAATTGTCGGCACCAGCGCTGACGAAAGTTATGGCTGGCCGCTGCGCCCCGGCTACCGTGAAATGATGCGGCAGGTCAAGGCCGGGGAAATTGATTGCATTTATATTTACCGTATGCGCCAGATCAGCGGCAAGGAACAACACCTATACCGCTTTTTAACAGGTCATGCAGCATGGCGTCAAGGTCGTAACGCTGGAATACAGTCTGCGCGACAGACTGCATGAGTACAGGTTGGAAATGAGAATTGAAAACTATGCAGCGCGGCACAAACTGCCCTTTCCATGGTGAGCTGCGAAAAATGTCGCAGACTATGACTGAAAAGTGCGGAAAAATGTCGCAAGAAGGGATGAACTATGATTGAAGAAACCGCAGTTCGCGTGGAAATCAGCGCTGCGCGGTTCGCTAGCCAGAGTATTTTTGATATACTCCGGCTGACCGTGCAGGCAATGAGCAACCAGAATTATGGGCAGCAAAGTCTGAACACGCTCAACCGGCAGGAACGCCCGCTGGCATCGGTGAACGTGAATAAAAAGACGCTGCCCTACATCCGCAGGCAGCTGAAGCAATATTCCGTAGATTTCTCTGTCACCAAAGACCGAGATACCGGCCAGATGTATTTGTGGTTTAAGGGACAGGATGTGGATCGTATTCAGACTGCGTTGGAAAACTGCATTGCAGAGCGCGGCAAAGAACGCCCAATTCCGGAACTGAGAGACCTATGCGACCGCGCCGTGCAGCGGGTCAAAGAGATGAACCAGTCCCGCCCTGTGCCGCCGCCGGAACATGGAGAACGCCTATGAACCAACCGAAAAGAAACCTGAAAATTTGGATACCCATTGCAGCGGTTTTATGCTTTTGGCTGGGTGACTGGATGGGTCACACATACGAACTCACCGAGGGAACCACTACGCACCGGCTGACAGCTGCACTGAACCTGAACAGCCTGCTGCTGCACCCGTTCAGGCTCTCGGCAGACGCCTTCTCGCTTGGCTGCGGTATTGCCGCAGCGCTCATGGCAGGGCTTATTTACCTTTGTGTGAAGTACAGCAAGCACCGCCTGATGCCCCAGAAGGAGTACGGCAGCGCCCGCTGGGGCGGCCCGGAAGATATTGCCCCTTTTCTGAATGAAAACCCGCAGAACAACCTGCCGCTCACGGCATCGGAAAGCCTGAGTCTTTCTCCAAAAATGAAAGTCACGGCAAACGATAACTATAACCGCAATAAGAACGTGATCGTGTTCGGCCCATCTGGTTCCGGTAAGAGTTACAGCGTTGCTGGCCCGCAGCTATTGCAGTTTAACAGTAACTATGTGCTCAGTGATCCGAAGGGAGAGTTGCTTCAGGAATATGGCAATGTTCTACTCTCTCAAGGATACAAGGTTAAGGTGTTCAATCTGAAAGACCGAGACAAATCCGATCATTACAACCTTTTCGCCTACATAAAAAATGAGGATGACATTCTGGTCGTCACCAAGAACCTTGTCAAAAATCTAAAAGAAGATCCCACCGCCAAGAGCACCGCCGACCCGATATGGGAGGAAGGAATGACGGCGCTGCTGGAAGCACTGATCGGCTATGTGTTCTACGAATTGGAGCCGGAAGAGCGGAACATGAACAATGTTATGACGCTGCTCCTTATGCTGGAATCGCAGGGGGATGGTCCTAACAGCGTAAGCCAGCTGGACCTGCTGTTTGATGACCTGAGCATCAACAAGCCGAACTCCTTTGCTGCAAAGCAGTATAAGCTCTATAAGATGGCTCCCGGCAAGACCGCACAGAGCATCAATGTGTCGCTGGGGCTGCGCATGAGCGCATTCAACATCCCGTCCATTGCCAATATCTGCGCGGACGATACGATTGACCTGCGGGAACTGGGCAGCGAGAAAAAAGTGGCGCTCTTTGTTGTTACGCCCGACACAACAACAGCCTACAATTTTTTGGCGGCAGTTATGTTCCAGCAGTGCTTTCAAATTCTGGTGGATATTGCAGACCATCGCCCGGATAAGCGCCTGCCACGGCATCTGCGGTTCCTCTTGGATGAATTTCCGAACATCGGCATGATACCGGATTTTCAAATCCTTATCAGTACGATTCGCAGCCGTGACATTGCCTGCACCCTGATTTACCAGTCATTGAACCAGCTGAAAAGCCAGTACAAAGATGACTGGGCGACCATCTATGAAAACTGCGATTCTATGATCGTTCTTGGCGCAGGCGGTAACCCGGAGAATCTGGAGTTCTTCTCCAAGGCGTTGGGCAAGGCAACCATTGAAGTCATGAACACATCGGAGAACAAAGGCAGTCAAGGCTCGTATACGAAGTCCTATCAGGCGCTAGGACGTGAGTTGATGACCCCAGAAGAAATCCGAACCATGCCCCGAAACTGGTGCCTGCTGATGATTTCCGGTGTGGCACCCTTTTATTCGCGCAAATACAATCTGAAAGATCATCCCAATTACCATTTGGTAGAAGCGGAAGGCGGCAAGCCTTTCGACTATGACAGACGCGCAGAGCAGTCTTTTGCGGATTTTATCAGCAATGTGAAGGACGTAAAGACCGTAAATCTCTGTGCTGAGAATAACAACTGAACGGAGAAATATAAAATGGAAATGGTATCTACGATTACGAACCTCATCTCGAATGTTGTCACCTTTGCCGGTGGCCTCCTGCTGCTGTTCGGCGCGGTAACGCTGGGCACCAATCTGAAGGACCACAACGGTCCCGGTATCAGCAGTGGTGCATGGGCAATGGCAGGCGGTGTGCTGATTATTGCGGTTGCCACCTACTTCGGCACGCTGACAGTCGGGTAAAGGAGGGCTGCGCTATTTTTGAAGATACGATACGCAGCCAGTTGGAGGGCATTTCTGCCACGGTCAACTCTATGGGGCAAAATTCGGGTTTGCTCAGCAGCCTGACAGACTGGAACAGCACCTTGGCGGGCTATGCCGACAGCATAAGCACCGGCGTGGTCATGCCGGTGGCGCTGACCCTGCTGGCGCTTTTTATGATTCTGGAGTTGTACAATGCCACCCAGCGCATTGCCATGAACGGCAGCAACAACGCTTTTACGATCCAGCAGATTGCGCTGGTCATGCTGAAAATTGTTGTTTGCCAGTGGGCGGTAGTACATACAACGGAAATCCTGAACGCACTCTTTGAAATCGCATCCACCGTGACTACGGGCATATCCGGTTATGTCGGCAGTGGCGAGGTCAATACGACCGTTGACATTGAAAATGCCATCGCCGCGCTGCCGGGCGGCATTGGCAACATGCCGGTGGCGTTGGAGCTGATGGTCGTGGGCTGGATGCTGCGCATTGTGAACATCGTGGTCAACACCATTGTGGCTGCGCGGTTTATAGAGTTGTATGTCTACAATGCGATGGCATCGCTGTCCATAGCCACACTCTGCTATCAGGAGCTGCACGGTATTGCAGTGAACTTCCTCAAATCCTACCTCGCGGTTGCCTTGCAGGGCGCGGTGCTGTATCTGGTTATTGGCTTTTATCCAGCACTGGCCGGTTCGCTGGGCACCGGTGGCAGCATCACGGAGCAAGCGTGGGCAATGCTGGGGCAGTCGGTGATCCTGCTGGTGGCAGTGTTTATGAGCGGAAAGTTCACGAAAGCCATTACCAATGCAATGACCTAATACCATTTGGAGATTGAAAAGCTATGATTGCCACAAAAACAAACCTCGAAATTACAGAGTACAGAGAAAAGTTCTTTTTGGGGCTATCTCTCCGCCAGCTGGCCTGCTTTGCTGCGGCTGCGGTGCTGGCGATTGCGACCTGCTTTGTCTGTCTGCACTGGCTGCGGATGGATATGCAGGTCGTTTCTTATATCGTCATGGTGGAGGTGCTGCCTTTTCTGGGACTGGGCTTTATCCACCGTGACGGTTATCCGTTTGAAAAGCTCGTGAAAATTTACTGGGCATGGCACAGCGAAAATGCAGCGGTGCCGATTCGCCCCTATAAGGAGAGTCGAAATGTTCAAAAGAAAAGAACTCGCAGAAGTGTCGAATGTGAAACCTATTGCCGCCGAGACGAAAAAGCAGCGCGCAAAGGAAGGAAAGCAGCGGTCAAAGCAGCTGCGCAGATCCGCAAAACAATCCGAAATGAATGCCGCGCAGAGCGCCCGCAGCATTAAGAAGCGCCGTGCGCCTGAGAAGGCTGCGGACTGTCTGCAATATGAGCGTATGTACGAAAGCGGCATCTGTGAGGTGGAACCGGGGCTTTTCTCCATGACAATGGCATTCACGGATGTCAATTTTCAGCTGGCGCGGCAGGAAGAGCAGAAAAGCCTTTTTACCCAATACAGTGAATTCCTGAACTATTTTGACCCAGACACGCATCTGCAAATCAGTCTTGTGACCCGGCGCGTGGATGAAGCGGAATTCCGCCGCGACACTTTCCTGCCGCTGCGTGGTGACAGCCGTGACCGGTACAGCGAGGAGATGAACCGTGTCATATCTGAAAAAGCGTTGCAAGGGCAAAATGGACTGATCCGGGAAAAGTACATTACCATTAGTTTGCATGAGGATGATTACCGAAAAGCGCAGGTTCGGCTGCTCAAACGCGCCGAGGACATCCAAAACCTGTTCAAGCGCATGGGCAGCACTGTACGCAGGCTCTCCGGTATCGAGCGCCTGAACCTGCTGCATGGTATTACCCGTCCGGAAGAGGTCATGGAATTTTCTTATGATTGGCTGCTGGCAGAAGATTCCCTTACGACAAAGGATTTCATTGCGCCCAGTGGTTACAACTGGAAGCCGGAGCATGATGATTCCCGCGCTGTGTACAATGACCGCTACCAGTTTGGCGAGTATTATGGCAAGGTGCTGTATCTGCGGGATATTGCCCCGCAGATGAAAGACAATCTGCTTTCGCTGCTCAGTGACTTAGACTTTGATAATGCAATTTCTATTCATGTAGATGCAGTTGAGCAGCGCGAAGCCGTCGAACAGGTTCAAAAACAGTTGGCTTATATGCAGAAAGAAAAGGGCGATGGCATGGTCAATGCTGTGCGCATGAACCTGCCCGCCTACATGGGTGTGCGATATGAGCTGACCAACCAGATCGAGGATGCCGAGGAGCTGCTGGATAACCTGCACAATTATAACCAAAAGATTTTCAAGGTCTGCATCCTGATCCACACCTATGGCCGCAACAATGCCGAACTGGACGAGCGCGTGCAGCAAATCTGCAATACGGTGCAGCAGCAGACGTGCCGGTTCAGCCCTATCCCGTTTGAGCAGTGCGCTGCCATGAACAGCGTTTTACCACTTGGAAAGAAGTGGCTGGCGCTGGAGCGCACTCTCCTGACAGTGAATACCGCTATCTATGTGCCGTTTACTACGCAGGAACTGTTCCAACCCGGTGGACTGTATGAGGGCACCAACGCCCGCAGTAAAAATCTGATTATGGTCAACCGAAAACTGCTGCCTGCCCCGGCTGGTATGGTGCTGGGCATGACAGGCTTCGGCAAATCCTTTGCTGTTATGCAGATGATGGCAGGTATCATGCTACGCTGGCCGGAGGATGATCTGGTCATCATCGACCCGGAAAATGAATATGCGCGGCTGGTCGAGGCTTTTGGCGGTGAAGTGATTGAAATCTCGGCATCGAGCAAATCTCATATCAATCCGATGGATATTTCGGAAGATTACGGCGATGAAGGTAATCCTATCCAGCTGAAAAGCCAGTTCCTGCGGGATTTCTGCCAACTGGTTTTGAACAGCAAAGAGCTGAGCGCCCAAGAGTGCAGTCTTGTGGACCGCGCAGCGCTGATTACCTATCAGAAATATTTGCTGCATCCGGAGCGTGAGCAGATGCCCTCGCTGCATGATTTTTACAATAATTTGTCTTTGCAGGGCCCGCAGGCAAAAGCGCTTACGATGGCGTTGAGTATGTATGTGGATGGCACAATGGACCTGTTTGCCCACCAGACAAACGTGGATTTGCAGAACCACTGAATCTGTTTTAATACCGTGAAACTGGGCAAGAGTATGCAGTCCATCGGCATGATGACGGTACTGGACCAGATTTGGAACCGCATCACCCGAAACCGCGTGCTGGGACGCCGCACTTGGATTTTCACCGATGAGTTCCAGCTCCTGCTGGGCAACAGCGCCTGCACGAACTACTACTTCGAGCTTTCCAGCCGTGCCCGCAAGTGGGGCGCAATCTTGACTTCCATTACCCAACACGTTCGCTCTGTGCTGAACAACGAAGATGCCCGGCGTATGTTGTCCGACTGCGGCTACATCAAGCTGTTGAATCAGGCCCCGGACGATGCAAATGACATTGCACGGCTGCTTCATATCTCCGATGAAGAAAAGCGGTATATTGAAAATGCCGAGGTTGGCAGCGGTCTGCTGATTGCAGATAAAGTGGTGGTGCCTTTCAACAATACTTTCCCGCAGGACACTGAGCTTTTCCGTCTGATGGATACGAATCCGAATTCTTCAAAACAAAAAGCACCCATCAAATCACTTTGATGAGTGCCTTCAGTTATCTTCTGATAAGATTACTTTGCCCAATCCTCAACTTCCAAATCGTTGACGCGAAAAAATTCTCTTGTGTTGTTTGTTACAAGAATAAGACCTTCAGACTTTGCGTGCCCAGCAATTAACATATCCATTGGACCGATGGGGGTACCTTTGCGTTCCAAATCGGCACGAACTCTTCCATACTCTTCTGCCGCTTCTGCATCAAAGGGTAAAATTTCAATAGATGATAAAAAGAGCGTGATGGCAACGCGATTTCGTTCCACGGATTGACTTTTTTCTACACCGTGCATGAGTTCGCCATAAGTGATGGAAGAGATACACATATCATCTGGGTCGTGCTTCAAAAAATTCCTGATAACTTCTGGGGGCTTGTGCTTAATGGCATAGATGCAAATATTGGTATCCAACATATACTTCATAATGATTCACGCACCTGTACCGTGGGCTGTTCACGACCAGACTTCATGAAGTCATCTGTGAATAAGTCCAATCCGCTAAGAAAGCCAGACCACTTGTTTTCTCTTGGAAGAAGGATTACGGCATCTCCGACTTTATTAATGGAAACTTCGTTCCCATTAAACCGGAATTCTTTAGGAAGTCGAACAGCTTGGCTTCGTCCATTTTCAAATAGTTTTGCAGTCATCATAATAACGCACCTCCTGTATCCATAGTATATACCAAGATATATACTATGTCAAGCGTTGCATAGAATTTTACCGATAGTTCATAAAGTGCTGCCGATTTAAGGTGAGGAAAATAATGTCAGATTTATTTACCCAGCAAAGTACAATGCCAGAACTTTTCAAGACCGGCGAGGACATAGCCGAGGAATTGAAGGCGCAAACAGTAGAACCAAACACAGCAACAGATTTACTATTAAATGGTGATAGCAAGCCCAACAGATTTTCCAGACAGTGTGCGGAAAATGAAGAACCGGATACGGACTTGACAGAAAATCTGCTACATGACGAAAAAAGTAATAAGAATACTATCACCGGCACAAATACACCGCGCTCCAGCCGTGCCAGCGCCTATTATGATTTGCTGCGCAGCCAGCACAAGAACGGTCACTATAAAGCTCCTGCATACCGGGTTGTGGATACAATAGAAAGTCCGCTGCAAGCCGGAGCCAGCGCTTTGAATTATCACGATGACTTCGATACGGATGCCGTTCAAAATGCAGGGCTGCACATGGCAGTGGCGCAGACTGTTGTAGAGGGCAATATCATGGCCGCAGCAGCGGACAGCGCTTTTGTAATCGACAAACAAGCTGGCAATATCCTGAAAGACCTGAAAGATGAAACGATTGATGCCAAGGATGCGTTGAAAGCCGGTGGGCAGGTACTGCGCCTGCAAGGAGGAAAATCCGTTGTAAAAATCGGTGGTGCAACCCTACGCAGTACAGAGCAGTACCTATCTTCATTTCAGGTTTCAACGGATGATTTCACCGGCAGTGTTCCGGGAAAGGTCAAAGAGACTGCTACCAATACCGGGAACATTCTGAAAAAGATAACCAACGTGGTCCTGCACCCGCTGCGGAATCTGATTGCTATGGGAAAAGTGATCCTGATTGGTGCTGTCATCTTGCTGTTTCTGATTATCGTCAGCCTGCTGGGGCAGATGAGCGGCACAACATCCACCTCTGTGTTTGGCGCGAATCGTATTGAGGACATTCAGACGCTTGTGCAGAAAATCAACGACTACCGCAATGCAGCGGTTACCGAGGGCATCTATCAGGCATTCCAGAATGACGTTGACCCCAATGGCAATCCCTATGGGTACGATTCGCTCACCGGGCAGCGCAGCAATAATTTGCAGCATGGTGTCACTTGGAACTATGCCAATGGCATCTACAATGACACGGCGGAGATTATTTCCTTGGCGGCAGTATATTACCAGCAGGACTGGCCGCGTTCGGAGCTTTTGTCCGCTTTCAGCGACAATGTGCCCTTTACAAAATTCTGCCGAGCACTGGCAGCGTATGGTCTGGATGTGACTGCACGAGAGTCAGCTCCTTATTCCTGCATGAGCTATGGCGGCTGCGTGAACGGTTACCGTAGCGAAGGCGAGGTAGTTTCCATCAAGGATTACCGCCTTGAAACCCATACTTGCAGTGAGGGCGACGATGCCTGCGGGCAGTACGATGCCGCCGCAGAGTGGCACTGGAATGAAGGCCATGCAGAAAATAAGAGTTATTCTATATTGAAAGAGGACGGCACACATGATGTGACCGTCTTTTTTCCTGTCATTTTCCTGGATGCTGCAACAGGCTCTGAACTTTCCGATTTACCGGAGGAATACCACGCTGTTGTTGATGGGAAAATCAATGCCGCAGACTGCACCGGCAATATTGTGCTGGATGAAAGTGCTAACTTGTACAAGGGCGAACTGAATGAGTGGTTTTATGCCCCCGATGAACTGACTGTCACTTTTACTGTTGTAACTGGCGAGGGTGATGATGCAGTTTCCGATGATTACGAGGTTACGTTCTCCAATGCAACCGCCATACCTTGGTGCCCCGGAGAGTTGAACGATGGGCAGTACGGTCATTATGATCTGAACTGCACGATTTATCTGACAGGATATGACCGCTACACAGACCCGGAAACGCAGGCCCCAAACGGTGCGGACGGCGGAACCGGAAATCTGGAAGCGCTGGCTGAAAGCTGCGATGCAGGAACTTTGACCCGGACAATCATCAAGCAGGATCAGTACGGTAATGAGTATGCCGGTAATGCGGTATCCGCCCGATATACAAAAGCGATCACGCTGCCCAGCGGCGCAAACGGGTTTCAAGGTTGGTATAAAGATGGCGAAGATGCTTACGGAAATGTGGAATGGGCATTGCTTCTGTATCGCATGGACTGGGAAGAACTGTATGGGATTGTGGACGGCATAAAATGCCGCGCCACCGGCAGTGGCATGACCGAGGAAGAACTGCGGCAGCTATTTGCCAGCCTGAATATCGACGCCACGACCGCACGCGGTCAGGTGGTCGCCTTTGCGTTAAGCTGCCAAGGAAAGTTTGTCTATGCCCAGCCATCTTCGCTGCGCGGCGGGCCGGGCAGCCCCAGCGTGGGCATCAATCTGGATTGTTCGAGCTTTGTCCAATATTGCTATTGGGCGCAGAACCTGCCTTTTTCCGCAGGCAGTACAGCCGCCTATCGGAATGTAGCAGACCTAGTAAGTATTTCCCCGTCTGAAGTGCAGCCGGGAGATCTGCGCGTGGTATATGCCTCCGGCGGCGAACAGGGGCACGTTCAGATGGCGCTTGGCGGTGGTGCGTGGATCGAGTGCTGCTATGGCTATGGCGTTGCAGTGAATATGTCCAACGCATGGATGGAGAGCAGACCATGTTATTATTTCCGCTATGCGGGATTCTGAGAGGTGTTTTTTATGAGAAAATTTCTCGCATTACTTTTTGCGCTTTTACTTTGTACAGCAACAAAAGTCTATGCAGAAGATGCTGCTACTGTAACGGTGGCGGTCAAGGATTTGCCGCAAAAATTGCAGAACCGCACTGTGATTGTCACACTTGGCAATGGCCCATCTGATACCGAATCAACAGTTATTGTTCTGGATGGGCTGAACAACTACACGGCAACGGTGACGGTTGCACCGTCAGAATATTACTGCGCGGCTGCTGTGCAGTATGATGCCTTGGGCGATTATCCCTTACAGGAAATCAACCAAACGACATTTTTGCCAGCAGAAGGCGGGAACCACTACGACCTGATTTATACCCTGGCAGGCAGCAGCTGGTATGAGAGCGTGACCGGCCAGCAACGGCACTACACATTGCAACCGCTGGAAACGCCACCAGAGAACTATGAGCCAAAACCGGCGCAAGTAGGAGCATACCTGACCGCACCGGTTGGCTTTTCCCAACACGCGATAGTTTACTTGCAGAATTTGTACACTGATGATGTCTATGATTTGGAGCTTTATGAATCGAATGGGTTAGCCGCTGTTGAACCAAATGCACTGAGCGGAAAATATGCTTTTCTTTCGGCTTATGTTGTTGGTGATGCAGAAAACCGTTACCAATTCAGCTGTGAGCAGAATGAACTCTCTACTGAAAACGGTGTGGACTTTCATTTGACGGTGACGGACACTGCCAATCCAGACCGCGAGATGAACACGCCCAGCCGAGATCAAAACAGCACGGTGCAGGCGGCGAACAGCTTCAACAACAGAAATACGGATGCACCGCAGCAGCCGACCACAGTGCCAGAGATTGTTTCCCAACCTGTAAAGCAGCAGGAAAAGCAGCTTGATCTGCTTTCCTTGCTGCTGGACTTTATGCCGGTGGTGCTTGTGGGGGCGGTGCTCTTTGCAGTGTGCCGCAAGCATCGCCGTTGAGACCCACAGGGGTAACCGGAGCGTGAGCGACGGTTAGCAAGCATTGCATCTGGGTCCCACAGATGCAGATCAGGGACACCCTGAAACCCGTTTTGGGCAAACCCAAGCCCAATAGAGGAAGGTGACTTTATGGCGAATCGCAGACGTCCTATACCGAAGCGCATCTGGTTTACGGAGGAGGAGTGGCACTTAGTTGAAGCAAAGATGGTTGAAGCTGAAATGACAAATTTCTCGGCGTTTGGTTTAGAGATGCTTTTGCATGGAGAGGTACGGCATTATGACTTTTCCAATCTGAAACAATTAAATGCTTCGATGGGTCGCATCGCTGGCAGCATAAACCAAATTGCAAAACGCTGCAATGAAAATAAGTCGGTTCACACCAATGATGTAGAGCAGCTGCGCCGAGAATTTCTTGAACTGAAAGCAGACTATCTGGAACGTGTGGTTAAGCTGTTGAGAAAAATTTATTGAATAGGAGAATGACGATATGAATCAAAATGAAGAAATCCGTGTGTTGTATGTGCAGCCGGGTAAGTACCCAGAGGAAATCAAGATACCTAATACGCTGGAAATTTTTCAAAAATATGTTTGTGGGAGTATAGAAAGCGTAAGATTGGACAGGGATGCCTATATCATCTGTAATGATGAAGGAAAGCTGCTTCCATTACCACCGAACCGCTTATATGGTCCAACGGATTTCTTCGCAGGTCCGTTTCTGATATGCGGA
>OLQC01001017.1_pt1 | contig 24977 bp, 20 predicted proteins | sample 1672471 | NCBI WGS metagenome assembly OLQC01 (sample SAMEA3136689, study PRJEB25190) | human gut metagenome | biome: human gut; feature: human-associated habitat; material: faeces | place: Austria | collected 2013 | reverse complement strand
TTCCGGCACGTAGATCTGGTCGTACTTGGCATACGGGTACGGCACACCCCAAGTCTTGGCATAGAAGGCGAAGCCCTTCTTGGTGATGTCGAACAGATAGTCGACATCCTTCTCGAAGGCCTTGGCGAGCGCCTGACGGCAATACATGGCCATCGGCACGGTACGGCCGTCCTCGTTGCTGTATTCGGTATGCCATTCGGCATACGGACCGGCGCAGATGGCGGTGAGATAGGAGCTCATGACCGGAGTGCTTTCGAAGCTCCAGCGCTTCGTGCCCTCATTGGCATGATCGCCCATCGTGCCGTCCTGCGTGGTGCGGTCCAGCGTCTCGACCGAGCATACCGGCATATTGGACGTGACGATCCAGGACTGCGGGGCGACCACGGTGAAATCGAAAATGGCCTTCAGATCAGGCTGGTCGAACACCGTGTACACGCGGCGAGCATCCGGCACCTCGAACTGGGAGTACAGGTAGATGTTGCCGTCGGAAGGATCGACGGAACGGTGCAGACCCTCGCCGGTATTGGAATAACGGCATAGCGCCTTGACGATGACCTCGTTGTTCTCCTGAAGGCCGTCCAGCTCGATGCGGTCGTCGACAAACACCTTGGCCGGGTCGAGTGCAACGCCATTGAGCTCCACGGATTCAACCTCATCGGCGATAAGATCGAGGAACGTGGAGGAACCGGCCTTAGCCCCGAAGCTGATTCGGGTGACGCTACCGAAGGTCTTGCCTCCAACGGTCAGATCGAGATCGACGTAATAGTGGATGGGTGCTTCCACAATGGCCTTGCGTTCTTCGGCCTCGACACGGGTGAGGTTTGATCCGGGCATGCGACTCCTTTGTTATCTCTCTGTTCTGCGACTTATGCGCAGACGAAGCGGCATAACCGGATCGTCCGGTTATGCCGCTTCATTGCATTACTGACGTCTAGCTTACGTAGACCCCATGTCTTGCGCATTTCCCCTACCGAAGGAATACGCAAGAGAGGAAACGAAAAAGCGTCTTGGCGCAGCATGCACTGCGCCAAGACGCGTAAACCCGCTATGGATACGGTATTACCTGTAGGATCAGTCTCGGCCGATCAGCATGGCGTCATCCACATCCGTGGCGATGTCGGCCACAACCGGCACGATCATCGGCTTGCGGTGCAGCTGGCGCGCAACCCAGCTGCCCAGGGTGCGACGCATGATCTGCTGCAGCTTGTGCGTGTCCTTCGTGCCCGTCATCATCGCATCGTTCAACTGTTCGATGATCTGATGACGCACCTTGTCGAATTCGCTTTCGTCTTCGGCCACGGCGTTCAGGTAGATCTTCGGGCCGGACACCACCTCGCGGGCATCGGTATCGACCACCACAAAGCTGGAAACGAAGCCCTCGGTACCGAGAATACGACGCTTCTCCAGCTCCTCGTCGGTCAGTTCGCCGACCGAATCGCCATCGACGTACACGTAGCCGCACGGCACGGAACCGACGACCGCCGCCTTGCCGTGGTACAGGTCCACCACGTCGCCGTCCTCGGCAAGCACCACGTTCTGCGGATCGACACCGGTCTTGACGGCGATCAGGCCGTTGGCGACCAGGTGGCGGTTCTCACCGTGGATCGGCATGGCGCACTTCGGCTTGACGATGTTGTACATGTACAGCAGTTCGCCCTCATTGCAGTGGCCGGACACGTGCACGGCGGCGTTGTCGCGGTTGACGACCTTGGCGCCGAGCTGCACGAGCTTGTTGATCACCTTGTAGACGCCGTGCTCATTGCCTGGAATCAGGGAGCTGGCGAGAATCACGGTGTCGAACTCGTTGATGTGGATATCGCGGTGGTTGCCGTCGGCGATACGCCCAAGAGCGGCCATCGGCTCGCCCTGCGAACCGGTGCACATGTAGACGAGCTTGTCGTCCTGGATGTCGTTGGCCTGCTTGAGATCCACCACGGTGTCTTCGGGGATGTGCAGGTAGCCGAGATCCGCCGCGATGGACATGTTGCGCACCATCGAACGGCCGACGAATACGACCTTGCGACCATACTTGTGCGCGGCGTCGACCACCTGCTGCACGCGGTGCACATGGCTGGAGAAGCTGGCGACGATGATCTTGCGCGTAGCCTGGGCAAACGCCTGGTCAAGAGCCGGACCGATGGAGGTCTCCGGCTTGACGAAGCCGGGAACCTCGGCGTTCGTGGAATCCATCATCAGCAGATCCACGCCCTTTTCGCCGATCTTGCCGAATTCGACCAGATCGGTGATGCGATGATCCAGCGGCAGCTGGTCAAGCTTGATATCGCCGGTATCGATCAGGGAGCCGGCCGGCGTCTTGACGTATACGGCCAACGCATCCGGAATGGAATGCGTGACGTTGATGAATTCAAGGTCGAACGGGCCGGCCTTGAGCTTGTCACGCCCGGTGACCTCGACCTTCGTCGGGTTGATGTGGTGCTCCTTGCACTTTGCCTCCGCAAAGGCAAGGGTGAGCTTGGAGCCGATCAGCGGGATATCCGGGCGAAGCCTAAGCAGGTACGGCACGCCGCCGATATGATCCTCATGACCATGCGTAAGCACCAGCGCCTCGACCTTGTCGAGACGATCCTTGATATAGCTGAAATCGGGAAGAATCAGATCGACGCCGGGCTGCTCCTCCTCCGGGAAGAGCACACCGCAGTCGATGAGCAGCAGGTGGCCGTTGTATTCGACCACGTTCATGTTGCGCCCGATCTCGCCCAGACCGCCAAGTGGCGTGATGCGCATCGAGCCCTTGCGATACTTCGGCGGGGCGATCAGCACCGCGTCCTGCTGGGGCGCGGTGGCCTGCGGTGCGCTCTTCGTGTTGCGACCACGGGTTCTCGACGCAGCACCACGGCGAGAAGTGCTCTTCTGGGACTGCGTGTCGTTGCTCTTGCGCGACGCCGAACCGCGGCGACGCGTGCTTTTCGTTGCTTTCTTTTCTTGTGCCATACTGAGGGACTATTCCTTATTTATTGAAGTGCTCCCGTACTCTTACGGGAGCGACAGTTGGAATCGTCCGGCTGTGCACGGCGAAACTCGAGGGATTGCCTCACAGCAATCCGGCGGCTAGCATGCCCGCCTTCGCTTTCTCGAGCTGTGCAGCATCCGGACCGATATTCGGCAGACGCATGGTGGTGCTGTCCAGTACGCCGCGTACCTTCAACGCGGCCTTGGCCATAACGGCCTGATAGCCATCACCGTTCATGGAATGGACAAGCGGCGCAAGTCGATTGGCCAGACGCTGCGCCTCATGAATATCGCCACGATCGAACGCATCGACCAAATCGGCCATCGGGCCAGAGGCCACATGTGCGATCACGGAGATAATGCCCACCGCACCGATGGAGAGGAACGGCAGGAACAGGCCGTCATCGCCGGAATACCAGGCAAGCCCGGTACGCTGCTGCTTCTCGACGGCCGCAGCCAGATCGCCGGTGGCGTCCTTGACCGCCACAACATGATCCAACTCGGCGAGACGGTCATACGTCTCAACCTTGACTTTCAGACCGGTGCGGGAAGGCACGTCATATACGATGATCGGCTTATCCGTATTCTCGTCCACGGCCTTGTAGTGGCCGACAACACCGGCCTGGCTCGGACGGGAATAATACGGCATGACCACGAGCACCGCATCGGCGCCCGCCTCCTGGGTCTGTTCCACCATGCGCACGGTGTGTGCGGTGTCGTTGGAGCCTGCGCCGGAAATCACCGGCACATCCACGACTTCCTTGACCGCGCGAACGAGGTCAACCTTCTCATCCATGTGAGTGACAGGCGATTCACCGGTCGTGCCGTTGACGACCAAGCCGTCTGCGCCATCCGCGACAAGCTGCTTGGCCAGTTTCTGCGCCGCTTCGAAATCGACGTCGCCATTGGGCTTCATCGGGGTAATCATCGCAGGAAGGATACGGCCGAACGGAGCCGGGTTCAAAAGGTGCATGTCACTCTCACTCATAGTTGACACGGTACTTCCCGCCACGGACTCTTGAAACCGTTTCGAGCATAAAAGTCACATTATGGAAATGTTTGTCCAGTGTCGCATGGTTCCCAAGCCACCGACACTCACCGGCACCTCACCGTCGGTAGTTTGGGAGAAACACAAACTACCGCCGCTCAGACATAGCTCACCGTCAACAGTTTGGGAGGGAGAGCCGGATAGGGACAGAACCGGAGAAAGAGCGGACACGAAAACCGGAGAACAAGCAGGACCAAAACCGAAGATAAGAGAATAAGACAACGCCGGAAATACGGAAGCAGGTGCGAAACCTGAGATAAGGGAACGGGTCCGAAACCTGAAATCAGGAGCCGGCCCCGAGACGGAAGAAGAATCGCGATCACAGATCAAGGAAATTATCGAGGCCGATGGTCAGACCGGCGGGAGCGTCGGCAGCGAGCTTGCGCACGGCCAGCAGCACGCCCGGCATGAAGGAACCGCGGTCGAAGCTGTCGGCGCGAATCGTCAGCTGTTCGCCGGCATTGCCGAACAGCACCTCCTCATGGGCGTTCAGGCCGCGCAGACGTACGGCGTGCACATGGATGCCGTCGACCACCTGCCCACGGGAGCCGCCATCGGTTTCGGTGTTGTCCGGCACTTCGCCCAGGCCGGCGGCCTTGCGCGCCTCGGCGATGCCGTGCGCGGTGTGGATGGCGGTGCCGGACGGTGCGTCCACCTTGTTCGGATGATGCAGTTCGATGACCTCGGCGGATTCGAAGTATTTGGCGGCCTTGGTGGCGAAATAGTCGGCGAGCACCGCGGAGATGGCGAAGTTCGGCGCGATGAACACCTTCTGCGTGTCGGGGCGCGGACCGTCCGCGATGGCCTTGCGTACCTGAGCGAGCTTCTCATCGGTCCAACCGGTGGTACCGACCACGATATCCACGCCCTGTGCGATCAGCGCGAGCACGTTGCCCAAGCTGACGGACGGCACGGTGAATTCCACGACCACATCGGTATTAGCCGGTTCGATACGCGTAAGATCGTCGCCCGCATCAAGCGCGATCGCCAGCTGCATGTCTTCCGCGCCGTTCACCGCGTCGACCACATGCGAGCCCATACGTCCTTTGGCGCCTACGACCGAAACCTGAATCATGTTGTCTCCTTACCTATGCGAAGGGCGGGAACCTGCACATGGAAGGTTCCCGCCCGAATTCCCGTCATAATGCGTATGCGTCCGAGATTAGCCGCGTTTGCGGACGATGGCCCAGCCGAGCAATGCGAACGGAATCGAGCACAGCACGAAGACCCATGGCAGCATAAGGCTGGTATTCGGCGTGGCATGGTCGAGCACGATGCCGGTGATCATGGAGCCGAAGGACGCGCCCACGGTGCCCGCGGTGGAAACCCATGACAGGCCTTCGGTCAACGATTCCTCGGGCACGGTCTCCTTCATCACCAGATTGCCGGAGGCGAATACCGGGGAAATGGTCAGACCGGTCAGGATCTCCACCAGTCCCATGACAATCAGATTGCCCATGCAGGCGTGGATGATCACGAATCCGACGGTCATGGCGGACAGGAACATCACCATGTGCGCCCACCGTGACCCGCTAAGCTCCCGGGAGCCGAATGCGAGCGCACCGATGCATGAGCCGACCGCCAGCATGGCGAGCTGCACGCCGAGCACGGAATCGAGGTGCAGCGACTTCATCACGGCGGTCATGGAGGTGTCGAACGCGGTGAAGCTCATGTTGAAGACGACGAATACGAGCAGCAGCGGGATCACACCGGCATAGGTAAGCACGTTGCGTTTCTTCGCTGCGTCGCCGTTCTTCAGCTGCTGAAGACTGAGCCTGTCCGCGTTCGCGGCATGGAAGCTCCTGTCGCTTGCTTGAGCGGCGTCCACCTCGATGACATGGACCACGAGCGGCTGCGTGTTGTGCAGGGCGAAGAAGATGGTGCCGCCGATGGCGCTGGCTGCGGTCGGCACGAAGAGCTGCGAGACCGGGTGCACGGATGCCGCGAGGAATGCGGCGAGAATCGGCCCGAAGATGAACACGACCTCGTCGATGGCGGATTCCAATGCATAGGCGGTGTTGAGCAGCTCGTTGTTGCCGGTGCGGTCGAGCATATACGCCCAACGGGTGCGTACCAACGCCCCGAAGGAGAATTGGGTCAGTCCCATGACGATGGCCAACAGGAACAGCAGTGGGATGGGCACACGGACCAGAGCCGCGAATGCGAAGCCCAGCATGGCGACGATCTGCACGGCGAGTACGATCCTGCCGATACTGCGCTGGCCGAACTTGTCGAACAGGCGCGCGTACAGCGGGGTGACGGCCGCAGTGGCAAGCACGTAGGCGGCACTCATGACGCCGGCGATCGTCCAATTGTCGTACAGGTGGTTCAGGGCGAGGATGATGCCCAACCCCATCATCGACATCGGCAGACGCGCCAATGCGCCCGACGCGCAGAACGCTTTTGCTCCGGGAATGGCGAACAATGCCGCGTACGGCGAGCGTCGTTTGCCGGAAATCTCCGGCCCACCGCCTGATCGGATGCTCTGCGGCATAGTTGTGGTGCCTGCCATCAGGCCTTCACCCGCCCACGGTAGATGAACATATCGCCGAACAACGGCTCTTTGCCGTCGACGACGGGCGTGCCTGCCAGCCGCTGCGCGATGCGTTCCAGCCCCTTATGGTCGTAGAAGCTCACATCGCAATCGGAATCGGTATGCAGATAGAATGCATCCACGTCCCAGGCGGCCAGGTACCGCTGCATGCGATCCCAAAGCCCTCCTCCCACGCCGCAGCCGCGCACGTCAGGATTGACCACGAACAGTTCCAGTTCGCCCAGCGTGGTCTCGTTGGCCTTGCTTTCCCGCTCAAGATCGAGTTCCAGCGCGAACGCGTTCTTCAGCATGTCGAGACGTTTGGAGGCTTCGGGATTCGTGCGGATCATACGTTCGGTGACGGCCAGGTCGCCCGCGACGCCGAGCTCATCAAACTGGGGGCGTTCTCCGGCGACGCGGATGAGGGTGATGCCAGCGAGCGTGCCGTCAGCGGCGAATGCGGCGTTGGCGAATGTGGTCGGCTGCAGATAGTGCAGCACGAAATACCGGGATATGAGCAGCGAGAACCTCGTACCCGCGAGCGCCCCATCCTGGGGCCAGGTGCGGTCGAACAGCTCGACCACGGCGTCCACATCCTTCCATGTGATGGGACGGTAGATGATGGTGTTCGGGTTGACGCCGGCAACTGTACCGGCGGATTTGGTTGCGTTGCTCGCAGCCATGGTGCACTCACTCCTTATTCGATGTTGCATCCGGCATGTGCGCCCGCCCACACGTGCTGCGCGAGGGTAGCGGTCTTCCCGCAACGCGGCCCTCTGTGCGTTTCCCCTGAAGGCCTGCCATCCACATATGCGTGGCGGCTACGCTGCGTGTTCATACGGAATTCCGTAGCTCGACTCGGCAAGGGTCTTGTCTTGTCTGGCCTACGAACACTCGATTCGGTTCGAACAGGCACTTTCGATGCTAATGGAACGTGTCGATACCGCGGTTATCACGCCGCCTGCACGGCAAACGCATCCCATCGGCTGTCGTTCGTCTCATCGATGTGAGGTTCAGTGGAATCGACGATCTGCGTGTGCAGCCGTTCCAACCGTTCGTCACGCGTCTTCGCGCCCAATTCGCATTCCCACACGTCGATGACGCGCCATCCGCTCTCCAGCAATTGCCGGTGCTGCCTGCAATCGCGTTCACGATTACGCATCAGCTTCGCGTTCCAGAATTCGACGTTGGATTTCGGCATCGTCTGTTTGCCGCAGCTTTCGTGCATATGCCAGAAGCATCCGTTCACGAAGACGATCACATGGTATTTGGGCAGCACAATGTCGGGGTGGCCTGGATAGCGTTTGTCGTTCTTGCGAAATCGCAGGCCCTGACGGAACAGGTAGCTGCGGACCAGCACTTCGATCGTAGTGTCTTTGCCTCGAATATGCGACATGGTGTAGCTGCGGGTGCCACGCTCGTATTTTTCGGTTTTGCCCGCTTTGCCACCTGTTCTGCCAGCCGACCGGCGGGTCGAGCGCCCGCTCCTCTTACCTGTGTTCCCGTTTGCCACGCCTACGAGTGTAGCCATGCCCATGCCACAGCTCCACGCCACCAAGTACCCTGAAAGGCATGAAGCTTACTGATATTTCTCCCGCAATCGCACTCACCCCTCTTGACGGCCGTTATCACAACGCCACCGCCCCGCTTGTCGAATATCTGAGCGAGCCTGCGCTCAACCGCGAACGCATGCGCGTGGAAGTGGAATGGATGATTCTGCTGGCCAATGGCTTCGAAGGCAACGGCAATCAGCCGATCGTCGACGGCGTCAAGCCGTTCACCGAGGCGGAGAAGGACTATCTGCGTTCCATCCCCGAGAACTTCGGCGCCGCGGGCATCGCACAGCATGCCGCGCACGAGGCGGTCACCCACCATGATGTGAAGGCCGTGGAATACTATATCGACGACCTCATCGACGCCGCCCCGGCAGAGTTCACCAATATCAACGAGCGCCTCAAGACCCTGGTGCATTTCGCCTGCACCTCCGAAGACATCAACAATCTTTCCACCGCACGCTGCGTCAAGAACGCCATGGAACAGGTGTGGACCCCGGCGTTCAAGGAGATCATCGACCACCTCGCCGAAAAGGCCGAGGAGAACAAGGACAAGGCGCTGCTGTCCCTGACCCACGGCCAGCCGGCCACCCCGACCACGCTCGGCAAGGAACTCGCCGTATACGTGTACCGACTGAACCGTCAGCTCAAGCACATCGAAAGCCAGGAGTATCTAGGCAAGATCAACGGCGCAACCGGCACCTTCGGCGCCCACCTGGCCGCATGCCCGAATGTGGATTGGATCGCGGTCTCCCGCGAGTTCGTGGAGAACCGCATGGGCCTGACCTGGAACCCGCTGACCACGCAGATCGAAAGCCACGACTGGCAGGCCGAACTGTATTCCACCGTCTCCCACGCCAACCGCATCATGCATAACCTGTGCGTGGACGTGTGGATGTACATCTCCCGCGGCGTGTTCGCGCAGATTCCGGTGAAGGGCGCAACCGGTTCGTCCACCATGCCGCACAAGGTGAACCCGATCCGTTTTGAGAACGCCGAAGCGAACTTCGAGATCTCCTGTTCCCTGCTCGACACGCTGTCCGCCACACTGGTGGAATCCCGTTGGCAGCGAGACCTGACCGACTCCACCACCCAGCGCAACATCGGTTCCGCGCTCGGCTACAGCCAGCTGGCCCTGTACAACCTGATGGGCGGTCTGAAGTCCATTCATCCGAACGATATCGTCATCGAGCGTGAGCTTGACACCAACTGGGAAGTGCTCGGCGAGCCGATTCAGACCGCCATGCGCGCCTGCGAGCTCAAGGGTCTGCCGGGCATGGAGAAGCCTTATGAAAAGGTCAAGGAGCTTATGCGCGGTCATGAGATCAGCAAGGAAGCCGTCGAAGCGTTCATCGACCAGCAGTCCTTCGACGACGAAACCGCGGCACGACTCAAGGCTTTGACCCCCGCCACCTACACCGGATGGGCCAACAAGCTGGTCACCTTCGACCGCTAAGCCTATGTTCAATGGCCGATGTTGACGGCGATCTTCCGGTCGTCGTCAACATCGGCCATCCATTTTTCTTCCGCAACCATAGTCATAGTCAGGAACTGCACGCATGACGGATAGGACGGACATGCATATCGATGACGTTGCCCCCAAACGCACCCATGATTTCGGCGATTTGACACGTGCCGCGCTATCGCTCGTCGGCGCGGTCATAGTCATGGTGTTCGCCGTGTACATGGGCGGTATCACCAGCGGCGTGGAGGCCGACGTACACACCGCGGCACAGGCCATCAACTGGCTTGCCGACATTCCCTCCTCCGTATTGCAGCAGCTTGCCACCGGCATCATCGTCGTGACCGTGCTCATCCAGCTGATGCTCGCCCGCGAATGGCTTGTCACGCTTACCGCCATCGCCGGCATGCTCGCCGGATATCTTGCGGCTTGGGGACTGTCCATACTGATATGCACAACGAATAGGATGCTCGCGATTTCGGTGGTTTCCGCCACTACACTGTTGGACTCGGGACTGCTGCCTGGCATCTATACCGCCATGGCGGCTTTCCTGACCACGGCCGGCCCGCGCCGCATCCGATCGTCGGTGAAATGGGGATGGAACATCCTGTATGCCACGGCCGCGCTTATGGTGATGCTGTCCTGGCATTCGGTCAGCGGCGTGCTGGTGGCGTTCTTCGCCGGCAGGGCGCTTGGCATAATCATCCGCTTCGCGGTCGGCACGCGCAGCACCGGCATCTGGGGCGAGGAACTGGTGAACGCGCTGCAGGACATCGGTCTCGATGTCGCCACACTGACACGCAATCAGGAACTGCATGCCCGCGTTCGTTCGCTCAACGCATCGCTGGACGACGACCTGGTGGAGGGATCCCGCATCTACGATATGCGCACCACAAGCGGCAAACGATATGTGGTTTCCGTACTCGACGCGCAAACGCACACCGCCGGCTATCTCAAGCAATTGTGGGATTGGCTGCGTTTCACCGGCATCGCCACCCGCCGAGACCGCAACGTCTGCGACACCGTGCAGCATCATTTCGCCATGCTGCTGGCCCTGAACGCGGCCGGCCTTCCCGCCATGGCGCCGTATGGCGGACACCGAGGAATCGGCGGTTCTGGTGCTTGATGCGCACACCGGTGAACGCCCGACGAATCTGAACATTCTCACCCGCGACGATGCCGTCGAGTACATGCGTTTTCTGGATGTGGCGAATAGGCGCGGCTATACGCATCGCCGTATCACGCCCGATACACTTGCCCGGCTGGATGGCGGCATTCCCGTTATCGCAGGCTGGCATAACGGTGACAGCGGATCGTCAGGCGCCAATATCGCACTTGACAAAGTGCAGCTGCTCGCCCTGCTCGCGGCGCTGATCGGCGTGGACGACGCCTTAAGCGCCGCCCGCGAGGTCTGGGGTGAGCAAACGCTTCTGCAGATCGCCCCCTTCCTGCAGAAAGTCGCCATCCCCTCCCCCACCCGCGCCCTGGACTCCTGGGACAAGCAGCTGCTGAAGACACTGCAGACCTCCATCACCGCCATGGCCGACGACGAGCAGAACGATGTTCCCGAATCGGTGACGCTGGCACGATTCTCCTGGCGATCCATGCTGACCATGCTGCTGGTCATCGTCGCCGTGGTCGTAGTGTTCACCCAGCTCAAGCCGGAAGAGATTGTCGCCGCATTGCGTAACGCCAATCCCACCATGGCTCTGATATGCCTTGCGTTCGGCTTGTGCAGCTGGATCGGCTCGTCGGTTTCACTGGGTGCGCTGGTCGAACGCGGCAAACGCCGCCCGCTTGGCATATTCATGAGCCAGGTGGCGGGCGGCTTCGCCACGGTATCGATGCCGGCCGGCGTGGGTCCGGCCTTCGTGAACCTGCAGTTCCTGCGCAAATCCGGTTACCGGAATACGACCGCCACCGCCATTATGAGCGCGGTGATGGCCGTTTATTATCTTGCGTACTTCATGCTGCTGATCGCCATCGGACTGTTTACCGGCAAGCACACGTTGTCCGGTACGATACCCACGAACACCCTGGTGATCGTGCTGGGTGCCGTCGGCGCGGTGCTGGCCATCGCCATGATGATCCCGCCGTTGCGCCACATGATCATGCAACGGCTTGTGCCTGTAGCGAAAAAATATTTCACCCAACTGCTCAACGTGCTGAATCAACCGGCCGAGCTCGCCGTCAGCATCTGCGGCGGACTCGTACAGAACATCACCACCGGACTGGCGTTCTGGTCGGCATTGCTTGCGTTCGGCGTGCATATGAACCCCGTCGAGACGATTTTCGTGTTCATGCTCGCCTACGCGCTCGGCTCCGCCGTCCCCACCCCGGGCGGTCTTGGAGGCGTCGAAGCGGCGCTTACCTTCGCATTCGTCGCAGTAGGCGTACCCCAGGGCGTGGCGTTGTCGGCCACGCTGCTGCATCGCGTGGTGTTCTACTGGCTGCGCATACCGCTGGGAGCATTGGCCATGCAATGGCTGAACCGGCATAATCTCGTCTAGCGTCGTCCTTGATTCGTTCCAATATGCCGAACTTGTCACACAAGTCCCACATTTTTGCCCAAAACGGGGAGAAAACACGGAAAAACGTTGTCATAATGCGGTATTTGGCGGGTTCGTGCGCTAATATCTTACATGTCACAAACGGATGCGCTCCTGGCGGAGTCATCCCCGGATAAAGAAGGACACTTATGGCATACAACAAGTCTGATCTCGTCTCGAAGATTGCTCAGAAGTCCAACCTGACCAAGGCTCAGGCTGAAGCTGCCGTCAATGCTTTCCAGGATGTGTTCGTCGAGGCTATGAAGTCCGGCGAAGGCCTGAAGCTGACCGGTCTGTTCTCCGCTGAGCGTGTCAAGCGTGCCGCTCGTACCGGCCGCAACCCGCGCACCGGCGAGACCATCGAGATCCCGGCCACCTACGGCGTGCGTATCTCCGCTGGCTCCCTGCTGAAGAAGGCCGTCACCGAGAAGTGATCTCTCAGCGCATATAGCTGCATATACGGAAAGCCCCGACCACTGATGGTCGGGGCTTTCTTGGTTATGCACGTGCATTCACTTATCCGCCCTAACAGTGCCGTTCCCGAACTGCGGACACCTATTCATCGACGGGCAATGCGGCCATCAATGCCTTGAAATCCGGCGTGGGAGCTGTGCCGAAGGGGTCAAGCAGCACCGCTTCGCGCCGTACGGGACTGGTCAGCGTGAACGTGGTCCAATCACAGGAATACTGCGCGTTCGCCCGTTGCGCGGCATCGATGAACATTCCACGCAACGCGGCGCGGGTGCCCTGCGGAGCACGGTCGACGGCCTGATCGGCACGCCGCCGTTCGACGATCTCACGCAGCTGCCCGTGGGCGACAAGCGAATCATACAACCGCCCGTTGGCCACATCATGGTATTCCAATTCAAGCCGTTGCAAGCCGGCATGCGAAATCCGCGGGTCACGGCGACGCATGGCCTGGGCAAGACGATATTTCATCGCCCAGTCCACACGATCCGCCAACACGGCGATATTCCCCTGCTCCAATGCGTTCAACGCCCACTGCCAGGCGTCAAGAACCTCTTCTGGCGATGTCTGCGGCATGCCTGCTGCGATACTCTCGCCATGATTGCGCACAAACGCTTCGACCACGTCGAAATACCGCCGCTGAATCTGCAACGCCGTAAGCTGCGATTCATCGCCGTTCGACTCATTGCCACCGCCTACCGTAAGGCATGCCTGACGATCGTCAAGAAAACGACTCACCGTACGATTCGCCGCCGCGGCATCCGCCAGGGCAAGCCCCTCGAACCCGGAAGGAACACCGCGGCGTACCGCATCCTCGATAACGCATAGCACCAGATGCGTGGTGGCGAGCTTCACCCATGTTGCCCACTGGGAACGATTGGAATCGCCAATAATCACGTGAAGACGACGGTAGGATTCGGGATCGGCATGCGCCTCATCCCGCGTGTTGATCATCGGACGTGCACGCGTCGTGGCGGATGAGACAGCCTCATCAAGGAAATCGGCGCGTTGCGTGATCTGAAAGCCCGACTCGGCGAACCTGCCGGCCCCCGTATACAACTGCCGGGTGATGAGGAAGGGCAACAGCTGATCCTCGATCAGTTCAAGCTTGACGAATCGGCGTACCAGATAATTCTCATGGCAGCCGAACGCATGCCCCGCGGAATCGACGTTGTTCTTGAACACATGGATCGTGGCGCGATCACCATGGCCGGCACGCAGACGCTGCTGCGCCCCGCCGGCCAGACGCCGCATAATGCGCTCCCCTGCCAGATCCTGCAGCAACGCATCCTTGGGATCGAGCGCTTCGGCAGTGGCATATTCGGGGTGGGAGCCTACATCCAGATACAGCCGCGACCCATTGGTCAGATATGTGTTGGTGGAACGCGCCTTCGACACAACCGGCTGGAACATCGTCATGGCCACCTGCCCCGCATCCACGGCATGATCGGCGCCGGTGACGGATACGCCGTATTCGGTTTCGATACCGAAGATACGGCCGAAATCATTACGCATTCCCGTATCGGCATGCATGGCGCGGGTGCTGCTGTCACGCAGCTGAGGCATTATTCGCCGCCTTTTTGCACAAAGCTGGAAACATAGTCTTCGGCGCTGGTCTCCAACGTCGAAGCGATATCGTCCAGCACGGAATCGAGCACGTCGAAATCCTCATTCTGCTGGGCATCGACGCTTGCCGCCGTCTGCTCCTCGTCGGCGGACCGGCTGGCTTCCTGCCGCTGCTGCTGGAATTGCTGAGGCATAATCGTCACGCTCCTTGCTGTTGGATGAGAATGGGCTTGAGTTCGCGGTCGATCAGGCCGTTGGTGCATACGATGTCGTTGTTCTGACGCCAGTGGATGTCGCCGCCGTCCCAACGGTGCAACGCCCCCTGCGCCTCCCATACCACCACTGCGGCGGCGGAAATGGCCGGCACGTCCCATTCATGAAGTTCCGGCTCGAAGTACGCGTCATAGGTGCCGTCGGCAACCTTGCACAGATCAAGCGATGCGGGGCCGACACGCTTGACGTCGGCGGGATGGTGATCGGCCAACGCGCCCACCGTGCCCAGTGCACGATTCGATTCGCCGGGCATATAGGACATGCCGAAGCTCACTACGGCACCATCCAGTGTGGGGGTGACGGAGGGAACGACCTTCTCGCGCTTCTCGCCCAGTTGGGTGTTACGAATGCGCACCGCGCCACCGCCACGCACCGCCACATAGGTCTCCCCCAACGCCGGCGCATGGACGATACCGAGAATCGGCTGGGCCGAGCCGAACTCGTTGAATTCGAACAGGGAGACGGTGATGGCCCATTCGCTCATATTGCGCAGGTAGTTGATCGCGCCGTCAAGTTTGCCGACGCACCAATAGCGCTGCCACGGACGGCTCTCCGCCGGGCGCGTCTGCCAGAAACCGTCGAAATGCTCGATATCCGCAAGCCTGCCGGAAACATACCGCAGCAAACGCCCGTCGACGTCTCCAACGAAACACCGACCGTCCTCACCTCGCGTGGGGACGGTGCCGTGTGAATTCAACTGATCCTGCAACGCATGGACTCCGGCGGCCTTAACCGCCTCGACGACTTTCATCGCCAGTTCTCGTAGATTCTCTTGTGTCATAGTGTCTCATTCTAACTACGCCCGGCGATTGCATCGAGCGCCTGAGCCGCGCTATTCGCCTGTTCCAGCAGCTGCGCGGTTTCAGCCTGCGTAAAGCGCAGCGGATCGGACATGTCGAGGGAAACCAGATCACATTGCCTGAACCCCGTGGACTGCACGGCCGAGGCATTGCCATATGTCGCATCAAGCTCGTTACGCAGCGAATCCGCCGTACGCACGGTGATATGCGACCAACTGGCCGCCACGATCTCGGCAGGGAAACGCCTCACGAGTTCGGCACGCAGCCAGGCACGCGTGGCCTGCGGCGCCGCGGATGCGGCTTGGCCGAGCTGCTGGTCGGTGACCATGCGTTCGGTTTGCGATTCGACCTTGGCGTAGATGGAGCGAACCGGATCGAGCGCCGCCCAGCTCAGGTCGATGGCCGCCAATCGTGGATCGTTCCATGCGGCGTTGCCGAGCCTGCGCCGCATCTTTTCCAACAGCTGCCATTTGAGCAGCCATTCGATGCGCCCGGCCTCATCGCGCATGGCGAGACGCTCGCCTGCGCTGGCGTGGCGGATCGCAGCAGTATCGGCGAGCGCCTGCCCCCACATGGCCATGATATTGCGCGTCTGGCGGTCCTCCCACGCCGGTTCGCCCGCGGTGTCGGTGCCGAGCACGATCGCCGCTACCGCATATACTGCGGCCCGCAACCGCACCTGCATCTGCCATGCGGTGGTGGTTCCGCCCTGTTCCAAGGCGAGTTCGGCGTTCAGACTCAGATCATGCGATACCGTGTGCATGGCTCCGACCGGATCGGCAAGACGCAGCCCCTCGATAAGCCCGCGCATGTCGAAGTCCGCCTCTTCGGCATGCTCAAGCGCCCACAGCAGCATGCTGGTGGCACCGAGTTTGAGCGCCTGCGGCGTCTCCATGCGATTGGCATCGCCCACGATCACATGGAGCCTGCGGTATTCGCCGGTGGAATGCGATTCGTCGCGCGTGTTGATGATGGGACGGTCGAACGTCGTTTGCAGGCCGATTTTGGCGTGAATGTAGTCGGCACGTTGGCTGAGCTGATATCCCGCGGTCTCACTGTGCTCGCCTATGCCGACGCGCCCCGACCCGGCCCAGATCTGACGTGAGACGAAATGGGCGGTTGGGATTGGTCAGCATCAGCCCCGCCACATCGTCGAACGGTACGGATCGGCGCATCATATAGTTCTCATGCGTGCCCCAGCTGGCGCCTTTGCCGTCGACATTATTGCGATGCAGCACTACTGTATGGCCGGTGATGTGGCTGGCCTGGCGGGCGGCGGCAAGCATGAGCCGATCGCCGGCATGGTCGTAGGCCACGGTTTCGAACGGGTCGATGGTTTCCGGCGCGGAATATTCCGGGTGCGCGTGGTCGACGTAGATGCGCCCGCCGTTGGGAGCGATGACATTGGTGATATTGAGCTGCGGGGCGTCGGTAAGCATATCCGGTCTGGCCGCGGCTCGATCGAGACGCGTGCCGCGCGCATCGTTGACCGGGTCCTCCTGCCGGTAATCCCAGCGGATATGCCGTTGTTCGGCGCTGGCCGCGGCCCCCACCACGTCGAATGACAATTGCACGGGCTGGTAATGCGACGTGCCGGCCTGCGAGACCGCGTACTCCGTTTCCGTGCCCATCACACGCAACACACTCATAGTCGTTCCTCCTGGCTTATGTTTGGTTCCACCTGCTGCACGCGTCATTCCGTTTGCGCGGCAACGGGGCGGATGGCGACGATGCTTCCCGTTTCGAACCCGTTGACGCGGCTCCACTGCTCCGGGTCGCTGTCCAGCAGCGAATCGCGGGTTTCGGCGAATTCGTCCTCGACCGCCAAGGCGAGCAGATCGGCGTTCAGCGCAACCTGCCTGCCCGTACCGATCGAGGCTTTGACCGCACGTGTCTTGGCTCGATCGACGATGTTCTTCAGACTTGCGCCGGACACCACATCGGCAAGGAACAGACCTCGCCAACGCCCGTTCATGTCACGCACCTCCGCAAGCTGGCGTCGCAATGTTCTGGACATGATATCGTGCACGAGAACGCTGGCGAGCGCGGAGGCATCCATTCCCTGCTGCAATGGCAGATCGTCGGTAAGGTAGTGCCGTACGATCGCCACCGCCGATTCCGCGGATGGCCTGTCGATGCGAATCTTCACGTCCAACCGTCCGGCACGCAATACGGCCGGATCGATCATGTCCACACGGTTCGAGGCGCCGATCACCATTACGTTGTCCAAGGATTCCACGCCGTCAAGCTCGGCGAGGAACTGCGGCACGATCGTGGTCTCCACATCGGACGAGACACCAGATCCGCGTGTTCGCAGCAGCGAATCCATTTCGTCGATGAACACCACCACCGGGCGGCCGTCCGCCGCACGTTCGCGGGCTCGCGCAAAGATCAGACGAATCAGGCGTTCCGATTCGCCCACATATTTGTTCAAGAGCTCCGGCCCCTTGACGGAGAGGAACACGCCGCCGCCCGCACCGGATTCCTCGGCCAACGCATGCGCCACGGCTTTGGCGATCAGCGTCTTGCCGTTGCCCGGAGGCCCGTACAACAGCACGCCCTTCGGCGCACGCAGATGGTAGCGGTTGAACAGCTCCCGATGCGTGAACGGCAGTTGCACCGCATCGCGGATACGCTCGATCTGGCTGTCAAGGCCGCCGATGTCCGCGAACGTGACATCCGGCACCTCTTCAAGCACCAGGTCGAGATCATCCTCCTTAGGCAGCACCGCCACCGCCAGGCGCGCAGATGGATCCACAACGACACGCTGGCCGTTGGCCAAGTGCATCACGGCCAATTCGGAGGAGCGGCGCACCACGCTCAGGGAGCCGCTGGCATCGGAGACGAGCAGTCTACCGTCATCGAACACCTGGGCGATGGTACGTACCATGCCCACGGTATCGGCTCCGCGCTGATCGACCACCACCATCGACTCGTTCAAGAGCACGGTACTGCCGGCCGCCAAACGCGCCGCATTGAAGTTGGCCGCGACCGGCACGATCATACGTCGCGTGCCGGCGATCACCTCGGCGGAAGCATGCTGAACGCCGTATTCGTCGGTACGGCATGAATCGACACGCACCATGGTGGCGAAGGTCATGGGCGGCTGGGCGAGCTGGGCGAGCTGGGCGCGGGCCTTGTTCAGCTCCTTGCCCGCACGATTCAGCGCCTCGGCCAACGCATGGTTCTTGGCCATCAGCTGGTCGTTCGCCTGCGCGAGCGCTTCGGCGGATTCGCGCGGAGCATCCGCATTCCGTTCAACCATGAGCACACCTTTCCGTCAAATGCCAGCACCGCCTGCCATGAGTCGTTGCATCCGCTGCTCTCTACAGTTCTCTACAGTAAGGCCTTCAGTCGTTCTCCACCCGTGTTTGTCCCAGCGTTTTTCCACAATCGAAAGCATGACTGCACCCGTTTCACCCGTTCGTACCGCATCCGACGCGCCATCGCTGAGCCGCCCAGGCCTATTGGTGATGGATGTCGATTCCACGTTGATCGACGAGGAAGTGATCGACGAATTGGGTGAGGCCGCAGGTTGCGGCGAACGCATCGCCGCGGTGACCGAGCGTGCGATGCGCGGCGAATTGGATTTTCGCGAGGCGTTGCGTGCGCGCGTGGCATTGCTGAAGGGGCTGCCGGTTCGCGTATTCGACGAGGTGTACCAGCGTATTCATTTCACCAATGGCGCCCACGAGCTCATCGATACGTTGCACGCTCATGGATGGCATGTCGGCGTGGTATCGGGCGGTTTCCACGAAGTGGTGGACCGTTTGGCGGACGATGCGCATATCGACTATCGGCTGGCGAACCGTTTGGAGGTCCGCGACGGCCTGCTGACCGGCAATGTGCTGGGTGAGATCGTGACCAAACAGGTGAAGCTGGATTCCCTGCATGCGTGGGCGGACGAGCTGGGATTGCCGATGAGCCAGACCGTGGCCATGGGCGACGGGGCGAACGACATCCCCATGATCATGGAGGCCGGTCTTGGCATCGCGTTCTGCGCCAAACCCAAGACGCGCGAGGCGGCTCCCGCTGCGATTACCACGCGCGACCTGCGTCTGGTGCTTGATTTTCTCCGATAAACGCTGGTCTACCATCCCGGGCCACGCCTGACGCCTCTATTGTGTTCGGCCGTCGGTCAGGCACTGTCGTGTCCGGCATTGCCTGACCGACGGCCGAACACGATACGGAACGTGTAGAAGCGCCTGCTGGGGTGAATGAATCGGCGACCTTAGTCAAGATAGGCGTCGTCGGCCAGACGCGCGCCACGCGCCCAGTCGGCGGCACGCATGGCCTTCTTGCCCTGGGCCTTGACCTCGAGCAGTTCCAACGGCGTACTGCCGGTACCCATCCATACGTTCTTCTTGCCTGTCAGCAGCCTGCCCGGCTCCAACGCCGACGGCACATTGGGGCGCTGCATATCCGCAGGCTGCGCACGCAGCACATGCAGCGTAATCGACTCGGATGCGTCGCCGGAAGCATGCAGGTTCATCCAGGCACCCGGATTGGGGGTGCATGCCCGAATCTGACGGTCGATCGACTCGACCGCATCATGTACCGCAACATGCGCATCCTCCACGCTGATCTTATGCGCGTATTCGGCCTGCTCATGGGCTTGCGGAACGAATCGTGCGGTGCCGTCGCCGACCCTGGCCAACGCATCCACATACATCGGCGCGCCTTCGAGCGCCAAACGATCAAGCAGCTCGCCGGAGGTTTCCTGGCCGGTCAGCGCAACGCTCATCGAAGCGATCACCGGGCCGTCGTCCAATCCCTCCCCCACTTTGAACACGTCCGCGCCGGTAGTGGCATCGCCGGCCCAAATGGCACGCTGCACGGGGGCTGCGCCACGCCACTTCGGCAAATTGGAAAAATGCAGGTTGTACCAGCCTAACGGCACCGCGTCAAGCACAGCTTTGGGCAGAATATTGCCGTAGGCGATCACCGCCGCGATATCGGCCTGCACACCGGCGAGCGCATCAAGGAATTCCTGGCTGCGCGGCTTGTCGGTGAATACGGGGATCCCGAGTTCTACGGCGGCGGCCTTCACCGGGCTCGGTGCAAGCTTGCGGCCACGGCCGGTAGGCGCGTCCGGGCGGGTGAGTACGCCCACCACCTCGAAACGCGGATCAGCGGCGAATGCGCGCAGTGACGGCACGGCAACGTCGGGGGTTCCCGCAAACAGCAGTCTCAATGTCATGATGCCTCCTTGATTCCTTTCCGATACAGCTATTGGACGTCGGGGATGCCGACGCCGTTCGAGATAAGCAGCTCGCGCAGCTTCACCGGGTCACGGAACCGGATGCCACGGATGCCTACGGCATTCGCGCCCACGATGTTCATCGCCTTGTCGTCCACGAACACCGCACCTTGAGCGCCGATGCCGAACTCCTCAAGCGCCTTTCTGTAGATCGCGCTGTCTGGTTTGCGAAGACGCACATACCCCGATACCACTTTGCCGTCCAACTGTCGCAGGATCGGCGTGGTGCGCTCCGCGATCGGGAACAGCTCCTTCTCCCAGTTCGACAGTCCCCACACACCGATGCCGGCCGCCTTCAGATCATTGAGCAGCACACGGGCGCCTGGCACGACACCTGTCAGGGAATCCTCGAAATTCTCCAAATAGTATGCAAGAATGTCGGCCCATTTATCGCCATGGGTCCGGCGCATCCAGGCAATGCCCTCCTGTGGCGTGGCACCGGCATCCATACGATCGTTGGCATCGTAGAAACCCGAAATGTCGTTGTCGAGGAACTGTTCGATGGTCGCCGCGCTGTAGCGGGGAATCAGCACCGCCGCAGGATCCCAGTACAGCAGCACATTGCCGAAGTCGAAAATCACATCGGTGATCGGCTTGCCCGCATTCGCGGCAGCTTCGCCTTGCGCCATCATCGTGTCATATTCCATGTCGGGCTCTCCGGGCCAACCTTTCATCATCCGCTCCTTGCCTCGTGGCTTTCGTTCCTATCGGCATGGCTCCCCGCGCACGCCCGCTCCGGGGAGCCATACACCGCCTTCAATTATGCCGCACAGCCGCATCATAGCCGATTAGATGAGATCCTTCGGATCGAGTTGGAATCGCAGTTCGCCGAACTCCCGTGACGCGACATGCCGTGCGACCTCATGCTTCAGCCGTCTTGCCAATTCCTCGCGACGCGCATACGGTACACGCACCACGGCTTTGACACGATCGGCCGTCGCCTCCAATTCGCGTGCGTTCAACGTGCGCGGCTGCGCGATCGGCACCGGACCGAGCAGTCCCGGCCATTGCTCGCCGAAGCCCACAGCCGTCTCATCCACGCCGTTGCCGTCGCCGGCGTTTCCGGTACCGGATTGCGGGCTCATGGAGATCGCGCCCTGATCGAATCCATGTCGCGACCTTTGCGGCGCCGGGCATAATTCCATGTCGCCGCCAATCACACCGATATGTTCCAAAGCGGTGCGCACCGCATCGTCACGTCCCCACACGCATGCCACCGACACCGCCGGCGGCATACCGGTACTGCACCGCTCCTGCAGTTCCCGCTCGGCGAGAATGGAGGAATCCCACACCATCAGCGATTGCGCAATGGCCGGATAGGTTTCACCGATAAGCAGCACCTGACCGCCACGGGTACGCGGTGCGCACATCGATGCCACACGCATCCAGATGGCAAGCGTATCCACACGCGCATCCAATCCGGGCTTGTAGAGGCTGTTCCACGCGTCGAGAATGGCGACGGAGGCGTATTCGCCCTGCGCATCCCCCTCATCATCGGACTTGACACGCACACGTGGTTCGGCGCCTGGAGTCGCGATGACGATAACCGGCCTGTTATCGATGGTCTCGATCGGACCGTGAGGCTGGCTGGGACTGGACAGCACGACCGGAACGCCACGGAACAGGCCTCGCAGTTCCTCAGCCGTTCCAGCCGCCCCGACATGCACCACGCGCAGGCGCTCGCCATGGCAGTTCGGGCATGTCCAGTTCAGTGCGGCGAACCCGCACCACCGGCAGCGCGGCGCATTGGAGCCACGAACACGTTGCAACGGGCCGGTGCAGCGGGCGCAGCGAGCCTGTCGCAGGCATTTCGGATTCGCGCAGCTCAACGCTTCGGCCACGCCATCGGCCGGTATGGAGAACAGCACCGGCCCGGATTGCAACGCCTGGCGAATATTGTTGACTGCGGTATGCGGCACGCGAGCGCCGATCGAAGGATCGGCAAGACGTACAAGTTCGTCACGGTTCAGCCAACGCACCCATGGGCAGGCATCCTTCAGCACGCTGGGCAGCGGCCGTATCGCCCGGCTGGGGCCGCTGACCGCGCTGCTGGCGTCCATGCCGCCATAACGCCCGCCTTTGCCGCAGTCGATTTCCCATTGGCTTAACGGGCTACGAGCATTGGCGAGCGCCACGAACACGCCGCCGTGCAGTCTGGCGCGCAAACGCATCACGCCACGGGCCTGAGCGTAAGGCACCATGCCGTCGGCCTGTTGGTAGGCGGCGTCATCCATCACTGCGAACAGTGCCGGCCCCTCCACCGGCGCATACATGGCAGCACGCGTACCGATCACGCATTGCACGGTGCCTGTGGCAATGGCCAGCCACGCCCGGTAGCGGTCCGCCGGCGGCAATGCTGCGGTAAGCACCGCGACGTCCCCCGTCCAGCCACCGGTTTGCGACCCATTGCCTGCGAACCTCCGCAGGCCAAGCGCTTCCAATTCCCGCATCATGGCATCGGTTTCACGGGCATCCGGAAGCACCACCACCGCGGCACGCCCCGCCATCAGCGATTCCGCAGCCATCCATGCCAGTGCGCTGGCCGCACGGCGCATACCCGGCAACGGGTCGACGATGAAGGAGGCGAATGCGGTGCCGTGCAATGCTGATCGTAGATCACGGATACCGGCGTCGTATGAACCTGCCAACCGTTCGAACGCCGACCCGGCGGGTTGCCCCAATCGTTGGACTATGCCGCCAGCGCGATGGAACGGCGCCACCAAGCGCTGCTCCTTCTCCACCTTCGCCACGCGAGGCGGAATCGCCAGGCGCAGAATATTGGCGCGGGTACCGCCGTATGCTTCGGCGATGGCGGCAATATCGCGCCGCAACGATTCGGATACGCGCACTCCCCCGACGAACACGCGTTCCACGTAGCGCAATGATGCGGCGGCGACATCACTGCTGTCCGTTCGCTCCCAGATAATGCCGTTCACACGCTGCCCGCCGAACCGCACGCGCACCATCGCGCCGGGCTGGGCCTGGGCGGAATCCTTCTCGTCGATGAGATAGTCGAAGGTCTGCCCCAAGTGCGCCGCCTGGATATCAAGCACCACGCGCACAATCGGTTTGCTTTCGGCCTTGCTGTGCCTGGATGCGCGTGAACGGCGCCTGCGGGGGGCCAACCCGTCAAGCGCCAGCTGCTCTGCATCCTCATAACTCATGGTTTCAGCTTACGTCACCATACGGGAAAAGCGGCTGGGATCATGCCTGTTTGCTGATTCCAACCGCCTTATGAAGCAGGTCCGCCCGGTTCGCCCTCAGCGAATCGACCGGGCCCGCCGGTATACGCACCTGATCAGGCTTCTTCGATGGCCGCCTTGAGCGCATCGACCTTGTTCAGACGCTCCCACGGGAATTCGACATCGATTCGTCCAAAATGGCCGTAGGCCGCGGTCTTCTCGTAGATCGGACGCTTCAGGTCGAGTTCGTCGATGATCGCAGCCGGACGCAGATCGAACACCTTGCGCACAGCCGCCGCAATCTGATCGCGGGTCACGCCAATCTCGGTGCCGAAAGTCTCCACGTTCACGCTCACCGGATCGGCCACGCCGATGGCATAGGCGACCTGGACCTCCACACGATGCGCCAGACCGGCGGCCACGATGTTCTTGGCCACCCAACGGGTCGCATAGGCCGCGGAACGATCCACCTTGGACGGATCCTTGCCGCTGAACGCGCCGCCGCCATGATGCGCCGCACCGCCGTAGGTGTCGACGATGATCTTACGGCCGGTCAGACCGGCATCCGCAGCAGGGCCGCCGAGCACGAAGGAGCCGGTCGGATTCACCAGTTCGCGGTAATCGTCGTGACGCACCTTGCCGCCCAGTACCTCGTCGAGCACCGGATCGATCACATGCTGCTTCAGCTGCCCGGCAAGCCATGCCTGGGACGCTTCCGGATCATGCTGCGTGGAGATCAGCACCGTATCCACACGCACCGGCCGATCATCATCGTCGTATTCGATAGTGACCTGGGTCTTGCCATCCGGGCGCAGATGCGGCACAATGCCCTCGTGGCGAACCTGCGCCAAACGGTAGGCAAGACGATGCGCCAAATAGATCGGCAACGGCATATACACGTCGGTCTCGTCCGTGGCGTAGCCGAACATCACACCCTGGTCGCCGGCGCCCTGCGCCTCATAACGTTCCTCACGGCTGGCCGCGGACTCCTGCTCGGCGCTCAGACGCGCCACCCCCTGGTTGATCTCGGAGCTCTGCTCGACAAGCGCGACCAGCACACCGCAGGAATCGGCGTCAAGACCGACCTCTGAGCTGGTGTAGCCGATGCGGCGAAGCGTTTCGCGTACCTTGGCCTGTACATCGACGTACCCTTCGGAGCTTACCTCGCCGAACACCATGAAGGTGCCGGTGGCGGCGCTCACTTCGGCTGCGACATGAGACGCCGGATCCTGCGACAGCAGGTCGTCGAGAATGGCGTCGGAAATCTGGTCGCACACCTTGTCGGGGTGGCCTTCGGTTACGGATTCAGCGGA